>Ga0160434_100043_pt1 | contig 96626 bp, 94 predicted proteins | sample HID1973I_E0MG_FD_108273 | JGI IMG/M metagenome (GOLD analysis project Ga0160434, IMG submission 108273) | Enriched mosquito-associated microbial communities from UW Madison campus, WI, USA - HID1973I_E0 MG | ecosystem: Host-associated > Arthropoda: Insects > Digestive system > Unclassified ... | reverse complement strand
TCGGCGAGATCACCGCGTTTCTCGGCGACGATGCAGGCGATGCATATGTCGTTGCGCCCGACGGCACACGTGCAGGTATCGTCTGGGAGATCGGCGATGGCGAGATTCAAGAGATACTGCCCCCGGAGCCGTCTCGGTGGGGCGTTTACGCCATCTGGTTTCCGGAGCCAAACAGCTCAACTGAAGCGCTGCGACGCAACCTCCGATCAGTCTTGCCGCAGCTGATAGCGGCATACAACCGGGCGCACGGTGTTGAAGGCTAACTAGTCATTCAAGCCGACGCCTTCGGCGCGGCTTAACTCAATCGTTAGGTGCCAAATGAACCAACCTCGCGGCACTTGGAGAGAGCACCCCTTTGAGATAGGTCGGACTTATGTTGCTGCTCAATCCTTCGTTGGATTTCCGCATTCCGACTTTACGGTGGGTCAGAGCTATGAGCTTCGCCACATTGCCTACAGCCGCTATGACTCCTCCACAGTCTTCACTTTCATGCTCAAGGGCCATTCCGAGCCGGTTTACTGGTGGTGGTACGACTCAGAGTCCGACACCTTGTGCCGCGAGAGGTTCCTGGTTGGCACCTAACAATTCATTCAAGCCGACAACCACATTGGTAGGTGCGCTGACTGCACGGACGGCAATCCCTCCGCAGCTTGTGTCGAGATTGGGACGGATGTGCACATCAGCGGAGGTCCTGCGGGAGATACGGATCATTTGTTCCTGCAGTGTCAAACTTGCGGCTCGGTTCTCGTTCGTATTCGAGATAGCGGTGGGCTCGGTGGCAGTGCCACGTTCTATCAAGTACTCACACGTGATCTCTTCTAGCCGCAGATTCAAAAAGGTGCTTAGGAGCGGCAGGTCAATGGCTGTCGACGGGTGGCAATCGGGTTTTCGCCAGCGTCGCCCGCTGAATGATTCCGCGATCGTTAGCGATTCTTCACGCAATCAGAACGCTTGTTCAGAAAAATAAAGAATCAGCCGTTTTTGCGGAGAAGCGACTGGTGAAGGCCTTTGAATATCTCGTTGTGGAGATTGGGGGGCGCTGGGAAGTGAGACTGAGCGGAAAGCTGGAACCGCTAGCCACATACCCCGATCAAGACAGTGCACTGGCGCATGCCTACGAGGCCGCTTGGGTGCGGCAGACGTTAGATGGCGCCCCAGTCACTGTTCGAAAGTCAACGGCCCCAATGGAATCAGAGGGCGAGGCGGGGGTGTAGGGGGCGAAGCCCCCTACGATGACGGCGTTTAACCTGCCATGGATCCAAAGCGTTCGGCGTGCCAGTCGCGGAGTGGCATTCGGACCACGGTTACCGTCCCACGATGACCCGCTTTTGCAGCTTCATTCCGTTTCCGGGTGTTGGATAGCCGGATTTCAGCCTCGTGCCGCCAAGCCAATCCCTTGAGGCGTTCTGCTGACATTCGGATGCCGTCGGGGCTGACCAGGTCACGGCCAGCCAGCCGCCAGCCGGCCCAAGGGCCGTGCAGCCGCACGTGGTTCCGGGTGATTTGGTCTCGGACCTGTTCGGCACATTGATTGGGGCAAGCCTGGCCCTCAGGCCAGCATGGCGGACGGAAGTTGGATGCGGTCAGATCCATGCGGTGCAAGCCTCGATGTTCTCTGGGGAGGGCTTGGGACGGTGCAGGCGATGCCGCAGCCAATCGCGCAGGATTCGTGCGATGTAGCGCACTGTGCCCCTCACACCACATTTCGCATAATGCACATTATGTGGTTACGCAGGAGTCACACGGTTGGGCTATGCATGGATCTGGCGGCTTCTCCCGGTGGCAGCTCCCCGCCTTTGTGCGGTACATCTATCGCCGCCACGGATCGGGGTCGTGGCCAGGAACACGGGAGCGCGATCCCCGTACTTGCGAGCCAGGGACCGACCATGAAGCGGACCGTGCGATCGTTCGGTGGCAGCCGCCACCCGTTCTCTTTTATTGGTTCCGTACAGCGCGCCGCCACGTTCTTGTTCCTGCTGCTCCTTGCCGGTGGACTTGCCGCGGCGCCGGCATCGTCGCCGCTGCCCTCGGTGCTCACCGGAACCAAGGACGAGGCTGCCGTCCAACCGGCGCCAGTGCTTCCGGAGGCCACGGTCCGGTTCTACAACCGCGACATCGTCACCCTGCGCAGCGAGTTCCTTGGCCGAACGCCGGAACTGCGGGCACGTGCCAGCGAGGCGGCCATCCGCCGGGTCGCCGAACGTGGCACGCCGGCCAAGGTCGAGTTCAAGACCTCATCCGAAGGCACGCTGGTGCTGCTGGGCGGCGAGCTGACGATGATCCTGACGCCTGGCGACCTGGATGTCCTCAACGACGAGACGATGGCGCAGGCGCGCAGCGGCATCGCGAGCCGGCTGACCGAGGCGGTTGCCACAGCGCAGCGCGAGCAGGCACCAACCCGTCTGCTGCAGGGCTTGGCATGGTCGCTGGTCGGTACCGCCGTGGCGGCGGTCCTGGTCATGATCGCCTTGTGGCTGGGACGTCGTTTGCGCGAGCGCACCCGTACCCGGCTCCAGCGCACCGAGGCCACCGCGCAGGGTTCGTTCCGGCACCTGCTGACCGGCGTGCGCATCGTCGGTGACTGGTTCTTGCGCATTCTCATCGCGATCGCGCTGTTCGTGGTCGCCGAAGAATGGGTGAGGTTTGTCCTGGGCCAGTTCGGCTTTACCCGGCCCTGGGCCGATGCGATGACCGGCTGGATGCTGGACCTGTTGCAGGGCTGGGGCCATGCCATTGCCGGCGCCCTGCCCGGTCTGGTCGCGGCGATCCTGATCTTCCTGCTGGCGCGGCTGCTCACGCACACGGTCAGCCTCACCTTCCGTGGCGTGCAGGAAGGGCGCTACCAACTGTTCGGCATCGATGAGGTGCTGGCCGAACCGACCCGCAAGCTGATCAACGTGGTCATCTGGCTGTTCGCACTGGCCATGGCTTATCCCTATCTACCCGGCTCGGAGACCGACGCGTTCAAGGGCTTGAGCGTGCTGGTCGGTCTGATGATCTCGTTGGGCGCATCGGGCATCGTCGGCCAGGCCGCCGGCGGCTTCACCATTCTCTATTCGCGGACGATGTTCGTCGGCGACTACGTGCGCAGCGGCGAGGTCGAAGGCGTAGTCCTGCAGGTCGGCCTGTTCACCACGCGCTTGCGCACGATTGCAGGCGTGGAGGTCAGCATTCCCAACAATGTCGTGCTGGCTGGCCAGCTCCACAACTTCTCGCGCCATCCCGATGGTCCGGGCATGTGGCTGGAGACCGGCGTCACCATCGGCTACGACACGCCATGGCGACAGGTGCACCGGTTGCTGCTGGATGCCGCTTCGCGAACGGCGGGCATCGCGCGCGATCCGGCGCCGTTCGTGCTGCAGACCGCGCTGACGGATTTCTACGTCGATTACCGCCTGCGCGTGCGCGTGGCCGACAACCTGCGCCGCTTCGTGGTGCTGACCGAGCTGCACGGACATATCCAGGATGCCTTCAATGCCGAAGGCGTGCAGATCATGTCGCCCAATTACGAGGCAGACCCGGAAAGCCCGAAGCTGGTACCCCGCGAGCACTGGGAGAGCCTGCCGCAGCCGCCACCGGCCGCGCATGCGCCCACGCGCCTGGATTGATGCGTGACGGCAGGGCGCTGCCGTGCGGGCGCGCCCTACTCGTCCGGCCCGGCTTTGTCCTGGAACCCCGGCGGCAGCGTCCGCCACGCAGGACCGGCCATTGCGGCGTCATAGCCGGACTGGAACAGCGCGGCCATCTGCGCCGGATCGAACGCGGTCAGGTCCGGAAGCACCACATCCTCGCCGATCGTCACCCAGTGGAAATCGGCCTGGTTGCGCTGGGCGAAGGTGTACTCGCGGTACAGGTCGCCGACGATTCCCGAGCGGCCGGTGATGTCGATCGCGCGCACCGCGATGCTGCGCAGCGACCGCGGCGTGGGCGCCGGCGGCGCGCTCAGCTGGCCGTTATGGATGACATAGATGTCTTCCCGTCCCGGTTCGCGCCGCGGGCTGCCCTGCAGTGCGGCCGGATCGAACACGCCGGCATGCAGGAAGACGTTGGCCCACACGAAGCCATCGATGTGCATCTCATCGTAACGACGCCCCTGCGCTTCCACCTCGAACAGCACCGGTGGGAATGCGATCGGCACCGAGGAGGACGCCAGCATGATCTTGCGGAACAGCGCCAGCGCCTGTTCGTCCCCGTGCTGCGCGATCAGGCCCATGTTCCACACCATGAAGCTGCGCGAATCCAGATCGACCGTGCCCATGTACAGGCGGCGTCCCTGCTTGTGCGCCTGGGCGACTTCGTGCAGCAGTTGCTCGTCGATGTATTCGTCGAGGAGCGCGGCCAGCGGGGCGGTCTGGGCGAACGCATCGCCGCGCATCAGCGCCATCACCCGCGAGCGTTCGGTGAACACGTCTTCGCTGGTGGTGGTCGTATAGAACCGGTACAGCGCTTCGTCGTAACGGGAACCGAGGAAGGCGAACGGCGCCATCAGCGCGCCGGTGGAAACGCCGGTGACGATCTTGAATACCGGGCGGGTGCCGGTCGCCGACCAGCCCTTGAGGAAGCCTGCGCCGAAGGCGCCGTTGACGCCGCCGCCCGACAGCGCCAGATGCGGATAGTGGATGAGCCCATCGGAACCGACCGGGAAATCCTCCGCCGATTCCTGCGCCAGCGACAGGCGGTAATCGCGTTCCATCGCCGGGTCGGTTCGACCGGCGCGGGCGCGTACGTCCGGCATGCCCGGAATCGTAGCCTGCTGGGTCAGCTCGACCGGAACCGGATTGCGCGGCAGCGAGGAACAACCGCCGAGCGATGCCGCAAAGACCAGCGCCGCCAAGCCCCTAGCGATTGCCCGATTGATCATTGCCACCCTGTCCCCTGCGATTGCCCCTGGAAGCGGGTATGCCGGCCGCCTCAGTTGCGCGGGCCGGACCGCTTGCCCCCTGTCGTGCGTGCCCTGCCCCACTCCGGGGGCACCGGCGCACACCACGCCTGTAACGTTCCAGGTCCAGTTTGGCCGCAACCTCTGTCGTGGTGCAAATCCTTGATCCGGATCAAGTACGGACCGACTGACCGAGCGCGCGGGCGTTCCCTTCTTGAGGGACGGCACGATTCGCGGTATTGAAGCGGTATCCATTCTGGAATGGGGGAGCGTCATGAAGCGGATCGCGGTCCTGTCGACGCTGTTGGCATTGCTGGTGGGCTGCGCGCATTCCGGCCCGACACTGACCTCCGCCGAGCGGCTGGAGCTCTACCGCGCCCATGCCGGTCCACCAGTGGCGAGCTTCACCATCAACCGGGTGAGCGGCATCACCCGCTGGACACCGCTGGGCGACCAGGCGCTGGCGATCTGGAACACCTCCACCCAGGGTTACCTGCTCGAGTTCCGCACGCGCTGCTCCGGCCTGTCCATCGCCAGTTCCATCACCATCAGCAATTCGATGGGCCTGGTGAATGCACGATTCGACAGCGTGCAACCGCGCGCGGCGAACGGTTCGGCGATATCGCAACCCTGCAGGATTTCCAGCGCCCGTCCGCTGGATGGGCGGGCACTGAGCGACTCCAAGCGCGAGTTGCGCGAGGCCAGCGTGATCGATCGCCCCGAGGGCGTGACGCCGGAAGAAGAATAGGAAAACGACATCCCGGCCCAGGCCGGGATGTCTGCTTTTGGGGGCGGCGAAATAAAGCCGGGTGGGATCGTGCGCGCCGTGATTGCAACTGGAACGGTTGTGGATCCGCGCCGGTCGCCATGCGTGCGATGGCGGGCACTTGGGGCGCCGCGCCGGTATCCGGGTAATCGCGAATACGGAAATATGGTCTGGCCATCTTTACTTCCCGCCGGCAAAGGATGATCTTGGTCACATAAAGCGCCACGGCAAGATTCGGCAACACGCAGAAGAAAAAGCAGTAGCACGCACTACACGTTTTTCCATTCGGCAAGTCGTTCGTTTCCCCCTGGAGAGGCTTATGTCGCAACACGATTCGGACCGTCGCGATTTTCTCAAGATCGGCGCAACCGCCATTGGCGCCGCCCTTGCCATGCGTTTCCCGCTGGACGGCGCCTCAGCGCAACCGGCGACTTCATTCGATATCAACCAGTCCTTCGCGCAGTTCATGCGCGACATAGGCGGGGCCCCCGGCGATGCCGGCGGCAAGGTCGAATTCACCGGCTCCGACCCCTTGCTGCGCAGCCATTTCCGCATCGGCGCGTGCATGGCGATCCCGGCGATGGCCGCCGGCGTCGGCGCCGCGGCGATCTGGCGCCACCGGACCGGACAGGAGCAGGACCTGAGCGTTGACCTGCGCCAGTCGGTATGGAACGTCAATCCGCTGATCGGCGTCGTGCACTTCGACCTGCAGCGCGCCGGGATCATTCCAGCCGCCGATCCGATCCCGTCCACCCTGAACTGGCTGCCCACGGTCAACGGCCTGATGCTGCAGGCCCCCGTTGGCCTGGGTAATCCGCTGACCTTCCAGCCGTTCGAGACCCGGGATGGCAAGTTCATCAACCTCACCGGCGCCTATCCGCACCTGATGGACCGGGTGATGAAGGTGCTCAACACCGTTCCGGACCAGGCGAAGATCCGCGCAGCGGTCAAGCAGCGCGATGGCCTGGAACTGGAAGACACGCTCAATGCATCAGGCGGCGTCGGCGTCCTTCACCGTACGCGCAAGGAATGGGCCGAGCATCCGCAGGGCAAGTACCTGGCCGGCACGCCGGTGATCGAGATCGTCAAGATCGGCGATGCGCCCAAGCGTACCTTCGCCGAAGGTGCGTCCCGTCCGCTGTCGGGAATCAAGGCGATCTCGTGCACCCATGTCATTGCCGGCACCACCGCGGCGCGAACGCTGGCCGAGTATGGCGCCGATGTCCTGCACATCGCGCGCGACCAGAGCTTCGAGCATGAGGCGCTGGTGGTCGACGTCAATGTCGGCATGCGTTCGGCCTGGGTCAACCTGCGCGATGCCGAACAGAACAAGCGCTTCGCCAAGCTGCTGCCGGAGACCGACGTGTTCATCGAAGGCTTCCGCGGCCGTTCGATGGAGCGTCTTGGGTTCGGCACCGAAGAGGTCGCCAGCCGCCGTCCCGGCATCGTCTACCTGTCGATGCGCGGCTACGGCTGGGAAGGCCCGTGGGGCGATCGCGCCGCATTCGACATGGAAGGCGTGTCCACGACCGGCTTCACCTTCATCGAGGGTGGCAACACCGGACGGCCGCGCTTCCCGCCCACGCTGGTGATGAACGACTACATCGCCGGTTACCTGGGCGCGGCCGGCATCCTGGCCGCGTTGCGGCGCCAGATCACCGAAGGCGGCAGCTGGCACGTGCGCGTGAATCTGTCCCGCGCGGCGATGTGGTTCCAGGACCTGGGCCACTTCGACGACATCCGCTTCGACGCTTCGCTACCGGAAAACCGCATGGCTTTGCCGGATGTCATGAAGCGCCAGACGCCCTATGGCGAAGTCGAGCGCCTGGTGCCGCAGGTGCGGCTGTCCAGGACGCCCGGGCAGTGGCGCGACCCGCTGGTGACCGTGCGTGGCAGCGACCTGCCGGTGTGGGAGGGTTGAGCATGCGTAAGCACCAACGAACATCGCTGTCCATGTCGCTGGCGCGCGTGCTGGGCGCCGGCATCCTCGGTTGCGCGCTGTCTGCCACCGCGGCCGCGCAGCAGGCCACTCCTGCGGACACCGGGGCTGCCCAGCCCCCTCCCCCGCTCGACCTGACCCTGTCCGACGAGGCCGCCGACGAGATCTACCTGGACCTGCTGGATACCTCGATGTCGGTGCAGGGCGACCTGCAGGAGGACACCGCGGTACCGACCGGCTGGCTGCGTCGCCAGACCGGCATGAACTCCTGGTTCGCATGGAAGAACCAGTTCCGCCAGGACACCGGCCTGAGCATGGGCGGCTCGTGGATGATGCTGTGGCAGAACTATTCCAGCAGCCTCATCGACCAGCACAACGCGGTCGGCAGCAAGCTGACGCTGAACTTCTCCTATGACCTGTTCAACCGCGGCCAGGCCAACGCGATGTCGCTGGATATGGCCGTCGAGGACCGGCGTCCGGTCGGCACCGACCTGGCACCGTTGCAGGCAGGCATGGCCACAGGCTCGTTGATTCCCACCGCGGCCACCTACGGTGATTTCAGCCTGGGCGTCACCCAACTCTATATCCGCCAGAATCTGGCCGATAACCGCTTCCAGTACACGATCGGCAAGATCTTCGCGCCCAACTTCCTCAACGCCTATCCGTTCTTCGACGACAACCGCCAGTTCCTGACCCAGGCGTTCTCCACCAGCCCGAGCATCGCCGCGCCCCTGCGCGGGTTCGGTGCGGTGGCCGCGTGGTATCCCACCACCACCGGCTTCTACCTCAAGCCCGGCATGTTCACCGTCCACAGCGACGATACCGGCAGCACCATCGACGACTTCTTCAGCAAGGACGAGCATTTCTACATGCTCGAGGTCGGCTGGAGCGCACTGGCCCGGACCGGCACGCCGATCCAGGCGCGCGCGGCGATGGACGCCAACAACATCCACCTCACCGCCTGGTACAAGGATCCCGAACAGGGCGGACTGCCGCGGGCCAAGGGCGTGGCGTTCAACGCCAACTACATGCTCGGCGCGAACATGATGTGGTTCGCGCGTGGTGGCTGGTCCGACGGCTGGTTCGTCGACAACAACGCGGCGGTGGGCATCGGCTGGCGTCCGAGCGAACACTTCTCCGACCTGTTCGGCGTGGCCATCGGCGGCCTGCAGCCGGCCAACAGCAACCTGCGCGACCAGTACACCGCCGAGGTGTTCTACCGCTTCCACGTCACGCCGCATTTCGCCATCACCCCGGACCTGCAGGTGCAGGTCGATCCGGCGCTCAATCCGCGCAAGGATGCGATCTGGGTGTTCAGCATGCGCGGGCGCCTGACGTTCTGAGCGGTGCGGTCCCCTCCCCCGGCTTCGGCCGGGGAATCCCGCCGCGCATGGACATGACGCCGTGACCGGTCAGAAGTGGGCCACCCAGCTGTCGATCCTGTCCCTGGCCGGGCAGGCGCTGGCCTACGTGCTGGGCATTGTCCTGGCGCGGCGGCTGGGCGTGGAAGGCTTCGAGAGCTACGTAGTCGCCGCGGCGGCCTTCATCCTGATGGTGACGCTGGTCCCTCAGGGGCTGGAGAAATACTCGCTCAAGCTGCTGCCTGGATTGCTTGAGCGCGGGCAGGACGATCGGGTGCATGGCTTCCTGCGCTTCGCACGCCGGCGGTTGCTGCTGGGCAGTGCGGTGGTGGGCGTGGTGGTCGCCGTCGGCGCGTGGAACGCGGACGGGCTTTCCCACCAGACCCGCATCGCGATCGTGATCAGCTGCCTGTCGTTGCCGGCCGGCGCACTGGTGCATCTGGCGCTGGAAGTGCTGACCGCATTCGGGCGCGCGTTCGTGGCCACGCTGGTCTTCCGTCTGCTGGTGCCCGGCACGGTGCTGGCGCTCGTGGGCATCGCTATCGTGTTGTTGCCCGAGCTGCGCGCAAGCGTGGCGATCGGCGCCTGGGGGCTGGCGTGGTGCGTGGCGCTGGGATTGATGGTCGTGCAGATACGGCGCGCGGCGCCGGCAGGCATGCGGCATACGCCGCCCGTCGAGGAGGCAAGGCGTTGGGGCGTCGAGGCGAGGCCGTTCTGGATCTACCGGGTTTCGCTGGCGGTCCTCATGCAGGCCGGCATCGTCGCCCTGGAAGTATTGCAGTCCTCCCCCACCGCGATAGGCGGATTCGCCGCCGCGCTGGGCACCGCGGCAATCGCCCAGGTATTGGCGACGGCGACCAACCGGGTCTATGCCAGTCGCCTGTCGCTGCTGCTGGAGCGCCGCGACATCGCCGGCATCCAGCGACTGCGCGGCGAGCGCTTGCGCTGGCTGGCCGCGCCGCTGCTGGTCTACCTGCTGGTGATGTTCGTCTTCGCCCCCGAGCTGGTCGGCTTGTTCCGTCCGGAATTCGTCGCCGACGGCGCACCTGCTTTGCGGATACTGGCGGTGAGCACCGCCTTGAGCACGGTGCTGGCGATGGCCCCGACCTATCTCAAGCACCAGCGCGAGAACCGGGTGCTGTTCCGCACCGTGGCGGCCGCAGCGATCCTGCAGGTCGGCCTGCTGATGGCGCTGGTGCCAGTGCTGGGTGCGACCGGCGCGGCGATTGCCCACGCCCTGGCCGCTGCGGTCATGTACGGCACGCTGGCCTGGCTGGCCCATCGCGGGCTGGCCAGGCTGCAGTCCTCGTCCGGGCGCTGAGCACCCGGATCGGGTCTCAGACGGCGGCGGTCACCACGATCTCGACCTTCCAGCCCGGGTTGGCCAGCGATGCCTGCACCGTGGCGCGCGGCGGCGTGTGGCCAGCGGCGACCCATGCGTCCCAGGCCTGGTTCATGCCGGCGAAGTCGGCGATGTCGGCCAGGTAGATCTGCGCACGCAGGATGCGGGTCTTGTCGGTGCCCGCCTGTGCCAGCAGCGCGTCGATCGCTTCCAGCACCTGGCCGGTCTGGCCGACGATGTCCAGCGAGGTGTCTTCCGGCACCTGGCCGGCCAGGTACGCCACGCCGTTGTACACGGCCAGTTCGGACATGCGCGGGCCGACATCGAAACGCTGGATCATGGTGAGCTCCTGCAGTGGGGGGAAGGCCGCCTTCGACGGCGGCGCAGCATACACCGCGTGGCTCAGCCGATGCGCAGCGGGGCCAGGGCCTGGACGCTGGCTTCCATCAGCTGGCGCAGTACCGGTGGCGATACGTCGGACAGGCGGCGGATGTACAGGCAGGACTTGCCGGTGCGATGCGGACCGAGCTTGGCCAGCAGCGCCTGCTGTTCGGAGAAGCCGTCCATCAGGTAGAGCGACAGCTCCCGTACTCGCGGCGAGAACGCCAGCAGCGGCCAGGGCAGCTGGCGGCCATCGGCGTACTGCTGGGCGTACTGGCCGAAACCGACGATGTTGGCGCCCCACACCACGGCCGGCTCGCCGGTGACCGCCTGCATCATCGCCGACAGCTGCCGGGCATCTTCGCGCTGGGATTCCGGCAAGCTGGCCAGGAACGTTTCCAGCGGCACGTCGGTGGGACGGGTCTTTGGCTGGTTCTTGGGTTCATTCCTGGATTTGCTTTTGGACGTGCCCTTGCTCTCAGCCATTGGCTGCGCCTCCCTGGTCGGCGCGACCGTGGTGCGGTCACGCCCGTGGTGTCTTCAGCGGCCGGCAGCAGCCGTGGCCGCGGCCCGCACGATCAGCCGCACTTGAAGCGTTCGCCGAGGATGTTGGCGCAGCCGTCGGCATCCATCCAGGTCCAGTACCAGCTGTCGTAACCGCCTTCGGGATAGTTGCCGCCGCCGCCCGGGCCGTACTGCAGCACGATCGTGTAGCGGTAGTTGGCACCGCCGGTTTCCTTGACCGGTTCGCCCTTCTCGTCGGACAGGATCCAGTAGCGGACCGGGATCGGCGCGACCATGTGCGCCTGGAAAGTGCCGGTGCCGTCGGGGTTGAGCACGATCTTCGGCTCGCCCTGCTTCTCGTACAGGTACTGGCCGGCGACGCGGTCCGGGATGGCGCTGGTCTTCCATACGGTGGTGCCGTTGAGCTGCACGCTGTCGACCACCGGTGCGGCTGTCGCCGTGCCGGCCATGGGCAGCGCCAGCAGCGCGCCGAGAATGATCGAAGAAGCCGTGCCCCAACTCACTGCGTTCCTGCCTGCCATCGTGTCCCCCTGTGGACGGTTGGTTCCGGCTGGAGTGTACCGGCTTGCCGGTCGCGCTCAACTTCGTCGCAGCGCGGCCGATACGGCAACGTCACCCCCGCGCGCGCCGCCCATGCTCATCATCATCGGCTTCATCATCGTGATCCTCAGCGTGCTCGGGGGCTTCGTCCTCTCGCACGGCAAGCTCGGCGCGCTGTGGCAGCCCTACGAGGTGCTGATCATCTGCGGCGCCGCGTTCGGCGCCTTCCTGGTCGCCAACCCGCTCAAGGTGGTCAAGTCCGCGCTGCTGGGCATCCCCGGCCTGCTCAAGGGCGCGCGCTACAAGCGCACCGATTATGTGGACATCCTGTCGATGATCTACGACGTGCTGGTCAAGGCGCGCAAGGAAGGCATGATCGGGATCGAGAAGGACATCGACAATCCCGAGTCCAGCCCGGTCTTCTCCAAGTACCCCAAGCTGCTGGCCGACCATCACCTGATGGAGTTCACCACCGACTGCCTGCGCTTGATGGTCAGCGGCAACATGGAGCCGCACGAGCTGGAGCAACTGCTGGAGATCGAGGTGGAGACCCATCACCAGGAGGCGGTCGAACCGGCCCACGCACTTCAGGTACTGGCCGACTCCCTGCCCGGCTTCGGCATCGTCGCTGCGGTGCTGGGCATCGTGATCACCATGGCCGCCATCGGCGGCGAGGTCGCCGCGATCGGCCACCACGTGGCCGCCGCGCTGGTCGGTACCTTCCTGGGCATCCTGCTGGGCTACGGCTTCGTCGGTCCGCTGGCGGCCTCGATGCAGCATCGCGCGCACGAGGAAGGCAAGGCGTTCGAGATCATCAAGATGGCGCTGGTGTCGAGCCTGCGCGGCTATCCGCCGACGGTGGCCGTGGAGTTCGCGCGCAAGCTGCTGTTCTCGGATGTGCGTCCGGCCTTCGCCGACCTGGAAGCGCACCTGCGCAGCAACCGCTGACCGGCCATGGACAAGACCCAGCCGATCATCATCCGCCGGATCAAGAAGACCAGCGGCGGCCATCACGGCGGCGCATGGAAGGTCGCGTACGCGGACTTCGTCACCGCGATGATGGCGTTCTTCCTGGTGATGTGGCTGGTGGGCATCGCCAGCAAGGAACAGAAGGCGGCGGTTTCCGAGTACTTCAAGAACCCCAGCGCGGTCGAAGGCACCGCCGCCATTCCCGGGACCAGCTCGCTCGGACCGGGCGGCGCCTCGGACAAGATGATCCCGACCGCCAATGCGCTGTCGATGCCCGGCGGCGTCGGTCCTCGCGTGGGCGATCCGGGCGAGGCCACGCGCAGCATGATTCCCACCGACGCCCAGGAAGACGCACGCGCCGCGGCCCAGGCCGAGGACCGCCGCCAGCTGGACGAGCTGCGCAAGGAACTGGAAGCGGCGATCGAGAAGAGCCAGGCGCTGGCCCCGTTCAAGGACCAGCTGCTGATCGACCTCACGCCCGAGGGCCTGCGCGTTCAGATCGTGGACCGGATGAACCGGCCGATGTTCGACCTGGGCAGCTCGAGCATGAAGAACTACACGATCGAGGTCATGCACGAGCTGGGCACGCTGCTGTCCGATACCCCGCACAAGATCGCCCTGGCCGGCCATACCGACGAAACGCCGTTCCAGGCGCCGCGCGGCTACGGCAACTGGGAGCTGTCCAGCGACCGCGCCAATGCCGCCCGCCGGGCGCTGCTGGAAGGCGGCCTGGACGAGGCCCGGATCGCGCGCGTGGTCGGGTTGGCGTCCTCGGTGCCGTTCGACCGCGCCGATCCGCGCGCGCCGATCAACCGCCGGATCAGCATCGTGGTGATGAACCGCACGCCCGATACCGAACCCGACGCGCTGGCCTCGGTTCCTGCCACTGCCGATATGGCAACGGCAACTGAATTGGCCCCATCACCCTCCCCCCTCCAGGGCCACGAAAGCAGCCCCTGATAGGCATACACTCGGGCCATACGTGGCTGATACGGGAGGGTGTCATGCTGCCTTCATTGACATTGATCGCTGCGTTGGCGCTTGCGCCGGCATCAGCGCCGCAGGACCGCGCTCCGGCTGCCGTGGTGGTGCCGCAGGCCGAGCAGGTCATGGCCGTGCCGGACGAGTTGCGCGCAGAGGTGCGCCGTCGCGTCGTCGAGCCCGGCGGGACGCGCAGCGAACAACTCGAGCGGCTCGCCGGCTACGTGTTCGGCGACGACGGACTGGCCCTGGAATACGACAACGAGGTCACCCGCACGGTGGCCCAGGTCTACCAGGACCGCAAGGCCAACTGCCTGTCGTTCACCCTGCTGTTCGTCGCCCTGGCGCGCGAGGCTGGCCTGGAAGCGCAGGTGCAGGAGGTGGGCGAAGTCCTGGCGTGGTACCAGGACGAAGGCGTGATCTACAACGCCAACCACGTCAACGTCGGCGTGCGCACCAGCATGCAGTGGCAGGTCGTGGACGTAGACACCAACATCCTGGCCGCGCGCAACCGTCCGCGCAGCATCGATGATCGCCGCGCGATGGCCCATTTCCACAACAATCGCGGCGCCGAACTGATGGCGGCCGGCGACAACGCCGGTGCGCATGCACTGCTGCAGGCGTCGCTCAAGGACGACATGGGCTTTGTCCCGGCCTGGAACAACCTGGGCGTGCTGCTGTTGCGCGAGGGCGACGAGCGTGGCGCCGAGCGCGCCTACCTGACCGCGCTGCGGCTCAAGAAGGACCATGCCGCCACGCTCAGCAACCTGGTCACGCTGTATCGCCGCAATGGCGACAGCGCCATGGAGCGGCGCTATGCGTGGCGCCTGGACCGGGTGCAGCGCACCGATCCGTTCCATCAGTTCATGATGGCGCTGGAATGCGAGAACACCGGAGACTACGATTGCGCGATCGCCCGCTACCGGCGCGCGATCACGCTGCAGGGCGAAGAGCACCAGTTCCATTTCGGCCTGGCCCGTGTCTATTTCCTGTCCGGCGACCTGGCGCGCGCGCAGCGCGAACTCGGTCGAGCCTATACGCTGGGCGGCACCGAAAACGTACGCAGCGTCTACCGGCAGAAGCTGGAGGGGCTGCGCCGCTGGCGCGAGCAGGCTTCCAGCCAGTTCATGCCTTGAACCCGATGGAAGGCATGGATGATCGATTTCGAGCTGGAAGGCGAATACGTTGAACTGAACCAGCTGCTGAAGCTGGCCGGGCTGTGCGACAGCGGCGGCGCGGGCAAGGCGCTGGTGGCCGACGGCCAGGTGCGTGTGGACGGCGTGGTCGAGTTGCGCAAGACCTGCAAGATCCGGGCTGGCCAACGGGTGCAGTGCCACGGTGAGGAGATCCGCGTGCTCCATGCCGGCTGACCGGGCCCGGTCAGCCGGCAAGCTGATTCGGCCCGTCGATTCGAGCGCGCTGTTCAAGCCTCCTGCCCCAAGGCGCGGTGCCCCAGGCGGGTTGACCGGTATCATGGCCCCTCGGATCGTTGCGCGACGGGGGACGCCGCATGCCGACAAGGGCTTCCATGGAACCACACGCCGCCGCCCTGCCGGGCGCCGAGGCCGGGCTGTCGGCGGTCGCGCCCGAGCGCCTGGCGCGCATGCCGCGCCAGGTGTATCCGTTGCGCATCCTGGGCATGGGCCTGGGCGGGATTCCGCTGGCGGCGGTCCTGCACGAGATCGACGCCCCTGCGCCGTTCTGGGCCTGGCTGGTCTTCACTGCCCTGCTCTGGCCGCATGTGGCGCTATGGCTGGCGCTGCGCAGCCGCCATCCGCACCGGGCCGAGGTGCGCAACCTGCTGTTCGATTCAGCGCTGGCGGGCCTGTGGGTGCCGCTGATGCACTTCAATCTGCTGCCCAGCGTGATGCTGTTGACGCTGGCCACGGTGGACAAGATCAGTACGGGCATTCCGCGCCTTTGGCTGCAGTCGCTGCCGATGATGCTGGCCGGCATGGTGCTGGGCGGTGTGGTGGCTGGACTGGCGTTTCAGCCTGTCTCCAGCATGGCCGTGATCCTGGCCTGCCTGCCGATGCTGCTGATCCACACGATCGCCGTGAGCCTGGCGGCCAATCGCCTGATCGGTCGGATCCGCGAACAGAATCGCGAGCTGGACCGCCTGCACCGCGTCGATGCGCTGACCGGCCTGGCCGGGCGGCGCCACTGGCAGCAGCAGGCCGAAGCGAGCCTGCGACGCCTGCGCGAGGAAGGCGCACCGGCAGCACTGCTGATGCTCGACATCGACCGTTTCAAGGACATCAACGACCAGTACGGCCACGCCTCCGGCGACGACGTGCTGCGCCTGGTCGCCGGTGTGCTGCGCCGCCGGCTGGGCGAGCACGACAGCGCCGGACGCTTCGGCGGCGACGAATTCGCAATCGTACTGGAGGGCGTGGACCTGGAAGCCGCGCGCCGGCTTGCCGAGGGCATGCGGCGCGATGTGGAGGCTGCCGCCGCGGCGCTGCGCCTGCCGGACCTGGCGTGTTCGGTCAGCATCGGCGTGGCGCAGGCCGATCCGCGCCACGCCAGCGTGCGCGAGTGGCTGGAAGCGGCCGATGCAGCGCTCTACGCGGCCAAGAACGCCGGTCGCAACCGGGTGGTCGTGGCTGACGGCGCCCGACGCTAGGAGCCGGCCCGGCGCCCGTGCTGGCGACGTCCCGGGGGGCCGTCGCGGCGCACATCTCCTAGAATGGGCCGCGAAGTGGCCGCTTCGGCTGCATGAGGACCTGGCGGAATGAAGGAGCGTCTACCCGTCTGGGTGCAGGACTGGCTCGGCACCGTGCTGCCGATCGGCGAAGTGCTGCTGGTGCTGGCGGTGGCCTGGCTGCTGCAGCGGCTGGTGCGGGCGATTGTCCGGCGCCTGGTGGCCAATCGCGGACTGCCGCTGGAAATGGCTACGGTGCTGCGGCGGGTGTCGGCCACGTTGATCGGTTGTGCGGCCGTGCTGCTGGTGCTCGAGCGCATGGGCGTGTCCGGCACGGTGCTGTGGACCGCGTTCACCGGTTTTGCCGCGGTCGGTGCGGTGGCGTTTTTCGCGGCCTGGAGCGTGCTGTCCAATATCTTCTGCACGGTGCTGATCTTCAGCACGCGCCCGTTCCGCCTGCACGACCACATCGAGATACTGGAGAACGGCGAGAAGCCCGGGCTCAAGGGCCGCGTGGCGGACATCAACCTGATCTTCACTACGCTGGAGGAGGTCGGCGCCGACGCGACCGACCAGGGCAGCGTGCTGCAGGTGCCCAATAGCCTGTTCTTCCAGCGCACGGTGCGACGCTGGCGCGGCCATGCCGTGCCCACGCGCTGGCTGCCCCCACCCCCGTCGGACGCCGACGGCTGACGACGCAGGCAAGGCCCCGCCGTCAGCGCAGCTGGCTGTCCTTGCTGCCGCGGCGGTTGTAGGCGCTGAAGCCGTCCTCCACGTCGTGCGCCTCCTGGCAGGCCACGCACAGGCGAACGCCCGGAACGGCCTTGCGCCGGGCTGGCGGAATCGGTGTGTCGCACTCTTCGCAGCGTTCCAGGCCGGGGCCGGTCGGCAGCTGGCGGCGCGCGCGTTCGACCGCGTCCTTCACCGTCGCGTCGATCTGGTCGTTGACCGCCCCATCGCCTGCCCATCCGGTTGCCATCTCGTCCTCCTCAACTGCTTCCGGGGCCAGCCTGCTCGCCCGGACTTGAAAGCAAGCTTAAGCCGGGCGCCGGCTTCATGCGCGCCGGGCCCGGCTGGCGGTCTTTTTCGCGGCTGCCTTTTTCGGGGCGGCCTTGCGGGCGGGGGCCTTGCGCGCGGGCTTGCTGGCCGAGGATTTAAGCGCGGTGGCAGGACCGTCGCCTGCGACCTTGCGTCCGTCCGCGGTGCGGGTGGTGGTCCTGGGACGCTTGGCTGGAGCCTTTTTGGCCGCGGCTGAAGCGCTCTTGGAGGTGCGGCGTGCCGGTGGCATGCGGATCTGCCCGCTGTCGCCCATCGCCGCGTCGTCCTTGCGGACGCGGGCGACGACGAAGGCGATGGCCTTGCCCAGCAGTGTGGACGGGCCATCCCAGTACTCGACCGTGTGCACCGACACCTTCAGCAGGACCAGGTCCGGATCGGTGCGGCCGCGGGCGAAGAACGCCTTCATCGCATCGTTCCAGAACGTGTCGATCAGGGTCTGCTCGTCCACCACTTCGGCGGTGCCGGCTACCGACAGGTAGACGTTCTTCTCCTTGGACGCGTAGGCGACATTGACCTTGGGGTTGCGCCCGATCTCGGCGACCTTGCCGCTGGAACGGCGGGCGAAGAACCACAGCACGCTGCCGTCGAATTCCGCCTCCTGCGTGCTCAGCGGCCGGCTGACGGGAAAGCCGCCTTCGCCGTAAGTGGTGAACATGGCGATGTCGATTCCCTTCATCAGCTTGCGCAACTGGTCGCGCTTCTCGGTGGCGGTGGCCATGGGGCGTCCTTCTGGATGCTTCGCGGATTGCGATGCGCAAACGTATGCGCCTGCCCTGCCAACTCGTCGTGAAAAAAGGCGGCATCGCTGCGCGCGAGATGACTTCGTTCAGCGACCAGCGCGGATCGCGTCGTTATTCGCGCACGTCAAGACTTGAATGCCCGATCGCAAGCGGTGAGGCTTGCCCTCCCTATCGCCGACAGGAGCACCGATGCCCGATCTTCTCCGCCGCCGTGTGTTGTGGACCGGTGCACTGGCGCCGCTGGCGCTGGCATTGCCGGCATCGGCCAAAGGCCCGGTGCCGCCTGCACCGGCCGGCCTGTCCGCCGGTTCGACCGCCGAGCAGGCCACTGCAGGCCTGGACCTGCGCGGCAAGACGATCCTGGTAACCGGCTGCAACTCCGGCATCGGCCTGGAGACGATGCGCGTGCTTGCACTGCGCGGCGCGCACGTTATCGGCAGCGCGCGTACGCCCGACAAGGGACGCGCGGCCTGTGCCAGCGTGCCGGGTCGGGCCACGCCGGTGGTGCTGGACCTGGCCGATTTCAACTCCGTACGCGACTGCGCCGCGCAGGTGCGCCGGTTGGCGCCGCGCCTGGATGCGCTGGTCTGCAACGCCGGCATCGTGCTCGACGACTGGGAGAAGGTGGACGGGCTGGAGAAGCAGTTCGTGGTCAACCACCTCGGGCACTACCTGCTGACCGAGCAGTTGCTCGACTCGGTGGTGGCCGCGCGCGGTCGGGTGGTCGTGCTGGGCAGCGGCGATCATCGCAATGCACCGCCCGGCGGGATCCAGTTCGGCCGGCTTTCCGGCGAAGGCTGGTATCCGAAGGGCTACAGCCATTCCAAACTGGCCAACGGCCTGTTCTCGCTGGAACTGGCGCGGCGCCTGCAGGGCACCGGCGCGACCAGCAATTGCGTGACGCCCGGCCACACCCGCACCGCGATCCTGCGCAATGCGGGCAACGGCTATCGCGACGATGCGCGCACGCCCGCACAGGGCGCGGCCACGCCGTGCTATGCGGCGGCCCATCCGGGGATGGCCGGGATCAGTGGCGCCTACCTGAGCGACTTCGCCGCCGGCAAGCAGAGTGCGCAGCAACAGGACGCGGCGATGGCCGCGCGCCTGTGGACGGTGTCGCGCGAACTGGTCGCGCGCACCGCCTGAACATCAGCGCCTGATCAGGGCGCCCGATCAGATCGATCAGGCCGCCGGCTTGGGCAGGGCGTGCCAGGCCTTGAGCAGTTCGGCTTCCTGTTCGCGGCTGATGCCCGCACGCAGCTTGGCCTGGCGTTCGGCCGGCTGGGCGGCGAACCAGGCCAGCAGTTCGCTGATCGTGGTGTCCAGCGGTCGGAAGGTGAGCCCGGCCGCGACAGCGCGTGCGTTGCTGACCTGGCCGTAGCCGCCGTACGGGCCCTGGTCTCGCGGCACCCAGATCGGCAATTCGATCTGCTTCTCTTCCACGAACGCCGGGCTGACATGGGTGAAGCTGGCCTTGCCACCGGTCACGCGCTTGCTCGCATCGAGCATGGCGTCCATCAGCAGCGGCTCGCGCGGACCGACCGCGTTGAAGGTGCCGAAGGTGCGGCTCTCGGCCAGCCGGATCATCCACTCGCCCAGGTCGCGGCCGTCGATGATCTGGATCGGATCCTTGCCGTCGCCGGGCACCAGCACTTCCCCGCCCTGTGCCACGCGGTGCGGCCAGTAGGTGAAGCGGTCGGTCTCATCACGCGGGCCGACGATATAACCCGGGCGCACGATGGTCACCGCCTTGCCGAACTGCTTGTGCGCCTCGGCCTCGCTCAGCGCCTTGAGCGCACCGTAGAGGTTCTCCATGTCGGCCATCAGCGTCTGCTGGGTCTCGGCCATCGCATCGGCGCCCTTGTAGGCGGCCAGTGGCGCGTCTTCGGTCATGCCGGGCTTGCTGCCGTCGGCATAGACCGAGATGGTCGAAATGAACAGGTAGTGGCAGACATTGCCCGCCAGCACCTTGCCGGCATCGCGCACCCAGAACGGCAGGCTGGTCGGGTTGTCGATGCACACGTCCCACTGGCGTCCCTTCAATGCCGACAGGTCGCCGGTGTTGCGGTCGCCGTGCAGCTGCTCCACCTCGCCCGGCCACTCCGGCGAAGGACGCTTGCCGCGGTTGAACAGGGTCACCTGATGGCCGCGCGCCAGCGCGTAGGCGACTTGGAACGGTCCGGTGAAGCCGGTGCCGCCGAGGATCAGGATGCGCAGCGGCTTGGCCGCGCGGGCGATGGATGCCGGGGTGGCGGCGAATCCGGGAAGCGCTGCCGCGGCAGCCGCCAGGGCGCCGAGCCGGATCAGGTCACGACGTGTGGTGCGCATACGGCTTTTCTCCAGGCAGGCGGGGAGCAAGGTCCGTTCGGTGTGCCTCCCCATGGCGTCGGGATTGATAGCATTCCCACGGCATGGCCGCCCATGACGAAAGTTGGGGGGCAGTCCGGCACCCTGCTCTGCCGCCTCGCCGGCGGTCGGCCACTGATCCCGCCTTCATGGGCGTCGCGGCACGATGGCGCGACCTCCCCCGTCCATCCCTGCCCGTCCGGAGCCCGTCATGGAACCCACCGTCCACGCCTTTTCCGAACTGTTCGCGCAACTGGGCTTGCCCGACGACAACGCCAGCATCCGTGCGTTCATCGCCACCCATGCGCCACTGGCCGATGAGATCCGGCTGGAGGAAGCGCAATTCTGGACACCGGCCCAGGCGCAGCTATTGCGCGAGGAACGCATCGACGATGCGGACTGGGCGATCGTGGTCGACCAACTCAATCTGGCCTTGCGCGCACCGGCGCGCTGAAAGCCGTCGCCGCCAATCGCGGGCGATCAGGCCTTGCGCAGGAACTCGGTCTTCAGCACCAGGCCCTTGATCTTTTCCGAGTTGCCTTCGATGTGCAGCGGATCGTCCTCGACCAGGCGGATGTTCCGGATCACCGTGCCCTGCTTGAGCGGGATCGACGAACCCTTGACCTTGAGATCCTTGATCACCACCACCGTGTCGCCGGCAGCCAGCAGGTTGCCGTTGCTGTCGCGCACGGCCAGGGTCTCCTCGGCCGCCGCTTCGGCGCTCCACTCGTGCCCGCAATCGGGGCAGATCCATAGCGCGCCATCGGCGTAGGTGTTTTCCAGCCCGCACTGCGGACAGGTCGGGAACGTAGGCACGATCGCTTCACTCGACGTCAGGGGCGCGCAGTTTAACGCGCACGGACGACCGGGCGTGTGGCCCCGTGTCCACGTCACCCGGTGGGTCGCTCAGTTGGGCCAGTTACTTCGGTTCGCCCGGAGGCGGCATCGAGGCCGGACGCGCGCAGCCATTGATCGGCGTGCCACCGTCGATGACCAGTACCGCGCTGTACGGGAAGCTCGCTCCGGACATGGAGTCCTGGCATGCGCTTGCAGTCACCTTGAGATCGACCGCGCCGCTCGCATCCACCGCACGCAGCGTGCGCGTGTCGCCCACGGTCTGGCTGCTGGCCACGGCGAGCTCGCGCTGGCTGTCGATACCGCGCAGCGTCAGCGTCGGACCGGGGCCACTGACCTGGGCCTGCCAGAACGGTTCGTTGGTCGACGCAATCAGCTCGCCTTCCAGTGCCGAGTCGGCAGCCGGTGCTGCTGGCGGCGCTGCGGGAGTCTCGGCCGGCGTGGCCGCGGTGGGCTCGGCTGCAGGCGTCGATGCCTCCTGCGATTTATCGTGGCAGGCGGCCAGCACCAGGCACAGGGCGATGCCCAGTCCGGTCCGGGTGGCGATCGGAAGCACGCGCATGCGATCTCTCCTCGTGGCAGGTGCGCCGATCATGCATCAGACCGGTCGCACCGCCAACGTCCGGCCTCAGCGCGAGGCGGTGCCGTTAGCGGTGTCGGTCGACGGCTCGCCGACCAGCTGGTCGACCGGATAGCCGAGCTCGCGCGCCTGTTCGACGAGGGCGGCGTAGCGCTCGGGATCCATCGAAGGCTCACGCGAGAGGATCCACAGGTGGTCGCGATCCGGTCCGCCGACCATCGCCCAGTCGTAGTCCGGATCCACGGCGATCACCCAGTACGGCGCCCAGGTCAGCGGCATCCAGGATGTCCAGTTAGGCGCGAAACGGACCTGCAGCGAGCCGGGTGCGCCCGGTACGGTGCGCGCGACGCCCACCGCCTCGATCCGCTCGCCATCGCGACGCGTGCAGGCGTTGCGCACTTCGATCGTGCCGTCGGCCTGGGGCGTGTACGTAGCAGTGGTATCGCTGGCGCATTTGCGCTGGAAGAACATCGGCAGATGCGCGACCTGATGCCAGGTGCCCGAGTAGCGCTCAAGGTCCAGTACCGGCACCGGCTTGTGCAGCGGCGGCTGCGCCATGGCGGGCATGGCCAGTCCGAACAGGCCTGTGAGCGCAAGAGCAATCGTGGTGGTGCGCATGGCGGTCACGAACCGGTGAGGTGGTGCGACGTTGCCACAGCCGGTGTGACGATACGGTGTCGCCTGCGTCACTGCGGTGTCATGCGTCCTTAACCATTCAACGCCGCAAGTCAAAGCTGGGACTCCACCGGCAACAGCTTCATCAGCCAGGCCAGCGAACGCTGCGATGCGGTCGCCTCCGGCTCGCGGGTCCAGGTCTGCTCGCCGTCGCTCCAGCGCATCTGGCCGTGCTCATCCAGCGTCACCTGCCAGGCATGGTCGTGATTGCTCTGCTGCCGGAACAGCGCGGCCAGCTCCGCGGCCAGCGCCGGGTGCTCGACGAGTACGCCCTGCTCGCAATTGAGCGAAGTCGAACGCGGATCGAGGTTGTAGGAACCGACGAACACCGCCCCGTCATCGATCACCATCGCCTTGGTGTGCAGGCTGGAGCCGGATGAACCCTTCAGGCTGAAACGGGCCGGACCACCGCTGGGTTTGAGTTCCCACAGTTCCACGCCCTGCTCCAGCAGCGTGCGGCGATAACGGCTGTAGCCACCGTGCACCGCAGCCACGTCATTGGCGGCCAGCGAATTGGTCAGGACCAGCACCGGCGTTCCGCGCCCGTCGACGGCGACCAGCTCGGCCGTGCCGCGCTCGCCGGGGACGAAGTACGGCGAGATCACCAGCAAGCGCTTGTCGGCGCCCTGCACCTGCGGCAGCAGCACCTTGAGCACTTCCGAGCGCTGCTCCATCGGCAGCTTGGCCTTCATCGGATCGTCGCTGACGAAACGCCAGTGCGGCGACCAGTGCAGCGTGCTGTCGCCTTCCAGCAGTCGTTGCACCGTGGGGTCTTCGCGCAGCACCGTGGCATAGGGGCTGTCGTGCAGGTCGGTCGCGGCCTGTTCGAGCACGCCGCGCAGGTGCTGCAGCCGCTCGGGCGTGGATTGCTCCGGCGACAGCTGCGCGATCGGATAGTTGGAGGGCGAGTTCCAGAACAGGTCGAAGTTGCGTGCGACCTCGCCGACCACCGGACCGACCATCAGCAGGTCCAGGTCGACGAAGTTGGGACCGTCGCTGGCGGCGAAATACTCGTTGCCCAGGTTGCGTCCGCCCACCAGCGCCATCCGCCCGTCGGCGATCCAGCTCTTGTTGTGCATGCGGTGGTTCAGGCGCTTGAAGCCGGTGCCGAACTCGCCGGCCTTGCTCAGCGTGCCCGAGCGGCTGGCCATCGGGTTGTAGAGCCGGACCTCGATCTGCGGATGGGCGTCCAGCGCGGCCAGGCCCGCGTTCTTGGCGCGCGCGTCCAGGTCGTCGGCGAGGATGCGCACGCGCACGCCGCGATCGGCGGCCTGCAGCGCCTGCCGGGCCAGCATCCGGCCGGTCAGGTCGTCGTGCCAGATGTAGGTCTGGATATCCAGGCTGCTGGTGGCTGCCTGGGCGCTGTAGGCGCGCAAGGCATAGGCCTCGGTGCCGTCGCCGACCAGGCGGAAGCCGGATTGCCCGGGATGGGCGGCTTGCGCCGGCATGGTGCGCTCGGCAATGACGCCCTCGGTGGCCGGTGGCAGCGCGGCCTGCGGCGGCGTGTCGGCACGCGGCGGCAGCTGCGCGCAGCCGGCCAGCATGGCCAGCAATGCGAGGGTGGCCAGGCGACCGGCCCAGGCCATGCCTGCGTCAGGCGCCGGCACCTCCCGGTGTTGTTCTGCGAATCCGTGCATACCCCTCCCCAGATGGTGCGCCGTGCCGACGGGCCAATGACCAGCCGTCACGCGTGAATAACACATCCGGGCCGGACAATCCCGTCGACCTGCACGGATGTGGGACCCGGCAGGCACTGCTCACCTACGCCCGGGAGAAGCGCATGCGTACCACGATCCTGGCCGCCGCCTGCCTGGCACTGCTGGCCGGCTGTTCGCGCGGTCCCGAGACCACCGACAAGAGCGCTGCCGCACCGACGGCCACGCCGGCACCGGCGCCGGCCGATGCTGCATCCGCCCCCGCCACGGGACCGGCGAAGGAGCAGGTCTTCGCCCGGGAAGAACTCGACCAGATGGTCGCGCCGATCGCACTGTACCCGGACCCGCTGCTGGCCCAGGTGCTCATGGCCGCCACCTATCCGGGCGATGTCGCCGATGCGGCGGCCTGGTCCAAGGCGCACCCGGATACCCAGGGCGATGCGGCGGTGAAACAGGTCGCTGCCGAGCCGTGGGATCCCAGCGTGCAGTCGCTGGTCGCCTTTCCACAGGCGCTGGCGGTGCTGGGCCAGGATCCGGCCTGGGTCCAACGCCTGGGCGATGCCTTCCTGGCCCAGCCCGATGACGTGATGGATGCGGTGCAGCGGCTGCGCCGCCAGGCGCAGGCCGCCGGCAACCTGGAATCCAACGACTACCAGCAGGTGAGTACGCAGGCCGCTCCGGCGCCGGCGGCCGTTGCGCCCGTGGACGCATCGTCTCCCGCACCCGCTCCGGTCGTGGCCGAAGGCGGCGACCAGGTGATCGTGATCCAGCCGTCCGATCCGCAGGTCGTCTACGTGCCCAGCTACAACCCCACCACCGTGTACGGCAGCTGGGCCTACCCCTCCTATCCGCCGACCTATTACCCGCCGCCGGCGTCGTACTACCCGGTGGGTGGCGCGCTGGTCAGCGGGATGATGTTCGGCGTGGGCATGGCCATCACCGATTCGCTGTGGGGCGATTTCGACTGGGGCCATGACGATATCGACATCGACATCAACCGCTACAACAACATCAACGTGAACCGGCAACTGGACGTGGATCGCAATCGCTGGGAGCACAACCCGGCCCATCGCGACGGCGTGCCCTACCGCGACCAGGCCCATCGCGCGGCCAACGGCCGGCAGCTGGATGGCGCGCGCGATCGCGAGGCGTTCCGCGGCGATGATCCCCAGCGTGCGCAGGCACGCGAACAGGCGCGGGCCAAGATGGGCCAGCACGGCATCGATGCGCCGGCGCGTACCAACCAGGAAGCACGCGATCGCGCGCAGGCGGCCACCCGCGAGCATGCAGGGCAGCGTCCGGGCGACCGGGCCGGCGCACAGGGACCGGCTCGCGACAACGCTCGCGCCGCGGCCGATCGCGCGCATGCCGATCCGCAGGGTGCGCGCGAGCGTGCCGCAGCGACCGCGCAGCAGCACCAGGCCCGCGACCGCGCTGCCACGGCAGCCAAGGACCGGCCCAATGCCGGCCAACACGCGCAGAGCCGGCCCGATGCAGGGCAGCGTGCGCAGAACGCACAGCACCGTCCCGACAGTACCCAGCGTGCGCAGCCGGCGCAGCACCGGCAGACGCAGAGCAACGACCAGGCCCGCGCGGCCGCTCGCCAGCATGCGCAGCAGGGCCAGCACGGTGGCGGAAACAACGCGTTCAGTGGCGCACGCGAACCCTCCCGGTCGCATGCCCAGGCCCAGCGCGGCAATGCCAGCCAGGCCGCCGCGCATCGCCCGCAGAACGCCCGTCCGGCCGGCAAGCCGGTCAACCGCACCGCCAGCGCGCCCAAGCGCCAGGGCGGCGGCCGCCATCGCTGAGACAGGAGACCGACCATGAAACGCCATGCCTTGTCCCTGTCGCTGTCCCTGGCTGTACTGCTGGGGCCGGCCGCGCTCGCCGCCGAGCAGTCCTTCCCCACCCCCGATGCGGCCGCTGCGGCACTGGTCGACGCACTGGGCACCACCAAGGCCGACGATGCCAAGCTGTCGGCCCTGTTCGGCAAGGGCTGGAAGAGTTACGTCCCGGCCGACGTGGATCGCGCCGACGTCGATGCGTTCCTGGTCGGCTACGGCAAGTCCCATCGCATCGATACGCGCGCCGACGGCACCGCGGTCATCGCCATCGGCGACGGCGGCTGGACCTTCCCGGTGCCGCTGCACAAGCAGGGCGACGGCTGGCGATTCGACACCGCCGCCGGCGCGGTGGAGATGCGTGCGCGGTTGATCGGCCGCAACGAACTGGCCACGGTCCAGTCCGCGCGCGCCTATCACGATGCGCAGGTCGAGTACGCACTGGGCGATCACGATGGCGATGGCGTGCTCGAATACGCGCGCAAGATCATCAGCACCGATGGCCAGCACGACGGGCTGTACTGGTCCGACGACGACAGCGGCGACATCAGTCCGCTGGGCCCGCTGTTCGCCGACGCCAAGTCCGGCTCGGACTGGCACGGCTACCAGTTCCGCATCCTCGACGGGCAAGGCCAGTCGGCACCGGGCGGCGCGTTCTCCTACATCCTGGGCGACAACATGAGCCGCGGTTTCGCGCTGGTGGCCTGGCCGGCCAAGTACGGCGAAACCGGGGTGATGACCTTCATGATCAGCCACGACGGCGAGGTGTTCGAGAAGGACATCGGACCTTCGACCGCCAAGGTGGCCAGCGCGATGAAGGTATTCGATCCGGACGACAGCTGGACTGAAGTCGGCGACGACGGCAGCGGAACGTAAGCGCCGCATCCCGCCAACGGCCGCGCGCATCGGCGCGGCCGCCTGGAGGCGGATCGTCGAGGCTCAGGCGCCGAAGCGCAGCACACGATAGGTATACAGCCCCAGCGCGGTCAGCAGCAGCGAGCCGAACAGGTGCGCGGCCACGCCCAGCATCGCGCTGCCGTACTGTTGCCGGGTCAGCTGCTGGACGATCTCGGCCGAGAAAGTTGAAAAGGTGGTCAAGCCGCCCAGCAGGCCGGTCACCAGGAACAGCCGCCATTCCGGCGACACGCCGGGACGAAAGGTCACCCAGCCCAGGGCGATGCCCACGACATAACCGCCGATGAGGTTGGCCGCCAGCGTACCCAGCGGGATCGGGCTGCGCGCGGGATTGAGCCAGGCCGACAGTCCCCAGCGCATCCACGCGCCGATCGCCGCGCCGGTGCCCACTGCGATGAAGGATCGAACCATGTCCACTGCCCTGCTCCGTGCGCCACGCCCTGCAGGCGCCGTGGGCCAAGCGTAGCGGATCAGTCGCCGGACCGGCGCGCCTGGCTGCGCGCGGCGCGAAGCCGGTCGAGCTTGTCCTTGAGCTTGATCTCCAGTCCGCGCTCGACCGGTTCGTAGTACACCTGCTCGCCCATCGCATCCGGGAATCCGGTCTGGTCCAGCGCGATCCCGCCGTCGGCGTCGTGGTCGTACTGGTAGCCCTTGGAATAGCCCAGCTGCTTCATCAGCTTGGTTGGCGCGTTGCGCAGGTGCAGCGGCACCTCGGCAGTGCCGTACTGGCGCACGTCGGCCTTGGCGGCGTTCCAGGCGTTGTAGGCGGCGTTGGATTTGGCCGTGCTGGCGAGGTAGATCGCGACCTGGGCCAGGGCCAGGTCGCCTTCCGGACTGCCCAGGCGCTCGTAGGTGTCCCAGGCATCGACCGACATCTGCAAGGCGCGCGGATCGGCCAGGCCGATGTCTTCCACCGCCATGCGGGTCAGGCGCCGGGCCAGGTAGGCCGGATCGCAGCCGCCGTCGAGCATCCGCGCCAACCAGTACACGGCCGCGTCGGGATTGGAGCTGCGCACGGATTTGTGCAGCGCCGAGATCTGGTCGTAGAACTGCTCGCCGCCCTTGTCGAAACGGCGGGTGCGGTCGGCCAGCACCTGCAGCAGGGTCTGCTCGGTGATGCGTCCGCCCTCGTCGACGGCCAGCTCGGCGGCGATTTCCAGCAGGGTCAGCGCGCGGCGCACGTCGCCATCGGCGGCACCGGCGATCTCGCGCAGCAGTGCCTGCTCCACCCCGATGCCCTGCCCGCCCAGGCCGCGCTCGCCGTCGTCCAGTGCCCGCTGCAAGGCATCGGCGATATCGTCCACCGACACCGCTTCCATCACGTGCACGCGGCAGCGCGACAGCAGCGCCGAGTTCAGTTCGAACGAGGGGTTCTCGGTGGTGGCGCCGACAAAGACAATACTGCCGCGCTCGATATGCGGCAGGAACGCGTCCTGCTGGCCCTTGTTGAAGCGGTGCACCTCGTCCACGAACAGGACCGTGCGGCGTCCTTCGGCGAAACGCTGCGCCGCCTCGGCCAGCACCTGGCGCACTTCCGGCAGGCCCGACAGCACCGCCGAGATCGCGCGGAAGTCGGCATCGGCATAGCGGGCCAGCAGCAGCGCCAATGTCGTCTTGCCGCAACCCGGTGGGCCCCACAGGATCATCGAATGCACCCGCCCGGCCTCGACTGCCCGGCGCAGCGCCGAGCCGGGCGCCAGCAGGCGGCGCTGGCCGACCATCTCGTCCAAGGTGCGCGGGCGCATGCGTTCGGCCAGCGGACGCATGGCGTCCTGGCGTTCGGCATCCACGGCCAGCAGGTCTTCGGATCCGGGGGAAGTAGCGGTTCGGCGCGCGCGGCTCATCGCGCCATCCTAGCGCCTGCGCTCACGTGCCCGCCGCGTGCGTGGACGCCAACCGCACCTGCGGTCGGCCTCGCGCGGTCACTGGCCGACGACGTCGACATCCTTGCCGGGCTTGAACTGGAACGTGCCGGCGGCGAAGGCCGGGTTGCGCTTCCAGGCCTCGAAGCGGATCTCGGTCTTCTGCCCGACCAGGTCCAGCACCTGCATCCGGGCCAGGCCCTGCGGGCCGAAGCCCAGCCGCGCCATCTGGAAGTTGGCCTGCCCGTCGACCTTCGGGGTCAGGGTCAACCACTGCAGGCCATCGGCGGCGGCGGCTTCCTCGCTGACGTCGAACTGCTGGTCCAGGCGCTTGGGATCGAACAGCGCCACCAGCGGGCTGTTGTGCTCTTCCTCGCCCTGCGGCCGCACGGTGGCCTGCTGCAGGTCCGGTTCGTAGACCCAGACCTTCTGACCGTCAGCCACGATGAGCTGCGCGAACGGCTTCACGTACTCCCAGCGGAACAGGCGCGGTGCCGACACGGCGACGGTGCCGGTGCTGCTTTCCTTGGCGCGGCCGTTGGCGTCGAACACCTGCTGGCTGAACTTGCCTTCCAGGCCCTTGAGGCCGGCGGTGAACCGGGTCAGGTCGTCGCGGGCGCCGGCGAAGGCATTGCCGGCCAGGAGCAGGCCCAGGCCGAACGTGGCGGCCAGGCGGGATACGGTGCGCAGGTTGCGATGCATGGAGGCGTCGTCAGGCTGGGAAACGGTGGCGGCCAGTGTGGCGCGACGAACCTGAACAGGCGTCGAGGCTTTCCGGCCGAGGGCAGCCGGTCAATCGCGCGGCGGCGGCGGTGCCAGCACGCTGCGATCGCCGTTGTGCTCGGGCGGGGTGACCACGCCGGCCGCTTCCATCGATTCGATCAGGCGCGCGGCGCGGTTGTAGCCGATCTTCAATCGGCGCTGCACGCCGGAGATCGACGCACGGCGGGTCTCGGTGACGATGCGCACGGCCTCGTCGTACAGCGGGTCGGATTCGTCGCCGCCGCTGCCACCGGTTTCGGGCAGGCCGGTCGCGCCGACGACCACGCCGTCGCCCATCGTCTGCACCTCGTCCAGCACGCCTTCGATGTAGTCGGCGCGGCCGCTGGCCTTGAGGTGCTCGACCACGCGATGCACTTCCTCATCGCTGACGAACGCGCCGTGGATGCGCTCGGGCATCGCCGTGCCGGGCGGCAGGTAGAGCATGTCGCCATGGCCCAGCAGGGTCTCGGCGCCTGACTGGTCCAGGATCGTGCGCGAGTCGATCTTGCTGGAGACCTGGAAGGCGATGCGGGTCGGGATGTTCGCCTTGATCAGGCCGGTTATGACGTCCACCGACGGGCGCTGGGTGGCCAGGATCAGGTGGATGCCGGCCGCACGCGCCTTCTGCGCAAGGCGGGCAATGAGCTCTTCCACCTTCTTGCCGACGATCATCATCATGTCGGCGAATTCGTCGATGAAGATGACGATGAACGGCAGCGGCTCCAGCGGGCGCGGCGCTTCGCCCAGTGCCGGGTTCGGCTTGAACAGCGGGTCCATCAGCGGCTGGCCGGCGTCCTGGGCGTCGCGGACCTTCTTGTTGAAGCCGGCCAGGTTGCGCACGCCGACCGTGCTCATCAGCTTGTAGCGGCGCTCCATCTCCGCCACGCACCAGCGCAGGCCGTTGGCGGCCTCCTTCATGTCGGTGACCACCGGCGCCAGCAGGTGCGGGATGTCCTGGTAGACGCTCAGTTCGAGCATCTTCGGATCGATCATCAGCATCCGCAGGTCTTTCGGGCTGGCCTTGTACAGCAGGCTCAGGACCATCGCGTTGACCGCCACCGACTTGCCCGAACCGGTCGTGCCGGCCACCAGCAGGTGCGGCATGCGCGCCAGGTCGGCCACCGTCGGCCGGCCGGCGATGTCCTTGCCCAGCGCCAGGGTCAGCGGGCTGGCGGACTTGTCGTATTCCTTGGAGCGCAGCAGCTCGGACAGGTAGATCATCTCCCGTCCGGTATTGGGGATCTCCAGGCCGATCACCGACTTGCCCGGGATCACATCGACCACGCGCACCGACTTCACCGACAGGCCGCGGGCGATGTCCTTGTCCAGCGAGCTGATCTGGCTGACCTTCACGCCCGGCGCCGGCTCCATCTCGAAGCGGGTGATCACCGGGCCCGGATAGGCGCCAACGACCTGCGCGTCGATGCGGAAGTCCTTTAGCTTGAATTCGATCTGCCGCGACAGGGTTTCCAGGGTCTCTTCGGAATAGCCCTTGGTCTGCGGCTTGGGATCGTCCAGCAGGGCCAGCGGCGGCAGGCCGTCGGGCGTGCTTCCGGTGCCCTGGAACAGCGGGATCTGGGTCTCGCGCTTGGCCCGCTCGCTCTTCTCCACCACGGGCGCCGCCGGCGGTTCGATGCGCACCGGCTCGCGGCGTGCCTGCTTGACCGCGTCGGTCTTGCGGACCTCTTCGCGCTCCTCGCGCAGGTCGCGGGTGCGCTTCCACTCCTCGGCCTGCTGGGTCTTGCGCCGCAGGACCTCCGGCAAGGCCATCACGCCCGCGCCGATCTTCTCCATCACCCAGAACCAGGACAGTCCGGTGGCCAGGGTGATCGACACCAGCACCAGCACGATCAGGAACAGGTTGGCGCCCAGGCTGCCGAAGCCGTTGGACAGCGACTGCCCGACCAGCTTGCCGATCACCCCGCCAGCCTGGTTGACGTCGCCGGCATACAGACGCAGGTGCAGCAGGCCGGTGGCGGCGATCAGGAAGCCGACGATGCCGACCAGGCGCAGCGCCGGTCCCAGTTCGTCTTCCTCGCCCAGCCCGAACAGTGCGATCCAGGCCACCGCGCCCAGGATCACCGGCAGCACGAAGGCCGCGTAACCGAACAGCATGATCAGCACGTCGGCGATGTAGGCGCCGGCCAGCCCGCCCAGGTTCTGCACCTGGCCGGTCACGCTGCCGCTGTTGGAAAAGCCCGGATCATCCGGCGAATAGCTGACCAGGCAGGCCAGCAGGTACAGCAGCAACGGCGCGATGACGATCAGCGCCAGGTCGCGCCACAGCCGCTGCCGTCGCGGGCTGGCGGCCGCATCCCGCTCGGTGCGCGCAGCGCTACCGCGGCTGGACTTGCTGCGTTCCGTCAATGCCTTGGCCACGTTGTCAGCTTGATCCCGGGGGTTTGGAAATGCTCGCAGAATGCGATGTTAGGCATTGATATTAAATGCTTCTGTTGCCCGTTGCCTAGCGGTAACCCCAGGGTCGTCCCGGTCCCCGGGCTGCCGGTGCGGGATCGGCCTTCGCCTTGATTCGCCCCGGTGCGACCGCCACTCTATGCGTTGCCCTTCCTTCCCGCCACGGACTGCATGACCGCCTCCAAGCATTCGCGCCTGCTCATCCTCGGTTCCGGCCCCGCCGGCTGGACCGCCGCCGTCTACGCCGCCCGCGCCAACCTCAAGCCGGTAGTGATCACCGGCCTGCAGCAGGGTGGCCAGCTGATGACCACCACCGAGGTCGACAACTGGCCCGGCGACGCGCACGGGCTGATGGGCCCGGACCTGATGATGCGCATGCAGGCCCACGCCGAGCGCTTCGATACCGAGGTCATCTTCGACCATATCCATACCGCCGACCTGTCCAGGAAGCCGTTCACCCTGACCGGCGACAACGCGGTCTACACCTGCGACGCGCTGATCATCGCCACCGGCGCGACCGCCAAATACCTGGGCATCGAGTCGGAGGAGAAGTTCAAGGGCCGCGGCGTGTCGGCCTGCGCGACCTGCGACGGCTTCTTCTACCGCGATCAGGACGTGGTCGTGGTCGGCGGCGGCAACACGGCCGTGGAAGAGGCGCTGTACCTGTCCAACATCGCGCGCAAGGTCTACCTGGTCCATCGCCGCGACACCCTGCGCGCGGAGAAGATCATGCAGGACAAGCTGCACGCCAAGATCGCGGCCGGCAAGATCGAGCCGGTGTGGCACCACACCATCGACGAGGTGCTCGGAGACGACGCCGGCGTGACCGGGGTGCGGGTCAAGTCCACGATCGACGGCAGCACCCGCGACATCGCCGCGCACGGCTTCTTCGTGGCCATCGGCCACCATCCCAACACCGGCCTGTTCGAAGGCCAGCTGGCGATGGACAACGGCTACCTGGAGATCCGCTCGGGCCTGGGCGGCAACGCGACCGAGACTTCGGTGGCAGGCGTGTTCGCCGCCGGCGACGTCGCCGACCAGCACTACCGCCAGGCCATCACCTCGGCCGGCTTCGGCTGCATGGCCGCGCTTGATGCCGAGCGCTACCTCGACAAGGGCGAGTAGCCGCGCTTGCAAACTGCCCTATCGGTAGTTTGCGCGGCTGCGAGCGCCCGGCCATGGACGGCCGGGTCGGCCGTTCCGGAGCAAGCGCGGTTGCGCCATGGAAGGCATCGCGATCGGCCGAGTGCAGTGACTGCCGGCACGATGAAGGCGCCCTCCCTCCTGCTTGCGAAACCTCGGGCCCTTCCTTGATGCCCACCGTACGTATCCTCGACTCGCTGGCGCAGGTCCCGGCCAGCGACTGGGACGCGCTCCACGACGGACGCAACCCGTTCCTGCGGCATGTCTTCCTCGAAGGCCTGGAGCGCTTCGGTTGCCTGCGCACGGACTGGGGCTGGACGCCGCGTCACCTGACCCTATGGGAAGACGACCGCCTGGTCGCTGCGGCACCGGGATACCTGAAGACCAATTCGCACGGCGAGTTCGTGTTCGACCACGCCTGGGCCAGTGCCTACGCCCGCCACGGGCAGGACTACTACCCCAAGTGGCTGTTCGCGGTGCCCTATTCGCCGGTGACCGGTCCGCGCCTGCTCGCCCGCGACGCTGCCGCACAGCGCGCCCTGCTGGCAGCGATCGCCCGCCAGGCAGACGAGGACGGCTTGTCCTCGATCCACGTCAACTTCCATGCCCAGAACGAGGATGCCCTGTTCGATCCGGACTGGTTGCCGCGCATCGACGTGCAATACCACTGGCGCAACCGCGACGGCTGGACCGATTTCGCCGGCTTCCTGGCGGCGATGGACCACAAGCACCGCAAGAACATCCGCCAGGAACGGGCCAAGGTGCAGCGTGCCGGGATCTCCTTCCGCCGCGTGCATGGCGATGAGGCCTCGGCGGCCGACCTGGACGCGATCCACCACTTCTACGTGCAGACCTTCCGCGAGTACGGCAACGCACCGGCGCTGACACGGGAATTCATCGAATATATTGCTAGAGAAATGTCTCGCAATATATTGATAATATTAGCTTATATTGGCGATGATGCGGTCGCCGGTGCGTTCTGCCTGCGCGGAACCGACACCCTCTACGGCCGCTACTGGGGCAGCGACGCGGTCCTGCCCGGCCTGCACTTCGAGACCTGCTACTACCAGGGCATCGAGTACTGCCTGGAGCAGGGCCTGGAGCGGTTCGAACCGGGCGCGCAGGGCGAGCACAAGCTGGCGCGCGGCTTCCTCCCCACACTGGTCCGCAGCCGCCACCGCATCGCCGACCCGCAGTTCGGCCATGCCCTGCGCGAGTGGTGCGCCGAGGAGGCGCGCTCGGTGCAGCGGTACGCGGCCACGCTGGCAGCGCACAGCCCGTTCCGGGAGATCGGCTGAGGCCGGCTGCGGCCTGCCCGCCTCCGCCATGACGCCCCGCCCCGCCCTGCTGTCGCCCGATCCGCACGCGCCCTTTCCGTCGGCCAGCGATGCGTTGCGCGAGCCGGACGGCCTGCTGGCGATCGGCGGCGACCTGTCGGTACCGCGCCTGCTGGCGGCCTACCGGCACGGCATCTTTCCCTGGTATTCGCCCGGCCAACCGATCCTGTGGTGGAGCCCGGACCCGCGGCAGGTATTCGCCACCGATGGCGTGCGCCTGTCCACCCGCTTCCGTCGACAGCTGCGCCATTGCCACTGGCGCGTGCGCGCCGACACCTGCTTCGACACGGTGGTCGCCGCCTGCGCGCACGCTCCCCGTCCGGGCCAGGACGGGACCTGGATCACCCCGCAGATGCAGCAGGCTTACTCAACGCTGCATCGACTGGGGCACGCGCACTCGGTGGAAGTGTTCGACGACCACGGTGCACTGGCCGGCGGCATCTACGGCGTGGCGATAGGCCGGATGTTCTTCGGCGAAAGCATGTTCAGCGCCCGCTCCGGCGGCTCCAAGATCGCCCTGGCGGCCCTGGCCCGGCGGCTGCAGGGTTGGGGCTGGCCATTGATCGACGCACAGGTCGGCAACCGGCACCTGGACTTCATGGGCGTGCAGGCCTGGCCGCGGCCGCGCTTCCTGGAGGCGGTCGCCGCGCTGGTGGACCTGCCCGGCGAGCCCGGCAGCTGGACGGGGGTTTTCGGCGAAATGGACTGCGTAGAGCTCGCCACGGCGGCCGGTTAACATATTTTTTGCCTTTGGCGCCAGTCTGGCGTAAAATGCCCGGCTTTCCGCCCGCCCGCGCATAACTGGAACCGCATGTCGAAAGACGATTCCATCGAGTTTGAAGGCACCGTCATCGAGACGCTGCCCAACACCACGTTCCGGGTCCGCCTGGAGAACGGGCACGAGATCATCGCCCACATCTCCGGACGCATGCGCAAGAACTACATCCGCATCCTCACCGGCGACAAGGTGAAGGTCGAGATGACGCCGTACGATCTGACCAAGGGCCGCATCACCTATCGCATGAAGTGATGCGCGACCGGAAACACAGTCGTACTGCATGAAAAAAAAAGGCGGCCTGAGGCCGCCTTTTTTCTTGCGCGCTTTCTGGAACTTCTTTCCGGCGATTGTTCTCGCGCGGAACTCGATCGCGCATGCAGGCGCACATGCTAAATACGCGATTCACATGAACGTGCGATTACTGCATAGGCATCCATGACCTTGGTCATTGTCACCATAGGCAGGTCCGTGATCGTTAGCGCACGCATAGCCTGTGCGCGGTCCAATCCGGACCGGTCCCCGACCCCAATAACCATGAACATCAAGCGCCTTTGCACCGCCGCGCTGCTCGCCGGCGCCGCTTTCGCCGCCAATGCGGCCGACAACACTCCGATCACCGACTGCGTGGACCTGAGCTCGAACCAGGAGATCGTGCGCGGTGGCGGCGCCCAGAGCATGCTGCTGCGCGACGGCGACGCCCACTACGTGGTCGGCTTCCGTGGCGACTGCGCCTCGCTGGCCACCGCTTCGAGCATCGAGATCAGCACCGACGGCGCGGCCAACCGGCTCTGCCCGAAGGGCACCAAGGTCAAGACCAACCGTTCGACCTGCAGCGTCGGCAAGGTCCAGACGATCGACGCCGATGAGTTCGCCAACCTGAAGAAGCGCGCTTCGCGCTGAGGTTCCGCTCCACATGCCAGCCGCCGCCCACTCGTCGTGGCGGCGGCGGGCCCGAAGGAGCGTCTCGCCGCCCCTGGCCCCAGCTGCCAGAGGCGGCGATTTTGTTTCCAGCCGCCGAGCGGTCAGACGGTCGCCGGCAGCAGGCGCTCGGGCTCGGACTGGCTCTCCACGACCAGTTGGCCGTCGCGGACATCGATGCTGACGCGACCGCCGTCGACCAGCTTGCCGAACAGCAGTTCGTCGGCCAGCGGACGCTTGATCTTGTCCTGGATCACCCGCGCCATCGGCCGGGCGCCCATCAGCGGGTCGAAGCCGTGCTGGGCCAGCCACTCGCGCGCGGTCGGCGAGGCCGACAGCACCACGTGCTTCTCGTTGAGCTGCATCTCCAGCTCGATCAGGAACTTGTCGACCACGCGCAGGATGTGCTCGAAGCCCAGCGGCTGGAACTGCACCACCGCATCCAGGCGGTTGCGGAACTCCGGGGTGAAGCTGCGGCGGATGACTTCCATCGCATCGGTGGAGTGATCCTGCCGGGTAAAACCAATGGAACGCCGCGCGGCCTGCGTGGCGCCGGCATTGGTGGTCATCACGATCACCACGTTCTTGAAGTTGGCCTCGCGCCCGTTGGTATCGGTCAGCACGCCGCGGTCCATGACCTGCAGCAGGATGTTGAAGATGTCCGGGTGCGCCTTCTCGACCTCGTCCAGCAGCAGCACGCAGTGCGGCGTCTTGACGATCTTCTCGGTCAGCAAACCACCCTGGTCGAAGCCGACATAGCCCGGAGGCGCGCCGATCAGGCGCGAAACCGAGTGCGGCTCCATGTACTCGGACATGTCGAAGCGCACCAGCTCGATGCCCAGCTGCAGCGCCAGCTGCTTGGTCACCTCGGTCTTGCCCACGCCGGTGGGGCCGGCGAACAGGAAGTTGCCGATCGGCTTGTCCGGGTTGGCCAGGCCGCTGCGCGCCAGCTTGATCGCCGAAGCCAGCGTCTCGATCGCCGGATCCTGGCCGAAGATCACCATCTTCAGGTTGCGCTCCAGGTGCTGGAGCACGTCCTTGTCGGTGGCGCTGACCTGCTTGGCCGGGATCCGCGCCATCTTGGCCACGATGGTCTCGATCTCCTCCACGTCGATCAGTTCCTTGCGCGTGCCCACCGGCAGCAGCCGCTGGCGCGCGCCGGCCTCGTCGATCACGTCGATGGCCTTGTCCGGCAGCAGGCGGTCGCCGATGTGCTTGACCGACAGGTCCACCGCCGCCTGCAGCGCTTCGTCGGCGTAGGTCACGCCGTGATGCGCCTCATAGCGCGGCTTGAGGCCCTGCAGGATCTCGTAGGTCTCGCCCACGGTCGGCTCGACGATGTCGATCTTCTGGAAGCGGCGCGCCAGGGCCCGGTCCTTCTCGAAGATGCCGCGGTATTCCTGGAAGGTCGTCGAACCGATGCAACGCAGCTCGCCCGACGCCAGTGCCGGCTTGATCAGGTTCGAGGCATCCATGGTCCCGCCCGACGCGGAACCTGCACCGATGATGGTGTGGATCTCGTCGATGAACAGGATCGCGCCGGGGATCTTCTTGATCGAGGACAGCACGCCCTTCAGGCGCTTCTCGAAATCGCCGCGGTACTTGGTCCCGGCCACCAGCGCGCCCAGGTCCAGCGCGTAGATCACCGCGTCGGACAGCACGTCGGGCACTTCGCCGTCGACGATGCGCTTGGCCAGGCCCTCGGCGATCGCGGTCTTGCCCACGCCGGCCTCGCCCACGTACAGCGGGTTGTTCTTGCGCCGGCGGCACAGCACCTGGATGGTGCGCTCGATCTCGTCGGCACGGCCGACCAGCGGGTCGATCTTGCCGATCCGCGCCTGCTCGTTGAGGTTGGTGGCGTATTCGGCCAGGGCGTCGCCCTTGCCTTCGCCGTCGCCGCCTTCGGCCTTGCCCTCGCCTTCACCGGGCGCGGGCTGGCCGCTGTCCTGCTCGTCGCCGAGCTTGGCGATGCCATGCGACAGGTAATTGACGACGTCCAGCCGGGTCACGTCCTGCTGGGTCAGGAAATACACCGCGTGCGAATCCTTCTCGCCGAAGATCGCGACCAGCACGTTGGCGCCGGTGACCTCCTTCTTGCCCGAGGACTGCACGTGGTAGACGGCCCGCTGCAGCACGCGCTGGAATCCGAGCGTGGGCTGGGTGTCGCGGCCATCGTCTTCGGCCAGGCGCGAGACCGAGGCTTCGATGGCCTGGTCCAGTTCGCCGCGCAGGCGATTGGAGTCGGCGCCGCAGGCGCGCAGGACGGCCTGGGCGGACGGGTTGTCGAGCAGCGCCAGCAGCAGATGCTCGACCGTCATGAATTCATGGCGCGCTTCGCGCGCCCGCTTGTAACACTGGCCGATGGTCTGTTCGAGGTCTTTGCTGAACATGGCGGACTCCGGGGGTTGCCAACAATATGCGGCCTCTCGTCCGGAATTCCACAACCCCCACGGATCGCTGCGTTCAGCCGCTGGCATGCCGGGCGGCAGGCCCGGGCCGGCCGGGCGCCGGACCGGGGCGGCGCCGGACTGCGGTCAGGCCTTTTCCATGGTGCACAGGAGGGGGTGCTGGTTCATCCGGGCGAACTCGTTGACCTGGGCGACCTTGGATTCGGCCACTTCCCGCGTGAAGACGCCGCACACGCCGCGTCCGCGGGTATGGACGTGGAGCATCACCTGGGTGGCCCGCTCCAGGTCCAGGGTGAAGAACTGCTGCAAAACCTCCACCACGAAGTCCATCGGGGTGTAGTCGTCGTTGAGCAGGACCACCTGGTACATGGGCGGCGGGGCGACTTCCGGCTTGCCGGGATCGACCAGCGTGCCGTGTTCGTGTTCATGGCGTGGGGTATGGGGCATGCGGCGATTATACGGAGCCCGCCGATGGACTCGATTGCATCGGCTGCCGGACAATGCCGCTGGCTGCACATCGACACCACCCCACACGGACGCCCCATGACGCCTTCCCGCCTCGCCTGTGCCCTCCTGCTCGGCCTCCTGCCGCTGCTGGCGCACGCCGCCGAGCCGGCCGCCTCGGGCGCCGCTTCGGGCCCTGATGCCAGTGTGGTGCCGCTGCTGGACGAGCTGGGCTACAAGTACGAAGTGGACGAGGACGGCGACTACAAGCTGGTCATGGCCCTGGACGACGACCGCACGCAGATGGTGTTCATCCGCTCGCAGGTGGAGACCTACGGCCAGCACCGCGTCCGCGAGATCTGGTCGCCGGCCTACCAATCCGAGTCGGCATCCCTGCCCGGCCCGGTCGCCAATCGCCTGCTGGAGTCCTCCAACGCGCTCAAGCTGGGCGCCTGGGTCAAGAACGGCAATTTCGCGGTGCTGGTGGTGAAAATCGACGCCGGCTCCGGGGCGCAGGCCCTGGACCAGGCGCTCATCGCCGCGGTGACCAGTGCCGATGAAATGGAACAGGAACTGGCCGGCAACCCGGCCAGCGACGAATACTGAGCATGGTCGCCACCCTGCCCGGCCAAGGCTGGCATCCGGATGTGACCGTGGCGAGCATCGTCGCCCGCGACGGGCGCCTGCTGATGGTCGAAGAGCGCATCGAGGGCCGGCTGGTGCTCAACCAGCCCGCCGGCCACCTGGATCCGGGCGAAAGCCTGCTCCAGGCCGCGGTGCGCGAGACGCTCGAGGAAACTGGCTGGGACATCGGCCTGGATGCGTTCGTCGGCAGCTACCAGTGGACCGCGCCGGGCGGCCAGCAGTACCTGCGCTTCGCCTTCGCCGGGCATGCCCTGTCCCACGATCCGTCGCGGCCGCTGGACGAAGGCATCGAACGGGCGGTCTGGCTGACCCCTGCGGAACTTCGCGCCCGCGCCGACCAGCATCGCAGCCCGCTGGTCTGGCAGGTGGTGGCCGACTGGCTGGCCGGGCGGCGCTATCCGCTGTCGCTGGTGCAGTGGCTGTGAGCGGCGCCGGATCTCGGAATCGATGAACGCGCCGCGCACCATCGTGGGCATGTCCGGCGGCGTGGATTCGTCGGTGGCCGCCTGGTTGCTGGCCCAGGCCGGCGAACCGCTGGCCGGTCTGTTCATGCAGAACTGGGACGACGACGGCAGCGGGGAATGCCGCGCGGAGGAGGACCGCCGCGACGCGGTCGCCGTCTGCGGGCGGATCGGCATCCCGTTCCATTTCCGCGATTTCTCCAACGAATACTGGGCCGGGGTGTTCGAGCACTTCCTGGCCGAGTATGCCGCCGGGCGCACGCCCAACCCGGACGTGCTGTGCAACCGCGAGGTGAAGTTCAAGCATTTCCTCGACGCGGCCCGCGAACTGGGCGCCGAGCGCATCGCCACCGGGCATTACGCGCGGGTAGCGCATGACGGCGGCCGCTGGCGGCTGCTGCGCGGGGTGGATCGCGACAAGGACCAGAGCTACTTCCTGCACCAGCTGGGCCAGGCGCAGCTGGCGGCGACCGCATTCCCGATCGGCGAGCTGCCCAAGGCGCAGGTGCGGCAAATCGCCCGCGACGCCGGCCTGCCGACCCATGCGAAGAAGGATTCCACCGGCATCTGCTTCATCGGCGAGCGCGACTTCCGCGAGTTCCTCGGCCGCTACCTGCCGGCGCAGCCCGGCCCGATCCGTGATCCGCAGGGCGTGAAGATCGGCGAGCATCCGGGCGTGTTCTATTTCACCCTGGGCCAGCGCGAGGGCCTGAACATCGGCGGCGTGCGCGGCCGCGCCGCCGCGCCGTGGTACGTGGTCGGCAAGGATGTGGCCCGCAATGTCCTGTACGTGGACCAGGACCGCGACAGCCCCTGGCTGCTGGCCCATGGCGTGCGTACCGAGGCGATGCACTGGATCGAAGGTGCGCCGCCGTCGCCCGCGTTCGACTGCACCGCGCAGGTCCGCTACCGGCAGCAGGAAGAACCGTGCCGGGTGACGGTCAACGACGATGGCACGCTGGATGTGCGCTTCGAGCGGGCGCAGCGCGCCGCCACGCCGGGGCAGTCGCTGGTCCTGTACGACGGGCCGGCCTGCCTGGGCGGTGCGGTCATCGAGTCGACCGACGCGCCCGCGCCCGCTGCCTGATCGGCAGATTCGGCGACTACGCACGAACGTCAATGGCGACGCGCAGCGCACGGGTCTAGCCACGCGCCGGTTAGAATGCGCGCATGAGCCAATCCTATGACGACCGCGTGCTGGCCCTGGCCGGCCTGGCCCAGGCGCTGCAGCAGGTGCGCCGCATCGCCGAAACCGGACAGAGCCAGACCGCCGCCGCACAGCCGGTGCTGGACAGTGTTTTCCGCATCGACGCCGACACCGCTGCCGAGGTCTATGGCGGTTCGCGCGGGCTGGAGCCGGGCCTTCGCGCCGTGGCCGATTACCTGTCCAACAACAGCGAAGATCCGCTGCTGCCGCGCCTGGCCCTGGCCACGCTGCAGCTGGAGCGCCGATTCTCCGGCGAGCCCAACACCCTGGCCGCCGTGGCCAACGGCATTGCTGCGATCGCCCCCCAGGCCGATTCGCAGGGCAGCATCCACCCGGATGTGCTGGCCGCACTGGGCGGGCTGTACGCGGACACCATCAGCCATCTGCGCCCCAGGATCATGGTCCAGGGCAACCCGCACTACCTTGGCCAGGCCGGGGTGGTGTCGGAGATCCGCGCCCTGTTGCTGGCGGCGGTGCGCTCGGCGCTGCTGTGGCGCCAGCTCGGCGGCAGCCAGTGGCAGTTCCTGTTCGCCCGGCGGGCAATGGCCGAGTCGGTCGCGCGCCTGGCGCGCTGAACGGATTGCCTTTCGCGCGCCTGGCGCGCTGAGCGCCGGGAAACCGGCGCCCTTGCGGACCTAAAGCCCCCCGGGCTGCGGCCGATACTGCGAACGTGGTTCCGCAGAGATCGCCCATGGACTCCCGTTTGCTAATCCGCTTGGCCGCGCCGCTGGCGCTTACCCTCCTCGCCCCCATCGCTTTCGGCTTCGACTGGCCGACGCCGGTACGTTGGGCGATCCTCACCACCCTCACCTTGAGCTGGTTCGGCTTCGCCGCCTGGCTGCTGCTGCGCGGTGCCTCGCTCGGGGCGCATTCGCCCGAGCACCAGCGCGTGGTTCGTGAACAGGAACAACTGCTCGGCGACCTGCGCAATTTCGTCGGCAAGGAAATCGACGGCTCGCGCCATGAAGTCGAACGCGCCCGCGAACTGATCCGCCAGGCCGTGGCCGGGCTGGGTTCCAGCTTCGACGCGATGAACCGCAAGTCGCGCCAGCAAGGCACGGCGATGGCCCGGATCATCGCCGACCAGGACGGCGCCGGTGGCGTCGACGTGGCCCGCTTCGCCCAGCACGCCAGCTCGCGCATGGAGCAGCTGGTGGAGGCGCTGGAACAGGTCGCCGGCCAGAGCACGGCCACCGTGCAGCACATCGACCAGATGGCCCAGCACCTGGACGGCATCTTCGCCCTGCTGGAGGACGTCAAGTCGATCGCCGACCAGACCAACCTGCTGGCGCTGAACGCGGCGATCGAGGCGGCCCGCGCCGGTGAGGCCGGCCGCGGCTTCGCGGTGGTGGCCGACGAGGTACGCAACCTGTCCGAGCGCTCGACCACCTTCAACGAGCAGATCCGCAAGCTGGCGCACAGCTCCAAGGACGCGATCGCCAAGGTGCGCGATACCGTCACCCAGATGGCCTCGCGCGACCTGGACCGCTCCCGCGAGGCGCGTGTGGAGGCGGCGCAGATGCTGCAGAACGTGGCGGCGATCAACAGCTCGCTGGGCGATGGCATGCGCGAGATCTCCGACTGCGGCCGCTCCATCGACGGCAGCGTGGCCGAGGCGGTGCGTGCCCTGCAGTTCGAGGACATCGCCACCCAGGCCCTGGGGGGCGCGCATGTGCACCTGGACCGGCTCGACGCAATCAACCGCGAAGCGCTGGCCCTGCAGGACCTGCTCCATCGCAGCAACGGCGCCCGCGACGAGGATCTGCTGCGTGCCTTGCAGCGCCTGGGCCAGCGCCTGCGCGACCTGCGCGGCGAATGGGAAACCCCGCCGCACAAGCCGGTCGCCCAGCAGAACATGGGCGCAGGCACGGTCGAACTGTTCTGACCGGACTGCACTCCATGCACGTGACGCGGCCCGCCCGGGCCGCCTTCCCCACCCCAAGCCCCGGCCGCACGCCGGGGCTTGGGCTTTGGCCGGGAGCACGACCGACATGGACGAGCCGATGATGGACCTGCCGGTGACGGGCAAGCCGGACGGACGCGGCCTGCGGAATCGGCCAACCGGCAGCGATGCCGGCAAGGTGCTGCTGCAGCTGGAACAGCAGGCGCTGCAGGAGCTGGTCACCGCCCGCCCGATGCCCGATGCCGTCGACGACCCCTGTGACGCGCTCACCGCCTGCATCAGCTGGGATCTGGAGTCGCCGCAGCGCTGAGCGGCAAACCGCAGTCGGCTTGAGCGCTATCGGCGCGTGACGAAGCGGAACATCGCCTCACGACTGAGCGGCGCCAACGCCCGTATGGGCACCCCATCGCCTGGCCGATGATCGACACTCGATGCATGCGATCACGCGGCCTGCGCCCACCAAGCCCGAGAGCACGCCAACGCCCGTTTGATCGGCTCCCGATGCGGGATGTCGGCGCAGATGACGATCCGTTGTCCGCATGACGGATGGACGGCTGCCGGCGCGCGGACGTCGCACGGTGGCAACCGGATATCGCGAATGACCGGCGGCGGCGGTCCGATGACGCTGCCACGGTTGCCGGCCGGTCACGTTAGCGTGCGTGCACCCGCGCTCAGCGGTTGGGCGATACCAGGCCGGGAATCCAGCCGCTCGAGGCGGGTTCGCCGGCCAGCTGGCGCAGCCACTGGGCCAGTTCGCGTGGCGGCAACGGGCGGGTGTAGAGGTAACCCTGGATCTCGTCGCAGCCCCAGCGTGCCAGCTGCGCCTGCTCGTCCAGCGTTTCAACGCCCTCGGCCACCACGCGCATGCCCAGCGCGTGGCCCAGGTGGATGATCGCCTGGGTGACCTCGCCGGCGTTGGCGTCGCGCAGCATGTCGGTGACGAAGCTGCGGTCGATCTTCAGGCGCTGCACCGGGAAGCGATTGAGGTACTGCAGGTTGGAGAAGCCGGTACCGAAGTCGTCCACCGCCAGCTGCACGCCATGGCGTTCGAAGATCTCGAAGCAATGGCGCAGGTTGTCGCTGTCCACGATCAACGCCGATTCGGTCAGTTCCAGTTCCAGCCGCCCTGGCGGCCAGCCGGCGCGCTGGCACAAGGTCACCACGCGTTCGGCGAAGCCGCGGTCGCGCAGCTGCACGCCGGAGACATTGACCGCGATGCGGCCGAAATCCAGGCCGGCCGCATGCCAGGCCACGGCCTGGCGGCAGGCCTGGGCGATGACCCAGTCACCCAGCCGCACGATCTCGCCGCACTGCTCGGCGATGGGAATGAATTCACCCGGATGGCAATGACCGGCGGGCCGGTGCCAGCGCAGCAGCGCTTCGATGCCCGGCGCCTGGCTGTCGCGCAGGCTGACCTGCGGCTGGTAGACCAGGCTGAACTCTTCACGTTCCAGCGCCCCACGCAGCGAATGCTCGATCTCCAGCCGACGCCGGGTCTGGCGCTGGATGTCCTCGTTGTGCAGCTGCCAGCTATTGCGGCCGCGCTCGCGCGCAGCGTGCAGCGCCGCATGGGCCGCGCGCAGCAGGTCGTCGAAGGCGCTGCCATCGCGTCCAAGCAGGGCGATGCCGGCGCTGGCGCCGACCTTGAGCTGCTCGCTGCCGAAGGCCAGCGGTTCGGCCAGCACGGCGATCAGCCGCCCGGCCAGCGCCTCGGCGGCGGCCGGATCGGTGTGGCCGCGCAGGACCACCAGGAATTCGTCGCCGCCCAGTCGCCCGAACAGCTCCCCGGCGCCCAGTGCGTGGTGCATGCGCCCGGCGGCGGCCTTGAGCATCGCGTCGCCGGCGGCATGGCCGAAGGAATCGTTGATGCTCTTGAATCCGTCCAGATCCAGCAGCAGCAGGGCCAGGCCACCGTTGCCACGATCGAGCGTGGCGGCGATGGCTTCTTCGGTCTGCGCGCGCAGCAGGAAGCGGTTGGGCAAGCCGGTCAACAGGTCGTAATGGGACAGCAGTTCGATCCGCTCGCTGGTCTCGCGCTCACGGCTGATGTCGCGGTACAGGGCGACCAGTCGCGGGGCCACGCCTTCGCGGCGGTCCATCTCCACCAGTACCTGCACCCAAACGCGCTGGCCGCTGCGTCGGTAGAAGCACAGTTCCAGCTGCTCGGGCATGCCGCCGGCCATCAGCCTGCGCAACGCGGATTCGAAGGCCTCGCGCGAATCGCGGGTGTACAGCGCCAGCGCATCGTCCAGGGTCAGCGGTCCGGCCGGCATGCCGTGGATGCGGTAGCACTCCTCTGTCCATTGCACGCGCCGGCTGACCGGTTCGATCTCGCAGCCGCCGATGTGGCCCAGCGAGGAGACCCGGTCCAGCAGTTCGGTGCGCCAGTGCAGCAGCGCGTCGGCGCGGCGCTGTGCGGTCACGTCCTGCAGCTGGCCCAGCACGCGCACGATGTGCCCGTCCGCGTCCAGTTCAGGGCGCGCCCAGGCCTGGATCTGCAGCGGTTCGCCCTGCGGACCGTCCAGCGTCAGGTCGAAATGCACCGGTTGCCCGTCACGGCGCATGCGGCGCCAGGCACGGCGCAGCGCGGCGGTGGCCGGCCGCGGCAACCGTCGCAGCCAGGCCCGTGCCGAATCGCGCTGTCGGCGCGGATGGCCAGTCAGCCGGTACAGGTCGTCGGGCCACCAGCCGGTGTCGGTGCGCGGATCCCATGACCAGGGCACCATTGCGGCGATGCGCTGGATCTGTTCGAGCAGCGACTGCTGCTTGCGCAGTTCGCCCTCCAGCTGTTTCTGCGCTTCGATCGCGGTGTGCGTGCCGACCATCCGCAGCGGCCGGCCATCGGCCGACCAGGCCACCACCCGGCCGCTGTCGCGGACCCAGCGCCAGCTGCCGTCGCTGTGGCGCACACGGTGCTCGCCGGCGTACATCGGCGTGTGGCCATCCAGGTGCGCGCGCACGGCCGTCCTCACCCGCTCCATGTCGTCGGGATGGACCAGGGACAGGGCCGACTCCAGGTTGGAATCGGGCGCGTCCTCGAGCGTATAGCCGAGCATAGCCAGCCAGCTCTCGGAGCGGAAAATCCGGTTGGCGGCGATGTCCCAGTCCCACAGGCCATGGCCGGCGCTGTCCAGCGCGACCTGCCAGCGGCCGGCGTCCTCCGGATCGGGGATGCCCAGGGTGTAGGCCAGCACACCGCCTTCCGGATCGCGCACCGCGCGCATCCAGCCGTCGAGCCGGCGCTGCGGTCCGGGCAGGCTGCACGCCACCGATTGCAATCCGCCGGCCGCCAGGATCTCGCGCAGGTCGCGCAATACCGGGGCGTAGCGTGCCACCGCATGCTGCAGGCCCAACGCCTGCGCCGCCGGGTTGGCCGCCAGCGGCATGCCGTCGCGGTCAAGCACCAGCAGCGCACTCTCGATCGGGTGCTGCATCAGGCTCGCGATCGCCCCTGCATCCACGCCTGCACTCCATGCACTACGCCCACACGGGCCGTCACGGTGGTAACGGCCGCCGGCGTGGATTGTTGAGCGGCGCCTTCGTTCGGCCCGCTGATATGCTTTGCCTGGCCGGATGGAGGGGGATTGGATGCAGCAGCGGGACAAAACGGAAACGCGCGCGCCTGGCCTGCCCCTGGCCGCGCCAGCGGCCCGTGGCCTGGTATGGCGCATCCCGTTGTTCTATGTGCTGCTGGGCATCTGCTGGATCCTGTTCAGCGACCAGGCCATCGCTGCCCTGTTCGACGATCCGCAGGCCATAACCCGCCTGCAGAGCTGGAAGGGCGCCGGGTACATGGTCGCCACCGGCGCACTGCTTTATCTGCTGCTGCGCCCGCTGGTGGAGCGGCTGCTCGACGCGCAACAGCGGATCATGGATTCGGAGGCCCGCTATCGCGAGATGTTCGAGGCCAACTCCAGCCCGATGTGGACCTACGACCTGGACACCTTGCGCATCCACGACGCCAACCCGGCAGCCAGCGACTTCCTGGGCTGGTCGCGCGGCGAGCTGCGCGGCATGGAGCTGCACATGCTGTGGCCGGCAGAGAGCCGCGACTATTTTGAAGAAGGCGTGGCCGCGATCCGTGCCGCGCCCGGCCAGCCGTACGCGCGCATCGAGCGCCTGCGGGTCAGCGACGGCAGTTTCCGCGACGTGGAGATGCGCAGTTCCGAGCTGACCTTCGCCGACGGCCACCGGACCCGGCTGATCGTCATGTACGACCGCACCGCCGAGTTGCAGTCGCAACGTTCGCGCGAGCATGCCATGTCGCGCCTGCAGGAGGCGCAGCGGCTGGCCCGGCTGGGCTCGTTCGAGGTCGATGCGCGGACCCGGCGCGGGCATTTCAGCCCCATCCTGCTGCGCCTGCTCGGCCACACCGGGGACGACGACCGTGTCCGCGCACTGGACGACATCCTGGTGGCAGCCACGCCGGCCACCCAGTCCAAGCTGGAGCAGATGCTCGACGAACTGTGCGGCGGCCAGTTGCAGAAGATGGACGTGCTGCTGCCCTTCATCGGCGGCGGCGGCCAGGAACGGCTGCTGCGCCTGCGCGTGCAACGGCTCGAGGAGGAACGCCGCTGGATCCTGCGCGGCACCGCCCAGGACGTGACCGAGGAACAGCAGACCCGACGCCTGCTGGGCGAACGCGAACAGCAGTTCGCCGAGCTGGTACGGATCCTGCCCGACGCGGTGATGATCCTGTCCGGCGAACACGTGATCTACGCCAACCCGGCCTGCGCCGGCCTGTTCGGCCGCAAGAGCGAGATGTTGCTTGGCGAGCCGCTGTCGGCGCTGGTGGAAGACGCCGACCTGCCCGCGCTGCGCGAATACATGTCCGGCGATCCCGGGCCGGAGCTGTCGCCGCGGATGCGGCGCAACGACGGCAGCAGCTTCCGCGTGGCGGTATCCAGCAGCAACGCGCGCTACGGCGGACAGAACTGCAAGTTGCTGGTGGTGCGCGACCTCAGCGAGCCCGAGCGCATGCGCATCGCCCTGGAGGCCAGCAACCAGGAATTGCAGGCGATGGGCCGGCAGCTGTTCACCGCCCAGGAGGACGAGCGCCGGGCGATCTCGCGCGAGTTGCACGACGACATCGGCCAGGCGATCACCGCGATGAAGCTGTCTGCGCATGCGGCCATGGGCGAGGACGATGGCGAGCGCCGGCTCGAGGATCTCCAGGCCCTGGCCGAGACCGCCGACACCACCCTGGACAAGCTGCGCAACCTGTCCACCCTGCTGCGCCCGCCGCAGCTGGACGCACTGGGCCTGGAGGCGGCGCTGCGCTGGCACGCCGGCATCCTGCTGCGCAATTCGCCGGTGCGGCTGGACCTGGATATCCAGCCGCTGCGGCAGCGCCCGGAACGGGAAGTGGAGCAGGCCTGTTTCCGCATCGCCCAGGAAGGGCTGACCAATGTGCTGCGGCATGCCGGCGCGCGCAGCGTCAGCGTCGCCCTGGCCGACGTCGACGGCGCCTGGCTCAACCTGCGCATCGAGGACGACGGCCGCGGCTTCGAACAGGCCGACGCCCAGGGCCTGGGCCTGGTGATCATGCGCGAGCGTGCGCAGGGCGTGGGTGGCCAGCTGCGCATCGACGCGGTGCCCGGTCGCGGCACCCGCATCCACCTGCAGTTGCCCTACGACCAGCAGACCGCGCACTGATCGCCATGTCCACACACCTGCCCTTCCCCAATCCTTCCGGCATCCCCTCGCCCCCGCGCCTGGGCGCGGGCAATCCCGAACTGCAGGCGATGGTCGACCAGGCCATGTCCGGCGGCCCGAAGCTGATCGTCGTTCACCTGGACATCGACCACTTCGCCTCGGTCAACGAGAACATGAGCGTGGCCGTGGGCGACCTGGCGCTTGAGTTGCTGGCGCGCCGGCTGGAAGACGGACTGCGCGGTCGCGGGCGACTGTGGCGCCATGGCAGCGACGAGTTCGTCGCGGCGATCCCGTTGCCGGATGGCGGTCCGGATGCGACCGACCTGGCCTGGGAGCTGCAGCGGGCGGCCGAAGAGCCCTTGAGCGTGCTGCCCTACACCCTGTTCCTGACCGTGAAGCTGGGCGTGAGCTGCTGTCCGCAGCACGGCAGCGATCCGGACACGCTGCTGCGCCAGGCCGAGATCGCCGCGCGCCAGGTCGGCCACAGCGACGAACGCATCCAGTTCTATGGCGGCCAGAGCCTGCAGAACGTGCACAACGAAAGCACGATCGCCCGCCAGATCATCGATGCGGTCCCCAACGGCGAGCTGCGCCTGCGCTTCCAGCCCGAGATCAGTGCCCGCGATGGCCGGGTGATCGGCATGGAAGCGCTGGTGCGCTGGCAATCGCCCAGCCTGGGCATGCTGGTGCCCGAGCGCTTCATGCCGATCGCCGAGCGCCTGGGCGTGATCGTGCAGATCGGCGGCTGGGTGCTGGAGAACGCGATCGAACAGGTGCGTGTGTGGCGCGAGTCGGGTTTCGACGACCTGTTCGTCACCGTCAACGTGTCCACGCTGCAGCTGCAGCGGCCGAGCTTCCCGGACGAGGTGCTGGCCATGCTGCGTCGCGCCGGCGTGCCGCCGGAATGCCTGGTGCTGGAGATCAACGAAAGCGCGCTGGCGGCCAACGTCACACCTGTCTACGAGGGCCTGGTCGCCCTGCGCCGCGAAGGCGTGGGCCTGGCCCTGGACAACTTCGGCACCGGCGATTCGAGCCTGAGTTCGCTGGTGCGCTATCCGGTGGACAAGCTGAAGATCGACCGCAGCTTCATCCGCAGCTCGCCGGCCGGCGAGCGCGAGGCGGCGATCGTGCGCGCGATCATCGCCATGGGCCACCAGCTGAACATGAAGGTGGTCGCCAACGGCGTGGAAACCGAAGCCCAGCTGGGCTACCTGCGCCGCAGCGACTGCGACATGTTCCAGGGCTACCTGTTCGGCGAGCCGATGCCGGCCGATACCGCCAGCACCACCCTGCGACGGCGCTACCTGCGTCCGGAACTGTTCGCGGCCACCAAGCAGGACCAGACCCTGCTGCTGGTAGACGACGAGGAGAACGTGCTGCGCTCGCTGGTGCGCCTGTTCCGCCGCGACGGTTACCGGATCCTGGCCGCAGGCAACGTGCGCGACGCCTTCGACCTGCTGGCGACCAACGAGGTCCAGGTGATCCTGTCCGACCAGCGCATGTCCGACATGAGCGGCACCGAGTTCCTGGGCCGGGTGAAGATGCTCTACCCCGACACCGTGCGCATGGTCCTGTCCGGTTACACCGACCTGGCCACGGTAACCGACGCGATCAACCGCGGCGCGATCTACCGTTTCCTGACCAAGCCGTGGAACGACGACGAGCTGCGCGAGCACATCCGCCAGGCGTTCCGCACCCACCAGGAACGGCAGCCGATGGCCAGCTCGCCCTAGACCTGGCGGTTGGCTACCGCCGCCGGCGGCTGCCGCACCGGCAGCACCACGCGGAAGCGCGAACCCTCGCCCATGCGGCTGTCCACGTCGATCCGGCCGTGGTGCTTGGCCACGATGCCGTAGGAGATCGACAGGCCCAGTCCGGTGCCCTTGCCCACCGGCTTGGTGGTGAAGAACGGGTCGAAGATGCGCTGCTGCGACTCGGCCGGGATGCCCGGGCCGCTGTCGCCGATCTCCACCCACACGTGGTCGCCCTCGTGGCCGGTGGCCACCTTGATCGTGCCGCGCTCGCCGATCGCCTGGCCGGCGTTGATCAGGATGTTCATGAACACCTGGTTGAGCTCGGACGGCAGGCATTCCACCGGCGGCAGCGTGCCGTAGTGCTTCTCCAGGGTGGTCTTGTACTTGAGCTCGTTCCAGATGATGTTGAGCGTGGATTCCAGGCCCGTGTGCAGGTCGACCAGCTTCCAGGATTCGTCGCGCTCGCTGCGCGAAAAGTCCTTCAGGTCGCGCACGATCCGGGTGACCCGTTCGATGCCTTCGCGCGATTCGGTCATCAGCTGCGGCAGGTCGCGGCTGATGAAGTCGATGTCCAGTCGCGCGCGGGTCTGGTCGATCTCCGGGATCATGGCGCGCGGGTCGGGCGAGCGCAGGGCGCGCTCGTAGGCCTCGATCAGCGCGAACAGGCTATGCAGGTATTCCTGCAGGCTGCCCAGGTTGGAGTGCACGTAACCGATCGGGTTGTTGATTTCGTGCGCCACGCCGGCGGCCAGCTGGCCGATCGAGGCCAGCTTCTCCGACTGCAGCAGCTTCTCCTGCGCGGCGGTCAGGCGAACGTTGAGTTCGGCGTGGCGGCGCAGCAGTTCCTGGTCGTGGAAGCGGACCTGGCGCAGGTCCTGCATCAGCACCAGGAAGTGGCCGCCTTCCTGCGCGCCGAAATACACGTGCACCATCAGGATGGTGTCTTCGCCGAAGGACAGGTGGCCGCTCCAGCGGCCGTCGCTGCGCGCCTGCGACAGCGCATCGCGCGGCAGCAGCTGTTCCAGGGTCAGGCCGCTGGACAGTTCGCGCGGATAGCACTCACGGCACAGCGTGTGCGCGGCGGCATTGGCGAACAGCAGGCGACTGGCGGCGTCGTACAGCAGCACGCCTTCGTACATGTGGCCGGCCAGGGCCTGGATCGTCTGCAGGGAGGGCACCGGTCCCTCCTCGTAATTTCCGGTCACGTTCACGGTACGCGCGATTGGCAGCGTCCGATTCTAGCCGGTGCGTCCAGTGCGTGTGTCCAACGGGCGTGAGGGTGATGCGAGGGCACGGCGCGGCCCTGGCATGGGTGCCGCTGGCACACGCCAGGCCAGCACACGGTCATGTGCTCAGACCACGGCCAGTTCGCGCCGCGACTGCAGTTGCTGGGCCTGGCCCTGGGCGTCGTAGGCCGGCGCGCTTTCGGCGCGGCCCAGGTGGCGCAGGGCCCAGTTCACTTCGCGCCGGCGTCGCGCCAGCAATGCGCCGTTGCTGCGATTGGCTTCGGCCAGCTCGGCCAGGCGCTGCGCCCGGCCGTCGGGCAGATCGGTTTCGAGGCGGCGCAACGATTCGAGCTTGTCGTGCGTGGAGCGCACCAGCAGCTCGATATCGTGGTCCAGCAATGCCCGCCGCTCGTCGGCCAGCGCGGCGGCCAACCGGTCGAGTGCTTCGTCGCTGGTGGCCTGGGCGTCCATCGGTCAGCCGCCCAGCTGCTTGTCCAGGTCCAGCATGCGCTCGGCGATCTTGGCCGGGTCGATGCGGTAGGTGCCCGACTCCAGCGCCTGGCGCACTTCGTTCACGCGCGCCTGGTCGATGGCCGGTGCGGTGGACAGTTCGCGCTGCAGCGCCTGCAGGTTGGTGGCCTCGCCGGTCAGGCGCAGGCTGTCGGCGGCCGGGGTGGCCTCGACCGGGGTGGAACGATCGGCGCCGGCGGGGGCGACGCGGCCACCGACCGGGCCGGTGCTGCGCACGGCGGGGGGCGGGGTGCCTTCGATCTTGTGGCTCATGGCGATGAGTCCTTTACGGGGTACGCAGGGGGTATCGGCAGGGTCAGGAAGCAACTTTAGGGCTGTCGCAGGTTTTTTTTCGCGGGTCGCTCACCGGGTCACCAGGACGTCGCCGCCCGGCCCTACCCGGCCCTGCATCACGCGGCGGGAGGACAGGTTCTCCACCGACACCCGCTCGTTCTCGCCGGCATCGCCCAGGGCGCGACCGGCCACCCGGACCTCCACGCCGCCGCGCCGCGAGACCAGTGCGACCTGGTCGCCGCGCCGGACCAGCCGTGGCGCAGCCAGGTCGCCGGACGACAGCACCGTGCCTGCAGGCAGCGTGCGCCGGGCCACCTGCCCGGCCGCCTGGGCCGGATCGGACAGCGCGGCTCCGGCGATACGCGAGATGTCGCGCGTCTCCGCGGCCAGCGCATCGGCCGGTATCGCCTCGCCCGCGGCCACGCCGCGAGCCAGCACCACCACCGGCTGGCTGCGCCGGACCTTCACCGGCACGAACAACCGCCAGCCTTCTGGACACGCCACCTCGACCGTCCCCGCCGTCGCCTGCCGCGCCTGCAATGGCAGGTCGCAGGCGGGCATGCGCAGGGCCGGATCGAGGCTGGCCTCGGCCTGGCCGCCCGGAACGGCTTCCAATGCCGCCGCACGGATCGATTCCACCGGCTGGAAGCCGCCAGCGGCCAGCGCCACCGTCACCGGCAGGGCCAGCATGAACATTAGGGTTGAGCGCAGCACACGCATGGCGACCTCGCCGGACAACGTCGGCAGACCTCATGCAAGCGCTGTGCCGCAGGCATGGCTCAAGCCGCCGCCAGACACGCCGATACCGGGGACATGTCGCACAACCTGCTCAACCGCATCGACCAGCGCACCCGACTGGCCGGCCACAACCGCCTGGCGCTGCTGCTGTTCCGCCTGGGCGGCCGGCAGCTGTTCGGGGTCAACGTGTTCAAGGTGCAGGAGGTGCTGCGGCGACCGCCGCTGTTCCAGCTGCCCGGCCTGCCGCCGCAGTTCGCCGGCGTGGCCGATGTGCGCGGGCGCTCGGTGCCGGTGCTGGACCTGGGCCTGGCGATCGGCCATCCCGAACACGACCCGGCAGCGATCAGCGATGGCACCCACTATCTGGTGGTGACCGAGTTCAACCGCTCGGTGCAGGGCTTCCTGGTCAGCGACGTGGAGCGGATCGTCAACATCGCCGTGGAGGACATCCACCCGCCGCCGGACCTGGGCAACCAGAGCAGCTACCTGACCGCGGTCACCCGCTTCCAGGACGCGCTGATCCAGGTGATTGACGTGGAAAGCGTGCTGGCCGACATCACCCAGGCGCGGATGGACGCCACCCTGGACCCGGAAATGGCCCTGCCCGCCGGCGCCCCGCCGATGCAGGTGCTGGTGGTGGACGACTCGCGCGTGGCCCGCCAGCAGATCCGCAGCGTGCTGGACCAGCTGGGCGTGGGCGTGACCCTGCTGTCCGACGGTCGCCAGGCGCTGGACCACCTCTTGCAGGTCCACGCCAGCGGCGAGAGCCCGACCGAGCGCTACGCCATGGTCATCTCCGATATCGAGATGCCGGCGATGGACGGCTACACCCTGACGACGGAAATCCGGCGCCACCCGGGCCTGGCCGGCCTGTACGTGCTGCTGCACACCTCCCTGTCGGGCGTGTTCAACAACGCGATGGTCGAGCGGGTGGGCGCGAACGCCTTCGTCGCCAAATACAGCCCGCACGAGCTGGCCGAGCACGTGCTGGCGCGCCTGCACCAGGTCGCCCGCGCGGCCTGACCGCGCGCTTCACGCCCGCCCGGGCACCGCCTCCGGGCCGCCTCCGGGCCGCCTCCGGGCCGCCTCCGGACCGCTTCTGGCACGCCGCTTGCCTGTGTGAGGGCAACGGTCCGTCCGGAGGCAGCATGTCCAACCCGATCACGTCCTACATGGGAGTCCACGCGGACGCCCTGCCCCTGCGCGAGCAGCGGATGAAGCTGATCGCCAGCAACCTGGCCAATGCCGATACGCCCGGCTACCAGGCCCAGGACATGAACTTCAACGCCGCCCTGGATGCCGCGCGCCTGCAGCGCGAAGGCGTGCCGGGCATGCAGGCCGGCCTGGCCGCCACGCGCGAGGGCCATCTGTCCGATGCGATCGCGACCGGCCAGCTGCCGTTCCAGTTCACCCGCCAGGCCACCCAGCCCAGCCTCGACGGCAACACCGTCGATCCGGATGCCGAGCGCGCCGCCTACGGCCGCGCCGCGCTGGAATACCGCGCCTCGCTGAGCTTCCTCGAATCCAAGGTGCGCACCCTGCTCACCGCGATCACCGGCCAGTAGGCCGACACGCACGCCAGGAGCACGCCATGAGCAACCTGCCCATCTTCGACGTCGCCGGCTCCGCGCTGCAGGCGCAGTCGGTGCGCCTGAGCACCATCGCCAGCAACCTGGCCAACGCCGATTCGGTGGCAGGTTCGCCCGATGCGGTCTATCGGCCGCTGGAGCCGGTGTTCCAGGCGCAGGCCAACGGCAACGATCCGGCGCTGACCGGCGTGCGCGTGCGCGAGATCGCGCAGAGCGAGGCGCCGCCGGTGCGCCGCTACGAGCCCGGCCATCCGCTGGCCGATGCCGATGGTTACGTGTTCGCGCCGGACGTGGATCCGGTCGCGCAGATGGTCAATCTCATTTCCGCATCGCGCAGCTACCAGGCCGGCGTGGAAGTCATCAACACGGCCAAGGAACTGGCCCTGGCCACCCTGACGATGGGCCGCTGAGGAATCCGCACATGAGCACGATCGCTTCCGACATCTACTCCAGCCTGGGCCTGTCCGGTGCCGCCGGCAGCTCCACCACCAAGAAGGAAGAGTCGCTGGGCCAGGCCGATTTCCTGCGCCTGATGACCGAGCAGCTGCAGCACCAGGATCCGCTCAAGCCGATGGAAAACAGCGCGTTCCTCGGCCAGCTGGCGCAGTTCTCCACCGTGCAGGGCATCCAGGACCTCAACAGCCAGGTGCAGAACTTCTCCACCTCGCTGGGCAACGACCAGGTGCTGCGTGGCGCGGCGCTGGTCGGCCACCAGGTGCTGGTGCCTTCGTCGAAGATGGCGCTGGGTACCGAAGGCGGCGTCAGCGGCGCAGTCGCAGCGCCGGGCACCGGCAATGTGACCTTCACCATCACCGACGCCAACGGCCAGAAGGTCCACGAGTTCAGCGTGGCCGCGGCCAAGGCCGGCGAAGTGGCCTTCAACTGGGACGGCAGCGATGCACTCGGCAACCGGCTTCCGGCCGGCACCTACGGCGTGAGCGCCAGCCACACAGCAGGCGACGGTACGACCAGCAAGGTCGATACCTACGTCAAGGGCACCGTCGACAGCGTCACCGTCGGCACCGATGGCCTGTACCTCGACCTGCCCGGGCTGGGCACCGTCCCGCTCGATTACGTGCTCCGCGTCAGCTGAGCCATCCACCCGAACACGACACCCAAGACGTCACGCAGGAGTCCGCCATGAGTTTCAACACCTCGTTGTCCGGCATCAATGCGGCCAATTCCGACCTCAACGTCACCGCCAACAACATCGCCAACGTCAACACGACCGGGTTCAAGGAGTCGCGCGCCGAGTTCGCCGACCTGTTCTCGTATACGACCTACGGCCTGTCGCGCAACGCGATCGGCGCGGGCGTGAAGGTCAGCAACGTCGCCCAGCAGTTCTCGCAGGGCAACATCGATCCGACCGGCCGCAGCCTGGATTTCGCGATCGACGGCGAAGGCTTCTTCACGGTCAACAAGAACGGCAACACGCTGTACACGCGCGCCGGCAACTTCCAGACCGACAACCAGGGCTATGTGGTGACGCCCGACGGTGCACGACTGCAGGTGTTCGCACCCAGCGCCGGCGGCAACGGCTTCGACGTGGGCCGCCTGAGCGACCTGCAGTTGCTGACCACCGACAGCCCGCCGCAGCAGACCGGCCTGGTCAACCTGATGGTGACCCTGCCCGGCAATGCGGCGGCGCCGATCTCCTCGCCGTTCGATCCGGCCGACCCGAACAGCTACAACGCCTCAAGCGGTGGCGTGACGGTGTACGACTCGCTGGGCGTGAGCCACGTGCAGACCTCGTACTTCGTCAAGACCGCCAACCCGAACGAGTGGCAGGTGCACAACTTCGTCGACGGCACCTCGGTCGGCGCGCCGACCACGCTGCAGTTCTCCGACACCGGCACCCTGCTCACGCCGGCCAACGGCCAGATCACGATGGACCCCTACACGCCCAGCACCGGCGCCGGCGTCCTCAACCTGACCCTGGACATGGCCGGCAGCTCGCAGTACGGCAGCGCGTTCGCCCTGCGCGATGTGCGCCAGGACGGCTACGCGGCCGGCAAGCTGAGCGAGATCAGCGTGTCCGAAGCCGGCGTGGTCTTCGCCCGCTACACCAACGGCGACGACGTCGCCCTGGGCCAGGTCGCGCTGACCAACTTCGTCAATCCGCAGGGCCTGCAGTCGCAGGGCAACAACCAGTGGGGCGCGACCTACGCCTCGGGCACGCCGCGCACCGGCGCGCCGGACAGCTCGGACTTCGGCCAGATCGCGGCCGGCTCGCTGGAATCGTCGACCGTGGACCTGACCGAGCAGCTGGTGAACATGATCGTGGCCCAGCGCAACTTCCAGGCCAACGCGCAGATGATCTCCACCCAGGACCAGGCCACCCAGACGGTGATCAACATCCGCTGACGCGGACGCCACCGACGGAGCTGACGCATGGACAAGGCCCTCTACATCGCGATGACCGGCGCGCGCGCCACCCTGCAGGCGCAGGGCACGGTCTCGCACAACCTGGCCAACGCCGACACCGCCGGCTTCAAGGCCGCGCTGGCCAATACCGAGGCCTTCCCGGTGCGTGGCTCCGGTTATGCCTCGCGCACGGCGGCGATGCATATCGACCAGGGCTTCAATGCCTTGCCCGGCGCGCAGCAGGTCACCGGCAATCCGCTGGATGTCTCGCTGCAGGCCGATCGCTGGCTGGCGGTGCAGGCGCCGGACGGTAGCGAGGCCTATACCCGCGCCGGAAACCTGTCGCTGACGCCCAATGGCCAGCTGGTCACCGCTGGCGGCCATCCGCTGGTGGACGACCAGGGCAATCCGCTCACCCTGCCCCCGCACCAGTCCCTGGAGATCGGCCAGGACGGCACGATCTCGATCGTGCCGCTGGGCGAAGGCGCCGACACGATGGCCACGGTCGGCCGCCTGCGCGTGGTCGAGGCCACGCCCGATCGCCTCACCCGCGGCCAGGACGGCCTGATGCGCAATACCGATCCGCAGCGCCCGCTGGCGCAGGCGCCCGGTGCGGTGATGGCCACCGGCGCGCTGGAGCACAGCAACGTCGATGCGGCCGGTGCGCTGGTGCAGATGATCCAGCTGCAGCGCCAGTTCGAAATGCAGGTCAAGGTGATCAGCCGCGGCGACGACAACGCGCAGGCGGCCAACTCGCTGCTGCGGTTGAGCGGCGGCTGATCCAGGCATGCGCTGATCGGCCTTCGCCGCAAGACGCGACGCCGCCATCACGAGCAAAGCAAAGCGAACAGCGACCACCGCCTCGGCTTCGGACGGAGCCGCGTGCTGCCGGGGTGTCGCTCTCCCCTCGGGCGGGCGTCCTGCCCGCACTCGGGGTCGCGGGACATCCCTGTCCCGCTTGCCGCGACACCCCGACATCACACGTCTTTCGGTGTTTTTCCCCGGCACCGCTTCGTTTTCCCCGAGCTGGCCAACGGCAGGAGCAGCGGGTCAGGCCCCGCTCTACGAGAGCCCGGGCAAGAACGAAGCGACGGACGACACGCCCCCGAAGACGCATCCGCGCCGGGGTGTCGCGACAAGCGCGCCATGGATGGCGCGCGCCCGCGTCAGGACAGGACGTCCTGCCGCGGGAAAAGCGACACCCCGGCGCGGATGCGGCTCCCGAAGAAGCCCGCGCTCCGCTTTTGCGTCCGCTCGCCAGGACCCTTGAAGCACCGCCGCCAGCACCCTGACCCGGTTCTGGCACGCCGCATGCATCTACCCCGGCGTCAATCCGTTCCTACGAGGTTCCGCGTCATGAATCAGGCACTCTGGGTCGCCAAGACCGGCTTGGACGCGCAGCAGACGCGCATGTCGGTGGTCTCCAACAACCTGGCCAACACCAATACCACCGGCTTCAAGCGCGACCGGGCCAATTTCGAGGACCTGCTGTACCAGCAGCTGCGCCAGCCCGGCGGCTCGACCTCCGCGCAGACCCAGCTCCCGTCCGGCCTGCAGCTGGGCACCGGCGTGCGCGTGGTCTCCACCTCCAAGGACTTCCAGCAGGGCAACCCGCAACAGACCGGGCGCTCGCTGGACGTGATGATCAACGGCCGCGGCTTCTTCGAAGTGCTGATGCCCGACGGCAGCTCGGCCTATACCCGCGACGGCAGCTTCCAGGTCAACGCGCAGGGCGAACTGGTCACCAGCAGCGGCTACCCGGTGCAGCCGGGTATCCAGATTCCCGAAGGCGCGCAGTCGCTGACCATCGGCAACGACGGCACGGTGACCGTGCAGATGGCCGGCGAAGGCCAGTCGCTGGAAGTGGGCTCGCTGACCGTCACCGACTTCATCAATCCGGCCGGCCTGCAGGCGCGCGGCGAGAACCTCTATACCGAAACCACCGCCTCGGGCCCCGCCCAGAACGGTACCCCCGGCCTCAACGGCCTGGGCATGCTCGAGCAGGGTGCGCTGGAAGGCAGCAACGTCAACGTGGTCGAAGAGCTGGTCAGCATGATCGAGACCCAGCGCGCCTACGAAATGAACGCCAAGGCCATCTCCACCACCGACTCGATGCTGGGTTACCTCAACAGCAACGTCTGACGCGCGCGTCCGTCGCGCCGCAGGAGACCTACCGTGAACAAGCGCCTGACCTCTTCCCTCGCCGCCCTGCCCGCCACGCTGATGCTCGGCGGCTGCGTCGCTGCCGGCGACGTGCGCCCGTATCCGGCGATGGCGCCGATCGCCCCGGTCATGGCGCCGGTGGCCGAGGCCACGCCGGGCGCGATCTACCAGGCAGGCCCGGGCCTTTCGCTGTATGCCGATCGCGTCGCCCGCGATGTCGGCGACATGGTCACGATCACCCTGGTCGAATCGACCACCGCCCAGACCAGCGCCAGCACCCAGGTCGCCAAGAACAGCGAGATCGGCATGGCCGTGCCGGAGATCTTTGGTGCGCCGGTCACCTACAACGGTCGCGACATCCTGTCGGCCACCGCCAGCGGCGAGCGCCATTTCGACGGCAAGGGCAACAGCAGCCAGAGCAATCGCCTGCAAGGCAGCGTGACCGTCACCGTGATCCAGCGCCTGCCCAACGGCAACCTGGTGGTCCAGGGCCAGAAGAACATGCGCCTGAACCAGGGCGACGAACTGGTCCAGATCCAGGGCATCGTGCGTCCGGCCGACATCGCCCCGAACAACACCGTGCCCTCCAGCAAGGTCGGCGAGGCACGCATCGTCTACGGCGGCCGCGGCGCCATCGCCCAGTCCAACGCGATGGGCTGGCTGGGTCGGTTCTTCAATACCCGTCTGTATCCGTACTAAGGAGGTTTGTATGCGAGTCCTCCATGAATTTCCGAGGGTGCTCTGCGCTCTCGCTCTGCTCGCCGGGTTCCTCCCGGCCGCGCATGCCGAGCGGATCAAGGATCTGGCCCAGGTTGGCGGCGTGCGCGGCAACGCGCTGGTCGGCTATGGCCTGGTGGTCGGCCTGGACAACAGCGGCGACCGCACCAGCCAGGCGCCGTTCACCGTGCAGAGCCTGAAGAACATGCTCGGCGAGCTGGGCGTCAACGTGCCGGCCAACGTCAATCCGCAGCTGAAGAACGTGGCTGCCGTGGCGATCCATGCCGAGCTGCCGCCGTTCGCCAAGCCCGGCCAGACCATCGACATCACCGTGTCCTCGATCGGCAACGCGGTCTCCCTGCGTGGCGGCTCGCTGCTGATGGCCCCCCTGAAGGGCGCCGACGGCCAGGTCTATGCGATCGCCCAGGGCAACCTGGTGGTCGGCGGTTTCGGCGCGCAGGGCAAGGACGGTTCGCGCGTGTCGGTGAACATTCCCAGCGTCGGTCGCGTCCCCAACGGCGCCACGGTCGAGCGAGCGGTGCCCAGCGCGCTGGATGCCGGCGGCGACATCACCTTGAACCTGCACCGCAACGACTTCACCACCGTCTCGCGCATGGTCGATGCATTGAACAACGCCTTCGGCTCCGGCGCCGCACGCGCAGTCGACGGCGTCACCGTTTCGGTCGCCGCACCCGCCGATCCGGGTGCGCGCATCGGCTTCCTGGCCCGGGTCGAGAACCTGGAACTGACCCCCGGCACCGCGCCGGCCAAGGTCATCGTCAACTCGCGCACCGGCACGGTGGTGATCGGCGCGCAGGTGCGGGTGATGCCGGCGGCGGTGGCCCACGGTGCGCTGACGGTGACCATCAACGAGGCCGTCGACGTCAGCCAGCCCAACGCATTTGCCGGCGGCCAGACCGTGGCCACCCCCTCCTCCACCGTGAGCACCTCGCAGGAAGGCAGCCGCATGTTCAAGTTCGAGGGTGGCACCACCCTGGACGAGATCGTGCGTGCGGTGAACGAGGTCGGCGCCGCCCCCGGCGACCTGATCGCGATCCTGGAAGCGCTGCGCCAGGCCGGCGCGCTGCAGGCGGAGCTGGAAGTGATCTGATGCGTATCGGGTCGCCCTCGCCGATGGAACTGGCCGCCACGCCCCAGAAGGCGGATCCGTCGCGTATCGACCATGTCGCGCGCCAGCTCGAGGGCCAGTTCGCGCAGATGCTGGTCAAGAGCATGCGCGATGCCAGCTTCGGCGACTCGCTGTTCCCCGGCGAGAACCAGACCTTCCGCGACATGTACGACCAGCAGCTGGCCAAGGCGCTGACCGACGGCAAGGGCCTGGGCCTGGCGCCGATGATTGCGCGCCAGCTCGGTCGCCAGTCCGGCGGGGCCGCTGAAGCGGCGCCGGCGCTGGACACGCGACTGGATACCTCCAGCGGCGTGGGCCCGACCCGCGCTGCAGCGGCCGCATTGGCGTATACCCGCGAAGCCGGCGCAGCGACTGGCGCGGCCACGCCCGAGATCGACCGCGCACTGGACCTGATTGCCGGCCGCGATGGCGACGGTGCGAACAGCACGGCATCGGCATCGCCGCTGGATGCGCTGGTCGCACGGCTGATGGGCAATGCATCGGTCACCACGTCCGACGCACCGGCAACGACCGATGCAGTCCAGGCCGCCGCCTCGGCCGAAGCGGCCGCCGGCTTCGCCCCGCGCAGCCCCGAGAAGTTCGTGGCCGGCATCTGGCACCACGCCCAGGCCGCCGCGCGCGAACTGGGCGTGGACGCCCGCGCCCTGGTCGCGCAGGCGGCGCTGGAAACCGGCTGGGGCCGCAAGCAGATCCAGCGCGGCGACGGCGACAGCGCGCACAACCTGTTCGGGATCAAGGCCACCGGCTGGAAGGGCGACAAGGTCAGCAGCGGCACCCACGAGTACGTCGACGGCGTGCGCGTGAACGAGACCGCGCAGTTCCGTGCCTACTCATCGCCGGCCGAAAGCTTCGCCGACTACGTGCGGATGCTGAAGAACAACCCGCGCTATCGCCAGGCGCTCCAGTCCGGCGGCGACGTCAAGCGCTTCGCCCAGGCGCTGCAGAACGCAGGCTACGCAACCGATCCTTCCTACGCGGCCAAGATCTCCGCGATTGCCAACGGCCCGACCATCGGCCGCGCGGTCGATGCGATCGCCGGCATCGCCGCACGCACCGGGGCCGACGCGGCCACCGGCGCGGCGCGTGTCATGGCCAGCACCGCCGGCGCCGTCGGCGCCGCCTTCCGGAGGTAATCCCGATGTCCGTCCTGTCCACCGGCACCGGCGCACTGATCGCGTTCCAGCGTGCACTGGCCACGGTCAGCCACAACGTGGCCAACGTGAACACCGAAGGCTACAGCCGGCAGCGCGCCGAGTTCGCCACCCGTAGCCCGACCGACTACGGCTACGGCTACGTCGGCAACGGCGTCAAGATCAACGACATCCAGCGCATCGCCGACCAGCTGGCCACTTCGCGCCTGCTCGACAGCGGCGGCGAGCTGGCGCGCCTGCAGCAGTTGTCCAGCCTGTCCAACCGGGTCGACAAGCTGTTCTCGGACACCGCCACCAACGTGTCCGGGATGTGGTCGAGCTTCTTCGATTCTGTGAGCGCGCTGTCCTCCAATGCCGCCGGCACCGCCGAGCGCGAAGACCTGCTGTCCCAGGCCGATGCGCTGGCCACCCGCTTCCGCCAGCTCGATGGCCAGCTGCAGACGCTGGACTCGGAGGTCAACAACGGCCTGATCGCCGGCGCCCAGGAAATCAACCGCCTGGCCAGCGAAATCGCGAAGATCAACAGCTCCATCGGCAGCAACCTGTCGGCCGCCTCCCCCGACCTGCTCGACCGCCGCGACCAGCTGGTCAGCGAGCTGGTCGGCTACACCGGCGGCACCGCGGTGAGCCAGGACGGCGGCATGGTCAACGTGTTCACCGCCGGCGGACAGCCGCTGGTAGTGGGCAACCAGGCCTCGACCATGACCACCGTGGCCGACCCGTATCGGCCCGAACGCCTGCAATTGGCGCTGAGCACCCAGGGCACCACCGTGGCTCTGGACCAGCGCACGCTGGGCGGCCGCATCGGCGGCCTGACCGAGTTCCGCGCCAACGTGCTCGATCCGGCCCGCGCCGAACTGGGCCGCATCGCCACCAGCATGGCGCAGACCTTCAATGCCAACCATCGCGCCGGCATGGACCTGTACGGCGACATGGGCGGCGACCTGTTCAACGTGCCCGCACCGAAAGTCGGCGGGCATGCCGCCAATACCAGCGGCGCCAGCCTGCAGGCCACGCTGGCCGATGCGGGCGCGCTCACCGGACAGAACCTGGTCCTGCGTTTCGACGGCAGCGCCTGGACCGCCACCCGCGCCGACACCGGCCTGGCCGTGCCGCTTTCCGGTACCGGTACCGCGACCGATCCGCTGACCGTCGGCGGCATCGCGCTGGTGGTCTCCACCACGCCGCCGCCGGCCGCCGGCGACCGCTTCCTGCTGCAACCCGCGGCTGCGGCGGCCGCAGGCATGGGCGTGGCGATCACCGATCCCTCGCGCATCGCCGCCGCCAGTCCGGTGTCGGCGCGTGCCGACCTGGACAACGTCGGCACCGGTGCGCTGTCAGGCCTCAAGGTCGACAACGCCGGCGATCCGGCGCTGTTGAACGATGCGGTGATCGAGTTCCTCGACGCCAGCCAGTACACGATCGACGGCGCCGGCCCGTTCGCGTTCTCTCCCGGCCAGACCATCAGCGCCAACGGCTGGAGCGTGACCCTGGACGGCGCGCCGGCTGCCGGCGACCAGTTCCGGATCGCGCGCACCGCCGCCCGCTCGGGCGACAACGGCAACGCCGCGCTGCTGGCCAACCTGGACGATGCGCGCGTGCTCAACGGCGGCACGATCAGCCTCAACGGCGCGCTCGGCGGCATGACTACCCAGGTCGGCTCGGCCGCCCGCCAGGCCCAGTACGCGGCCGACGCCCAGCAGGTCATCCATGACGATGCCCAGGCCGCGCGCGATTCGATCGCCGGGGTCAACCTCGACGAAGAGGCGGCGAACATGCTCAAGCTGCAGCAGGCCTACCAGGCCGCCGCACAGATCATCTCCACCGCCGACACCATGTTCCAGTCCATCCTCAACGCGGTGCGCTGATGACCGATCGCATTTCCACCGGAATGATGTACGGCCAGTCGTTGTCGAGCATGCTGCTGCGGCAGAAGCAGCTCAACAACCTTCAAGAGCAGCTGGCCACCGGCCAGAAGCTGGTGACCGCCAAGGACGATCCGGTCGCCGCCGGTACCGCCGTCGGCCTGGACCGCACCCTGGCCGAGCTGGAGCGGTTCGGCAAGAACGCCAACACCGTCGGCAACCGGCTCGGCCTGCAGGAAAACCACCTGGCCCAGGCCGGCGACTACATGATCCGGGTCAACGAGCTGGCGATCCAGGCCAACAACGGCAGCCTGTCCGACCAGGACCGCCAGGCCATCGCCGCCGAGCTGCGCTCGATCTACGACGGCATGCTCAGCGTGGCCAACAGCACCGACGGCAGCGGGCGCTACCTGTTCGGTGGCAGCGCCGACGATACGGCGCCGTTCACCCGCAGCGCCGGTGGTGTCGTCTACCAGGGCGACCAGACCCAGCGCCGGGTGGAGATCGCGCCGGAAACCTTCGTCAAGGACGCCACCCCCGGCAGCGAGATCTTCATGCGCGTGCGCACCGGCGACGGCACGCTGGATGCGTCGGCCGATGCGACCAACGCCGGCACCGGCGTGGTGAGCGGATACGGACGCGACAGCAGCGGCGCGTGGGGCGGCGAGTCCTACCGCGTCGTTTTCACCGGCGCCAATACCTACGATGTGCTCGACAGCGGCGGCGCCACGGTCGGTGGCGGCACCTGGACCGCTGGTGAGGACATCTCGCACGGCGGCCTGCGTATTGCGATCAGCGGCCAGCCGGCGACAGGCGACGCGTTCGACGTCGGACCGGCCGGTACGCGCGATGTGTTCGCCACGCTGCAGAACCTGATCGGCTCGCTGGAATCGGCGGCGTCCACGCCGGCCGAACAGGCCGCCCGCCAGAACGCATTGCAAGGTGCGATGCGCGACGTGGCGCGCGCGTCGGAACAGATGATCGATGCCCGTGCCGCCGGTGGCGCGCAGCTGGCGGCGATCGACGATGCCGGCGCCGTGCGCGAGGCCAACGGGGTGACCATCAAGGGCACGCTTTCCGAACTGCGCGACCTGGACTACGCCGAGGCGATCACCCGCTTCGAGATGGAAAGCACCGCGCTGCAGACCGCGCAGACCGTGTTCACCCGCATGCAGGGCCTGTCGCTGTTCAACCTGCTGCGCTGACGCGGCCCCATCTGTCCCGGCGGTTCCCGCAAAAGCGGCGCAGTCATTGCGCCGCTTTTCTTTTGTGGGCCATGCGCAGCGCCCGTTCCCGCCCTCGCCCGGCGCCGCCTCACAACGGGGCTAAATTTCCCCGGAGCGGTGCCGTTACTGGTACCGGCGGGCGAACCGCCACGGTGGCGCAGCGGCATGCGGCAGCGGAAAACCCGGGGGAACTGCAAAAATTTCTCCGGACCCGCTAAAGCTTCTTGACAAAGCGCCGTTATCCATACCAGCAGCGGCATCGGTCAACTTGATGACCCCCCTGCGGAGGCTCCGGCCAAGGCTCTGAAACCTTCCCGCCGGGATAAATCGCTTAGGAGAATCAAAATGGCACAAGTCATCAACACCAACGTGATGTCGCTGAACGCCCAGCGCAACCTGTCCACCAACAGCGCGAGCCTGGCGACCACCATCCAGCGCCTGTCCTCGGGCCTGCGCATCAACAGCGCCAAGGACGACGCCGCCGGTCTGGCGATCTCGCAGCGCATGACCACCCAGGTCCGCGGCATGGACGTGGCCGCGCGCAACGCCAACGACGGCATCTCGCTGGCCCAGACCGCCGAAGGCGCGCTGAGCTCGATCGGCGAGAACATGCAGCGCATCCGCGAGCTGGCCGTGCAGGCCGCCAACGGCACCAACAGCGCCACCGACCGCGCCGCGCTGCAGAAGGAAGTCACCCAGCTGTCGGCTGAAATCACCCGCGTCAAGGACAACTCCAGCTTCAACAGCACCAAGCTGCTGAACGGTTCGACCACCAGCTTCACCATCCAGGTCGGTGCCGACGCCGGTGCGGACAACCAGATCAGCATCAGCACGGTCGACATGAGCGCCACCGCGACCGCCGTTGCCGCCCTGGACATTTCCTCGGCTTCCGGCGCCACCGCCGCGCTGACGGCGATCGACACCCAGCTGCAGACGGTCAACACCGCCCGCGCCGACCTGGGTGCGATCCAGAACCGCTTCAGCTCGGTGATCTCCAACCTGCAGAACAGCTCGGAAAACCTGTCGGCCGCCCGCAGCCGAATCCAGGACACCGACTACGCCAAGGAAACCGCAGAACTGACCCGTACCCAGATCCTGCAGCAGGCCGGTACGGCGATGCTGGCCCAGGCCAAGTCGGTTCCGCAGAACGTGCTCAGCCTGCTGCAGTAATCGGGCAACCTCGCAACACAGAGCGGTTCCAGCTAGAAGGCAAGGCCCCTCTCCGGAGGGGCTTTGCTGTTTTCCGGGGCAGGCGTTGCGCCAACCGTTCAACAGTCCCGCGGCACGGAACTTGCCTGTGTCAGCCCGACAGGACCGGCGTCGATTCAAGTCATCCACGCGCCGGCCGATACGGACTGAGGGAATCCCGGGCACGCATGCGCCGGGGCGACCTGCGAGGACAACGACATGGCCAACACGATCTCCGCGTCCGGCTCCGGCCTGGACATCCCCACCCTGGTTTCCCAGCTGGTGACCGCGGCGCGTACCCCGACCGAAACCCGGATCAACAAGGCCGGCACCACCGCCACCGCCAAACTTTCGGCGATCGGCCAGATCAAGAGCGCGATGACCTCGTTGCAGGGCGCGCTGGAAAAAATGAGCGCGGCCGCCGACGCGCCGTCGTTCAAGGCCACCACCGCATCGGGCGCCGGCTATACCGCAGCGGCGACCTCCAAGGCCGTGGCCGGCGATTACTCGGTCGAGGTCGTCCGCCTGGCCACCGCACAGAAACTGTCCTCGGCCGCCTACGCCAAGGACGCCACGGTCGGCAGCGGCACCTTGAACATCGCCTATGGCGCCGGCGCCAATGACAACGTCAAGGTCAACATCGCCGCCAACGCGACGCTGGCCGACATCGCCGCGGCCGTGAACAGCGCGGCCGCGGGCAAGGGCGTGACCGCCAGCGTGGTGACCGCCAACGACGGCCAGCACCTGGTGTTCAGCGCCACGGCCACCGGCAGCGGGGGCGCGCTGAACATCACCGCCAGCGGCGGCAACGGCGGCCTGACCGCGTTGACCAACAGCACCGGCGGCGGACTGACCCAGAGCGTGGCGGCGGCCGATGCGCTGGTGCGCGTGGACGGGTTCGAGCGCACCTCCAGCAGCAACACCATCAGCGACCTGGTGCCCGGCGTGGATCTGACGCTGACCAAGGCCGCGGCCGGCACCTCGTACAACCTCAACATCGTTTCGGACAACAGCGGCCTCAAGAGCGCGATCACCGCCTACGTCAGCGCCTACAACAGCGTGGTCGGCGCGCTGAAGTCGACCAGCAGCTACGACAGCACCACCCGCACCGCCTCGGCGCTCACCGGCGATTCGCTGGTGCGCACCCTGCAACAGCAGCTGCGCAGCCAGGTCAGCGGCAACGTCACCGGCTTGAAGGAGCTGGGCGTGACCGTGAACAAGGACGGGGTGATGGCGTTCGATGCCACTGCCTTCGACAAGACCATCGCCACCAACCCGGAGGCCGCCAAGGCCATGTTCGGCGAGGAAGGTGCCTATGGCGAAGCACTGGCGTCCCTGCTGGACAACCACCTGGATTCGATCAGCGGCACCCTGGTCCTGCGCAGCAACAGCATCAACAAGCAGATCACCGGCCTGGAAGACCAGCTGGACCAGCTCGACGAGAAAATGACCCGCCTGTCGGACCTTTACACCAAGCAGTTCACCGCGATGGAAACGATGATCGTGCAGATGCAGGGCAGCGCCAGCTCGCTCAACAACCTGCTTTCGCAGTCCGAATGACGACGCCGCTCAAGCCGGGCGCCGGGTCGGCCGATAAGGATCCTGTCCGGCTCGCCGGCGGCGCTTTTGGCGCACGCCGCGCCGCGCCCATCCGACCGGCACCGCAACCAGGGGAATGACAGCATGTACGGTTCCAGCCGCCACTTCACCGAGCAGTACCGCAAGACGGGCGTGTCCGCCAAGGTGACCGAGGCCGATCCGCACCGGCTGATCTCGCTCCTGTTCGAGGGCGCCAGCCAGCGCATCCGGCAGGCGCAGGCCGGCCTGAGCCAGGGCAACCCGGCACACAAGGGCAAGGCGATCGGCGAGGCCTGCGCGATCATCGGTCACCTCAACGGCTCGCTGGACCACGAGGCCGGCGGCGAAGTCGCCGCCAACCTGTCCTCCCTGTACGACTACATCGTCCGCCGCCTCACCGAGGCCAACCTGCACAACGACGGCTCGGCACTGACCGAGTCGCTGGACCTGCTGGGCGAGATCGAGTCGGCCTGGAACGCGATCCCGCAGGCGCAGCGGACCATGGCTGTCCAGCCGTGATTACCCCCCAGACCCGCCTGGAATCGCTGCAAGGCCAGATCGAGGCGATCCGCATCGTGCTGGAAGGCGACGATCTGGACGCCCTGCCCGACATGATCGACCACTACGAGATCGGCGTGCGCGACCTGTGCGCGCTGCCCGAGGCGCGTCGCTTCGGCCCGCAGGTGCGCGCACTGCGCGACTCCCAGCAGGCACTGACGGGACTGATGCAGCAGCGCAAGGCGCAGCTGCTCGAGCTGATCCGCCGCCAGCGCCAGTCCTCGCAAGCCGCTAGCGCCTATGCCGGCGCCGGAATGCGCTGATATTCCCCATACCGTGCCATCGGATTTCGCCATGAACGACGCCACACTCAATGCGCTCCACGAGGACCTGGTCGACTTCCGCGATGCGCTGGACCGCGAGGATTTCCGCTGCGCCGGCGACGTGCTCGCCTTGCACGACCAGCGCATGCGCCAGTACATCGATACGGTGGGCATGCAGGCGCCGCTGCAGGCACTGCGTGAATTGCTGCAGCTCCAGCACCGGCTGGCCACCTCCGCGCCGGATCCGGACGCAAGCCGCGGATGGCTGCAATGAGCCCGCACTGGCCGGCACAGGCAAGCGCCGCCGAGGCTGCGCTGTTCGATGACACCCTGGCCTGCGAAGCGGTGCTTCCGGCCGCCTTCATGCCCGGCCATGGCGCCGGACAGCCGCTGCAGGCCGAGGCGTTGCTGCGCAGCCTGGCCCAGGTCGAAGACCTGCGTGGCGAAGACGGCAGCGAAGAAAAGCGCGGCGAGCTCCCGCAACTGGCCCAGCGCATGGATGCCAAGCTGGACCTGGTCCTGGCCCTGCTCGGCCGGCTGATCCGCCAGTCCGCACCCGCGCAACCGGCCGTGCCGCTGCGCTGGTCGGTCCGCGGCCTGCGCCTGGCCGTGCCCGCTGGCCCGCAGGCCGTCGCCGGGACCGAGGGCATCATCCGCCTGCAGCCCTCGGACTGGCTGCCCGACAGCCTCGAACTGGCCGCCACGGTCCATGCCAGCGCCACCGCCGACGGTCAGGACTGGCTGTGGCTGCGCTTCGCCTCCCTGCCCCCGGGCCTGGAGGAGGCGCTGGAGCGCCAGCTGTTCCGCATGCACCGCCGCGAAGTGGCCGCCCGCCGGCGCTGAGACGTACGTCCTTTCCCCGTTCGCCACGCTGGGCTAAGGTGGCCGTCCAATTCGGGGAGTCGCCTTCCGCCCGTGCGTGTCCTGATCGTCGATGACCACACCTTGGTCCGTGCCGGGCTAAGCCGCCTGCTGCAGACCTTCGCCGGGGTCGATGTGGTGGCGGAAGCCAGCAACGCCGACCAGGCCATCGACCTGGCGACGATCCATCGCCCGGACCTGGTCCTGCTCGACCTGTCCCTGCCCGGTCGCACCGGCCTGGAAGCACTCAGCGACATCCTCGTGCGCGTGCCCGACACCCGCGTGGTGATGATGTCCATGCACGACGACCCGCTGCACGTGCGCGACGCGCTGGACCGCGGCGCGGCCGGCTTCGTGGTCAAGGATGCCGCGCCGATGGAACTGGAACTGGCGCTGCGTTCGGCGCTGGGCGGCGATGTGTTCCTGAGCCCGCGCATCTCCTCGCGCATGATCGCCCCGTTGCTGGGCAAGGCGGCCAAGCCGGTCGGCGTGGCCGCGCTGCCGCCGCGCCAGCGCGAGATCCTGGCGCAGATTGGCCGCGGCCTGAGCAGCAAGGAAATCGCCGCCGACCTGGGCATCAGCGTCAAGACCGTGGAAACCCATCGCGCCCGGATGATGGAAGCGCTGGGTTGCCGGCGCGCCAACGAGCTGGTGCTGCTGGCGGTCAAGCACCGCAACGAGCTGGGCTGACGGCGCACCGTCGCCGCCTGCGGCCGCCGCGTCGGAAATCCGTGGCCATGTAGGGGAAACCCCTACAGCGTGTGGGGGAAGCCACCACCGACCTCGGGTACGCCCCGATTCAATTCCCGACGCGCCGCGCGCACGATGGCTTCCATCGCGCCAGGGAGTCCGGCGCACGGGGAAGAAAAAGCGATGAAAGCCAGTGTTTCGGTCCAGCTTGGCCAGCAACTGCACCTGACGCCGCAGCTGCTCCAGTCCATCCGCCTGCTGCAGCTCGATGCCCAGCAGCTGCAGATGGAAGTGGCCCGCGTGCTCGAGCAGAACCCGATGCTCGAGCTGGATGAGGAATCCGCGCAGGCCGCTGATGCACAGTCCGTGCCGGAAGACGCGCCGCAGGAAGTGGCCGCGTTCGACGAACTGCCCGAATCCTCGATGTGGGACGTGCCCGGCGCCAGCTGGAATGGCGAAGGCGAAGACCGCATGCATCGCATCGCCGAGCCCGGCTCCAGCGACCCGTGCGTGCGCGTGCTGCAGCGCCTGGCGCTGGAACTGGATGCCAAGTCGCTGGAGATCGCCGGTTTCTGGCTGGAACACTGCGACGACGCCGGCTACCTGGATGGCGACCACGACGCACTGCTGCTGCGCGCCTGCGCGCTGTTCGATGTCGCCGCCGAGCGCATCGAGGCGGTGCGCCAGCGCCTGCTGCACGGCGAACCGGCTGGCCTGGCCGCGCGCGACGTGCGCGAATGCCTGCAGGCCCAGCTCGATGCCCTGCCCTCACCGTGCGCGGCGCGTCCGCTCGCCTCGCGCGTGCTCGAACACTGCGTGGCCGAGCTGGCCGCCCACGACCACGCCGCCATCGCCCGCCGCCTGCAGGTCGAAGAGGCCGACGTGACCGAGGCGGTGCGCCTGCTGATGTCGCTGCAGCCGCGCCCGGCGCAGGCGCAGGACGAGCAATCGGACAATACCGGCTACATCATTCCCGACGTGATCGTGTGGAACGCCGACCGCCAGTGGCGCGTGGCTCTCAACCCGGCCACTGCGCCGAAGCTGTCGGTCAACGGCACCTACGAGCGCGCCCTGTCCCAGGCCGGCGACAGCGAGGGCGCCGGCCGCCTGCGCGAACTGCTGCAGGAAGCGCGCTGGCTGACCCGCGGCCTGTCGATGCGCTACGACACCCTGCTGCGCACCACCCGGGTGATCGTCGAGCGCCAGGCCGCGTTCCTGGAGCGCGGCGACGAGGCGATGGCGCCGCTGACGCTGAAGGAAGTGGCCGACGCGATCGGCATGCACGAGTCCACCGTCTCGCGCATCACCAGCGGCAAGTACGTGCAGACCCCGCGCGGCACCTTCGAGCTCAAGCACTTCTTCGCCGTGCGCCTGGAAGGCGCCACGGTGTCGGGCGCGGCGGTCAAGGCGATGGTGCGCAGGCTGATCGACGCCGAACCGGCCGCCCGCCCGCTGGCCGACGACGCCATCGCCGCGCTGCTGGCGCGCCAGGGCGTGAACATCGCCCGGCGCACCGTGGCCAAGTACCGCGAACAGATGTCCATCGCCCCGGCGCGCGAACGCCGTCGCGGCGCCGCCCCCCTGCTGGCCCGCGCGGGCTGAGAAGGAACGAGATCATGCGCATCCTCCGTGTCCTGCTGGTGGACGACCACGACGGTTTCATCAACGCCGCCATGCGTCATTTCCGCAAGGTCGAATGGCTCGAGATCGCCGGCACCGCCGGCAACGGGCTCGAAGCGATCGAGCGCTCGGAGGCCTTGCGCCCCGACGCGATCCTGATGGACCTGGCCATGCCGGAAATGGGCGGTCTGCAGGCCACGCGCCTGATCAAGGCCCAGGACGAACCGCCGTACATCGTCATCGCCAGCCATTTCGACGACTCCGAGCACCGCGAGCACGCCATGCGCGCCGGCGCGGACGGCTTCGTCAGCAAGCTGTCCTACCTGCAGGAAGTGATGCCGATCCTCGAACGCCTGGCGCAGGGAGAAGCACCGTGAGCGAGTCGCGCATCCTGGTGATCGACAGCCAGGCCGAGCGCGCCGAACGCGTGTGCGGCCTGCTGGAGTTCATGGACCTCAACCCGCGCTGGGCCGCCGCGCCCGACGAGGTGAACACCACCCGCCAGCGCCCGACCGACTGGATGGCCGTGGTCGTGGGCGAGCTGGACGACGCCCAGGCCGCGCGCGATTTCTTCGCCTGGCTGGGCGCCGCACCGTTGCCGCCGCCCATTCTGCTGCTTGAGGGTGATACCGCTACCTTTGCTGCCGGCCACGGCCTGCACGAGGCCGGCGTGTGGCCGCTGGAATCGCCGATCCGCCACGCACAGCTGGAATCGTGCCTGCGCCGGGCCAGCCTCAAGCGCCTGGATGCCGAAGCCCAGGCGGGCGCGGCGGTGCAGGACAGCGGCCCGACCGGCAACAGCGTGGCCGTGCAGCGGCTGCGCCGCATGATCGGCCAGGTCGCCCCGTTCGACACCACCGTACTGGTGCTGGGCGAATCGGGTACCGGCAAGGAAGTGGCCGCCCGCGCGATCCACCAGCAGTCGGCGCGTCGCGACGGCCCGTTCGTGGCGATCAACTGCGGTGCGATCCCGCCGGACCTGCTGGAAAGCGAACTGTTCGGCCACGAGAAAGGCGCGTTCACCGGCGCGCTGAGCGCGCGCAAGGGCCGCTTCGAGATGGCCGAGGGCGGCACCCTGCTGCTGGACGAGATCGGCGACATGAGCATGCCGATGCAGGTCAAGCTGCTGCGCGTGCTGCAGGAGCGCAGCTTCGAGCGCGTGGGCGGCAACCAGACCATCAAGTGCAACGTGCGCGTGGTCGCCGCGACCCACCGCCACCTGGAAGACCGCATAGCCGAGGGCAGCTTCCGCGAGGACCTGTTCTACCGCCTCAACGTGTTCCCGATCGACATGCCGCCGCTGCGCGAGCGCCGCGAGGACCTGCCGGCACTGGTGGAAACCATCGCCGGCCAGCTGGCCCGCACCGGCCGCGGCGAAGTGCGCTTCGCCCGCGACGCGATGGCGGCGCTGGCCGGCTACGCCTGGCCGGGCAACGTGCGCGAGCTGACCAACCTGGTCGAGCGCCTGGCCGTGCTCAACCCCGGCGGCCTGGTGCGGCTGGACGACCTGCCCGCCCGCTACCGCGCGCACGTGCCGGCCGGCAGCGAACCGGCGCCGATCTGCGAGCCCGAGACGGCGCCTGCTCCGGCCGCCGCGAGCCCTGCCGCCGCGTCCGCCAACCCGCCTGCCGCCGATTCGGGCAGCCTTCCCGAGGATGGCCTGGACCTGCGCGAGCACATGGCCCGCATCGAACTGCAACTGATCCGCGAAGCGCTCGAGCGCAGCCAGGGCGTGGTCGCCCACGCCGCCCAGTTGCTGGGCCTGCGTCGCACCACCCTGGTGGAGAAACTGCGCAAGTACGGCATCGACCGCGAGCAGGTCGAGCTGGCCGAATGAGCGCGCTGGCACAGTGGAGCGACGGCGACGGCAACCGCGTACTCGCGCCTGCCGGACTCACCACGCTCACCACGATCTTCAAGGGCCGCAACTGCACGCTGGAAATCGACCCGTGCGCGCGCCTGGGTGCGGTCACGGTCGAATTCTGCGGCTCCAATGCCCATTGCCGCATCGGAGCGGCGGGCCCGTCCGGCAACTTCGCGGCCCTGATCCGGCTGGGCGAGGACTGCAGGGTCGAGGTCGGTGCCGGAGTCACCACGACCGCCCGCGCGTTCCTGGCCGCCAGTGAAGGCACCCGGCTGGTGGTCGGCGAGGACTGCATGCTGGCCTCGGACATCCAGCTGCGCACGGACGACGCGCATCCGATCTTCGATATCCATACCGGCCAGCGGATCAACCCGGCCCAGGACGTGGTGATCGGTGCGCACGTATGGCTCGCCTACGGTGTGCGCTGCCTTGGCGGTACCCGCATCGGCGACGGCAGCGTGGTCGGCATGGACAGCGTGGTGAACACGGCCGTGCCCAACAACTGCATCGCCGTGGGCAGGCCGGCGCGCGTGATCCGGCGCGACATCGCCTGGGAGCGACCGCACCTGGCGATGGACACACCGGCCTACAAGCCCGACGCCGAGGGCATCGCCCGTTCGCCTTACTGGCAGGCGACCTGCGACTGAGCGCCGACACCTGGGCCGGGCACGGCGCTTGCATGGTCCGGGCATCGCCCGCGCCCGGAATCCGTCCATGGCCCTCATCCTGACCTACGGCACCTTCGACCTGCTGCATGTGGGTCACGTCAACCTGCTCCAGCGCGCCCGGGCGCTCGGCGACCGGCTGGTGGTGGGCCTGTCCAGCGACGGCTTCAACGCGCTCAAGCGCAAGCAATCCACCCAGACCTACGCGGACCGGGAAGCGGTGCTGCGCGCGATCCGCTACGTCGACGACGTGTTCCCGGAAGACACCTGGGAGCAGAAAGCCGACGACATCCTCCGCCTGGGCGCCGACCTGCTGGTGATGGGCTCGGACTGGTCCGGCCATTTCGACCATCTGTCCTGCCATTGCCCGGTGCGCTACCTGCCGCGCACCGACAACATCTCCAGCTCGCAACTCAAGGCGCAGATCCGACGCACCGGCGCGGGAGTTCCGGCCATGCCGCATGATCCACCGACGCCGCGCCTGGCCGTGCTCGCCGGTTCGCGCTGATGCATTCGTCGCTGAATATCACTCGGGTCGATGACCGGCTGCAGCTGCGCCTGGCTCCGGCACCGGTCGGCGCGGTGCAGCTGTGGCTGGGCACGCGCGATGGCGCCGTGTCCACGCGGGCAGCGTTGCAAGCCCAACCCGATGGCAGCGCACTGGCCGAACTGCCGGTGGCGGAGCTGCTGGGACCAGGCGTCCTGCGCCTGGATGGGAAGCTGCAGGACGACCACGGCCAGCAAACCCCGCTGGTCCCCTCGCCGCCCACCTCCGCGGCGCGCCATTTCTTCCGCGATACCGTCGACGGCCACGGTCTGTCGGCCTACCTCAGCGACAGCGCCGCCTCGCTGGTGCTGATGACCGCCCCGCACGCGCAGCATGCGCGCCTGGCCGATGCGGAGGACAGTCGCGCCGCGTTCGCCCGCGACCTGCGCACGCTGCCGCTGGATCGCGGCCTGGTCCTGTTCGAGAGCTTCCTGGGCAAGCAGTACGCTGGCAATCCGCGCTACCTCTATGAGGCCCTGCGCGAACTGCGCCCGGACCTGCGTTGCGTGTGGGCCTACGAAGGCGCCCAGTCTATCCCCGGCGATCCGCCGCGCGTGCGCCGCGGCTCGCCCGAATACTTCCGAGTGCTGGCCCAGGCCGGCTACCGGGTCAACAACGTGCTGTTCGCCGCGCACGGCCGCAAGCCGGAAACGGTGTACCTGCAGACCTGGCACGGCACGCCACTCAAGCGGCTGGGCTGGGATATCGAAGTCGATGGTCCGGAAGCGGCCGCGCGCGCCAATTTCCACGGCGAATCGCGCGGCTGGAGCCTGCTGCTCAGCGCCAACGAATACTCCACCACGACCTTGCGCCGGGCTTTCCGCTACGAAGGGCCGGTGCTGGAAACCGGCTATCCATTGGCCGATCCGCTGCTGGATCCCACGCTCGATCGCGCGGCGCTGGCCACGCAACTGGGCCTGCCGACCGACCGCCGCTTCATCCTCTATGCACCGACCTGGCGCGACCATCGCCCGGTCGGCGCCTGGCGCTTCGACTTCGATCTGAACCTGGATCTGCAGGCGGTTTCGGCCGCGCTGGCGCCGGACCAGATGCTCCTGATCAAGGCGCACCACCTGGTCTCGGCCGGCATCGATGTTTCGACGTTGCCCAGCAATGTGCGCGATGTCTCCCACCTGGAAGACATCACGCCGCTGTGCGCGCTGGCCGACGTGCTGGTCACCGACTACTCCTCGGTGTTCTTCGACTTCGCGGTGACCGGCCGACCGATCCTGTTCTACTGCTACGACCTGGAGCTGTACGCCAGCCAGGTGCGTGGCTTCTACCTGGACATGGAACGCGACCTGCCCGGCCCGGTGGCGCGCGATACCGCGCAGCTGCTGGCGCTGCTGGCCGACCTGCCCGCGGTCGTCGTCGACCATGCCGGTCGCTACCGGGAATTCCGCGAACGCTATTGCGCAATGGCCGATGGCCAGGCCGCGCAACGCGTCGTGGACGCGGTGTTCGGTCCGGCACCGCTCGCTGCGGCCACCGGCAATGCGACCGCCATGCTCCCGCGCACCGAGCCTGCGTACGCATGAGCGCCTTGAACATCCTCGTGTTTCCCTGCGGCTCGGAGATCGGCCTGGAGATCCATGCCGCGCTGCGCTACGCCAAGGACATCCGCCTGCATGGCGCGTCTTCGGTGTCCGACCACGGCGAGTTCGTCTACGCCCGTTACCGGCAGATCGCCGCGCAGGCCGGCTCGGACGACCTGGTCGAGCAGCTCAACGGCCTGATCGCCGAATGGGGCATCGACCTGGTCATCCCGGCGCACGACAGCGTCATCCCGGTACTGGCCGCGGCCGGGTCGCGCCTGCGTGCGGTGGCCATGGTCCCCGATGCGGACACCGCCCTCGTCTGCCGCGACAAGCGCCTGACTTACGCGCGACTGGAACCGCTGGGCTTCGTGCCGGCGACGGTCGACTATCCGGCCAATGCCTATCCGGTGTTCGCCAAGCCGGCGGTCGGCCAGGGCAGCCAGGGCGCCGAACGCGTCGACGGTCCGGAGCGTCACCGCCAGCTGCTGGACAGCGGCATCGACTACGTCGTCAACGAATACCTGCCCGGCGAGGAATACACGGTCGACTGCATCTCCGATGCCGACGGCCTGCTGCTGCACCTGGCGCCGCGGCGCCGGGCGCGGGTCAAGTCGGGCATCAGCGTGCGCACCGAACCGGTGCCGGCCGACACGGAAATCGCGGCGATGGCCGGCGCGATCGCCGGTGAGCTGCGGCTGCGCGGGGCCTGGTTCTTCCAGGTCCGTCGCGACGCCGACGGCCGGCCGAAGCTGCTGGAAGTCGCCCCGCGCATCGCCGGCTCCATGGGCCTGTCGCGCGCGCGCGGCATCAACTACCCGCTGCTGGGCATCTACGCGCACCTGGGCCGGCCGTTCTCGGTGCTGGCGCAGGACTACCCGCTGGTGATGGACCGCGCCCTGGGCAACCGCTATCGCAGCGGCCTGCATTACGAGCGCGTCTACCTGGACCTGGACGACACCCTGGTGGTGGATGGGGCGCCCAGCCCGCTGGTGATGGCCCTGCTCTACCAGTGGAGCGCGCGCCAGGTGCCGGTGATCCTGGTCACCCGCCATGCCGGCCAGCCGCTCGACACGCTCGCTCGCCACCGCATCTGCGCGGAGCTGTTCGAGCGGATCGTGCACATCCAGGACGGCTCGCCCAAGAGTGCGACCATCGGTCGCGACCCGGCCGCCATCTTCATCGACGACTCCTTCCGCGAACGCCGCGACGTACTGGACACCTGCGGTGTGCCGGTATTCGACCTGGACGCGGTGGAACAACTGCTGGACCTGCGCGCATGACGTCACCGACCTCCCCAAACCGTTCCCGGCCCAACGGCACGCACGAACCCCTGCTGTCGATCGTGGTGCTGGTCTACAACACCGCGCCCTACCTGCGCGAATGCTTCGATTCGCTGCTGGGCCAGCAGTACCGCAATATCGAGGTGATCGCGATCGACGACACCAGCACCGACGACAGCCTGGCGATCTGCCGCCAGTACGAGGCCGCGCACCCGAATTTCCGCTGCATCAGCAAGGCCAACGAAGGCGGCGCGGTCTCCGGCAACCTGGGTGTGGCGATGGCCCGCGGTGACTACGTGGCGCTGGTGGATTCGGACGACGTGGTTACCCCGTCCGGCTACCGGCTGCTGATGGAGGAGATCCTGGCCACCGGCGCGGACATCTGCGTGGGCCGTGCGGCGCGACTGACCGCGCAGGGCGTTTCCTCGGTCGCCTTCCTCTACGAGCCCTACGTGTGGTCCCGGCGGCAGCAGTTCGACTCGGTCGACGACTTCCCCGACGTGCTCCACGACGGCTTCTACTGGAACAAGGTCTTCCGCACCGCGTTCCTGCGCGAACACGGACTGGGCATGGAGCCGGGGCTGTTGTACGCGGACCGCCCGTTCGTCCATCGCGCCTACTGGTGCAGCCGCCGCACCGCGATCATCCCCGAGCTGGTCTACCTGTGGCGCGTGCGCGGCGAGGGCCAGGCCCGCTCGATCACCCAGAACATCCGCCAGGCCGACAACTTCCTGGACCGCATGCGCTCGGTGCGGATCGAATGGGAGCAGTACCGCGACCTGCCCCAGGCCCACGCCTGGCGCGACGCGATCGCCGTCAGCAACCTGCAGCGCGCCATGCACGCGGCCAACGGCATCGTCGCCTCGCCGGTGTTCCGCAAGGTGTTCATCGAGGCGATGCAGGGCCTGCTGGCCCTATATGGCCAGCTGGACTGGCGCTCGCTGGGCGCGCGTCGCTGCCTGTACCTGGAGCTGATCCGCCGCGGCGAAGTCGAAGCGCTGTGCTTCCTGCTCGGGGTCACCACCGAGCGCGGCTGGATCGCCGAGATCGATGGCGCCTGCTACTGGCAGCAGCCGTTGCTGGACAACCCGGAGATCCCGTTGCCGCGCGAGGCCATGCGCCTGGATTTCCCGAACATCGGCTTCTTCCAGCTGCTGGACGTGGAACTGGACGACGGCCGCCTGGCGCTGACCTTGAACCTGCATGACCGGATCATGGATCGCTGCCAGGTCGGGTTCGAGTTGCATTCGATCCGTGGCGAGGGCGGCTGGTGGTTCCAGCCGCTGGGGCGGATCGACGAACACCGCTGGCGCTTCGCGCTCACGCTGGACGCGGTGGCCTGGGAACCGGGCGCGCTGTACGGCCTGGTCATGCACTACACCACCCCCGATGGCACCGCCGGCCGCTACCGGATCGGCCAGAAGATGGTGCCCGCCGAATGGCTGCCGCGCCTGCCGCTGGCCAATGCGCACGGCCGCCTGCTGCATTCGCCCGAGGCCGGCGGGATGGGCTTCGCCGCCAACTGACCGGCACCGCGCCGGCGGCACGGCGCTTGCATCGACCCGGGTGCCGGCTCGGTGCCGGCTTAGCGCCCTGGAGGGCCGCCGGATGAAAGCCAACAAGCCCATTCCCGTCACCAGCCCGCTGCTGCCGCCCCTGGAGGAGTTCGTTCCCTACCTGGAACGGATCTGGGACAGCCGGATCCTGACCAACGGCGGCAGCATGCACCAGGCGCTGGAGAAGGCGTTGTGCGCCTACCTGGGCGTGGAGCACATCGCCCTGTTCGCCAACGGCACCCTGGCCCTGGTCACTGCGCTGCAGGCGCTGCGCATCACCGGCGAGGTCATCACCACGCCCTACTCGTTCGTGGCCACCGCCCATTCGTTGCTGTGGAACGGCATCAAGCCGGTGTTCGTCGACGTGGACCCGGTGACCTTCAACCTGGACCCGGCCAAAGTCGAGGCGGCAATCACCCCTCAGACCACCGCGATCCTGCCGGTGCACTGCTACGGCACGCCCTGCGACGTGGACGGCATCGATCGCATCGCCGAGAACTACAACCTCAAGGTGATCTACGACGCCGCCCATGCGTTCGGCGTGCGCGACACCCGCGGCAGCGTGCTGCGCCATGGCGACCTGTCGGTGCTCAGCTTCCACGCCACCAAGGTGTTCAACACCTTCGAGGGCGGCGCGATCATCTGCCCGGACGCGCGCACCAAGCAGCGCATCGATCACCTGAAGAATTTCGGCTTCGTCAACGAGACCACGGTGGTGGCGCCGGGCATCAACGGCAAGATGAACGAGGTCTGCGCCGCGTTCGGCCTGCTCCAGCTCAAGCACATCGACCGTGCGCTGGAGCGCCGCGCGCAGATCGACGCGCTGTACCGCCGCCGGCTCGCCGGAATCCCCGGCCTGCGCTGCCTGCGTGCGCCGGCCGGCGTGGACGGCAACCATGCCTACTTCCCGATCATGGTCGGCGACGAGTTCCCGCTGCAGCGCGATGAGCTCTACCAGCGCATGCGCGACCAGCAGATCCTGGTCCGCCGCTACTTCTATCCGCTGATCAGCGAATTCCCGATGTACCGCGGCCTGCCTTCGGCCGCGGCCGCCAACCTGCCGGTGGCCAGCGCGGCCGCGCGCCGGGTGCTGTGCCTGCCGATCCACCCCGACCTGTCCGACAGCGACGTCGAACGCATCTGCGACCTGGTCGCAGCACCCGCGCAGGTCCGCGCGGCGTGAGCGTTGCGTGGGCCAGCCTGCCGCCGTGGCGGCAGCGGATCACCCGTGCCTGGCTGGGCGTTCCGCTGCTGGCGTTGTGGCGGCTGCTGGACCTGCTGGTGCCCAAGCGGCTGGATCGCTGGGCGTTCTTCGCCCATCCGCTCAAGCCGGGCCAGTTCGTTGAGAACGCGCGCGCGGTGTTCGAGCAGGTCAAGGACGAGCCGGGGATCGAGCGCTGGATCTTCGTGCGCGGCGGCCGCCATCCACCCGGCATCGTGCAGTGCGAGCGCACCCGCGTGGTCGACCTGGACAGCCTGGCCGGCCTGTGGGCGCTGGCCCGCTGCGGGGTGCTGCTGCTGACCAACTCGATGGCCATGGACATGTCGCTGGCCTGGCGCGATGGCGGATTCGCCGCACCGCGTCCGTGGCTTGGTCGCCGGGTGGTGGTCAACCTGTGGCACGGCATTCCGCTCAAGCGCCTGTTCGCGCTGGCCAATCCGCAGCAGCGCCACCATGGCGACCGCAACCGCGCGCGCCGTCGCGAGCGCCGGCATTACGACGGGCTGGTGGCGTCCTCCTCGGTGGACAGCCATGCGATGGCGGCGATCTTCCATCCGCTGCCGCCGGACCGGGTCTGGGTCACCGGCCTGCCGCGCAACGACTTCCTTCGCATGGACGAGGCCAGCCTGCCACCGGCGCTGGCCGCCGAACTGCAGCGCGTGCGTGCACTGCGCCACGGCCGGCGCCTGGTCCTGTACGCGCCGACCTACCGCGACGCCAGCGTGGCCCGCGACCTGTGCTACCGCTTCAGCGACATCGAGGTGCAGCGGCTGAAACTGCTGCTGGACCGCCACGGGGCGATGATCGGCATACGCGGCCATTACCTGGCCAACGCGCCCTCGCCGTTCGATCGCGAGCATCTGGATGGCAGGACGCTGGTGGACCTCGATCACGACGCCTTCCACGAACTGGCACCGCTGCTGCGCGAGAGCGCGGTGGTGCTCACCGACTATTCCTCGGTCTATATCGACGCGCTGTACCTGGAGCTGCCGGTGGTGAGCTTCGCCTACGACCTGGACCATTACAGCCAGCGCCAGAATGGCCTGCTTTACGACATGGACCTGGCTTTCCCCGGCCCGGTGGCCACCGATTTCGAGAAACTGCTGGCTGCGCTGGACGCCGCGCTCTCGCGCCCGGCCGCGTTTCCGGATGATCGCTACCGCGCCGCCCAGCGCCTGTTCTTCCAGCACGATGACGCCGGCAATTCGCAGCGCTTGGTCGAGCGGCTGCAGGCGACGATCGCCGCGCGAGGCGCCCGGTGAGCAGCGGGGCGACGCTGGTCAGCGTGGTGATGCCGGCCTACAAGGCGACCTGGCTGCCGCAGGCGCTGGAGAGCGTGCGCCGGCAGACCCACCGCCCGCTGGAACTGGTGGTCTGCGACGACTCGCGCGATGGCAAAATCCAGGCCCTCGTCGAAGCCTTCGCCGCGCAGGCCGACTTCCCGGTCCACTACTCGCGCAATCCGTCGCGATTGTGGGAAGTGCGCAGCACCGCGCGCGGCATCGCCCAGGCGTCGGGTGAATACATCAAGTTCCTGCACGACGACGACGTGCTCCATGACGGCTGCATCGCCGCCCTCGTCGACGCGTTCGCGCGCGCGCCGCAGGCGGCGCTGGCCACGGTGCGTCGGCGACTGGTCGATGAGGCCGGCGCGCCGCTGCCGGAAACAGCCGCCACGGCCTTCCCGCAACAGGACCTGCTGGTCGATGGACACGACGTGGTCGACTTCCTCGCCGACCGCACGATCAATTTCCTCGGCGAGCCCAGCGCGGTCATGTGCCGGCGCGCGCCGCTGCTGGGGATCGGTCCGGCGCTGTCGGAGCTGGACGGCGTGCGCATCACCTGGGTGGCCGACCTGGCGCTGTACGTGAAACTGCTGCGCCTCGGGCCTGCAGCCATGCTGGGCGCGGCGCTGGTCGACTTCCGCGTGTCGCCCGAGCAGTTCAGCCAGATCGGGCGCGACCGTCCGGGCATCGGCGACTCCGGGCACGCAGCGCTGCGCGCGGGGATCCGTTCGCTGGGCTGGTATCGCGGCGACGGCGATGCGCGCCAGGTGGCGATGGCGCCGCTCGACGGTTCGCAACCACCGCAGTCGTTGGACCTGATGCAGGCGCTGGAGCAGGCCCACGCGGCGCGGATGGTGCACTGGCACCGGCGCGACTGGCTGGGCCGGCGTCGCCTGGGCGCGGTCCAGCAGCGCCTGTTCGACACACGCATGGACATGCTGCCGCACACGCCAACCCTGGGCGTGCTGGTCGTGCCCGATGCCCGCGCCCCGCTCGGTGCGAGCGACACCCTGCGCAGCCTGGCCGCGCATGCGCCGACGCAGCTGCGGATCCTGTCCAAGGTAGCCGGCGAACATGCCGACGCTCCGGCAGGCATCGAAGTGGCACCGCTGCCGTGGGACGCAGCAAATCCCGCAGGCTCGCTGCAGGCCGCAATCGCCGGCTGGGACGTGGATTGGCTGCTGGTCGTGGAGGCCGGCTGCGAGTTCACCCCCGGCGGACTGTCCTGCCTGCTTCCGTCGCTGGCCGACAGCGACGGGCTTCGCGCGATCTACGCCGACGAGTGGTACCGCGATGCGGACGGCAACGTCGCCCCCGCCCTGCGCCCTGACCTCAATCTGGACCTGCTGCTGGGCAATCCCAGCGCAATGGCCGGGCACTGGATCTTCCGGCGCGAGGCCGTGCTCGCTGCCGCCGGCTTTTATCCAGCGCCAGCCGGCGCCGTCGAACTGGACCTGATCCTGCGCCTGATCGAGCAGGATGGGCTGGGCGGCATCGGCCACCTGCCCGAGCCGCTGCTGGTCTGCGCGCCACCGCGCCTGGCGCAGGCGGCGCAGCGCGAGGCGATCGGCCGCCACCTGCGCGAGCGTGGGTACGCGCAGGCAACCGTGCATTCGGCAGGACCGGGCCTGCACCGGATCGACTACGGCCATGACCGGCAGCCGTCGGTGGCGCTGGTCGTGCTCGCATCCAACACGCCGGCAACGCTGGAACGCTGCGTGGTCTCGGTGTTGGAGAACACCGCCTGGCCGATCTACGAGCTGCTGCTGGTCGACCAGGGCTGCCCGGCGCCGGTGCGGCAGTGGATGCAGCAGGTCGAAAGCCTGGCTGGCGGACGGGTGCGGGTGATCGATGCCGACCCAGCGGCGACCGCAGCGCAAGCGCGCAACCACGCCGCGGCGCAGGCCAGCGGCGAATTCCTGCTGTTCCTCGATGCCGAGGCAGCGGCGGTACAAGCGCACTGGCTGCATGAACTGCTCAACCACGGGATGCGGCCGGAAGTGGGCATCGTCGGCGCGCGCACCGTGTCAGCCGACGGCACCATCAGCCACGCAGGCCTGGTACCCGGCCTGCGCGAGGGCGGCGGCCGGATCTTCGCCGGGAAAGCCATCGACGCGGACGGTTACATGAGCCGCCTGCGAGTGGCGCAGGACTGCTCGGCGGTCTCGGGGCGTTGCCTGCTGATCGGCCGCGAGTTGTTCGACGTCCTCGGCGGCTTCGATGCATCGACCTTTCCCGCCGGCGGAGCGGACGTGGACCTGTGCCTGCGTGCCGGCGCGAGCGGCCACCTGGTGGTTTGCACGCCCGATGCGCTGCTGCTGCATGGCACCGAAGCCACGGCGCTTTCCGATGCGAGCTTCGATTCGCTGTGCGAACGCTGGCTGCCGGTGCTGGCTCGCGACCCGGCCTACAATCCGAACCTGCGCCTGGACGTGGCCGGCGGCTTCGAGCTCGACCAGACCGAACTGTCCTGGAATCCCCTGCCCTGGCGTCCGCTGCCGCGCGTGCTGGCGTTGCCCAGCGATGGGCATGGCAGCGGCCATTACCGCGTACTGCAGCCGTTCGATGCGTTGCGCGATGCAGGCACGATCGACGGCGCCGCCTGTGCGCGTGCGCTCGATGCGGTCGAGGTCGAGCGCTTCGCACCCGATGTACTGGTGATGCAGCGGCGCGTGGCCGATGAAGACCTGGCCCGGCTACGGCGGCTGGCGCGCTTCTCGCCGGCGTTCAAAGTCTACGAACTGGACGACTGGCTACCGAACCTGCCGGCGCGCAACATCCACCGCCGGCACATGCCACGCGACGTGGCGCGGCGGCTGCGCGAGGGACTGGCCCATGCCGATCGCTTCGTCGTCTCCACGCCCGCGCTGGCCGAAGCCTGCGCCGGCTGGCATGCCGATATCCGCATCGCCCAGAACCGGCTCGATCCACGCCAGTGGCTCGGGCTGCCGGTCGCGCCCAAGCGCAATGGCAAGCCGCGGGTCGGCTGGGCTGGCGGGGTCAGCCACGACGGCGACCTGGCGATGATCGAACCGGTGGTGCGCGAACTGGCCGGCGAGGTGGACTGGGTGTTCTTCGGATTGTGCCCGGACCGCCTGCGGCCGTACGTGGCCGAGTTCCATCCCGGCGTGCCGATCGCGCGCTATCCGCGCGCGCTGGCCCTGCTCGGCCTGGACCTGGCCCTGGCGCCGCTGGAAGACCACCCGTTCAACACCTGCAAGAGCAACCTGCGCCTGCTCGAGTACGGCGCCTGCGGCTATCCGGTGGTGTGCAGCGACCTGCAGCCCTACCGCGGCGAGCTGCCGGCCACACGGGTGCGCAATCGCTCCAGCGACTGGATCCAGGCGATCCGCATGCATGTGTCCGACCGCCCGGCCAGCCTGGCCGCCGGCCAGGCACTGCGCGATGCGGTGCGCCGGGACTGGATGCTGGAAGGTCCGGCGCTTGCCGACTGGCAGCGGGCCTGGCTGCCGGATTGAGGCCCATCGGCTCCAGGCCCCAAGGCTACCCACACCCCTGAAATCCCGGTCCGGCGCCCCCCGCCGGAATCCCGCCGCGACTGCGGCACGGCGCTTGCATCGGTAGCCCCGTGCACCGCCCGGGGGTTCCATGACCGATTCGATCAGCTCTGTCCTGTCGCAGATCCGCGCCTACCAGAACCATCTGGGCCAGGCCACGCGGACCGCTGGCGATGTGGCCCGCAGCGACGCGATCACCGGCCTGCAGGGCCTGCAGGCGCCGGGCCAGGCTGGCGCGGTGTCCGGCCCGAGCTTCAGCGAGACCCTGCGCGGTGCCATCGACGGCGTCAGCGCGGCGCAGGAGAAGTCCGGCGCATTGCAGCGCGCCTTCGAGCGTGGCGACCCCGGCGCCGACCTGGCCCGGGTGATGGTCGCCTCGCAGCAGTCGCAGGTGGCGTTCCGCGCCACCGTGGAAGTGCGCAACCGACTGGTACAGGCGTACCAGGACGTCATGAACATGCCGCTCTAACGCAGGAATCTGACCGCGATGGCACTTTCGATCACCAAGGATTCCTTCAACCGCGAGCAGGCGACCGAAAAGGCCGCCTCGGCGGTGGTCAAGCTGCAGGAGATGCAGCTGGGCCGCAAGGCCGGCACGCTGGCGCTGATCGCGCTGGCCGTGGCCGCCGGCCTGTACGTGTTCTTCTGGTCGCAGAAGCCCGATTACAGTCCGCTCTATACCGGCCTGGATCCCAAGGCCACCGCCGAGGCCACCGACCTGCTGCGCGCCGCGCAGATCCCGTTCAAGCTCGACCAGGCCACCGGCGCGATCTCGGTGCCGGAGGCCAACCTGCACGACGCACGGCTCAAGCTCGCCGGCTCGGGACTGACCGACAGCGGCCGGCTGGGCTTCGAGCTGATGGAGCGCGACCCGGGTTTCGGCGTCAGCCAGTTCGTGGAGAACGCGCGCTACCAGCACGCGCTGGAAACCGAGCTGGTCCGCACCATCGCCACCCTGCGCCCGGTCCGCGACGCGCGCGTGCACCTGGCCATTCCCAAGCCATCCGCCTTCACCCGCCAGCGCGAAGCCGCCAGCGCCTCGGTGGTGCTGGAGCTGCGTTCGGGTGCGCTGCTTGAGCGCAACCAGGTCGATGCCATCGTCCACCTGGTCTCCTCGTCGATCCCCGACCTGGCGCCGGAAAAAGTCACCGTGGTCGACCAGAACGGCCGCATGCTCAGCAGCGCCGGCACCGACAGCGAGTCGGCGCTCAGCGCGGCCCAGTTCGAGCAGGCCCGCCGCCAGGAAACCTCCTACAACCAGCGCATCCGCGAACTGCTCGAGCCGCTGACCGGCCCGGGCCGGGTCAATGCCGAAGTCACCGTCGACATGGATTTCTCGGTCACCGAGGAAGCGCGGGAGCTGTTCAACGGCGAGCCGGCGAAGCTGCGCAGCGAGCAGGTCTCGGAAAACAGCTCGGCCGCCGAAGGTCCGCAGGGCATCCCCGGCGCGACCAGCAACACGCCGCCCGGTGCGGTCGCCGCGCAGCAGGCCGACGGCACTCCGGCACCGGCCGCCGCCGGTGCGCAGGCCACGGCGGCTGCGGCCGGTCCGACCGAAACCTCGCGCAGCGCCACCCGCAATTTCGAACTCGACCGCACCCTGCAGCACACCCGCCAGCCGGCCGGTCGCATCCGCCGGGTCACCGCCGCAGTGCTGGTCGACCATGTGCCGCGTCCTGGCAAAGATGGCAAGCCGGCGCTGCAGGCGCTCAGCGCCGAGGAAATCAAGCGCGTGGAAGACCTGGTCCGCCAGGCGGTGGGTTTCGACGCTACGCGCGGCGATGTGGTCTCGGTGGTCAACGCAGCCTTCGTGCGCGAAGACGGCCAGGCGATCGAGCCGCCCAAGTGGTGGGAAGACCCGCGCGTGCGCGATATCGCCCGCCTGCTGCTCGGCGCGCTGGTCGTGCTGGCCCTGCTGTTCGGCGTGCTGCGCCCGGCGCTGCGCCAGATCGCAGGTCCCGCGCCCAAGGCCCGCTCGCGCAAGGACTCAGCCGAACAGACCGCCGAAGTCTCCCTGGTCGAGGACGACCTGCCGGCGCTGGCCGAGGACACCGCGCAGATCGGCATGCACCGCCCGCAGCCGATCGCCCTGCCCTCCGATGCATACGAGGACCGCCTGCGCGTTGCGCGCGACGCGGTCAAGACCGACTCCAAGCGGGTCGCCCAGGTGGTGAAGGACTGGTTGGGCAATGAAGCAGCCTAATGCTCCCGAAGAACTGAGCGGCGTGCAGCGCGCCGCGGTGTTGCTGCTGTCGCTGGGCGAGTCCGACGCGGCCGAAGTGCTCAAGCACATGAGCGCCAAGGAAGTGCAGAAGCTCGGCCTGGCCATGGCGACCATGAGCGGCGTGCGCCGCGAGCAGGTGCTGCGGGTCATGGACGAGTTCGACGGCGCGCTGGACAAGCAGACCTCGCTGGGCGTGGGCGCCGACGACTACATCCGCAACGTGCTGATCCAGGCGCTGGGCGCGGACAAGGCCGGCAGCCTGATCGACCGCATCCTGCTCGGGCGCAACACCACCGGCCTGGACACGCTCAAGTGGATGGACTCGCGCGCCATCGCCGACCTGGTCCGCAACGAGCACCCGCAGATCATCGCCATCGTGCTCTCGCACCTGGACGGGGACCACGCCGCCGACACGCTCAAGCTGCTGCCCGAGCGCACCCGCGCCGACGTGCTGCTGCGCATCGCCACCCTGGACGGCATCCCGCCCAACGCGCTCAACGAACTCAACGAGATCATGGAGCGGCAGTTCTCGGGCAACCAGAACCTGAAGTCGTCCAACATCGGCGGGGTCAAGGTCGCCGCCAACATCCTCAACTTCCTGGAAACCGGGCAGGACCAGTCGATCCTGGGGGTGATCTCGCAGGTCGACCAGGAACTGAGCCAGCGTATCCAGGACCTGATGTTCGTGTTCGACGACCTGGTCGAACTGGAAGACCGCGAGCTGCAGGCGCTGTTGCGCGAGGTCTCCGGCGAACGCCTGGGCATCGCCCTGCGCGGCGCGGACGTGAAGGTGCGCGAGAAGATCACCCGCAACATGTCCCAGCGTGCGGCCGAGATCCTGCTCGAAGACATGGAAGCCCGTGGCCCGGTGCGCCTGACCGACGTGGAGACCGCGCAGAAGGAAATCCTCACCATCGTCCGGCGCATGGCCGATGAGGGCGTGATCGCGCTCACCGGTGGCGGCGGCGAGGAGCTGGTATGAGCGGCGCGGCCGTGCGCTGGCTGGCGCCCGAACTGTCCGCCTCCCCTCGCGCCGATGTCGAAATTCCCACGGATCTGCCGGTACCGCGTCCGCCGAGCCTGGAAGAGATCCAGGCGATCGAGGAAGCGGCCCGCCGCGACGGATTCGAGGCCGGGTTGGCGCAGGGACATCACGACGGTTTTGCCCAGGGCCAGGCCGAGGTGCGCCGCCTGACCGCGCAGATCGAGGGCATCCTGGACAACTTCACCCGCCCGCTGGCGCGCCTGGAAGACGAAGTCACCGCCGCGCTGGGCGAGCTGGCCGTGCGCATCGCCGGCAGCCTGGTCGGCCGTGCCTACGACGCCGATCCGGTGCTGCTGTCGGACCTGGTCGGCGAGGCGCTGGATGCCGTTGGCGGTGCCAGTCGCGAGGTCGAGGTGCGCCTGCATCCGGACGACATCCATTCGCTGGCCCCCCTGCTGGCGCTGGTCTCCGGCGCGCGGCTGGTGCCCGATCCCACGCTCGGTCGCGGCGACCTGCGCGTGCACGCCGAGAGCGTGCGTATCGATGGCACTTTGGAAGCGCGCTTGCGCGGAGCATTGGAAACGGTGATCCGCAAGGCCGGGAGCGGCGCATGACGCCCCCGCCCTCGCCCGTTGCCGAGCCTGCACAAGCCGTCCCTGGCGCGGTGCCCGCCGACTGGCTGGCCGCGCGCAACCTGCGCCTGGCCACGCGCCTGGAAGCGATCGCGCTGGAGTCGTCTGCCGGTCGCGGACTGATCCGCGAAGGCATCCTGCGCCGCGCGGTCGGCCTGACCCTGGAAGCGGTCGGCTGCGAAGCGCCGATGGGCGCGACCTGCAAGGTCGAAGTCGCCGACGGCGGCTGGGTCGAGGCCGAGGTGGTCGGCTTCGCCGGCGAACGCACCTCGCTGATGCCCAGCGCCGAACTGCACGGCCTGCTGCCGAATGCGCGCGTGGTCCCGGTCCGCCGTCGTGGCGGCGTGGAAGTGGGCGAAGGCCTGCTCGGCCGGGTCATCGACTCCGACGGCGTACCGCTGGACGGCAAGGGCCCGATACGGGCCGAAGGCAGCGTCGGCATGGCCGGCGTTGCGATCAATCCGCTGGCGCGCGAACCGATCATCCAGCCGCTGGACGTGGGCGTACGTGCGATCAATGCGCTGCTGCCGATCGGCCGCGGCCAGCGCGTGGGCCTGTTCGCCGGCTCGGGCGTGGGCAAGTCCACGCTGCTGGGCATGATGACCCGCTTCACCTCGGCCGATGTCATCGTCGTGGGCCTGATCGGCGAACGCGGCCGCGAGGTGCGCGATTTCGTCGAGACCACCCTGGGCGAGGAAGGCCTGCGCCGCGCCGTGGTCGTGGCCGCACCGGCCGACCGGCCGCCGCTGGCGCGCCTGCACGGCGCCTACCGCGCCACCGCGATCGCCGAATGGTTCCGCGACCAGGGCCTGAACGTGTTGCTGCTGATGGATTCGCTGACCCGGTTCGCGCAGGCCCAGCGCGAAATCGGCCTGTCGGTCGGCGAGCCGCCGACCACCCGCGGCTATCCGCCGTCGGTATTCGCCCGCCTGCCGGCGCTGGTCGAACGCGCCGGCAACGGTGCGGCCGGCCGCGGTTCGATCACCGCCTTCTACACCGTGCTGACCGAAGGCGACGATCCGCAGGATCCCATCGCCGACGCCGCCCGCGCGATCCTGGACGGCCACATCCTGCTCTCGCGCCGGATCGCCGACGCCGGCCTGTACCCGGCCATCGACGTGGAATCCTCGGTCAGCCGCGTGGTCCAGGACATCGCCGACGACACCTGGCGCGCGCGCATCCGCGCGCTCAAGCGCCTGGTCGCCGCCTACAACAGCAACCGCGACCTGATCGCGATCGGCGCCTACCAGCGCGGCAACGATCCGGTGGTGGACGAAGCGCTCGGCCGCTGGCCGGAAATCGTCGAGTTCCTCGGCCAGGACGTGGCCCATGCCGCCGACCTGGAGCACAGCCGCAACGCACTCGAGCACCTGCTGCAAATCAAGGAGAACGCCGCATGATGCAGTCCCGCCGCTTCGACCCGCTGCTGCGCCGGGCGCAGGAGCACGAGGACACCGTGGCCCGCGAACTGGCCGAGCGCCAGCGTGCCCACGAGCTGCAGGAGTCGCGGCTGGCCGAACTGCGTCGCTACGCCGACGAATACGCCTCCGGGCAGATGGCCGCGATCAGCCCGGCGCAGCTGGCCAACCGTCGCGCGTTCCTGGACCGCCTGGAAAGCGCGGTCCAGCAGCAGAGCCGCACCGTGGACGACAGCCGCGACCGCCTGGAAGCCGAGCGCGCCCGCCTGCTGCTGGCCAGCCGCGACAAGCAGGTGCTGGAGCAGCTGGCTGCCAGCTATCGCGCGCAGGAGCGCAAGGTCGACGAGCGCCGCAGCCAGCGCGAGATGGACGACCTGGGCGCGCGCCGCGTCCGCGCCGCCCAGCAGGCCGACGAAGCGGAAGGAGAACCGCGTTGAGCGTGTCTTCGATCGCCGGGTCGGCGCCTCCGCCCGTACCCGCCGGCAACGGCGGCAATGCCCAGGGCGCGAGCGGCGACGACGGCTTCTCGCGCATGCTCCAGGGCGCCAACGGAAAGACCGAATCGACCGAAGGCAAGACCGCCAACAGCCCGCGTCCGGACGGCCGCGACGCCGACAACCGCCAGGTCGAAGGCAAGGAACACGACGCCTCCCGGCAAACGGATACCAAGGCGCGCACGACCGATGCCGGCGCCCGGGCCGAAGCCGGCCCCGCCGCAGACGACGCATCCGCGACGGCCGATGCGGCAGGCACCGCGACGACCGATTCCAGCACCGATACCGGTTCGGCAGGTGATGGCTGGCCGCCGCCCGGATTGGCCAGCCTGCTCGATCCGGCCGCGCTCGCGCCGGCACCGGCTCCTGCGCCGCCAACGCTGCCCACGACCGCCAGCAACGATCCGGCGACGCCTCGCGGCGCTCTTTCCGGCAATGCCGGCACGCTGGGCGCGATCTCGATAGCCGCTCGCTCGGCCGAGCCCGCTGCGCTCCCGGCGGCAGCCAGCAACGAAGGCGGCGCGCTCGCATTGCCCTCGATCGATGTCGCCACCGACACGACACCGGAGCCGGCGCCGACAACCATGGGCTTCGTGCTGCATACGACGCCCTCACCCGGTTCTGCCCTCGGCACCTCCGCGGCAACGGCGTTGCCGACATCGGCTCATGCGCCGACGCCGCAACTGCACGGCGAAGGCTTCGCCGACGACATCGGCAGCCATGTGCAGTGGCTGGCCGGGCAGAAGATCAGCCACGCCCATATCCGCATCTCCCCGCAGGAGCTGGGGCCGGTCGAAGTCCGGCTGCAGCTGGATGGCGACCGCATCAGCGCCGACTTCAGCAGCGCCCAGCCGGAAGTACGCCAGGCGCTGGAAAGCAGCCTGCCACGCCTGCGCGAAATGCTCGGGCAGCATGGCTTCGAACTGGCGCATGCCGGGGTTGGGCAGCAGTCGCGCCAGGATGGGGGCCAGTCTTCGGCAACGCATGCCGGTGGCACGGACGGCGGCGAGCCGGCTGAGGAAGCTGCCGCGCCGGTTGCCCAGCGCTGGGTTCGTCGCGGGTTGCTGGACGCGTACGCGTAATAGCGCGTGGTCCTACATGCGTTGGTCGGTCTGCCTCTAGAAGAAGCGCTGCGGGGCGAGCGGGGCCGCTAGCGCCCCTGCCAACCGGCCGGGCTCCACAGGCATGCCGACCCTCATCCGCCCCTCCGGGGCACCCCCGCCTTCGCGGGGACAGGCTCTTCTACCCCCGGGGCGCCCAGCCGCGAGGGCGGAGGAAACACCACGCCGTCGGACTCGCGGGCGGCGAAGCAAACCCACCGCGTCAAAACCCCGCCAGCACCGCGGCACGGCGCTTGCATCCTGAATCGGGCACCCTTCAGGAGATCGACGCGTGGCCGCCGCAGCCGACAAGAATTCACGCTCCCCCGCGCCCAAAGGCGCCGCGCCCGCCAAGGGCGGCAGCAAACTGCCCCTGATCATCAGCGTGGTGGCCGTGCTGGCCGCCGCCGGCGCCGGCGGCGGCTGGTACTGGAGTTCGCGCCAGGCCGCCGCAGCCGAACATGCGGCCGCCGAAGCGGCCAAGCCCAAACTGCCCGCCCCGGCCCAGTACCTGGCGCTGGAACCGCCGTTCGTGGTCAACCTCAACGGCGCCACCGGCGGCCCGCAGTACCTGCAGGTCGAGATCCAGCTGATGACCCGCGATTCGGTCGCGCTGGCGGACCTGGAGCGACATGCGCCGGCGATCCGCGCACGACTTCTGATGCTGTTGGCCCAGCAGGATTCGCAGGGCATCGCCGATCGCGCCGGCAAGGAAAAGCTCCAGGCCCAGGCCCTGGCCGAGGTGCGCAAGCTGATGCGCGCCGAGACCGGCAAGCCCGGCGTGGAAGACCTGCTGTTCACCAGCTTCGTCACCCAGTAACGGAACCGGCACGCGCCCATGAGCATCAACGACCTGCTGTCACAGGACGAGATCGACGCGCTGTTGCATGGCGTGGACTCCGGCGCGGTCAGCACCGAGCCCGAGCCGGTCGATCCGGGCGTGGCGCGTTCCTACGACTTCGCCAGCCAGGACCGGATCATCCGCGGCCGGATGCCGACCCTGGAGATGGTCAACGAGCGCTTCGTGCGCCTGTGGCGCATCGGCCTGTTCAACCTTATCCGGCGCTCGGCCGACCTGTCGGTGCGCGGCATCGACCTGGTCAAGTTCGGCGACTACATGCATTCGTTGTACGTGCCGACCAACCTCAACCTGATCCGCTTCAAGCCGCTGCGCGGCATGGGCCTGATCGTGTTCGAGCCCAAGCTGGTGTTCACCGTGGTGGACAACTTCTTCGGCGGCGACGGCCGTTATCCCACCCGCATCGAGGGCCGCGAGTTCACCCCGACCGAAATGCGCGTGATCCAGCTGCTGCTCAAGCAGACCTTCGCCGACCTGGTGGAGGCCTGGGCGCCGGTGATGGACGTGGAGTACGAATACATCAACTCCGAGATCAACCCGCATTTCGCCAACATCGTCACTCCACGCGAATACGTGGTGGTCAGCCGTTTCCACGTCGAGCTGGAAGGCGGCGGCGGCGAGATCCACGTGACCCTGCCCTACTCCATGCTCGAACCGATCCGCGAACTTCTCGACGCAGGCATCCAGAGCGACCGCATCGACCGCGACGAGAGCTGGAACACCACCCTGCGCGAACAGCTGATGCTGGCCGAGGTCACCGTGTCCAGCGTGTTGGCGCAAAAGCGCATCGACCTGCGCCAGCTCACCCGCATGAAGGTCGGCGACATCCTGCCGATCGAGCTGCCGCCCAGCATTCCGGTCTGCGTCGAAGACATCCCGGTGTTCACCGGCGAGTTCGGCCTGGCCAACGGCCGCAACGCGGTGAAGATCGTCCAGACCCGACCGCCCGGCGCCCCGGCGCCGCGCACGCCCGCCATCACCGAGGAAACATCCGCATGAACACCCAGGAAGAATCCGCCACCGCGCTGGCGCAGTTCGACGCGCTGCAATCGGACGCCGCACTCGACGCGCGCGACCTCAACCTGGACGTGATCCTCGACGTCCCGGTAACGCTGTCGCTGGAGGTGGGCCGCTCGCGCATGCCGATCCGCAACCTGCTCCAGCTCAACCAGGGCTCGGTGATCGAGCTGGAGCGCGGCGCCGGCGAGCCGCTGGACGTCTACGTCAACGGCACCCTGATCGCCCACGGCGAGGTGGTCGTCATCAACGACCGCTTCGGTGTGCGCCTGACCGACGTGGTCAGCCCCAGCGAGCGGATCCGGAGACTGCGTTGAGCGTACTGGCTGCCCTGGCCGTCGTCGCCGCACCGGCAGCCGCGCAGGTCGCCGCGCCGGCCGCGCACGCGCCGTCCTCGCCCGGCCTGTTCGGCGCGTTCTTCGCGCTGCTGCTGGTGCTGGGCCTGATCCTGGGCCTGGCCTGGCTGCTGCGGCGCCTGCCCGGCGCAGGCTTCCGTCCGGTCGAAGGGCTGCGCGTGGTCGCCAGCCTGCAACTGGGCGCCAAGGAGCGCGCGGTGGTGATCGAGGTCGGCGGACAACAGTTGCTGCTGGGCGTGACAGCGGCCGGCATCAGCCGCCTGCACGAGCTGCCGCAGCCGCTGCCGCCGGTCGAGCCGCCCAAGCTTCCCAACCTGAAAGACCTGCCCAACTTCGCCCAGTTGCTGTCGCAGCGGCTGCGCAAGGACACCTGACATGTCGCGCCGTTCCGTCGTCCTCATCATCGTCCTGTTGTTGCTGGCGTGCGCGCCGATGCTCGCGCTGGCCGCGCCCGCCGGCGCGCCGCAGGTGCCGTCGCTGCCCAACCTGACCGTCGGCCGCATCGGCGATGCGCCGGTCAGCGTGCCGCTGCAGACCCTGCTGCTGATGACGGCGATCACCCTGCTGCCATCGCTGCTGCTGGTGATGACCGCCTTCACCCGGATCATCATCGTGCTGGCGCTGCTGCGCCAGGCGCTGGGTACCGGCCAGACGCCGTCCAACCAGATCCTGGTCGGCCTGGCCCTGTTCCTGACCGCGATGATCATGATGCCGGTGTGGCAGAAGGCCTGGGACGGCGGGTTTGCGCCTTATCTCAACGGCGACATCGATTTCCGCAGCGCCTGGGACCTGGGCACCGCGCCGCTGCGCGGCTTCATGCTGGCCCAGGTGCGCGAGACCGACCTGATGACCTTCGCCGGCCTGTCCGGCCATGGCACCTACGCCGGTCCGGACGATGTGCCGTTCCCGGTGCTGGTCGCTTCGTTCGTCACTTCCGAGCTGAAGACCGCGTTCGAGATCGGCTTTTTGATCTTCATCCCGTTCGTGATCATCGATCTGGTGGTGGCCAGCGTGCTGATGTCGATGGGCATGATGATGCTCTCGCCGATGCTGATCTCCGCACCGTTCAAGATCCTGCTGTTCGTGCTGGTCGACGGCTGGGTGCTGACCGTAGGCACCCTGGCCGCCAGCTTCAACGGCGTCTAGCCCCGCCGTTGCCGTTGCCGTTGCCGTTGCCGTCGATCTTCGCTTTTGACCTTCCCTGCCGGTAAAGCGAGCCGAGCATCGCAGGATGACGGGGCCGAAGAGCTGCCCTTGTCTGAGCGAAGCGAGTTTGGGCAGCGTGCCCCGTCATCCGAGAAGCGCAGGGCACCGGCCGGCGCAGCCGGACGGATCGCGTCCCCGGCTGTGCTTTCTTTTGGTTACTTTGATCAGCCTTCGGCTGCTGTGAAGCGCTTCTTTGCACAAGCAAAGAAAAGTGACTCGCTCGATGCGAAGCAGCGAGTGAAAGCTGTGCACTTGATCCACTCGATGCGAAGCGAGAGCAACTGGTTAAGCAAGGCTAAGAGCCAGAGCCTTAGATCAAGGGCTTACGCGCTCTGCGCGTGTGACTTTTGTGCTTGGCAAAAGTCACCAAAACCGCCCGCGCCGGACGCAATCCGATGCTGCGCATCGGTCCCCTGCGCTCCT
>Ga0160434_100042_pt1 | contig 97363 bp, 83 predicted proteins | sample HID1973I_E0MG_FD_108273 | JGI IMG/M metagenome (GOLD analysis project Ga0160434, IMG submission 108273) | Enriched mosquito-associated microbial communities from UW Madison campus, WI, USA - HID1973I_E0 MG | ecosystem: Host-associated > Arthropoda: Insects > Digestive system > Unclassified ... | reverse complement strand
GAGCTTCTCCAGGGCGGTGTTGGCGCCGGTGACGTAGGCCTGGTGGTGCTTGGAGTGGTGCAGCTCCATGATCCGCCCGGAGATGTGCGGCTCGAGCGCACCGTAGTCGTAGGACAGCTCGGGCAGAGTGTAGACAGGCATCCGGAATGACCTCCTGGTTCGGGTCGTCGTGCGGCGTGCAGCGACGACGTCGGACGTGCGGCGACTCAGGGTCGGTGAGCGCGCGGCCCGGGCCCTGAGACGCCGATGACCCGCGACCGGCCCTCGGGAATCCGAGGTGCCGTGTCGCGGGTCATCGTTCTACTGTGCGGGAACGTCAGGGTCGACGCTCGTCGGCACCGCCCTCGGGCTCGACGAGGTCCCGACCGCCGCCGACCGCGGCGCCCGCCTCGACCTCGGCGTGCGTGCCGCCCTCGAGGGCGTCGTGCTCACCGTGCGAGTGCGCGGCGGCGAGCTCGGCCGGCGACACCGGCTCGACACGGTCCTCGTAGAAGAACCGGGACAGACGCTGCATGCGCTTGTCGCCCTTGTAGCCCTTGCGGCGCACGCCGCGCGAGTCGGTGGCCGGCTCGATCTCGAGCGGGGCGTGGGCCTGGTAGTTGACCCGCAGCCAGCGCTCCTGCTCGTCGAGGGGACGGTGCACCTCGATGTACTCGCCGTGCGCGAACCGGACGATGCGGCCGGTCTCGTGACCGTGCAGCACCAGCTCGCGGTCCTTGCGCTGGAGCCCGAGGCAGATGCGCTTCGTGATCCAGAACGCGAACCAGGGGCCGAGGAAGAAGAGGAACCGGAAGACCCACGTGATCGTGTTGATCGACATGTGGAAGTGCGTCGCGATGAGGTCGTTCGACCCGGCGAGCGCCAGGATGATGAACGCCGTGAGGAACGCGACGCCCAGGCCGGTGCGGACCGGCACGTTGCGCGGGCGGTCGAGCACGTGGTGCTCGCGCTTGTCCTTCGTCACCGCGGCCTCGAGGAACGGGTAGACGAAGAGGAACGTGAACAGCAGCCCCGGGATCACGACCGCCGGGATGAGCACGTTCAGCGACAGCGTGTAGCCGAAGATGACGAACTCCGTCTGCCCTGGCATCAGACGTAGCGATCCTTCGAGGAACAGCATGTACCAGTCCGGTTGGGCTCCCGCGGAGACCGGTGACGGGTCGTAGGGGCCGTAGTTCCACACGTTGTTGATCGCCATCGTGCCGCCCATGAGGGCGAGGATGCCGAACACCACGAAGAAGAAGCCGCCGGCCTTCGCCACGTACACGGGGAACAGCGGGTAGCCGACGACGTTCGTGTCGGTGCGGCCGCCGCCCGGGTACTGGGTGTGCTTGTGCAGCACGACGAAGAACAGGTGCAGCGCCACGAGCGCGAGGATCAGGCCCGGCACGAGCAGGATGTGCACGGTGAACAGGCGCGGGATGATGTGCTCGCCCGGGAACTCGCCGCCGAAGATGAAGTACGACAGGTACGAGCCGATGATCGGGATCGCCTTGACGACGCCGTCGGTGATGCGCAGGCCGTTGCCGGAGAGCACGTCGTCGGGCAGCGAGTAGCCGGAGAAGCCGGCGGCGAGGCCCATGATCATGAGGAGCATGCCGACGAGCCAGTTGATCTCGCGCGGCTTGCGGAACGCGCCGGTGAAGAAGACGCGCATCATGTGCGTGACGATCGCCGCCATGAAGATCAGCGCCGCCCAGTGGTGGATCTGCCGCATGAGCAGACCGCCGCGCACCTCGAACGACATGTGCAGCGTCGACGCGAACGCGTCGGACATGAGCACGCCGTCCATCGAGGCGGGCTCGCCGTGGTACGTCACGAGGGACATGCTCGGCACGAAGAACATCGTGAGGAAGATGCCCGTGATGATGAGCACGACGAACGAGTAGAGCGCGATCTCGCCGAGCAGGAACGACCAGTGGTCGGGGAAGACCTTGCGCGCGAACTCCTTGACCGCGGAGCCGATGCTGGTCCGCTGGTCGAGGTAGTCCGCCGCCTTGCCCGCGCGCGAGGTGGGCGCGCCGCTGCCCGCGCGGGCCTTCGGTGCGGCGTTGCCGGTGCTGGTGGTCACTTCAGACGCTCCCAGAAGCTCGGACCGATGGGCTCGTGGAAGTCGCTCTGCGCGACCAGGTAGCCCTCGTCATCAACGGTGATCGGCAGCTGCGGCAGGGGCCGCTTCGCGGGGCCGAAGACCACCTTGGCGCCGTCGGCCACGTCGAACGTCGACTGGTGGCAGGGGCACAGCAGGTGGTGCGTCTGCTGCTCGTAGAGCGCCACGGGGCAGCCGACGTGCGTGCAGATCTTGGAGAACGCGACGATGCCGTCGTAGGACCAGTCCTCGCCCTCCGGGGCCTGCTCGGAGACGATGTCGCGCGGGTCGAGACGGACCAGCAGGACGACGGCCTTGGCCTTCTCCGTGATCCACTCGTGGGACTGACGCTCCTCCTCGGAGACGTCGGGGATGACGTGCACGACGGAGCCGATCGTCACGTCGGCGGCCTTGATGGGGCGGCCGGACGGGTCGATCGCGAGGCGCATGCCCCGCTTCCACATCGTGTGCTTGAGCTTGGACACGTTCCAGTCGCCGCCGACGCTGCCGACGAGCGGCACCGCGATGGTCAGCGGGAAGAGGGCCAGGGCGGAGATGACCGCGCCCTTGAGCACGCCGCGGCGGGCGATGCCGGAGTCCTTGACGCCCGCCTCGAGCTCGGCGACCGCGGCGACGCGGGTCTCCTCGTCGCTCGCGATCGGGTGACGCTCGTCGACCTTCTCGTGGTCGGACATGAGGACCTTGGCCCAGTGCACCGCACCGAGGCCGATCCCGAGGAGCGCGAAGGCGATCGCCACGCCGAGGGTCAGCGTCGACAGGCGGACGCCCGCCGTCGTGCCGTCCGGCGGGATGACGAAGTAGACCACCAGCGCGGCGATGGTGCCGATGACGGAGATCCCGAAGAGCGTCGCGACCTGGCGCTCGCCGCGCTTGGCGGCCTCCGGGTCGCGGTCGGCCTGGCGGCTGCGGTGCTCGGGGAGACCCGGGTCCGCGAACGTGCCGACCACGCCGTGCTCGTCGCGGTGCCCGAGCTCGCGCTGCGAGCCGTCGGGTGTGCGGGGGTTCTGGTTGTCGCTCACGAGGACTTCGCTCCGATCCACACGGCCGCCCCGATGAGGAGGCCCATGCCCACGATCCACGCCCACAGGCCCTCGCTGACGGGGCCCAGCGAGCCGAGGCTCAGGCCGCCGGCCGAGCCCTCGCGCTGGTCGACGAGGAACGTGATGATGTCCCGCTTCTCCTCGGGGGTGACCGTGGCGTCGTTGAACACCGGCATCGACTGCGGGCCGGTGAGCATCGCCTGGTAGATGTTGCGCTCCGACGTCTCCCACAGCGGCGGGGCGAACTTGCCCTCGGACAGGGCACCGCCGGCCCCGACCGCGTTGTGGCACATCGCGCAGTTGGTGCGGAACAGCGCCGCGCCGTTGGCGGCGTCGCCGAGCTCGGCGTCGACCTGCTCGTCCGTCGGGATCGCCGGTCCGGCACCGAGCGACGCGACGTAGGCGGCGAGCTGCGCCGTCTGCTCCTCGTCGAACTGGGCGGGCTTCTGGATCGCCTGCGGGCCGTCCATCTGCATGGGCATGCGGCCGGTGGACACCTGGAAGTCGACCGACGCCGCGCCCACGCCGACGAGCGACGGAGCGGTGTCCGAGCCCTCGGCGTTCGGGCCGTGGCAGGTGGCGCAGTTGGCCTGGAACAGCTTCTGGCCGGTCTCGATGTCCTCGGTGCTGGCCGTCTCGGCGTTCGCCGGGGTCGGTGCCAGGGCGGCGTAGACGCCACCGGTGACCAGCAGCGCCAGCAGCAGCAGCACGACCGGCGCGAAGCGGTGGTGTCTGCGGGCGGCGAGTGCCTTCACGAAATGATCCTCGTCTCGCAGGTGGGGGAGCAGGGGGCGGAGGTGCTGGCGTGGGGCGTGGCGCCCCGGGGAGACGTCAGCGCAGGACGTAGATCACGAGGAAGAGCGCGATCCACACGACGTCGACGAAGTGCCAGTAGTAGGACGTCACGATGCCCGTCGTGGCCTCGTGGTGCCCGAAGTTCTTGGCCGAGAACGACCGGCCGAGAAGGAACAGGAAGGCGATGAGCCCGCCGACGACGTGCAGGCCGTGGAAGCCGGTCGTCAGGTAGAAGACGGAGCCGTAGGGCGTCGAGGAGATCGAGACGCCGTGCTCGACGAGCTCCGCGTACTCGAAGATCTGGCCGCCGATGAAGAACGCGCCCATGAGGAACGTGAGCGTGATCCACTCGTTCATGCCCCAGCGGTTGACCTGCCAGAGCTTGCCGGTGCGCACGGGCTGGAAGCGCTCCGCGGCCATCACGCCGAGCTGGCACGTCACCGACGACGCGACCAGGACGAGCGTGTTCGTCAGCGCGAACGGGAAGTTGAGCTTGCTCGCCTCGGCGGCCCACTCCTCTGCGGGCATCACCGAGCGGACGGTGAAGTACATGGCGAAGAGGCCGGCGAAGAACATGAGCTCGCTGGCCAGCCACACGATCGTCCCGACCGAGACGGGGTTCGGTCGGTTGACGCTCACGTGCTGATGGGCGTGGGGGGCAGCCGTTGCGGTCGACACAGCAGCCATTATGGCCGACGTCGGGGTGGTTCGCGGCACCGGGAGGGCAACCTCGGGGCGGCGAATCTCACAATGTCTCCAGATCTTCCCACACAGACCTGCACTTGGTGACGGATCCCAGGCAAGTGCCATGAAACGGCGGGGTCCGAGGGCCCGGCGCGCGAGGGCCTTCGGGGGTGCCCGAACCCCGCGGGACGTGCCAAGATGCCAGCGTGAGCCGGGCCCGCCGCGTGCCCGACCGCTCCGACCGCCGAGGACGAAGGTGACGGTGACGACGATGACGACGACCGTGACGACGCACGGGGACGCCGCGGTGGCTCCCCCGCGCGCGCCGCGCATCCTGCTCTACAGCGACGACGTGACGGTGCGCGAGCAGGTGCGTCTCGCCGTCGGGCGACGCCTGCGGGCCGGTGCCCCGGAGATCGCGTGGCACGAGGTCGCGACGCCCGTCGCGGTCGTCGACGCCGCCGACGCCGGCGGGTGGGACCTGCTGGTGCTCGACGGGGAGGCCGACAAGGCCGGCGGCATGGGGCTGTGCCGGCAGCTGAAGAACGAGATCTACCGCTGCCCGCCCGTCCTGGTCCTCACCGGCAGGCCGCAGGACGGTTGGCTAGCATCGTGGTCGCTCGCCGACGACGCGGTGCCCCGGCCGTTCGACGCGGTCGAGCTGCAGCGTGCCGTGGCCGAGCTCCTGGGTGCCGCCGGCACCCCGTGACCGACCAGCCGAAGGGCAGACCTCGTGACCGCGACCCCGCACCCCGTCAGCACGACCCCGGGTCCGACGGGCGGCACGCGGTCCTGGCCCGGCCTCCTGGCCGACCTCGTCGCCGGGCGTGACCTCACCGCCGAGGACGCGGCCTGGGCGATGGACCAGGTCATGTCCGGCGAGGTCTCGCCCGTGCGGCTCGCGAGCTTCCTCGTCGCGCTGCGCGCGAAGGGCGAGACGGTCGAGGAGCTCACGGGCCTCGCGGACGCGATGCTCGCCCACGCGAGCCGCTTCACGGTCGAGGGCCCCTCGGTGGACATCGTCGGCACCGGCGGCGACCAGGCGCACACGGTCAACGTGTCGACCATGGCGTCGCTCGTCGTCGCCGGCGCCGGGCCGCGCGTCGTCAAGCACGGCAACCGGGCCGCGACGTCGTCGTCCGGGGCCGCGGACGTGCTCGAGGCGCTGGGCATCCGGCTCGACCACGGCGCCGAGCGCGTCGCGCAGATCGCGGACGAGGCGGGCATCACCTTCTGCTTCGCGATGGTCTTCCACCCGTCGATGCGCCACGCGGGCGTCGCTCGCAAGGAGCTCGGCATCCCGACCGCGTTCAACGTGCTCGGCCCGCTGACGAACCCCGCGCAGCCGCCCGCGGCCGCGATCGGGGTGGCCGACCGGCGCATGGCGCCGCTCATCGCGGGCGTGCTCGCGACGCGCGGGACGTCGGCGCTCGTGTTCCGCGGCGACGACGGCCTCGACGAGCTCGCCGCGACCGGCCCGGCGACGGTCTGGGAGGTGCGCGACGGCTCCGTCGTCGAGCACCGCCTCGACCCGGTCGCGGACCTGGGCCTGGCGCCGGTCACGCTCGCCGACCTGCGCGGCGCCGACGCCGCCCACAACGCGCAGGTCGCGCGCCGCCTGCTCGACGGCGAGACCGGCCCCGTGCGCGAGACCGTGCTCCTCAACGCCGCGGCCGCGCTGGTCGCGGACGGGACGCTGCCCGGGACCTCGCAGGGCACGCTCGTCGAGCGGCTGCGGGCCGCCTACGGCCACGCCGCGACGAGCGTCGACTCCGGGGCCGCCCGCGCGGTGCTGGACCGCTGGGCGCAGGCCGCCGCGCGCGACTGAGCACGTCGGGCGCCGCCCGCGCGCGGCGCCCGACCGCGGGCGCCGCGCCGGCTCAGTCGTCCAGACCGAGCGCGAACGCCTGCTCGAGGTCGACGTTCGAGTACGCGCGGAACGCGATGTACGTCTCGGTGCGCACGACCCCGTCGACCTTGCCGATGCGGTCGGCGATGACGTCCGCGAGCTGGTCGTGCTCGTGCACGCGCACCATCGCCACGAGGTCCGCCTTGCCGGTGACCGAGTAGACCTCGCTGACGCCCTGGAGGTCGGCGACCTCGGACGCCACCTCGGGGATGCGCGCGGGGTCGGTGTCGATCAGGACGATGGCGGTGAGCATGGTTCCTCCGGGACGGTCGTCGTCGTGCGCCCCACTCTACGGCCGGTCGTCGCCCGGGTCCGCTCCCGGCGCCGGGGGCGTGCCCGTGCCCTGCCGGGCGACCTCGCGCGCGGTGACGGCGGGGTCGGCGTGGGACCGTGCGGACCGCACCGGGCACGTCCACGGGTCGGTGACGTCGACGATCCGCACGCCCGGCTGCTCGAGCCAGCCGAGCACGATCTCCGCCTCGTGGGGGTGGCATGCGGGCGCGGGCGGCACGGGCGCGGGGACCTCCTCGGCGGTGGCGACGAGCGCGTCGACGAGGGGCCACGGGTCCTCGCCGGGCCGGCTGACGCCCGTCGCGGCGAGCCGCGCGTGGCGCACGACGACGACCTCCCACCCGCCCGGGTCGGTCTCGCGCGCGGCGACGAGCTGCGCGCACGCGGCGAGCGGCCCGACGCGCTGGGCGCGCGCCGCGCCGGCGAGGTAGGCGCGCAGCCGGTGGGTCACCTCCCCGGCCTGCTCGTACCGCTCGTCGCGCGAGAGCGCGGCGATGCGCCGCGCGAGCGCGGCGACGACGGGCGACGGGTCGCCCTCGAGCGCGGAGCGCACGGCGTCGGCGACGTCCGCGTAGCCCGTGTCCGGCGCGGACGTCGTGCACGGGGCCGAGCAGCGGCCCATCTCCGCGAGTACGCACGCCGTCGCGCCGGGGCTCGCGACGAGCGGGAGGCGGCGCGTGCACTGGCGCAGCGCGAACGCCTCGTGCAGCGCCTCGACCGCCGCCTGCGCCTGGCGGCCCGAGGAGAACGGGCCGATGTGGGCGGCGGGCGCGCGCACCTCGCGCACGACGGAGAGCCGCGGGTACGCCTCGTGCGTCAGCCGCACCCACGCCATGCGCTCGGGGTGGCGCGAGCGCCGGTTGTAGCGCGGCGCGTGCTCGGCGATGAGGCGCAGCTCGCGCACCTGGGCCTCGAGCGGCGTCGCGCACACGACGGGCGTCACGGCGTGCGCGATGCGGACCATCTCGGTGATGCGCCCGCGCTTCTCGGAGCGCGTGAAGTACGAGCGCACGCGCCGCCGGATGGACGTCGACGTCCCGACGTAGAGCACCTCGTCGCCGGGGCCCCGGAAGAGGTACACGCCGGGCGCGTCGGGCAGGTCGTCGGCGAGGTGGCGCTTGCGCCGCACGTCCTGCGGCACGGGGTCCGTCGCGGTCGCGAGGTCCTCGAGGTGCGTCACGCCGAGCGGCCCGAGGCGCGCGAGCAGCGCGTGCAGGACGTCGACCGTGGCCCGGGCGTCGGCGAGCGCGCGGTGCTCCGGCGTGACGGTCGCGCGGAACAGCGCGGCGAGCGTGGACAGCTTGTGGTTCGGCGCCTCGTCGCGCGTGACGACGCGGCGCGCGAGCGGCACGGTGTCGAGCACCTGGTTCCCGGGCCACTCGTACCCCGCGCCCTGGCACGCGGCCTTGAGGAACGACACGTCGAACGGCGCGTTGTGGGCGACGAGCACGGCGTCGCGCGCGAACTCGAGGAAGCTCGGCAGCACCGCCTCGATCCGCGGCGCGGTGGCGACCATGGCCGACGTGATGCCCGTGAGCCGCGCGACGAAGGCCGGGACGGGGCGGCCCGGGTCGACGAGGCTCTGGAACTCGCCGAGCACCTCGCCGCCGCGCACCTTGACGGCCCCGATCTCCGTGATGCCCTCCGCGGCGGGGGAGCCGCCCGTCGTCTCGAGGTCGACGACGACGAACGTCACGTCGCGCAGCGGCGTGCCCAGCTCCTCGAACGTCGCCTGGACGCCGGCGCCCGTCGGGACGTCGCCGCGGGGCGGGGAGAGCAGGGGGCTCGGCGACATGTCGCGCACGGTAGCGCCCGCCACCCACGAGGCGTCCGCCGCGGACCCGTCGCGGCCCCGTCGTCGCCGGCGGCCCGGCCCGCGGGTCGCGTCCCGCGCGTCTAGGGTGGTGCCATGGGAACCGGGACGAGTGGGGACGAGTCGGGCGCGCTCCCCGACGTGCCGGCGCAGGTCCGCACGTCGCTCGTCGCGCTCGCCGCCGACACCCTGGGCTCGCTCGACGCCGCCCTCGTCCCGACGGCCCTCCAGCGCGTGCGCGGCTTCGCGCCCCGGCGCCGGGCGTCGTCGGGCGCGGTCCCGCTGTGGCGCGCGCTCGTCGAGGACGACGGGTTCCGGCACGCCGTCGCGGCGGCCTGGTCGCGCGGGTCGCGCACCGGCCCCGACGGCCCGCGCGCCGCCACGGGAGGAGACCACGAGACCGCGACGGGCGGCGACGGCGAGACCGGCCCCGGCGACGCGACCGGGACCGTGCCCGGCGACGACCGGGCGACCGCGCCCGGGAGCGGTCCGGACACCGCGCCCGACGACGCCCGGGTCACCAAGTCCGCGGGCGACGACGGGCCTGCGGCGCTGCGCGCGGCCGCGGTCGAGGCGTTCCTGCTGCGCCCGGAGGGGTGGGAGCGCGCCGTCGAGCGGGCGCGGGCGGCCGAGCGCGACGCGTCGTCGGCGCGGCGAGAGCGCGGCGAGGTCGAGCGCCTGCGCGCCGAGCGCGACCGGCTCGGTCAGCAGGTCGCCGAGGTCCGGACCCGGCTCGCGGACGAGACCGCGCGGGCCGACGCCGCGGACGCCGAGCTCGCCGCGGCGCGCCGGGGCGAGCGTCGCGCCCGCGCGGACGCGGACCGCGCGCGGGCCGAGGCGCGGGCCGCCGTCGAGCAGGCCCGCGCCGACCGGGAGGCTGCCCGGGCGGCGCACGACGCCGCGGCCGAGGCGCGACGCGCGGCCGCCGCCGACCTCGCCCGGGCGCGCGCGGAGCGCGACGCGGCCCGCCACGAGGTCGCGGCGGGCACGGACCTCGCGACGGCGCGCGCCCGCCTCCTGCTGGACACGGTCGTCGACGCCGCGGCCGGGCTGCGGCGCGAGCTCGCCCTCGGTCCGTCGACCACCACGCCGGCCGACGAGGTCGCCGCGCGCCTGGCGCGCAGCGAGCCGGCAGCCCGCCCCGGGTCGCGCGGGCGGTCCGGCGACGACCCCGCCCGCCTCGACGACCTGCTCTCCGTCCCGCGCACGCACCTCGTGGTCGACGGCTACAACGTCACGAAGGCCGGGTACGGCGAGCTCACGCTCGCCGAGCAGCGCGACCGGCTCGTCGCGGGCCTCCTGCGCGTGGCGGCCGCGACGGGCACCGAGGTCACGTGCTGCTTCGACGGGACCGAGGCGGGCGTGCGCCCGGCCGCCGCGCCGCGCGGCGTGCGCGTGCTGTTCTCCGTCGGGGAGATCGCGGACGACCTCATCCGCCGCCTCGTCGCGGCGGAGCCGCCGGGGCGCCCCGTCGTCGTCGTGACGAGCGACCGGGCCGTCGCGGACGACGTCCAGGCGATGGGCGCCGTGAGCGTGCCCTCGGCCACGCTCCTCGCGCGCCTCGCGCGACGCTGAGCCCCGGCCGGTCCCGACAGCGCGGGCCGGGCGCCGCTCGGGCTCGCCGCGGCGTCGGGCCCGGACGCGCCACGGCCCCTCCCGGACGTACCGGGAGGGGCCGTGGACGCGCCGTCGACGGCGACGGTCAGCGCACGGGCGCCGGACCGTCGACGTAGATCGCCTCGACGTCGGCCGCGAAGTCCTTGAGCACCTCGTTGCGCTTCACCTTGAGCGACGGCGTGAGGTACCCGTTCTCGACCGTGAAGTCGGTCGTGAGGACGGTGAACTTGCGGATCGACTCGGCGCGCGAGACCGCCTTGTTCGCGCGCGTCACCGCGGCGTCGAGCGCCGCGAGGACGTCCGCGTCCTTGGCCGCCTCCTCGATCGTCATCGGCTCCTTGCCGTGCATGCTCGCCCAGCCGGGCAGGCCCTCCGGGTCGAGCGTGACGAGGGCGCCGATGAAGGGCTTCTGGTCGCCGACCACGACGCACTGCGAGACGAGCGCGTGCGCGCGGATGCGGTCCTCGAGCACGGCCGGGGCGACGTTCTTGCCGCCCGCCGTGACGATGATCTCCTTCTTGCGGCCCGTGATGCGCAGGAAGCCGTCCTCGTCGAGCGAGCCGAGGTCGCCCGTGCGGAACCAGCCGTCGACGAACGCCTCGCGCGTGGCCTGCTCGTTGCCGTGGTAGCCGCGGAACACGTGGTGGCCCTGGAGCAGGATCTCGCCGTCGTCGGCGATGCGGACCGCGCAGCCGGGCAGCTGCGTGCCGACCGTGCCGATGCGCGTGGTCGCGGGCCGGTTGACCGACGTGGGCGCCGTCGTCTCGGTGAGGCCGTAGCCCTCGAGGATGCGCACGCCGATGCCGCGGTAGAAGTGCCCGAGGCGCTCGCCGAGCGGCGCGCCGCCGGAGACGGCGTACTTCGCGCGGCCGCCGAGCGCGTGGCGCAGCTTCTTGAAGACGAGGGCGTCGGCGACCTTGTGCTGGACCTTGAGCCCGAGGCCGGGGCCCTTGGGCTCGTCGAGCGCGCGCGAGTACGCGATCGCCGTCGCGACGGCCCAGTGGAAGATCTTCAGCTTGCCGCCCGCGGCGGCCTTCTGCTCGGACGAGTTGTAGACCTTCTCGAAGACGCGCGGCACCGAGAGCAGGTACGTCGGCTTGAAGGTGCCGAGGTCGTCGAGCAGCGTCTTGGTGTCGGGGGTGTGGCCGAGCACCGTCCCGCCGGCCACGACGAGCACGCCGATGAAGCGCGCGAAGACGTGCGCGAGCGGCATGAAGAGGAGCGTGCGGCCCCCGGGCTCGCCGAAGACCTCGGGGACGGCGGCGACCGCGTTGACCGTGAGCGAGTAGAAGTTCTCGTGGGTCAGCTCGGCGCCCTTGGGCCGGCCCGTCGTGCCGGACGTGTAGATGATCGTCGCGACGTCGGCGAGGGACGCGATGTCGCGGCGGCGCGCGATCTCGGCGTCGTCGACGTCCGCGCCCTCCGCGACGAGCGTCGCGACCGCACCCGAGTCGACGACCAGGACGTGCTCGAGCGAGGGGGCGTCGTCGCGCACCTCTGCCACGGTCGCGGCGTGCGCCTCGGTCTCGACGACGACGAGCCGCACGTCCGCGTCGGACAGGATCCACTGGACCTGCTCGGGGCTGGACGTCTCGTAGAGCGGCACCGGCACGGCGCCCGCGGCCCACGACGCCCAGTCCAGCAGCGTCCACTCGTAGCGCGTGCGCGACATGATCCCGACGTGGTCGCCGGGCTGGATGCCGCGCGCGACGAGCCCCTTCGCGACGGCGACGACCTCGGCGTCGAACTCGCGCGCGCTGAGCGCCTCCCAGGCGCCGCCCGGGCCCGTCGGGCGCTCCACCATGGGGGCCGACGGGTCGGCCGCGACCCGGGTCGCGAGGAGGTCGTTGAGGTTCTTCGAGGGATCGACTTCGACGATCCGTGGGGCGCTGATCTCGTCCATGCTGGCTCCAGTGGCAGTAGTCGACGGTGGGAGAACCCTACCCAGTGGAGGCATGTGCCCCGGACCACGGGGAGTCGGTAGGCTTCAGTCGCTGTGCGCTGCTTGCGCAACGTTTCGCGCGCGCGGGGAGTTCCGGCCCCGTGCGCGCCTCGCGCGACAGGCCTGTGGGGCGCCGGCATCGGCTCGGTCAGCGACATCTAGCGAGTGAGGACGGGACATGCACGCCATCGGTGTGGACATCGGCGGGACGAAGATCGCGGCCGGGGTCGTCGACGACGAGGGCAGGATCCTCGCCCAGACGCGCCGCGACACCGAGCCCGACGACGTCGCGAGCATCGACCGCGCGATCGCCGACGTCTACGCCGAGCTCTCCGCGCAGCACGAGGTCGGCGCCGTCGGCCTCGCCGCCGCCGGGTTCGTCAGCCCGGACCGCACGTCCGTGCTCTTCGCGCCGAACATCGCCTGGCGCGAGTACCCGCTCGCGCGCAACGTGCGCGACCTCGTCGGGGACGTCGACCTGCGGATCGTCGTGGAGAACGACGCGAACGCCGCCGGGTGGGCCGAGTTCCAGTTCGGCGCCGGGCGCGACGTGACCGACATGCTCATGCTCACCGTCGGGACGGGGCTGGGCGGCGCGATCGTCGTCGACCGCGAGCTCGTGCGCGGCAAGTGGGGGGTCGCCGCCGAGGTCGGCCACATGCGCGTCGTCCCGGGCGGGCACTACTGCGGCTGCGGGCACGAGGGCTGCTGGGAGCAGTACGCGTCCGGCTCCGCGCTCGTGCGCGACGGCCAGGCCGCGCTCATCGCGCAGCCCGGCCGGGCGACGCGGCTCCTCGAGATGTGCGGGGGAGACGCGGACAAGCTCACCGGCCCCCAGATCACGCAGGCCGCGCAGGAGGGCGACGACCTCGCGGTCGAGCTCCTCGCGACCCTCGGCCGCTGGATCGGCGAGGGCGCGGCGTCGGTGACGGCGCTGCTCGACCCCGAGCTCATCGTCATCGGCGGCGGCGTGGGCGCCGCGGGCGACCTGCTCCTGCAGCCGATCCGCAAGGCCTTCGCCGACCAGCTCTCCGCGCGCGGGCACCGCCCCGAGGCGCAGATCGAGCTCGCCGAGCAGGGCAACGAGGCCGGCATCGTCGGCGCCGCCGACCTCGCGCGGCGCTGACGTTGACCTCTCGCCGGGCGGGCGGGCGCCCGCCCGGCGGCCGGTGCCGTCACACGACGGCGCCGGGACCCCGGTCGTCGTCGCGCCGGTGGGGCATGCGCCACAGCAGCACCGCGAGCGCGGCGAGGAACGCGACCCCGCCGACCTGCGCGACGAGCACGGGGAACGGGCGCGCGACGACGAGCAGCACGAGCAGGACCACGGGCACCCCGACGACGACCGACCACGCCATCGTCAGGAGCGGGTCGCGGCCGAGCACGAGCGGCGGGTCCGGCGGCACGAAGTGGCTCTCCGCCTCCTCGAGGGCCTCGACGTCGGGCGTCGTCGGCCAGTCGCGCGGACCGGGCGGCTGGACCCACGGCGCCACCGGCACCGAGCCCAGCACGTCGCGCCCGCGCCGCGGGTCCTGCGACCCGGGCGTCCCCTCGCCCTGCGCGTCCTGCGGCGCGGCGGGCCCGTCGTCGGGACCGAGGTCCGACAGCTCGCCGAGCTCCGCGACGATCCCGGCCCAGCGCGCGTCGACGTCGAGGTCCTTCTCGGGGTCGTGCGGGCGGTCGTCGTCGGGACGGCCGGCGTCGGACGGGCCCCGGGCACCCGGCGGGGAGGGCTCGGAGGCGTCGTCGGGAGGTCCGGAGTCCGGCTGGGCATTCGGTGCGGCCATGACAATCACTCTAGAGTCGGATGCACGTCCCGTGCCGGGACCCCGCGAGGAGGAACGTTGTTCTACTGGTTCATGAAGCAGGTGATGGTCGGCCCCCTGCTCCGGGTGCTCTTCCGTCCCTGGACGCGGGGCATCGAGAACGTGCCGGAGTCCGGCGGGGCGATCCTCGCGAGCAACCACCTCGCCGTCATCGACTCCTTCATCCTGCCCCTGGTCCTCAACCGCAAGGTGCAGTTCCTCGGCAAGTCCGACTACTTCACCGGGACCGGGGTCAAGGGGCGCCTCACCGCGGGCTTCATGCGCGGCGTCGGCACCATCCCCGTGGACCGCGCGGGCGGCAAGGCGAGCGAGGCCGCCCTCGACACGGGCCTGCGCGTCCTGCGCGACGGCGACCTCTTCGGCATCTACCCCGAGGGCACGCGCAGCCCCGACGGCCGCCTCTACCGCGGCAAGACGGGCGTCGCGCGCCTCGCGCTCGAGTCCGGCGCCCCCGTCGTCCCGGTCGCGATGATCGGGACGAACGTCGCCCAGCCGATCGGCAAGGTGATCCCCACGCCCATGCGCATCGGCATCGTCGTCGGCGAGCCGCTCGACTTCTCGCGCTACCGGGGAATGGAGAACGACCGGTTCATCCTGCGCGCGGTCGCCGACGAGATCCAGTACGCGATCATGCGGCTGTCCGGGCAGGAGTACGTCGACATCTACGCGGCGACCGCCAAGGCGCGGATCGCCGCCGGCCACCAGGAGGTCGAGCAGGGCGGGGGAGCCCCGGGAGGGCGCCCCGCCCCCGACGTCCAGGTGCCGGGCCCGCCGCCGGAGGCCGGTGCGGCGTCGGTAGACTGACGAGGGCCGACCGGACCCGCGACGTCGTGTCCGTGGCCGGCCCTCCACGGCCCACCCGCTCGGGCCTCCGCGCGTGCCGCGGCGGGACGCGAGCGGCTGCCCAGCAGTTCCCGTCCTACGAGAGGTCCTGAGTTCACATGTCGGTTCGTCGCGTCGCCCTCCTCACCGCGGGCGGCTTCGCCCCGTGCCTGTCCTCCGCCGTCGGCGGGCTCATCGAGCGGTACACGGAGCTCGACCCGGAGATCGAGATCATCGCGTACCAGTACGGCTACCACGGTCTGCTCACGGGCACGAAGATCGTCGTGGACGAGGAGGGCCGCAAGCAGGCCGGCGTCCTGCACCGCTTCGGCGGCTCGCCGATCGGCAACTCGCGCGTCAAGCTCACCAACGCGGCGGACTGCGTCAAGCGCGGTCTCGTCCAGGAGGGCGAGGACCCGCTGCAGGTCGCGGCCGAGCAGCTCAAGGCCGACGGCGTCGACGTCCTGCACACGATCGGCGGCGACGACACGAACACCACGGCGGCCGACCTCGCCGCCTACCTGCACGACAACGGCTACGAGCTCACGGTCGTGGGCCTGCCCAAGACGATCGACAACGACGTGATCCCGATCCGCCAGTCGCTCGGCGCCTGGACCGCGGCGGAGGAGGCGGCCGGCTTCGCCGCCAACGTCATCGGCGAGCACCGCTCGGGCCCGCGCATGCTCATCGTGCACGAGGTCATGGGACGTCACTGCGGGTGGCTCACCGCGGCGTCCGCGGCCGAGTACCGCAAGTGGCTCGACGCCCAGGAGTGGGCCCCGGCGCTCGGCCTGACGCGCGAGCGCTGGGACGTCCACGCGGTGTTCCTGCCGGAGCTCGCGCTCGACCTGGACAGCGAGGCCGCGAGGCTCCGCACCATCATGGACACGCAGGGCAACGTCAACATCTTCCTCTCCGAGGGCGCCGGCATGCACGAGATCGTCGCGCAGCTCGAGGCGGCCGGCGAGGAGGTCCAGCGCGACCCGTTCGGCCACGTCAAGCTCGACACCGTCAACCCCGGCCAGTGGTTCGCCAAGCAGTTCGCGGACAAGCTCGGCGCGGAGAAGGTCATGGTGCAGAAGTCGGGCTACTTCTCGCGCGCCGCCGCGGCGAACGCCGAGGACCTGCGCCTCATCAAGTCCATGACGGACCTGGCCGTCGACTGCGCGCTGCGCGGCGAGTCCGGCGTCATCGGGCACGACGAGGAGCAGGGCGACCGCCTGCGCGCCATCGAGTTCCCGCGCATCGCGGGCGGCAAGGCGTTCGACGTGACGCAGGCCTGGTTCGGCGACCTGCTCGAGGGCATCGGGCAGCCGCTCGTCGCCGCCGCGCCGGCCGCGCACTGACGCGCCCGACGGCACGACGATGACGACCACGAGCGAGCCGGAGACCGACCCCGGCCTCGACCACTTCCGCTCCCTCGTCGCGCTCCAGCAGCCGACGTGGCCGGACGAGGAGGCGCTCGCCGACGTGCGCGAGCGCCTGTCGGCCTCCGCGCCGCTCGTGGTGCCCGCCGCCGCGGACACGCTGCGCTCCCGGCTCGCCGCGGCGGGCCGGGGCGAGGCGTTCCTCCTCCAGGGCGGCGACTGCGCCGAGACGTTCGCCGAGGCGAACGCCGACCGCATCCGCAACAAGATCCGCACCATCCTCCAGATGGCCGTGATCCTCACGCACGGCGCGAGCATGCCCGTCGTGAAGATGGGCCGCATGGCCGGGCAGTACGCCAAGCCGCGCAGCGCGGACACCGAGACGCGCGACGGCGTGACGCTGCCCGCCTACCGCGGCGACATGGTCAACGGCCACGCCTTCACGGCCGAGGCCCGCGTGCCCGACCCGGAGCGGCTCGTCGAGGCGTACCGCATCTCGAGCGCGACGTGGAACGTCGTGCGCGCGTTCACCACGGGCGGGTTCGCCGACCTGCGCCAGGTGCACGAGTGGAACCGCGGTTTCATGCTCAACCCCGCGTACGCGCGCTACGAGCAGACCGCGTCCGAGATCGACCGCGCGATCCGCTTCATGGACGCGTGCGGCGCCGACTTCGACGCGCTGCGTACCGTCGAGATGTTCGTCAGCCACGAGGCGCTCGTGCTCGACTACGAGCGCGCCCTCACGCGCTTCGACTCGCGCACCGGCGACGCGTACGACACGTCCGCGCACTTCCTGTGGATCGGGGAGCGCACGCGCCAGCTCGACGGCGCGCACGTCGACTTCCTGTCCCGCGTGGCCAACCCGATCGGGGTCAAGCTCGGCCCGACGACGTCGCCCGACGACGCGCTAGCGCTCGCCGAGAAGCTCAACCCGGGGCGCGTCCCCGGCCGCCTGACGTTCGTCGCGCGCATGGGCGCCGGCCGGGTCCGCGAGGCCCTGCCCCCGCTCGTCGAGGCCGTGGCGCGCGAGCAGGTGCCGGTCACGTGGGTGACCGACCCCATGCACGGCAACACCATCACGTCCGCGAGCGGGTACAAGACGCGCCGCTTCGACGACGTCCTGGACGAGGTGCGCGGGTTCTTCGAGGTGCACCGCGCCGCGGGCACCGTGCCGGGCGGCCTGCACGTCGAGCTCACGGGCGACGACGTGACCGAGGTCCTCGGCGGGTCCGAGGAGATCGACGACGCCGGGCTCGCGCTGCGGTACGAGACGCTCGTCGACCCGCGCCTCAACCACCAGCAGTCGCTGGAGATGGCCTTCCAGGTCGCGGAGATGCTGCGGCGCTGACGGCGAGGTCCGGGCGCGTCGTGCGACGACGGCCGGGCCGCGCCCGGGCGCGGCGCGTCAGAAGACGTTGATGACGACCGTGGAACCCTTCGGGGCCCTCTGGTCGCCGCCGCCCTCGGGCTCCTGCGCGTAGACGATGTTGAGCGGGTGGATCGTCTGCGGGTAGCGGACCTCGACCTCGAAGCCGGCGTCGGTGAGCAGCTTCTCGGCGTCCTTGACGTTGCGCGTGGTGGTGTCGGGCACCTCGACGAGCGGCGGCCCGAGCGAGACGACGACCGTCACGGTGTCGGTCCGGTGCGCGTCGGTGCCCTGCTCCGGGTCCTGGCTGACGACGAGGCCCTCGGCGACGGTCTCGGAGTGCTCCTCCTCCACGTCGACGACGAGCCCCTCGTCCTCGAGCGTGCGCACGGCGGCGTCGCGCTCGCTGCCCGTGACCTGCGGGACGACGACGGGGGCCGGGCCGGCCGAGACCGTGAGCACGACCGGGACGTCGTGGCGGATCTCCGCGCCCTCCTCGAGCGCCTCGCCGTCCGGGTCGGTCACGGCCATGACCTGCCCCGCGGGCACCTCGTCGTCGTGCTTCGACACGGGCTCGGCGAGCGTGAGGTCCGCGCCCTCGACCGCCGCGGACGCCTCGACCTGCGTGGCCCCGACGAGGCCGGACGGCACCGTGAGCATGCGCACGCCCTGGGAGACGACGAGCTGGACGCTCCCGTCCTTGCGGACCGGGTCGCCCGACGGCGGGTCGGTCGAGACGACGGCGCCCTCGGGCACCTCGTCGTCGTAGCGCTCGTCGACGGTCACCTCGAGGCCGGCGTCGTCGAGGACCGAGGACGCCTCGGTCTGCGACACGCCCGTGAGCCCGCCGGGGACGGTCGTGTACGCGCCCGGTCCGGAGGTGAACCACCACGCGGCGCCCGCGCCCGCGCCGCCGAGCACGAGGAGCACGACGAGCGTCCAGACGAGCGCGCGCACGCGCGCCGTGCGGCGGGAGGCGGGCGGCGGGGGAGGACCCGGCTGGGTCGTGGGGACCACGACGTGCCCGAGCGCGAGCGGCTCGGTGAGGCCGGCGGCCTCGCGGTCGCGCAGGCTCAGGGCCGCGAGCGTCGCGGTCGGGGCCGTCCCGGCGTCGTGGGTCGTCGCGGTGTCGCCCGTCGCGGTCGGCGCCTCGTCCGCGGGCGCGGCGTCCGCCGACGCCGGCGGGTCGGCGCGGCGCGCGAGGTCCGCCGGGTCGAGGGCCGCGCGCACCGACCGCACGAGCGCCAGCGCGGCCCCGGCGTCGGCCGGCCGGTCGGCGGGGTCGCGCGCGGCGAGTGCGCACAGCAGGTCGTCGACCTCCGGCGGGAGCCAGGGGGCCGTGTCCGACGGCGGGGGCACGTCGTTGTTCACGTGCTGGAAGGCGACCTGGATCGGCGTCGACCCGGTGTGGGGCACGGTGCCGAGCAGCATCTCGTACGCGAGGATCCCCACCGCGTACACGTCCGTGCGGGCGTCGCACGCGCCGGTCGCGATGAGCTCGGGGGAGAGGTAGGCGACCGTGCCGAGGATCGTGCCGGTCGTCGTCGACGTCACCTCGTTCACGGCGCGCGCGAGGCCGAAGTCCGTGACCTTGAGGCGGCCGTCGGCGTCGAGCAGGACGTTCTCCGGCTTGATGTCGCGGTGCACGAGCCCGGCCCGGTGGGCCACGGCGAGCGCGTCGAGCACCTCGGCGAGGACGTCGAGCGTGCGGCCCAGGGTCAGCGTGCGCTCGGTGAGCAGCAGGCGCCGCAGGTTCGAGCCCGCGACGTACTCCATCGTCAGGTAGCTCGTCTCGCCGTCGAGACCCTGGTCGTAGACGGCGACCAGCCCGGGATGGGTGAGGCGTGCGGCCGCGCGCGCCTCGCGCCGGAACCGCGAGACGAAGTCGGCGCCCGTGGCGCCCTCGGCGAGGTGCGGGTGCATGACCTTGAGCGCGACGTCGCGGTCGAGGCGCCGGTCGACCGCGAGGTACACGGTCGCCATGCCGCCCCGGGCGATGCGCGAGACGACCTCGTAGCGCCCGTCGACCAGGCGGCCTACGAGGGGATCGGTCGTCACGGTGGCCACGCACGCAGTCTAGGCGGCGCGGCGGCGGGATCCGGTGAGGGACGGGGACGGGTCGCGGGTGTCGTGCGCGGGCACGCCGTAGGCTGGACCGGTGACCGATCGCGACACCCCTGCCGCCCCATCCGCCGACCCCGCCGACGCGCTCGACGCCCTCGTCGGCGAGTGGCTCACCCTCCCGGACGTCGCGGAGGCGCTCGGGACCGACGTCGGCAAGGTGCGCCGCATCCTCCAGGACCGCCGCGTCGTGGGGGTCAAGCGGGGCGAGCGCACGACGTTCCAGGTCCCCGCGCGCTTCCTCGTGCCGCTGCACCTCGTCGACCCCGCGAACGCGGGCCGCCCGTCGGACGACGGCCGTCGCGGCGTCCTCGCGAGCCTGCAGGGCACGATCGTCGTGCTCACCGACGCCGGGTTCACGGACCCCGAGATCCTCGCGTGGCTCTTCAGCCCGCAGGAGGAGCTCGGCGAGGCCCCGCTCGACGCGCTCCTCGCCGGCCGCAAGGCGCACGTGCGCCGGATCGCCCAGTCGCTCGCCTGAGCCCTGCCCCGGGGCGCGCGCCTCGCGGCCGCGCCCCCGTCTCGGGGGCGGGGTCAGGCGACGCGCGCGACCGCCGCGCGGGCGAGCCGGCCGAGCATCGTCGCGCCCGGCTCGTCGAGACCGGACGCCGCGAGCGCGTCGGACGCCTGCGCCGCGAGCTCGTCGACGAGCGCCTCGACCGACGCGAGCGCCCCGGTGCGCTCGAGCACGCCGCGCAGGAGGTCGACCGTCGCGGCGTCGAGGTCCGGGTCGCCGAGGCGGTCGAGCAGCAGCGCACGGTCCTCGGGCGAGGCCGCCGCGGCCGCGCGGACGACGAGCACGGTGCGCTTGCCCTCGCGCAGGTCGTCGCCCGCGGGCTTGCCCGTCACGCGGGAGTCGCCGAACACGCCGAGGACGTCGTCGCGCAGCTGGAACGCCTCGCCCACGGGGAGGCCGAAGGCGCTCGTCGCGCGGACCGCCGCGTCGTCCGCACCGGCGAGCGCGGCACCGAGCGCGATGGGGTGCTCGACGGAGTAGCGCGCGGACTTGGACCGCACGACGGCGCGGGCGCGCGCCTCGTCCGCGGCCGGGTCCTCGCCCCACGGCAGCACCTGCGCGTGCACGTCGAGGTACTGGCCGACGATCACCTCGGTCTGCATGCGGCCGAACACCTCGCGGCTGCGCGCCGCGACGTCGGCCGGCAGCGCGCCGAACGCGTCGCCGAGCTCGCGGTGGCTCGCGATGAGCGCGAGGTCGCCGAGCAGGATCGCGGCGTTCTCGCCGTAGCGGTCCGCGTCCCCGGACCAGCCGCCCGCGCGGTGCCGCGCCGCGAACGCGCGGTGCGCGGCGGGCCGGCCGCGGCGCGTGTCGGACCCGTCCATGACGTCGTCGTGGAAGAGCGCGGCGGCCTGGAAGAGCTCGAGCGCCGCGCCCGCGCGCAGCACGACGTCACGGCGCGGGTCCTGCGGGTCGCCCCCGTGGGCGCGCCACGACCAGTAGCAGAACGCCGCGCGCAGCCGCTTGCCGCCCGCGACGAGCTCCTCGGTCGCCCGGGCCAGGGGAGCGGCCTCGGGGTGCGTCGTCGTCAGCTCGTCGGCGAGCGCCTCGCACGCGCGTCGCAGCGCGTCGTCGACGCCGGCGCGCACCTCCTCCACGTCGACGAGCGGCACGTCGGCCGCCCGGTCCTGGTCCCCGGAGGGACGGGCGGGCGGGGTCATGGCGCTGGTGGTCCCGTTCGGCACGGCAGCAGCCTATGCGACCGTCAGCCGGGGGCGACCTGTCCGCTGATCGTCACGAGGCGCTCGGTCTCGTCGTCGAAGATGCCGACCGCCACCGACTCGGCGGGCGCGTCGTCGTCCGCGCGCACGAACGTCGTGAGCGACGTGAGGGCGCTCGGGACGCTCGACGGCGACACCTCGAAGCCCGCGCCGGAGAGCGTCTCCTCGTAGTAGGCCGTGAGCTCGTCGACGGTGCCGTCCGAGCGCAGGTTGAGGGTGACGACCACGAGGCCGTCGTCGTCGGCGGGGCGCGCGGAGCTCGCGAGCACCTGGGCGCCCGGGGCGACGGGGACGAGGTCCGCGGGGAAGCCCGCGGCGAGGTCGCCCACCGCGGACGCCGCGTCGTACTCGGGCAGGGGCGTGCCCGCGGGGGCCCCGGCGACGTCGTCCACGGCCGTGCCGTCGTCGGCGTCCTCGGTGCCCTCGCCGGCCTCCGAGCGCCCGCCCGCGGCGCCGTCGGCCTCCTCCTCGGTGCCCGCGGCGGCGGTCGACGGGGCGTCCTCGGGCGGGGCCGGCGCGTCGTCGTCACGGGCCCCGCACGCCGCCAGGACGACGACGAGGGCGACGACCGCGAGCACGGTCGGCACGCCGCGGGGGCGTCGGTTCCGAGGGGGCACGCGCACACCGTAGTCATCGCGGCGCGCGCGGGCCAGCAGCATCCCGGAGCCTCGACCACAGGCCGCCCGCGGGCGACGACGCCGTCCACAGCGCCCGGGAGAGGGGCGACGGTGCGCGGCCGGTGCCGCTGGGATGGGGCCATGACCACGCTCATCACGGCCCGAGGTCCCCGCGAGCTGCTCGCCTACGTCCCGTACCGGCTCGGCTACCGCCCGCACGACAGCGTCGTGCTCGTCGGCCTGCGCGGCGCGCGCGGCCGCGTCGGGCTCGTCGCGCGGGTCGACGTCGCGGACCTCGCCGACCTCGACCGCGGCCCGCAGGTCGCGCGCACGGTGCTCGCCCACCTGCGGGCCGACGGCGCCCGGCGCGTCGTCCTCGTCGCCTACACCGACGCGCCCCTGCGCGCGGGAGGCGCCGGCGCAACGCGCGAGCGGGCCGCGGTCGAGCACTGCCGGGAGGTCGTCGAGGCGGCGCTCGGCCCGGCGGACGTGTGGCAGGTCTCCTCCACGGGCTGGTCGTGCGTCGACTGCGCGGACCCGGCGTGCTGCCCGCCGCAGGGGCGCGACCTGCGCGACCTCGCGGCGAGCGAGGTCGGCGCGCACATGGTCCTCGCGGGGGCGGGGGTCGCCGGCTCGCGCGAGGAGGCGCTGCGCATCCCGCGCGCACCGGCAGAGGCCCGCCGCAGCGCGGCGCGCGCCTCGCGCCGCGCCGCCCGGGCGCGCACCGGGCGCGGCCCGGCGGACGGGCCGGGGGACCCCGTGGTCCCCGGCGGCGAGCGCTCCGCCGAGCGCGCCTGGTGCGTGCGGGGCCTGGCGGCGTGGCGCGAGGCCGTCGCCGCGGTGGTCCGGGCCGGGGCGCAGGAGGCGCCGCTCCTGCCGCCGCCGCTGCTGGGCCGCCTCGAGGCGGCGCTGGCCCACGTCGCCGTGCGCGACGCCGTGCTGCTCTCGCTCGTGCCGGGCACGGGGGACCTCCCGGAGCGCACGGTGCGCGGCGCGGACGTCGACGGCGGCACGGGCGAGGCCGTCGCGCGCCTCGTCGACCCGACCGTCGCGCTCGCGCCCGACGCCGCGCTCACCGGTCCGGCGCGCACCGTCCTCGAGGCGGTGGTCGCCCACGCCGCGGTCGGGCGCGCCGCACCGGCGCTCTCGCTCCTCGCGCTCGTCGCGTGGTGGCACGGGGACGGCGGCCGCGCGGCGGAACGGCTGCGCGAGGCGCTCGCGCAGGACCCGTCGTACCGGCTCGCGCTGCTCCTCGCGAGCGCCGTCGACGCCGCGGTGCCGCCGGGCTGGCTCCGGGCGCAGGAATGAGCGGCCCGCGTGGTTCCGGTACGGTCGGCAGCAGCACGGTGGCAGGCCGCCACCGCACGTTCCGGACGAGCCCGCGGAGGACCCATGACCGTCGTCGTCGCCCACCTGAGCACACCCGAGGGGCGCGAGGCGCTCGACACCGCGGCGACCGAGGCGGTGCGCCGGGGCACGTCGCTCGTCGTCGTGGTGGGCGAGCCGGCCTCGCCCGAGGCGGAGTCCGCGCGCTCCGAGGACCTGCGCCGGGTCGAGGGCGCGCTCGAGGGCAGCGCCGCCGTCCTGCAGGTGGAGACGGGCGGCGCCGACATCGCCGAGGACCTCGTCGCGGCGGCCGAGCGCAGCGCCGCCGAGCTCATCGTCATCGGGCTGCGACGCCGCAGCCCGGTGGGCAAGCTCATCCTCGGGACGAACGCCCAGCGCATCCTGCTCGACGCGCCGTGCCCGGTGCTCGCGGTCAAGCCCGACCGCGCGCCGGCGCCCTGACGACGGGGAATCTTCGGGGCGTCGCGGTCGTTGGACACACCAGGCACCCCGCGCCGGGGTGTCGCGAGAGAGGATCGCGCCATGACCAGGCTCGTCGTCGACGAGCGGTCGTCGGTCCCGTGTCGCGGCGCTCCGGGCGTGGATCGCCGGTACAATATAGATGTCCGCCCGAGCCCGACGACTCACCGTGAGAGTCAGTGCGTGCCCGTGAGAGTTCCCGAGCCAGCACGCCGTTCACGGTGCACGTCCCCTGCTCAGGCGGCCCTACCGCCCCCCAAGTGATGCCGAAAGGTCGGTTTGTGGCGCCCTCCACCCAGATCCCCGCACTTCCGCGCGAGTTCGAGCACCCCGCACTGCAGGAGCTCCTGCGCCGCGGCAGCGCCAACGGCCGCGTCGACGCCGAGAGCTTCCGCACCGCGTGCGAGCAGGCTGCCGTCAACGACGCCAAGCGCCTGAAGGCGGTCTTCCGCGCGCTCGCGGGTGCTGGCGTCGAGGTCGACATCCCCACCGCGACCAAGGTCGCGGCGGCGTCGAGCGGGCGCTCCACCACGACGGCGCGCGCGCCGAAGGCGGCCACGAAGCCCGCCCCGGCGAAGCGCACCACGACCAAGAGCGCGTCCGCCGTCACCACGACGACCGTCGAGGCGTCGGAGGAGGACGAGGCCGCGACGCCCGCCCGCGCCACGAAGCCCGCCGCGTCGCGTGCCGCCGGGACGAAGACGCGCGCCGCGAAGTCGGCCGGCACCAAGGCGACCAAGGCCACCGCCGCGAAGTCGGCGAAGGACGCGGACGACGACGAGGCCGAGGTCGACGTCGAGGACCTCGAGATCGACCTCACCGAGGACGAGGACGAGGGCGACGCCCCGGCGACGGCCGGGTCGAAGGCGCCGGCCGCGAAGGGCACGGAGGGTGCCGAGGAGGCGAGGGGCTTCGTCGTGTCCGACGCGGACGACGACGACGCCCCGGCCCAGCAGGTCGTCACCGCGGGTGCGACCGCGGACCCGGTGAAGGACTACCTCAAGCAGATCGGCAAGGTCGCGCTGCTGAACGCGGAGCAGGAGGTCGAGCTCGCCAAGCGCATCGAGGCCGGCCTGTTCGCGGAGGAGAAGCTCGCTGCCGAGGGCGACGACCTGGAGCGCAAGCTCAAGCGCGAGCTGCAGTGGATCGCGCACGACGGCAAGCGGGCGAAGAACCACCTGCTCGAGGCGAACCTGCGCCTCGTGGTGTCCCTCGCCAAGCGGTACACCGGTCGCGGCATGCTGTTCCTGGACCTCATCCAGGAGGGCAACCTCGGTCTGATCCGTGCGGTCGAGAAGTTCGACTACACCAAGGGCTACAAGTTCTCGACGTACGCGACGTGGTGGATCCGCCAGGCGATCACGCGCGCGATGGCCGACCAGGCGCGCACGATCCGCATCCCGGTGCACATGGTCGAGGTCATCAACAAGCTGGCGCGCGTGCAGCGCCAGATGCTGCAGGACCTGGGCCGCGAGCCCACGCCCGAGGAGCTCGCCAAGGAGCTCGACATGACCCCGGAGAAGGTCGTCGAGGTCCAGAAGTACGGCCGCGAGCCCATCTCGCTGCACACCCCGCTGGGCGAGGACGGCGACTCCGAGTTCGGCGACCTCATCGAGGACTCCGAGGCGATCGTCCCGGCCGACGCGGTGAGCTTCACGCTCCTGCAGGAGCAGCTGCACCAGGTGCTCGACACGCTCTCCGAGCGCGAGGCCGGCGTCGTCTCGATGCGGTTCGGCCTGTCCGACGGGCAGCCGAAGACGCTCGACGAGATCGGCAAGGTCTACGGCGTGACGCGCGAGCGCATCCGTCAGATCGAGTCGAAGACCATGTCGAAGCTGCGCCACCCGAGCCGCTCGCAGGTGCTGCGCGACTACCTGGACTGAGACCGGCGGGACCGGGCCCACGGGCTCGGTCCCGGGTACGACGAGAGCCCCGAGGAGACGTCTCCTCGGGGCTCTCGTCGTGCGTCGGGGGCCGGTGCGTCAGCGCGCGCCGTGCTCCGCGAGCAGCTTGTCGGTCTCGTCCTGGATGGAGGTCGCGACGCCGGTGTAGGCGTCCGCGTGCGCCCGTGCGTGGTGGCCGCAGAACAGCAGCTCGCCGCTCGGCAGGACCACGCGGACGTACGCCTGGGCCCCGCAGCGGTCGCAGCGGTCGGCCGCGGTCAGCGGTTCGGTGGTGGTCGTCGTAGCAGTCACGTGAACATCAAACCATCCCCTCCCCGGGATTCGTCCCGCCGGGGCCCCGGGTTCGCTACCCGCGAAGTGCCGCCCGCGACGTGGGTGAGCCGTCGCGCGGCGGGGCAACCCGAGGGTGTCAGCCCGCTCGTCTAGGCTGTCCGCCGTGACGACCACCTCCGCTGAGTCCAGCTACACCGCTCGGCACCTGTCCGTGCTCGAGGGCCTCGAGGCCGTGCGCAAGCGACCGGGCATGTACATCGGCTCGACCGACTCCCGCGGCCTCATGCACTGCCTCTGGGAGATCATCGACAACTCCGTCGACGAGGCGCTCGCGGGCAACTGCTCGCGCATCCGCGTGGTGCTGCACGCCGACTCGTCCGTGACGGTCGAGGACGACGGCCGCGGCATCCCCGTGGACATCGAGCCCAAGACGGGGCTGTCCGGCGTCGAGGTCGTCTTCACGAAGCTCCACGCGGGCGGCAAGTTCGGCGGCGGCTCCTACACGGCCTCGGGCGGCCTGCACGGCGTCGGCGCCTCCGTCGTCAACGCGCTGTCGGCCCGGCTCGACGTCGAGGTGGACCGCGGCGGCAAGACGCACCGCATGACCTTCCACCGCGGCGAGCCCGGCACGTTCGCCGACCCGCGCACGGGTCCCACGCCCGACGCCGCGTTCGAGCCCTTCGTGAGCCGCTCCGAGCTCGCGGTGGTCGGCAAGACCCGCCGGGGCGTCACCGGGACGCGCGTGCGCTACTGGGCCGACCGCCAGATCTTCCCGAAGAACGCGGTCTTCTCCTACGACGAGCTCGTGACCCGCGTGCGCCAGACCACCTTCCTCGTGCCGGGCCTCGAGATCACCGTGCGCGACGAGCGCGGGCTGGCCGGCACGCCGGGCGAGGCGGGCCCGCACGAGGAGACGTTCGTCCACCAGGGCGGCTCCGTCGACTTCGTCGAGTTCCTCGCGCCGGACACGCCCGTCACCGCGACGTGGCACCTCACGGGGTCGGGGTCGTTCACGGAGACCGTCCCCGTGCTCGACGACCGCGGCCACATGTCGCCGCAGGCCGTGCAGCGCGAGTGCGAGGTCGACGTCGCGCTGCGCTGGGGCTCGGGGTACGAGACCGAGGTGCGCAGCTTCGTCAACATCATCGCGACCCCCAAGGGCGGGTCCCACCTGGGCGGCTTCGAGCAGGGGCTGCTCAAGGTGCTGCGCAAGGCGGTCGAGACGAACGCGCGCCGCCTCAAGGTCTCGACGAAGGACGCGTCCGAGCGCATCGAGAAGGACGACGTGCTCGCGGGCCTCACCGCCGTCGTCACCGTCCGCCTCGCCGAGCCGCAGTTCGAGGGCCAGACCAAGGAGGTCCTCGGGACGGCGCCGGTGCGCGCGATCGTGTCCCGCGTGGTCGAGAAGGAGCTCAACGCGCTCCTCACGTCGACCAGGCGCGACGAGAAGACGCAGGCCGCGCTCCTGCTCGACAAGGTCGTCGCCGAGATGCGCGCGCGCATCACCGCGCGCAAGCAGAAGGAGATCTCGCGCCGCAAGAACGCGCTCGAGACGTCGTCCCTGCCGGCCAAGCTCGTCGACTGCCGCAGCGACGACGTCGGGCGCAGCGAGCTCTTCATCGTCGAGGGCGACAGCGCGCTCGGCACCGCCCGCCTCGCGCGCAGCTCGGACTTCCAGGCGCTCCTGCCGATCCGCGGCAAGATCCTCAACGTGCAGAAGGCGTCCGTGAGCGACATGCTCCGCAACGCCGAGTGCACGGCGATCATCCAGGTGATCGGCGCCGGGTCGGGCCGCTCGTTCGACCTCGAGGCCGCGCGCTACGGCAAGATCGTGCTCATGACGGACGCCGACGTCGACGGCGCCCACATCCGCACGCTGCTCCTCACGCTCTTCTACCGGTACATGAAGCCGCTCGTCGAGGCGGGTCGCGTGTTCGCCGCCGTCCCGCCGCTGCACCGCATCGAGGTCATCGGCTCGGGCCGGCGCAAGAACGAGTACGTCTACACGTACTCCGAGGCCGAGCTCGCGGCGACCCTCAAGAAGCTCGACCGGGCGGGTCGTCGGTACAAGGACGACATCCAGCGCTACAAGGGCCTGGGGGAGATGGACGCCGACCAGCTCGCCGAGACGACGATGGACCCGCGCCACCGCACGCTGCGACGTGTCACGGCCGAGCACGCCGAGGCCGCCGAGCGCGTGTTCGAGCTGCTCATGGGCAGCGACGTCGCGCCGCGCAAGGACTTCATCGTGCAGGGCGCGGCGGAGCTCGACCGGGCGCGCATCGACGCCTGACCGTGGCCGGCGGGCAGCCACCTCCCGTAGCCGACCCGACCCGGCGGCTGCGCCGGACGGTGCTCGTCGTCGCAGGGCTCAACCTCGCGTACTTCGGCGTCGAGCTGTGGGTCGCGCTCGCCGCGGGGTCGGTCTCGCTCCTCGCCGACAGCGTGGACTTCCTCGAGGACACGGCGATCAACGTGCTCGTCGCCGTCGCGCTGGGCTTCCCGCTCGCGCGGCGTGCCCTCCTGGGCAAGGGGATGGCGGTCGTCATCCTCGCTCCCGCGCTCGTCGCGGCCTGGGAAGCCGCGGGACGCTTCGGCGACCCGCCCGCGCCCGCGGTCGTGCCCGTCGTCCTCGCGTCGCTCGGGGCGATCGCCGTCAACGGCACGTGCGCCTGGCTCCTCGCCCGCGTGCGCCACCACGGCGGCTCCCTCGGGCGGGCCGCGTTCCTCTCGGCCCGCAACGACGTGCTCGTGAACGTCGTCGTCGTCGTCATGGCGGTCGTCACCGCGTGGAGCGGGTCGGGCTGGCCCGACCTCGTGCTCGGCTGCGGGATCATCCTGCTCGCCCTCCACTCCGCGCACGAGGTCTGGGAGGTCAGCGAGGAGGAGCGGCTCGCCGCCCAGGCCGTCGCGGGCGAGGAGATCGGCTGACGGCGCGTCGTCGGACCGGGGACGAGGTGGTCGGGGGCGGGCGTCGTCCGACTGGCGGGCGACCAGGCGCGGGGGAGCGCTCGCTCCGTACGCTGGGTGCGTGACCCTCCGAACCTTCCGCGAGGCGCCCGCGCGCCCGCTCACCGCCCTGACGTCCCTCCTGCTCGCCGCGGGCCTGCTCGCCGGCTGTTCCGCGTCGGGCGACGAGGCCGAGGCGTCCGCGTCGCCGACGGTGTCCGAGTCCTCGGCGAGCGACGACGCGTCGGACGACGCCTCGGACGACGCCTCCGACGAGGGCACGGACGACGACGGTGCGGACGACGACGGCACGGACGCCGGGGACGACGACGCGCCGGAGCTCTCCTACGACGGCGAGGACGGGAGCACCGCGCTCGACCTGCTGCTCGAGGCCGACCCGTCGGCCGAGGTGACCGGCGAGGGCGAGAACGCCTTCGTCACGGCGATCGACGGCGTCGCGGCCGACCCGGACAGCGAGTTCTGGGCGCTGTACGTCAACGGTGAGATGGCTACGGTGGGCGCAGGGTCGCTCGACACGACGGACGAGGACGAGATCACGTGGAAGCTCGAGACGTTCACCTCCTGACGCGGCTCGCCGCGTCCCCCACGCGCTGGTGGCGCTCGGCGCTCGTCGTGGCGTTCGCGGCGCTCGCCGTCGTGTGGCGGCTCGTGCGCGCGGACCTCGGCGCGCCGCCGAACCTCGAGCTCGTCACCGCTGCGACGTTCGCCGCGACGATCCTGCTGCGCTCGCGCTGGGCGTTCGTCGTGCCGCTCGCGGTGACGGTCGTCTCCGACGTCGTGCTGGGCAACACCGCGATCGCGCTCTTCACGTGGAGCGCGTGGCTCGTCGTCGGGCTCGGCTCGCTGCTCGCGCGGAACACGACCGGCTGGCGGCGCGTCGGCGCGGGCGCGGCGTTCGGCGTCGCCGGGTCGCTGTGGTTCTTCCTCTGGACGAACTTCGGCGTCTGGCTCCAGAGCCGCGGCGTCTGGTACCCCGCGGGACCGGAAGGCCTCGTCGCGAGCTACGTCGCCGGCCTGCCGTTCCTGCGCACCATGCTGGTCGGCAACCTCGTGCTCGTCCCGCTCGCGGCTGCGGTCACGCTACTCGTCGACCGCCTGGAGTCGTCCCGCGCCCTGGCCACCTCCACCACGGCCCACCCCGCCTGACGGCGGCCACGACCCGGCACCGCGCTCTCCCTCCGTGCGGGGGCGTGGGGCGTGCGTAGGGTCGGGACATGCGGATCACGGCCGAGCTCGGGGACATCACGCGCGTGGCGACGGACGTCGTCGTCAACGCGGCGAACTCGGCGCTGCTGGGAGGGGGCGGGGTCGACGGCGCGATCCACGCCGCGGCGGGGCCTCGCCTGCTCGAGGCGTGCCGCCGTCTGCGCGCGACGACGCACCCCGACGGCCTGGCGGTCGGCGATGCCGTCGCGACGGAGGCGTACGACCTGCCCGCGCGGTGGGTCGTGCACACCGTGGGCCCGAACCGGCACCGCGGGCAGACGGACCCCGCGCTGCTCGCGTCCTGCTTCACGCGCTCCCTCGACGTGGCCGCGGGGCTCGGTGCGCGCTCGGTGGCGTTCCCCGCGGTGAGCGCGGGCGTGTACGGGTGGGACGCGACGACGGTCGCCGACGTCGCGGTCGCGGCCGTGCGCGGCTGGCAGCCGGATGGCGCGACGGGCGTCGAGGAGGTGCGCTTCGTGCTGTTCGGCGACGCCCTGCTCCACGCGTTCCGGAGCGCGCTCGACGCGACGGCGTGAGCGCCCGCCTGCGGCGGCCGGCCCACCGGCCGGCCCGCAGACACCCGGGCGCGGTCGTCAGCCCAGCTGCTCGGCGAGCCCGACGATGATCCCGCTCGGACCGCGCAGGTAGCAGAGCCGGTACGCGTCCTCGAACCGGGAGATCTCGTCGAGCACCTCCCCGCCGTGGGCGCGCAGGCGCTCGACGGTGTCGTCGACGTCGTCGACGGCGAACATCACGCGGTGCAGGCCGAGCGTGTTGGGCGGGGCGGTCGAGAGGCCCAGGTCGATCGGCTCCGGCGCGTGGTAGCGCGTCAGCTCGAGCCGGCCGCCGCCGCCCGGCACGCGCATCATCGCGATCTCGGACCGCAGCCCGTCGAGCCCGACGACGCGCTCCGCCCACCGGCCCTCAATCGTCGTCCGTCCCTCCAGCTCCATCCCGAGCTCGGCGAAGAAGGCGACGGCCGCGTCGAGGTCGTCGACGACGACCGCGACGTTGTCCAGGCGCTGGATCGCCATGCGGTACCTCCTGAGGACGACGGGTCCGGGGCGGCCTCAGGCGTCCCGCGCGACGCCGCGGTCCGGCTTGCTCATGTCGCCCGTGCCGGGGGTGCCGTCGGCGAGGCCGTACCGCAGCAGCACGGTACCGCGTGGGCTCGCCGCGGGACGGTCGAGGAGGGTGAGGTTCGTGGGGACGGCGCCGCCGTCGAACACGGTCTTGCCCGTACCGAGCACGACGGGGTGCACCCACAGGTCGAGGCGGTCGAACAGCTTCTCGCGCAGCAGCGTCTGGACGAGGTCGAGGCTGCCGACGACCTTGACGTGCTCGTGCCGCTCGCGCACCTCGCGCACCGCCGCGGGGAGGTCGGCGCCGAGCAGCGTCGAGCCGGCCCACGGCAGGTCGGGCGTGCCGCGCGACGCGACGTACTTGGGGATGCGGTTGAACAGCGCCGCGAAGTCGTCGTCCTGCCCGCCCTCCTGGTGCGGCCAGTAGGCGGCGAAGATGTCGTACGTCTTGCGCCCGAGCAGCAGCGCGTCCGTGCCCTCGTACGCGGCGTCCACCTGCGCCCCGGCGACCTCGTCGAGCAGCGGCGCCTGCCAGCCGCCGAACGGGAAGTCGTTCTCGGGGTCCTCCTCCGGCCCGCCGGGCGCCTGCCCGACGAGGTCGAGGGTCGTGAACAGCTCGATCTCGATCGATCCCATGGTCGTCTCCATGTCGGCTCGCCGTCTCGGTCCAGGGGTAGACCGCGCAGCGCCGGGGAACTCATCGAGCGGGGGAGCGGACCTGCCCCCGCGCCGTCGGCACGGCGGAGGTCGCGGTGAGACCGCGCCGACGTGTCGCATCCCACAGTGCCCGGTTGGAACGGCGGGCAGCCGCCGGGCGTCCTACGCTCAAGGACGCGGGAGTAGACGGCAACCAGCCGTCGCCCCTGCCCGGCGCGGCCGCGCGGCCGCGCCGGCGGTCACGCGCCCCCGGTCGTCTCGTCGCTGAGCCGGGCGCTCGTGCGTCCGGCCGTCTGGAGCTCGTGTGTCAGGTAACGCCACCGCCAGGTTCACCAACGTCGCGCTGCTGTCCGTCACCAGCCGGCTTCCCGCCGGCGTGCGGACGTCCGCCGAGGTGCAGGAGCGGCTCGCTCCCGCGCTGCGGCGGCTGCGTCTGCCGTCCACGCTGCTGCAACGCGTCGCAGGCGTGCACGAGCGGCGCTCCTGGACCGCCCAGGAGGACGTCGACGACGCGACGGTCGCCGCGGGGCAGGAGGCGCTCCGCGCCGCCGGGGTGGACCCGAGCGACGTCGGGCTCCTGATCAACACGTCGGTCACGCGCAAGCACCTCGAGCCGTCGGTCGCGGTGCGGCTGCACCACGGGCTCGGGCTGCCGTCGTCCGCCACCAACTTCGACGTCGCCAACGCGTGCCTCGGCTTCATCAACGGCATGAGCCTCGCCGCGGGCATGATCGAGTCCGGTCAGATCCGCTACGCCGTCGTCGTGGACGGCGAGGACGCCGACATCATCCACGACCGCACGATCGCGCGGCTGCTGCGCGAGGACCGGGACCGCGACGACTTCATGCAGGAGTTCGCCTCGCTCACGCTCGGCTCCGGCTCGGCCGCCGCCGTGCTGGGCCGCGCGGACGAGCACCCGCACGCCCACCGCGTGCTCGGTGGCGTCACCCGGGCCGCCACCCGGTTCCACGACCTGTGCGTGGGCAGCACCGACGGCATGTTCACCGACGCGAAGGCGCTGCTGGAGGGCGGCCTCGAGCTCGTCGTGGACGCCTGGAAGGACGCCGTCGCCGACTGGGACTGGTCCTCCATGGACCGGTACATCACGCACCAGGTCTCGCGCGTGCACACCGACGCGATCGTCGAGGCGGTGGGCCTGGACCGGTCCCGCGTGCCCACCACCTACGAGCGGCTCGGCAACGTGGGGCCGGCGTCCGTGCCGATCACGCTCGCCGCGGAGCAGAGCACGCTCAGCACCGGAGACCGGGTGCTGCTCATGGGCGTGGGTTCCGGCATCAACACGGCGATGCTGGAGCTGGCCTGGTGACCGGGCCCGCCCCCACCCCCGTGACCGACTCCCTCCTCCGCCCCGCCGGCACCGTCCCGCCCGGGCTCCCCGGCCTGGACCCGCGCTCCAGCCACCTGCTGCGCGACGCCCGCGGCGCGACCTGGCACTTCCTCGACACGGGCCCCGAGCTCGAGCGGCACGGTCTCGCGCCCGTCGGCACCGTGCTCGCCGTGCACGGCAACCCCACGTGGTCCTACCTGTGGCGGCGGCTCGTGACCGACTCCGTCGCCGCCGCGCAGGGCGGTGGTGCGGCGTGGCGCGTCGTCGCCGTCGACCAGCTCGAGATGGGGCTCTCCGACCGCACCGGCGAGCACCGCCCGCTCGCGCGCCGCGTCGCCGACCTGGGCGCCTTCACCGACGCCCTCGGGCTCGCCGGGCCCGTCGTCACCCTCGGCCACGACTGGGGCGGCGTCGTCTCCCTCGGCTGGGCCGTCGACCACCCCGACCTCCTCGCCGGCGTCGCGCTGCTCAACACCGCCGTGCACCAGCCCGACGGCGCCGCGCTGCCCGCGCCGCTGCGCCTCGCGCTCGCCGGGCCCGTGCACCGGCTCGGCACCCGCACGACGCCCGCCTTCCTCGACACGACGCTCGCCCTGGCGCGCCCGCGCCTGCCCGCCGACGTCGCGGACGCCTACCGCCTGCCCTACCGCACCGCACTCGACCGCGACGGGATCGAGGGCTTCGTCGCCGACATCCCCGTGGACGCCGCGCACCCCAGCGCGCCCGAGCTCGACCGCATCGCCGCCGGCGTCGCACGGCTCCGCGTACCCGCCGTGCTGCTGTGGGGACCGCACGACCCGGTGTTCTCCGACCGCTACCTCGACGACCTCGTTCACCGGCTGCCGCACGCACACGTGCACCGCTTCTCAGGAGCCGGTCACCTCGTCGCCGAGGACGCGGACTGGACGCCCGCCGTCCTCGGGTGGCTCGGGGGCGAGGTGCTCGCACCGGCTGGCATCCCCGTCAGCACCGGCGGGCCCGCGACGGCCGACGCCGGGACCACCGGTGCCGGGACCACCGGCGCCGACGGAAGTGCCGACGCGCCGTTCGTGCCGCTGTGGGCGGGGCTCGACGCGCGGGCGGGGGACGACGCGCCCGCCGTGCTGGACATGGCCGCGACCGGTGCCGACGGCTCTGCCCGGGCCGTGAGCTGGCGGGCGCTGCACCGGCAGGTGCAGCGGGTGGCTGCCGGGCTGCACGCGATCGGGGTACGCCGGGGCGACCGGGTGTCGCTGCTCGTGGAACCGGGGCCCACCCTGACCGCACTGGTGTACGCGTGCCTGCGGATCGGGGCCGTCGTGGTGGTCGCCGACGCCGGGCTGGGGGTCCGCGGGCTCACCCGCGCCCAGCGCGGGGCGTGGCCGCGGTTCGTCGTCGCGCAGACCAAGGGCCTGGCCGCGGCGCGCGCGCTCGGCTGGCCCGGCGTGCGTATCTCGGCCGAGCCGCTCGCGCCCGCGGTCCGGCGGGCGCTGGGCGTGACGCACGAGCTCGTCGACGTCGCGCGCGCCGGGGAGGGCGCCGCGCTGCCGCCCGAGCCCGGACCCGACGACGAGGCCGCCGTGCTCTTCACGTCCGGGTCCACGGGACCGGCCAAGGGCGTCGTGTACTCGCACGCCCGCCTCTCCGCGCTGCGGGACACGCTCGCCGAGCACTTCGACGTCGGCCCCGACACCGGGCTCGTCACGGGCTTCGCCCCGTTCGCGCTGCTCGGGCCCGCGCTCGGCACCCGGTCGGTGACGCCGCGCATGGACGTCTCCTCGCCGCGCACGCTCACCGCCCGGGCCGTCGCCGACGCCGTGCGCGCCTCGGACGCGCGCATCGTGTTCCTCTCGCCCGCCGCGATCCTCAACGTGGTCGCGACCGCCGACACGCTCGACGCCGCCGACCGCGACGCCCTCGTGCGCGTGCGCACGTTCCTCTCCACGGGCGCGCCGATCTCGGCCGAGCTGCTCGGCTCGGCCGCCGACCTCATGCCCGCCGCCACGGCGCACACCCCCTACGGCATGACGGAGTGCCTGCTCGTCACGGACGTCACGCTCGACGGCATCCGCGACGCCGCCGCGACCCCCGACGCGGGCGTGTGCGTGGGCCGGTCCGTGCCCGGGGCGGAGGTGCTCGTCAGCGCGCTCGACGCCGACGGCGCGGCGACCGGCGCACCGTCGGCGGCGCCCGGCGTGCTCGGCGAGGTCGTCGTGCGCGCCGGGCACCTCAAGGAGCGCTACGACCGGCTGTGGCTCACCGACCAGGCCGCCGAGCGCGACACCCCACCCGGGCGCTGGCACCGCACCGGCGACGTCGGGCACCTCGACGCGCAGGGTCGCCTGTGGATCGAGGGGCGGCTCGGGCACGTGCTCCGCACCGCCGACGGCCCGCTGGCCCCCGTGGGGCCGGAGCAGCACGTGGAGCGGGTGGCGCAGGTGCGGCGGGCCGCCGTCGTCGGCGTCGGGCCCGCGGGCGTGCAGCAGGCGGTCGCGGTGGTCGAGACCGTGCCCGACGCCCGGCGCCCCGGGCTGGCGCCCGAGGCGCTGACCGCCGCCGTGCGCGCCGCGTCGCCCGTGGCGCTCGCGGCCGTGCTCGTGGTGCCGCGCATGCCCACCGACGTGCGGCACAACTCCAAGATCGACCGGGTGCGTCTCGCCGCCTGGGCGGGCGGCGTCCTCGCCGGCGGGCGGGTGGGTCGGCCGTGACCGTGCTCGTGACCGGAGCGTCGGGTCTGCTCGGAGGCGCCGTCGCCCGCGCGCTCGTGGCCCGCGGCGACGACGTCCGCACGCTCCAGCGCCGCCCCTCCGGGGTGCCGGGCGTGGACGACGTCCAGGGGTCCGTGACCGACCCGGCGGCCGTCGCGCGCGCCGTCGAGGGCGTCGACGCGGTCGTGCACCTCGCGGCCAAGGTGTCGCTCGCGGGCGAGCCCGCGGAGTTCCACGCCGTGAACGTCGACGGCACCCGCGCGCTCCTCGACGCGGCCGAGCGCGCCGGGGTCGAGCGGTTCGTGCAGGTGTCCTCGCCGTCCGTCGCGCACCTGGGTTCGTCCCTGGTCGGCGCGGGCACGACGCCGGCCGACCCTCGGCACGCGCGCGGCGACTACGCGCGCACGAAGGCGGCGGCCGAGGTGCTCGTCCTGGGTCGCGACCGCCGTTCGCGGCCGGACGGGTCGGGCGGGACCGGGCCGAGCGTCGTCGCGGTGCGCCCCCACATCGTGTGGGGACCGGGCGACACCCAGCTCGTCGAGCGGGTTCTCGAGCGGGCTGCGGGCGGCCGCCTGCCCCTGCTGGGGCACGGCGCGGCGCTCATCGACACGCTCTACGTCGACAACGCCGCGGACGGGATCCTCGCCGCGCTCGACCGCGCCCACGACGTGCACGGCCGGGCGTACGTGCTGACCAACGGCGAGCCGCGCACCGTCGCCGACCTGCTCGTGGGCATCTGCCGCGCGGGCGGCGTCGAGCCGCCGCGGTGGCGCGTGCCGGCCGGGGTCGCGCGGGCCGCGGGCAGCCTGGTCGAGGCCGTCTGGCGCGTGCGTCCGGGTGCCGACGAGCCGCCGATGACGCGGTTCCTCGCCGAGCAGCTGTCGACCGCGCACTGGTTCGACCAGCGGCCCACGCGCCACGACCTGCGCTGGCGCCCTGCCGTGAGCGTCGACGAGGGGCTGCGGCGCCTGGCCGCGCACTACGGCGGCGCGGCCGTCTGACGCCGTCCGAGGTGCCCGTCTGTGCCCACGACGACGCTGCACGTTCACGAGTGCCTGTGCCGGTGCCGGTGCTAACCACGGTCATACAGGCGCGCGTTTGCGTACGCGGTGTTCGGATCCGGCGCGTCGATCCAGGTAGGAGGCGGCTTGGAAGACGGTCCTGCCGACCGTGTCCGAGATGCTGACGGAGTCGACCATCGGGATCATGTAGAAGCCCGCCCGTGTCAGCGGGCGACGCTCAGGTGAGCGGTCAACGGAGGCGTTGTCGGCGCGCTCGACCGCTTGTCCGTTCCATGCCGCTCGGTGGGGCGCCGCGAACGAAGCCAAGGACCTGTTGCGACGAGAGCGTCGACCTGAGGAGACCGCGTATGGCGCTATACGACATCACGAAGCTCTCGACCGAAATCCCCGTCACGAAGGACTCTTTGGTCATATTGCCGAGAACGAGCTTCGCCCAGGAAGGGCTTCTCGAGCGCACTCATTTGCAGGCCGCGCTCCGCGACCACATCGAACTGGTCGACCGCAACCTGCTTGTCGTGGCCGAAGAGTTCGGGGACTTCGAAGGCGCCCACCGCAGGATCGATCTTCTGTGCCTGAGTCGTGAGGGCCGCCTCGTCGTGCTTGAGCTCAAGCGCACGGTTGATGGCGGCCACATGGAGCTCCAGGCGATCCGATATGCGGCCATGGTCTCGACCATGACGTTCCAACTTCTCGTCAGCGCGTTCGCCAGGTATCGAAGGGAGCGAGGTGTCACCGACGAGAGCGAACCGGATGCACGCTCCGAATTGCTCGCGTGGCTGGACTGGGACGAGGAGGAGGAGCCGGTGCTCTCGCGCGAGGTCGGGATCGTGCTGGTCTCGGAGGACTTTGGTCCGGAGATCACCACCACGGTTCTGTGGCTGAACGAGTTCCACGACTTCGACATCCGCTGTGTACGTCTTACTCCCTACCGGCACGAGAGCACTCTCTTGCTCGACGTTCAGCAGGTGGTTCCACTTCCCGAGGCCGCCGACTACATCGTGCGTGTTCGCCAGAGAGAGCAAGCCGTGGTGCGTCAGACGCAGGGGACTGCCAACCAGGACAGGACAAAGTTCATCGTGGTAACGCCTGGCGAAGCGTCGGGTCCGCTGCCGAAGCGGGCAGCGGTCTTGCGCCTCGTCCAAGGCCTCGTGGCAAGTGGCGTTCCAGTCACGGCGATCAAGGACGCACTCGATTCGGTACCTGGGGCCACTGGAAAGCTGATCGTCGTCGATGGACTATTCTCCGACGCCGATGAGCTCTGGGACGCCGTCGTGCAGCAGCTCCAGAGGTCGCCCGCGAATAGGAAGCGTTGGCACTTGGACGATCCGATCCACGAGGCAGGACGGACGTGGATCCTCAACAACAACTGGGGCATCCAGACGCGTGATGTCTTCGTTCGCCTCATCGACATGGCCCCGGTCCCGGGATTCGCGGTACATGAAGCGGGACCAACTGATCCAGCCGACGGCAGAACAGACAGCAATCTCACCGATCGAATACGTCGTTGACCCGCTCCTGCGGAGGCGGTGAGGGAAGCTTGCGACCGCAGATCCGACCCGACGACGCCGTGACTGAAACCGCGCACGTGATCGGTGGACCATCACGCAGGTGCCGACCGACCCAGAGCCGTGTTGCCCGACAGGAAGCAGCCCGGCGAACCAAAGAGGTGTTCTCACCAGCGTGGTCGTCGGGTTCCTCGTTGAAGGTTGAGTAGGACGAGGGCAGCGGCGGTGATCTCGGTGATGCGGTTCGGGTCGAGGGTGATCATCTGCAGCGCGGGCCAGGTCTTCTTCAGCAGCGCGTTGCCTGCAGGCCCGTGGGCCAGGCCAGCGATTGGCTCTCTTCGACGGTTTATACCCGGCATGGAACCCGTTGCGAAAGGTGCTTCACATCACAAACGGCGCACCTTCCGGAGCTGCCCATGAGACTGCCATGCTTCACGCGCCACGCGCCCGACGGTGGGCGCCGCGAGGGGAGAAGCATGAACGTGCGCAGAACGATGCGAGCCACCGCCACCGGTTTCCTGGTGGTCTTGTTGGCGAGCGCGGGGGCCATGAGCGCCGCAGTCGCCTCAACGGAGGACTCCGTCGTCGAAGAGGACGAGACCGCCGTCGGCGAGGGCGAGTACCTGCCGCTCGACTACACCGGTCTGGACCCGGTCACTGAGGACTACGAGCTCGCCGTCCCGAGCGTTGACGGTCTCAGTGTTCAGCGCTTCAACCCCAACTCGATTCCCCTCCTGCCGCCCGGCGGAGGCGGGACGGAACCGACGGTTCCTTCGCCGCAGGCGACGTGGGCCGCGTGCGGGGTCTTCGACAAGAACACCAAGCTCGTCCGGACATTCACCCGAGTTGGCGGCGGCGGGCTCTCGGCCGGAAAGAGCTACCTGCGGTGTGGCTCGCAGGCCTGGGGCCTGCGCCACGTTGTCGACCGGCACCGCTCCCAGTGGGAGATGCTCGCGATGCTGGGCGGCAGCTCCAGCTGGCGGACGTTCGCCGACTGGGCCATCAACCAGGCCATGCGCTACCCAGCCCACGTCACCTACGTGAGCAAGAACGACACCTACGTCTACAAGACGCAGATCCAGATTCGCGACCGCAGCGATCGAGTGCGCGCGGTCAAGTACGTCTACGTCGTCGTGGCCCGGGTTTCCAAGAACATCATCACCACCTACCCTTCTGACAAGTGACCACTCAAACCGTGGAGCGGTTCGCGCTTCAATCCTCCGGCGACGGGAACGACATGCGCGTTTCCGAAGGCAGGGCGCAGATTTACCGCTGGGACGGCACATCGTACGATCCGCCGATCGTGTTCGACGTCGATGACGACGAACTGAATCGCTACGTCGCCGCGGTCGCGGACGACGTCGAGGTGCTGTGGCCCGGACGAGACCCGCAGTGGGCGAGCTTCGCCCTGCTCATCACGCACATCGACGAGGAGTTGCGCACAAGCGAGCCCGCGCCCACCCGGCTCAGGATCGACGAGCGCGGGCGCCTCGCGGCGCACTAGCCACCCCGACAGCCAGTCGGCACGATGCGAGCCGGGCACCCATACAGGTGCCCGGCTCGCAGCGTCTTCGTCGTCAGGCGGCCGCGGCCACTGGAGTCGCCCACATCCACCGGTCCGCCGGGCGCGCCGTGGGGTGCACCGTTGGGACGTAGGGCTGGATGGGAGCCTGAGCCGCTTTCCCGGACACCCGGTCTGAGAGGTGTTCTCGCCAGCGTGATCGTCGGGTTCCTCGTTGAAGGTTGAGCAGGACGAGGGCGGCGGCGGTGATCTCGGTGATGCGGTTCGGGTCGAGGGTGATCATCTGCAGGTCAGCGCGCCGACGCGCCCATCAAGCCATCGCGCTCGTGAGAACACCTCTCAGACGCTGAAGTACTTGGCCTCGGGGTGATGGAACACGAAACAATCTGTCGACTGCTCGGGGTGCAGCTGGAGCTCCGCCGACAGCTCGACGCCGACCCGCTCCGGCTTCAGGAGCTCGACGACCTTCGTGCGGTCCTCCATGTCCGGGCACGCGGGGTAGCCGAGCGAGAAGCGGGCGCCGCGGTACTCGAGCTTGAACATGCCCTCGACCTCGGTCGGGTCCTCGTCGGCGAACCCGAGCTCGGCGCGCACGCGCGAGTGCCACATCTCGGCCAGCGCCTCGGTGAGCTGCACGGACAGGCCGTGCAGCTCCATGTACTCGCGGTAGTGGTTCCCCGCGAACAGCTTCGCGGTGTGCTGGTCGACGCTCGCGCCCATGGTGACGAGCTGGACGGGCAGCACGTCGTAGCGTCCTGTCTCCTCGACCCACGACCGCGGCTTCACGAAGTCGGCGAGGCACAGGTGCCGGTCGCGGCGCTGGCGGGGGAACGTGAAGCGCAGCCGCTCCGTCCCCGGCTCGCCGCCCGACCCGCCGTCCGGCGCTCCGATCCCGGCGAGCCCGGCGCCGTGGTGCGCGACGACCACGTCGTCGCCCTCCGACCACACGGGGAAGTACCCGTAGACGACCGACGGGTCCACGACGCCCTCGATGCGGATCCGGTCGAGCCACGCGTTGAGCCGCGGGCGCCCCTCGGTCTCGACGAGCTCCTCGTACGACGCCCCGGCCGTGCCGTCCGAACCTGAGGTCCCACGCCCCGGCTTGAGGCCCCACTGGCCCATGAACGTCGCGCGCTCGTCGAGGAACGCCGCGTACTCGGCGAGCTGGAGTCCCTTGACGAGCCGCGTGCCCCAGAACGGCGGGGTCGGCACCGGGTTGTCGGCGGCGACGTCGGACCGTGCGGGCAGGTCCTCGACCGGCGTCTCCGTCACGGTGACCACGGCGTGCCGGCGCTTCTTCAGCGCGGGCAGGCCCACGGCGTCGGGCGACTCGCCGCGCGCCACGCGGACGAGCGGCTCCATGAGCCGCAGGCCCTCGAACGCGTCGCGCGCGTACCGCACGACGCCGGGGAACTGGCCGGCGAGGTCGTCCTCGACGTACGTCCGCGTGAGCGCCGCGCCGCCGAGGAGTACGGGCCAGCGGTTCGCGAGCCCGCGCGAGGCGAGCTCGGCGAGGTTCTCCTTCATGACGACCGTCGACTTCACGAGCAGCCCCGACATCCCGATGACGTCGGCGTCGTGCTCCTCGGCCGCCTCGATCATGGCCGAGACCGGCTGCTTGATGCCGATGTTGACGACCGTGTAGCCGTTGTTCGTGAGGATGATGTCGACGAGGTTCTTGCCGATGTCGTGGACGTCGCCGCGCACGGTCGCGAGCACGATCGTGCCCTTGCTGCCGGTGTCGCCCTCGACGCGCTCCATGTGCGGCTCGAGGTAGGCGACGGCCGTCTTCATGACCTCGGCCGACTGCAGCACGAACGGGAGCTGCATCTCTCCGCGCCCGAAGAGCTCGCCGACGACCTTCATGCCCTTGAGCAGGTGGTCGTTGACGATGTCGAGCGCGGCGATCCCGGACGCCATCGCGGCGTCGAGGTCGTCCTCCAGCCCCTTGCGCGCGCCGTCGACGATGCGCCGCTCCAGCCGCTCGCCCACGGGCAGCGCGGCGAGCTCGGCAGCGCGCTGGTCCTTGAGCGCGGCGGAGTCCACGCCCTCGAAGAGCTCGAGCAGGCGCGCGAGCGGGTCGTGCACGAGGTTCCCCTCGTCGTCGTACCGGCGGCGGTCCCACACGAGGTCGAGCGCGGCCTCGCGCTGCTCGTCGGGGATCTGCGCGAGCGGGAGGATCTTCGCGGCGTGCACGATCGCGGAGTCCAGCCCGGCCTGGACCGCCTCGTGGAGGAAGACCGAGTTGAGCACGGTGCGCGCGGCCGGGTTGAGCCCGAACGACACGTTGGAGACGCCGAGCGTGGTGTGGATGCCGGGGAAGCGGCGCGTGATCTCGCGGATCGCCTCGACCGTCTCGATCGCGTCGCGCCGCGTCTCCTCCTGGCCCGTGGCGATGGGGAACGTCAGCGCGTCGACGATGATGTCGTCCACCCGCACGCCCCAGTCGCGCGTGAGGGTCTCCACGAGCCGGGTCGCGATCGCGACCTTCGTCTCCGCGGTGCGGGCCTGGCCCTCCTCGTCGATCGTCAGCGCGACGACCGCGGCCCCGTGCTCGACGACGTGCGGCATGATCCGCGCGAAACGCGACGTCGGCCCGTCGCCGTCCTCGAAGTTCACGGAGTTGACGACCGCGCGCCCGCCGACGAGCTCGAGGCCCGCCGCGATGACGTCGGGCTCCGTCGAGTCGATGACGAGGGGGAGCGTGGACGCGCTCGCGAGCCGCGACACGACCGAGCGCACGTCCGCGACGCCGTCGCGCCCCACGTAGTCGACGCACACGTCGAGCAGGTGCGCGCCGTCGCGGGTCTGGGCGCGCGCGATCTCGACGCACTCGTCCCAGTTCTCGGCGAGCATCGCCTCGCGGAACGCCTTGGAGCCGTTCGCGTTCGTGCGCTCGCCGATCGCGAGGAACGACGCGTCCTGGTGCAGGTCCGTGTGCGAGTACAGGCTCGCGACGCCGTTCTCGCGCTCCGGGTGCCGCTCGGCCACCGGACGACCGCGCACCGCCTCGACGACGCGGCGCAGGTGCTCGGGCGTCGTGCCGCAGCACCCGCCCACGAGCCCGAGCCCGAACTCGCCGACGAACTGCGTGTGCGCGGCGGCGAGCTCGTCCGGGGTGAGCGGGTACGACGCGCCGTCCGGCCCGAGCACGGGCAGGCCCGCGTTCGGCATGCACGTGACGGGCATCTGCGCGTGCCGCGCGAGGTGGCGCAGGTGCTCGCTCATCTCCGCCGGGCCGGTCGCGCAGTTGAGGCCGATCGCGTCGACGTCGAGCGCCTGCAGCGTCGTGAGCGCCGCGCCGATCTCCGAGCCCATGAGCATGGTCCCCGTGGTCTCGACGGTCACCTGGACGATCACCGGTACCTTGCGCCCGACGTCGCGCATCGCCGCGCGCGACCCGCTCACCGCGGCCTTCGCCTGCAGCAGGTCCTGGCTCGTCTCGACGAGGATCGCGTCGACGCCGCCGTCGAGCAGCCCCGCGGCCTGCTCGGCGAACGTGTCGCGCAGGTGGGTGTACGTCGTGTGCCCGAGGCTCGGGAGCTTCGTGCCCGGGCCCATCGAGCCGAGCACCCAGCGCGGGTGCTCGGGCGTCGCGAACGCGTCGGCACGCTCGCGCGCGATGCGCGCCCCCGCCGCGGCGAGCTCGCGGATCCGGTCGTCGATGTCGTAGTCCGACAGGTTCGACCAGTTCGCGCCGAACGTGTTCGTCTCGATCGCGTCGACCCCGACCTCGAGGTAGGCGTCGTGGACCGCCCCGATGATGTCCGGGCGGGAGACGTTGAGGATCTCGTTGCAGCCCTCGAGGCCCTGGTAGTCCTCGAGGCTCGGGTCCTGCGCCTGGATCATCGTGCCCATCGCGCCGTCCGCGACGACGACGCGCGTGCGCAGCGCCTCCGCGAGGGCCTGGGCGCGGGCGTCGGCGAGATCCGGGGGAGCGACGGTGGGCATGGAGGCAGCGTAAGTCGCGCGGGCGCCGTCGTGGGGAGCCGTCTCTCGCTGTGGTCCCCGGCGAAAAGCCGGTGCCCGACGCCGCCCCGTCGCCTAGCGTGGTCACCATGCCTTCGCACGTCCCCACCGCACCGCCCGACGCCGCGCCGCTCGCCCCGATCGCCGAGCGCGCCGCCGCCCCCACGACCCTGCCGCCCGTGACCGCCGGCGCCCTGACGTGGCGGCCCGCCGTCCCCGAGGACGCGCCCGCCCTGCTCACGCTCAAGAACGAGATCGCCGAGGCCGACGCCGAGCCCTACCGGGAGACGATCGCCGAGGTCGCCGAGCTCTTCACCGCCCCGTGGCGCACGTTCGCGACCGACTCGCTCGTCGGCGTCGACACGGACGGGTCGCTGCGCGCCTACGCGCTCGTCGACACCGCGCCCGGCGACGTCTCGACCGTCCGCACGTTCCTGTGGGGCGGCGTCCACCCGACCCACCGCGACCGGGGGATCGGGCGCGAGCTGTTCGCGTGGGAGATCGCCCGCGCGCGGCAGCTCCTCGCGGCGAGCGGCAAGGAGATCCCCGGCCGCATCGCCGTCTACGCGGAGGACACCGACCCGGCGTCGAAGATCCGCCTCTACGAGCGCTCGGGCCTCGAGGCGCGCCGCTTCTACTCCGACCTGCGTCGCGACCTCGCGGCGGGCCCGGTGCCGGACGTCGCGCTCGACGGATCGCTGCGCGTCGTCCCGTGGTCGCCCGAGCTCGACGAGGCGACGCGCCTCGCGCACAACGACGCGTTCCGCGACCACTGGGGGAGCGAGCCCCGCTCGCCCGAGTCGTGGTCGCACGGGCGCAGCGAGTTCGCCCCGCAGTGGTCGTTCCTCGTGCTCGACGACGCGCCCGACGTCGACGCGCTCCTCGCCGACCCGCACACCGACCCGGAGACCGCGCGGACGCTGCGCGACGGCGGGCCGCTCGTCGTCGGGTACGAGCTCGCCGGGCGCTACGACGAGGACTTCCCCGTGCGCGGGTACACGTTCGGGTACACCGAGCTCCTCGGGGTGCGCCGCGCGTACCGGGGACGCCGCGTCGCGGTCGCGGCGCTCGCGGCCGGGATGGCCGCGTTCGCCGCCGACGGCATGCAGTACGCCGCCCTCGACGTCGACACGGAGAACCCGTCCGGCGCGCACGGTCTGTACGCGAGCCTCGGCTACGAGAAGGTCTCCGGCTCGCGGGTGTACTCGATCGAGCTCTGAGACCTGCGGGTCCGCCCGCCGGGGGAGGTGTCGCTCGCGACGACGTGCGACGCCTCTCCCGCGGGGCGGGCGGTGCTCAGAGCGTCGAGGCGCTCAGCGCGTCGCAGTCCTGGAGCGAGCCCCCGTCGTAGCCGATCGTGAACCAGCGCTGGCGCTGCTCGCTCGACCCGTGCGTCCAGGCCTCGGGGTTCACGCTGCCCGTCGCGGACTCCTGGATGCGGTCGTCGCCGACGGCCGACGCCGCGGACAGGGCGTCGCGCAGCTGCTGCTCGGTGACCGGCTCGAGGAACGTCACCCCGGTGTCCGGGTCGACGGTCGACGACGCGTGCGCGGCCCACATGCCGGCGAGGCAGTCGGCCATGAGCTCGATGCGCACGGAGTCCGACTCCGGACCGGTCCCGCGGCGGTCGGCGGCGTCCATCGCGCCGATCTGCTGCTCGATGTGGTGGCCGAACTCGTGCGCCACGACGTACATGCGCGCGAGGCCGCCGTCGTTGGCGCCGAAACGCGACGTGAGGTCGTCGTAGAAACCGACGTCGATGTACACCGTCTGGTCCGGCGGGCAGTAGAACGGACCGACCGCGCTCGTCGCCGCGCCGCACCCGGTGGACACCTGTCCAGCAAAGCTCACGACGTCGGGGACCTCGTACTGCACCCCGGCCTGCGCGGGGAGCGCCTCGGACCAGTACGCGTCGAGCGCCTGCGCGGTCCCGCTGAGCTCGCACTCGAGGTCGCTGTTCGCCTGCTCGGCGGTGCACTGCTCGACGTACTGCGCCTGGCCCTCGCCGAGCGCGTCCGACGACGTCCCGCCGCCGCCCGTCAGGCCGCTGAGGTCGATGCCGGTCTGGCCGCTGAGCAGCGCGATCGCCAGCGCGACGAGCACGGCCCCGATGCCGCCGCCGGCGATCATCGGGCCGCGACCGCGGCCTCCGCCACCCTTGCGGACCCGGCCGCCCTCGAACGAGCCACCCTCTTGGAACGTCACGCGTCCACGCTACCGTCGCCGCGCGGACCACACCCGCCTACAGGTCGACGAGGGCCTGGAGCACGCGCGTCAGGAGCGCGTAGTCGCCGTGCGGCGTGGCGCCGCGCGCGTGCTTCTCCCGGCGCGTCTCGGCGGTATTTCCCGAAGGCTCCCGCTCCGGGCCGACGCCGTCCCGGCGCGGCAATTCTCCGGGAATGTTCTCCGGGCTTCTCGCCTGCATTTCCGAGAGGTAGGCGTCGACGAATTCCACGAGCAGCTGCTCGGTGCGTCGTCCGGTGAGCGCGATGTTCCAGTCCGACGGTCCGACGAGAATGACCGAGAGGTCCTTTCCGAGCCGGTAGACGAAGACGCAGCTCTCCGCGGTGTTGAGGACGCACCGCGCCGAGTCCCCGGGGATCTGGGGGCCGGAGGCGGACAGCGCCGCGGCGATCGCACGGGCCAGGTCGACGATCGGGGCGGCGTCGACCCCCGAGGAGCCGATCGGCTCGCCGCCCGGTCCCAGGGCGAGGACGTGGGCGACGTTCTCGAGCGCGTCGTCGATGCGCTCGAGCACGTCGCCCACGCTGCGCGGGCCGGCGACGGCGGCGCCGGAGGGGCTCGCAGCCATGCGCTAGAGCGAGATCGTCTCGTCGAGCGTGGCCAGGGCACGGCGGGCGAGCGCGAGGTTCGCGCGGCCGCGCTCGAGGACGAGGTACGTGAACGTGCCGCGCAGCCCGTCGCGCTGGGAGAGGCGGATGAGGTGGTACTGGTTGCCCAGCGTGATGAGGATGTCCTCGATGCTGTCGTCGAGGCCGAGCTGCTCGATCGCGCGGAGCTTGGCCCGGATCACCTCGGTGTTCGCGGCGGCGGCGAGCTCGAGGTCGAACATCACGAGCTGCTTCTGCACGAGCGCGAGCCCGCTGCCGTAGTCGACGACGGCGACGGCCATCGCGCCGTCGAGCTCGAGGATCTTGCTGAGCGCCTCGTCGGCTGTGCTCATGGTTTTCCTTTCGGAGGTTCTGCAGCGGACGTCGGGGACCGTATCACGCGCCCCGAGAATCCCCTCGGCCACGTCCAGCGGGCTTTCGGGTGGTTCTCGGGCGTGGTTGTGTTGTGCATTACCAGGAATGCGCGAGCGGGTGAAGCCGCGACATTCCGCGGCCGCGCGGGGGCCGTGCTCCGGCGGGACCGCGGCGCGGACCCGTAGAATCGACGTCGGCCCGCGCGGGCCGGTCCGGCCCGGGGGCTCCCTGCGGCGACCTGCCGCCGCCGGGCGCTCCCGCACCACCCGAGAGGACCCTCCCGTGATCACCGCCCACGGCGTCGAGCTGCGCGTCGGCGCCCGCGTGCTCCTGCACGAGGCCACCTTCCAGATCGCCTCCGGCGACCGGATCGGCCTCGTCGGGCGCAACGGCGCCGGCAAGACGACCCTGACCAAGACGCTCGCGGGGGAGACCCAGCCGACGGCGGGGAAGATCACGCGCGGCAACGAGATCGGCTACCTCCCGCAGGACCCCCGCACGGGCGACCTCGACGTCATCGCGATGGACCGCGTGCTCTCGGCGCGCAGCCTCGACAGGATCGTGCGCCAGATGCGCGAGACCGAGGGCGCGATGGCGAGCGCCGACCCCGAGACGCACGAGGCCGCCATGGAGCGCTACCCGAAGCTCGAGGCGCGCTTCCTCGCCGCGGGCGGGTACGCCGCCGAGAGCGAGGCGCACCGCATCACGAGCAACCTCGGGCTCGACGACCGCGTGCTCGGGCAGCCGCTCAGCACGCTCTCCGGCGGTCAGCGCCGGCGCATCGAGCTCGCGCGCATCCTCTTCTCCGGGGTCGAGACCCTGCTCCTCGACGAGCCGACGAACCACCTCGACGCCGACTCGATCATCTGGCTGCGCGACTACCTCAAGTCCTACGCGGGCGGCTTCGTCGTGATCTCCCACGACGTCGAGCTCCTGCGCGCCACGGTGAACAAGGTGTTCCACCTCGACGCCAACCGCGGCGAGCTGGACCAGTACAACCTCGGCTGGGACGCGTACCTCGCGCAGCGCGAGTCGGACGAGCGCCGTCGCCGCCGCGAGCGGCAGAACGCCGAGAAGAAGGCGGGCGCGCTGCTCGCCCAGGGCGAGAAGATGCGCGCCAAGGCCACCAAGGCCGTGGCCGCGCAGCAGATGATGCGCCGCGCGGAGAAGATGCTCGCGGGCCTCGAGGGCGAGCGCCAGAGCGACAAGGTCGCCAAGCTCCGGTTCCCCAAGCCGGCCCCGTGCGGGCGCACGCCCCTCACGGCGAGCGGGCTGTCCAAGGCGTACGGGTCGCAGGAGGTCTTCGCGGGCGTCGACCTCGCGATCGACCGCGGCAGCCGCGTCGTCGTGCTCGGCCTCAACGGCGCCGGCAAGACGACGCTCCTGCGCATCCTCGGTGGCGTCGAGCAGCCCGACACGGGCGAGGTGCACCCCGGGCACGGGCTGAAGATCGGCTACTACGCCCAGGAGCACGACACGCTCGACATGGACGCGACCGTCGTCGAGAACCTGCGCCACGCGGCGCCGGACCTCAGCGACACCCAGGTGCGCTCGGTCCTCGGCTCGTTCCTGTTCTCCGGGGACGACGCGGACAAGCCGACGAACGTGCTCTCCGGCGGCGAGAAGACGCGTCTCGCGCTCGCGACGCTCGTCGTCTCCTCGGCGAACGTCCTGCTGCTCGACGAGCCGACGAACAACCTCGACCCCGCCTCGCGCGCCGAGATCCTCGGGGCGCTCAAGACGTACGAGGGCGCCGTCGTCATGGTCACGCACGACGACGGCGCGGTGGAGGCCCTGGAGCCCGAGCGCGTGCTGCTCCTGCCCGACGGCGACGAGGACCTGTGGAGCGACGACTACGCGGAGCTCGTCTCGCTCGCCTGACGGCTAGCGCGTGGGGGCGCGGTCGTCGCCCGGGTCGAGCTGGGCGTCGATGAGCGCGTCCTCCTCGTCCTCGGCGGTGGGACGGCGCACGCGCGCCGCGCGCCGGGCGGCGCGCGCGGCGTCCGGGTCGTCGACCGCGAGGAGGTCCCCGGCGGTGAGGACGACGTCCTCGCCGCGCGCGTCGCGCCGGTCCCGGCGCACGAGCAGCCAGAAGCCGAGGACGGCGCCGAGCGCGAACACGGCCCACTGGAACGCGTAGGACAGGTGCGAGCCCGGGTCGGTGTCCGGCTTCGGCAGCGCCTCGAGCCGCTCGGCGGGGGCCGGGTCCTCCGTCCGCAGCTGGCCGTAGGCCCCGACGGTCCGCCCCTCGGCCCACGCGCCGCCGTCGGGACCGGCCGCGAGCACCTGGTCCGTCGAGATCGCCTGCACCTGCCCGGCCGGGGCGTCCCGGTCCGCGGCGGGCTCGTCGGCCCGCAGCGTCACCGTCGCCTCGACCGCGCCCGCGGGCGGGGCCGGGAGGTCGCCGGGCGTCACCGCGTCCGTGCCGAGCGGCACGAACCCGCGGTCGACGACGACCACCAGGCCGTCCGGGGCGCCCGGCACCGGGTCGGTCACGAACGGGACGAGCACGTGGAAGCCCGGCGTGCCGCCGACGGGCCGGTTGCGCAGGAGCACCGTCGCGTCGGTCTCGTACCGCCCCTCGAGGGTGACCGGGCGCCAGGTGTCGCCGTCGTCGAGCTCCGCGCCCGGGCCGGGCAGGACGTCCTCGACGGGGACCGGGGCCGCGACGTAGTTCGCCTCGATCTGCTGGATCTCGGCGTCGCGGTCGACGTACCGGTTCCACTGCCACCGGCCGGCGACGAGGCACAGCGCGACGAGCACGACGACGCCGACGGCGAGCGTCACCCACTCGCGCGGCGTGCGCGGCTGGTGGGCGTCCGCGGTGGCGCGCTGCGGCGTCGGGCCGGGGGCGGCGGGGGGTGCGTCCGGCGCGGCCGGTGCGCCGGTCACGGCTCGGACCGGCGCTCGAGCTCGTCGACGGGCACGGTGGACCGCCAGAACGAGCGGGCGCCGAGGAACGTCTCGAGGTGCTCGCGGTGCGCGTCGCACGCGAGCCACACCTTGCGCCGCTCGGGCGTGTGGATCTTGGGGTTGTTCCACAGCAGGCCCCACACCGCGCTCTCGCGGCAGCCCTTCGCGCTGCAGACGAGCTCCTCGTCGGCCACCGGGTCGGCGAGGCCGAGCACGTCCGTCATCGATCTCCTCCGGGTCGGTCCCCGGGGCCGATGCCGTGCTCGCCCGGCTCCTCGCCGGGCGGCAGGGAGCGCGGCTCCATCGGGGACGTGTCGTAGTGCACCTGGTCGCGGCCCGCGTTGGCGCCGAGGACGGCGACGTACGGCAAGACGACCGCCGCGACCGCGAGCACGACCGTGAGCCACGGGACGCTGCGCGCGACGGCGACCGCCCCGAGGAAGCACACGACGCGCACGCCCATCTGGATGAGGTAGCGCCGCGTACGGCGCGCCTGGTCCTCGGCCAGCGGCTCGGGCGCTGCCGTGATGCTCGGGACGGCCTCCTGGGACCGGTCGCCCGTGCGTCGTCTGCTCACACCGCCAGTCTACGTTTGTGCGGACCCCACAAAGGGCCCCCGGGACGTTCGGCGGTCCGCGCGCGCACCGCGAGCGGTGCTCGGGGTAGGTTCGAGGCGGTGCCGAGCCCGTCCGGGTCCCCCCGGAGGCCCGCCGAGACCGCCCGAGCCCGTCGCGTCCGCACGACGCGGGGCCGCGCGTGCGGGCGCGCACCGTCCCGCCGTCCATCGAGGAGACCCCGTGTCCGAAGCCACCACCGCCGCCCCGCGCACCGTCGTCGTCACCGGCGCCGCCCGCGGGATCGGCCGGGCCATCGCCGAGCGGTTCGTGGCGAACGGCGACCGGGTCGCCACGGTGTACCGCGGCGGCGACCTGCCCGAGGGCGTCCTCGGCGCCGTGGCCGACATCACCGACACCACCGCCGTCGACGCCGCGTTCACGGAGATCGAGGCCGCGCTCGGCCCGGTCGAGGTGCTCGTCGCGAACGCCGGGGTGACGCGCGACCAGCTCCTGCTGCGCATGACCGACGAGGACTTCGAGTCCGTGGTCGACGTCAACCTCACCGGGACCTTCCGGTGCGTCCGGCGTGTGACGAAGGGCATGATCCGCCAGCGCCGCGGCCGCATCGTGCTCGTGTCGTCGGTCATCGGCCTCTACGGGGGCGCCGGCCAGGTGAACTACGCGTCGTCGAAGGCGGCGCTCGTCGGCATGGCGCGCTCGATCACGCGCGAGCTCGGGTCGCGCGGCATCACGGCGAACGTCGTGGCGCCCGGGTTCATCGACACCGCGATGACCGCCGAGCTCCCCGCCGAGCGCCAGGACGCCTACAAGGCCGCCATCCCCGCGGGCCGGTTCGCCCAGCCCGACGAGGTCGCGGGCGTCGTGCAGTTCCTCGCGTCCGACGACGCGGCCTACGTCTCCGGGGCCGTGATCCCGGTCGACGGCGGCCTCGGCATGGGGCACTGACCCTCTTCGCCCGACCGGCGCGGCGTCCCACGGCACCCGCGCCCCGCTCTCTTTCAGTACGCTCGCCCCAGCGCGCCCTCCACCGGGCGCACGACGGAAGGAAACCGATGGGTCTGCTCGACGGCAAGAAGCTCCTGGTGACGGGGGTCCTCACCGACTCCTCGATCGCGTTCCACGCGGCGCGGCTCGCCCAGGAGGAGGGCGCCCAGGTGGTGCTCTCGTCGTTCGGCCGCCAGGCGAAGCTCACGCAGGCGTTCGCCAAGCGCCTGCCTGTCGAGGCGCCCGTCGTGCAGCTCGACGTCACCGACGACGAGGACCTCGCGGCCCTGGCCGAGCGGGTCGGCGAGCACGTCGACGTGCTCGACGGCGTCGTGCACTCCATCGGCTTCGCGCCCCAGTCCGTCATGGGCGGCAACTTCCTCTCGGCGTCCTGGGAGGACGTCGCGACGGCGCTGCAGGTCTCGACGTTCTCCTACAAGTCGCTCGCGACGGCGGCCAAGCCGCTCATGACGAACGGCGGGGCCCTGGTCGGCCTGACGTTCGACGCGCAGTTCGCGTGGCCGGTGTACGACTGGATGGGCGTCGCGAAGGCCGGCCTGGAGTCCGCCAACCGCTACCTCGCGCGCGACCTCGGCCCCGACGGCATCCGGGCCAACCTCGTCTCGGCGGGCCCGATCCGCACCACGGCGGCCAAGTCGATCCCCGGCTTCGAGCAGATGGAGGACGGCTGGCCGCGTCGCGCCCCCCTCGGGTGGGACCAGACGACGGCCGAGCCCGCCGCGCGCGCGGTCGTCGCGCTCCTGTCCGACTGGTTCCCGGCGACGACGGGTGAGATCGTGCACGTCGACGGTGGCGTGCACGCGATGGGTCAGTGAGGCAGGTGGCGCAGGTGGGTGACGGGACCGGGGGCGTCGGCGCGCGGCGCCTCGTCCTCCTGCGCCATGCCAAGGCGGAGCGGGCCGGGGCCGTCGACGACGTCCTGCGCCCCCTGCGCCTCGACGGGCGCCGCCAGGCGGGCCGGGTCGGGGCGGCGCTGCGCGAGAGCGGGCTCGTGCCCGAGCGCGTGCTGTGCTCGTCCGCGCTGCGCACGCGCCAGACGTGGGAGCTGCTCGCGTCCCAGCTCGGCGACGTCGAGCCCGAGGTGACCGTGAGCGACGCGCTCTACGCCGCCGACGTGCCCGACGTCCTCGAGCTCGTCGCCGCGACGGACCCGCGCGTGCGCACGCTCCTCGTGGTCGGTCACGAGCCGACCATGGCCGCCACGGCCTCGCACCTCGCGGACCCGGCGTCGGACGGCGGCGCGCTCGCCCAGGTGCGGGTCGGCGTGCCGACCGCGACCTACAGCGTGCTCGAGTCCGACGCCGCGTGGGACGCCTGGGGGCCGCGCGGCGCGCTCCTCACCTACGTGGGCCGCCCCGCCGTCTGACGGCGCGGACGACGGACGACGACGGGCCGGCACCGGGACTCCCCGGTGCCGGCCCGTCGTCGTGCGCGTCAGGCGCGACCGGACGCGGCGTCGACGCGGTCGACGACGTCGAGCACGGCGTCGAGCCGCGGACCGTCCACGCTGTGCGGCGCCTGGTCGCGCACGACCGGCTTGGCCGCGAACGCGATGCCGATGCCGGCGGCCGCGATCATGTCGAGGTCGTTCGCGCCGTCGCCGACGGCGACGGTGTCCTGCACGGGCACGCCCGTGCGCGCGGCGAACTCGCGCAGGGTCGCGGCCTTCGCCGCGCGGTCGACGACCGGGCCGAGCGTGCGGCCCGTGAGGCGGCCTTCGGCGACCTCGAGGCGGTTCGCCCGGAACAGCGTGATGCCGAGCTCGGCGGCCAGGTGCGCGACGACCTCCTCGAACCCGCCGGAGACGAGCCCGACCTCCCAGCCGCGGCGGCGCGCCTCGGCGACGAGCTCCGCCGCGCCCGGGGTGAACGTCGCGCGGGCGCGCACGTCGGCGAACGCCGACACGGGCACGCCCGCGAGCGTCGCGACGCGCTCGCGCAGGGACTCGGCGAAGTCGATCTCGCCGCGCATCGCGCGCTCGGTGACCTCGGCGACCTCGGCGCGCGTGCCCGCGTGGTCCGCGAGCAGCTCGATGACCTCCTGCGCGATGAGCGTCGAGTCGACGTCCATGACGAGCAGGCGGGCGGGGCGGGTGGTCGGCACGGGTCGCACGTCGTCGTCGAGGGAGACGGAGGGGCTCACTCGACGACCGTCCCCTTGGGCACGACGGTGATGCCGGACTCGGTCACGGTGAAGCCGCGCGCGCGGTCCTGCTCCGGGTCGAGCCCGATGCGCGCCTGCTCCTTGATGACGACGTTCTTGTCGATGATCGCGCGGTGCACCTGCGCGTGCCGGTGCACCTGCACGCCGTCCATGAGCACGGAGTCCGAGACGGACGACCACGAGTGCAGGTAGGTGCCGGGGGAGAGGACCGAGCCGACCGCCGTCGCGCCCGAGATGATGACGCCGGGGGAGACGATCGAGTCGGCGGCGTGCCCGAGGCGGCCGCGGCCCGCGTGCACGAACTTCGCCGGCGGCAGGCCCGTGTAGCCCGTGTGCAGCGGCCACTCCTCGTTGTAGAGGTTGAACACGGGCGTGACCGCGATGAGGTCCTTGTTGGCGTCGTAGTACGAGTCGATCGTCCCGACGTCGCGCCAGTAGTCGCGGTCGCGGTCGGTCGAGCCCGGGACGTCGTTGCGGATGAAGTCGTAGACCGCGGCGGTGCCCTTCTCGACGAAGGCGGGGACGATGTCGCCGCCCATGTCGTGGCGCGAGTCGCCCTGCGCGGCGTCCGCGGTGACGGCCTGGACGAGCGCGTCGGTGTCGATGACGTAGTTGCCCATCGACGCGAGGATCTCCTTCGGCGAGTCCGGGAGCCCCACGGGGTCGGTCGGCTTCTCGCGGAACGCGGCGATCCGCGTCGGGTCCTTCGGGTCCGTCTCGATGACGCCGAACTGGTCCGCCATGGAGATCGGCTGGCGGATGCCCGCGACCGTGAGCTGCGCACCCGAGGCGACGTGCGCGTCGACCATCTGGGAGAAGTCCATGCGGTACACGTGGTCGGCGCCGACCACGACGACGATGTCGGGGCGCTCGTCGTCGATGATGTTGAGGCACTGGTAGATCGCGTCGGCGCTGCCGAGGTACCAGTGCTTCCCGACGCGCTGCTGCGCCGGGACCGGGGCCACGTAGTTGCCGAGCAGGGCCGACATGCGCCACGTCTTCGTGATGTGCCGGTCGAGGCTGTGCGACTTGTACTGCGTGAGCACGACGACCTTGAGGTAGTGCGAGTTCACGAGGTTCGACAGCGCGAAGTCCACGAGCCGATAGATGCCCCCGAACGGCACCGCGGGCTTGGCGCGCGACTCCGTGAGCGGCATGAGGCGCTTGCCCTCGCCCCCGGCGAGGACGATGGCGAGGACTCGGGGTGCGGCGGCCATGCCCAGACGGTAGTCCCTCGCCCGGTGCGCTCGCAGCACGACCCGCATGGTGGGCGCGGCGGGGTGGGCTAGCGTGTGCGGCGTGAGAGTCGACCTGCTGACCCGCGAGTACCCGCCGCACGTGTACGGGGGCGCCGGCGTGCACGTGGCCGAGCTGTCCGCCGTGCTGCGCCGCCACGTCGACGTGCGCGTGCGCTGCTTCGACGGTCCCCGCGCCGACGAGGGCGTCACGGGCTACTCCGTGCCGGGCGTGCTGTCGGCGGCGAACGCCGCGCTCGGCACGTTCGGCGTCGACCTGGAGATGGCCGGCGACGTCGCGGGGGCCGACCTCGTGCACTCGCACACGTGGTACGCGAACCTCGGCGGCCACCTCGCGGGCCTGCTCCACGGCGTGCCGCACGTGCTGTCGGCGCACTCGCTCGAGCCGCTGCGCCCGTGGAAGGCCGAGCAGCTCGGCGGCGGGTACGCGCTGTCGTCCTGGGCCGAGCGCACGGCCTACGAGGGGGCGGCGGGCATCGTGGCGGTGTCGGGCGGCATGCGCGCGGACATCCTGCGGGTCTACCCGCAGGTCGACCCGGCGAAGGTGCACGTCGTGCACAACGGGATCGACCTCGACGGGTGGCGGCGCCCCGCGTCGGCCGCCGACGTCGCGGTCGCGGACCGGGTCGTGCGCGACCTCGGCATCGACCCCGAGCGTCCCGCGGTCGTCTTCGTCGGGCGCATCACGCGGCAGAAGGGGCTGCCGTACCTGCTGCGCGCGGCCCGCTCGCTGCCGCCGGAGGTGCAGCTCGTGCTGTGCGCGGGCGCCCCGGACACCCCGGAGATCGCCGCGGAGGTGAGCGGCGCCGTCCGCGAGCTCCAGGCCGAGCGCACGGGCGTCGTGTGGATCGAGCAGATGCTGCCGCGCGCCGAGCTCGTCGCCGTGCTCGCGGCGTGCACGGTCTTCGTGTGCCCGTCCGTCTACGAGCCGCTCGGCATCGTCAACCTCGAGGCGATGGCCGTCGGCCTGCCCGTCGTGGGCACCGCGACCGGCGGCATCCCCGAGGTCGTCGACGACGGCGTGACGGGGCTCCTCGTGCCCATCGACCAGGCCGACGACGGCACGGGCACCCCGCTCGACCCCGACCGGTTCGTCGCGGACCTCGCCGACGCCCTCGCGCGCGTCGTGGCCGACCCGGCCCGTGCCGCCGAGATGGGCCGCGCGGCGCGCACCCGCGTCGAGGAGCACTTCGCGTGGGACGCGATCGGCGAGCGCACGCTCGAGGTCTACCGGGCCGTGCTCGAGCGGTCCTGACCGGCGCGGGCGGGTCCCGCGCGCGTCACCGCGCGTCGCCGGGTGGGCGCCCGTCGGCGACCCAGAGCGTCGCGGCGCCGATCGCGCGGCGCGACGCCCGGTCGACCTCGCGCAGCGCGGTGGAGCGCTGGTCGGCCTGCCACAGGTTGACCGCGCCGCCGTCGTCCGCCACGGCGAGGTCGACGATCGCGCGCAGGCGCACGGCCTGCTCGAGCACGCGCACCGCGCGGCCGTCGAGCGCCGCGGGGAGCTGCCACGACGGCGCGCCGCCCGAGCGCAGGCCCGCGATCGCCCCGGCGGCGTCCTCGCGCCAGCGCGCGACGTCGAGCGCGTCGAGCGCCTGGGTCGCGACGAGGAGCGCCGTCCGCAGCTCGCGCTCGGCCTCGGCGAGCGTCCCGGTCGCGCCGAGCACGCGCGTCGTCCACGGGGCGACGGCGCGCACCCGCCAGGTCACGAGGTGGCCCGGCTCGAGGTCGCTGCCGAACTCCGTGACCTCGGGGGAGAGCGCCCACGAGCCCGCGGGCGTCGTGACGAGCGCGCACTCGCCGACGTCGGTGGCCTCCGCGGCGACCTCGGGGGGCACGCCGTTCACGTCACCGGGGACCGGTGCGAGCGCGACGACCGCGGTCGTGCTCCCGGACCACGCGCCGACGAGGTCGGCGAGACGGACGTCGCCGAGGTCGCCGGTGGCGACGTGCGGCTCGTCGTCGCGCTCGACGGCGCGCACCGCGCGCTCCAGGGCGGCGTCGTCGGCGGCCGCGGGCCGGGCCGCGCGCAGCCACAGAGCGAGCAGGGCGCTGCGCGGCAGCGCGCCGGCGGCCGACGCCGACCCGGCGCCGTGCCCCGTGGACGAATGGGAAACCACGTCGGCCAACCTATAGGGTCGGGGACCATGAGTGCGGTTCTCGACCTGCAGGGCGTCACGGTCCGCCGTGGCACGACGACCATCCTCGACGCGGTGGACTGGCAGGTGAACGAGGGCGAGCGCTGGGTGATCCTGGGGCGCAACGGCGCCGGCAAGACCACGATGCTCCAGGTCGCCTCGGCGCGCATGCACCCCACCGCCGGGAGGGCCGAGATCCTCGGCGAGCGGCTCGGGCGCGTCGACGTCTTCGAGCTGCGCCCCCGCATCGGGCTCGCGTCGGCGGCGCTCGCCGAGCGCATCCCGGCGGACGAGACGGTGCGCGACGTCGTGCTCACCGCCGCGTACGGCGTGACGGGCCGCTGGCGCGAGAGCTACGAGGAGTTCGACACCGAGCGGGCCGAGGACCTCCTGCGCGCGTTCGACGTCGACGCCCTCGCGGACCGCCTGTTCGGCACCCTGTCCGAGGGCGAGCGCAAGCGCGTCCAGATCGCCCGTGCGCTCATGACCGACCCGGAGGTCCTGCTCCTCGACGAGCCCGCCGCCGGCCTCGATCTCGGCGGTCGCGAGGAGCTCGTCGGCGCGCTCTCGGAGCTCGCCGGGGACCCGGCCTCGCCGGTCCTGGTGCTCGTCACGCACCACGTCGAGGAGATCCCCCCGGGCTTCACGCACCTCATGCTCCTGCGCGACGGCAAGGTCCACACCGCGGGCCCCATCGGCGAGGTGCTCACGGCCGAGAACCTCAGCGACGCGTTCGGGCTCAACCTCCTCGTCGCGCACGGCGGCGGGCGCTGGATGGCCCGCGCCGCGCGTCCCTGACCTGCGTGCCCGCGCCCCGCACGGCGGCGTGCCCGCCGCGCCCGGCCGCGTGCGAGCGACCCGAAACTTCGGTAAAGTACTCGTAAAGGCGGCGCGTCGGGACGGAGGTCGAGATGGACTGGTTGTGGTGGGTCGGCGGGGCGCTGCTGTTCGCCCTCATCGAGATCATCTCGCTCGACCTCGTGCTCATCATGTTCGCCGGCGGAGCGCTCGCCGCGGCCGGCGTCAACGCCGCGGGCGGGCCCCTGTGGCTGCAGATCGCCATGTTCGCCGTCGTGAGCGTGATCCTGCTCCTCACGCTGCGCCCGTGGCTCCTGCGCCACCTCAAGGAGCGCGTCCCGCTCGCCGAGACGAACGTCGCGGCCCACGTCGGGCGCGCCGCGCTCGTCGTCGACCGCGTCACCGAGGTGGGCGGCCGCGTGAAGCTCGTCGGCGAGGTCTGGACGGCGCGCACCGAGCCCGACGCGCCCCCGATCCCCGCCGGCGCCGACGTGCGCGTCCTGCGCATCGACGGCGCGACCGCCGTCGTGGCGCCGCTCCCCGCGGAGCACCCGAGCGGTCCCTGAAGCACCCGCGCACGTCCCCGGGCCACCGAGGGCGGCCGACGACCTGGAGGTAGCCGATGAACGACCCCAGCCCCGGAACGATCCTCGCGTACGTGGTCCTGGCGCTCGTCCTGATCTTCGTGATCGTCGCGCTCGCCAAGGCGGTGCGCATCGTCCCGCAGGCCGTGGCCCTCATCGTCGAGCGGCTCGGGCGCTACTCGCGCACCCTCGAGCCGGGCCTGCACCTGCTCGTCCCGTTCATCGACCGCGTGCGCGCGTCGGTGGACCTGCGCGAGCAGGTCGTCTCGTTCCCCCCGCAGCCGGTCATCACCTCGGACAACCTCGTGGTGAGCATCGACACGGTCATCTACTTCCAGGTCACGGACCCGAAGTCCGCCGTGTACGAGATCGCGAACTACATCACGGCCATCGAGCAGCTCACCGTCACGACGCTGCGCAACGTCATCGGGTCGATGGACCTCGAGCAGACGCTCACGAGCCGCGACCAGATCAACGGCCAGCTGCGCGGCGTGCTCGACGAGGCGACCGGCCGCTGGGGCATCCGCGTGAACCGCGTCGAGCTCAAGTCGATCGACCCGCCGCCGAGCGTGCAGGGCTCGATGGAGCAGCAGATGCGCGCCGAGCGCGACCGTCGCGCCACGATCCTCACGGCCGAGGGCGTCAAGCAGTCGCAGATCCTCACGGCCGAGGGCGAGAAGCAGGCCGCGATCCTGCGCGCCGAGGGTGACGCGCAGTCGCAGATCCTGCGCGCGGAGGGCGAGGCGCGGGCCATCCTCCAGGTGTTCGACGCCATCCACGAGGGCGACGCCGACCCCAAGCTCCTCGCGTACCAGTACCTGCAGATGCTCCCGCAGATCGCCAACGGGAGCGCGAGCAAGCTGTGGGTCGTGCCGACCGAGTTCACCGCCGCGCTGGGCTCCATCGCGAAGGGCTTCGGTGGCGTCCCCGGCCTCGAGGGCGGGGGAGTGCCGGGCGGGTCGTCCGCGGAGGACGCCGAGGCCGCCGAGGCGAGCGCGGAGGCGCGGCGCGAGCGCGAGCGCGACCGCGTGCGCTTCGGGACCCCGTCGCTCACCGACCCGGCGGAGGCGCTCGCCGAGGCGCGCCGCCAGGCCGAGGCCGCGACGGCCGACGCGACGAGCGCCGGGACCCGGTCCGGCCTGCCGTTCGACCCGCAGACCGAGCGGGGCCAGCACCCCGGCGGCGAGCACCGCGCGACGTCGCCCGAGCCCGGGTCCGCCGCGCCGCGCCCGCTCGGCGGCCCGTCGCAGTACGCGCCGCCGCCGCCCCCCGTGCAGGACGCGCCCGTGCCCGACGAGCCCTCGGGCGAGGAGCCGCCGTCGGGCGGACCGCCGCCCTCGTTCCCCCCGCGCGCCTGACCGCACGGTCGGGCCGACGCTCAGGAGCCCCGCACCCGCCCGGGTGCGGGGCTCCCGTGCGTCCGGGGCGTTCGCCGGGAGCGGACGGTGCTTGAGAGTGAGTGCTCACTCAGTTAGCCTCGCGGTCGTGACCACCCTCCCCGTCTCGCCCGCGGTGCCGCCCGGGCCCGCCGCCCCGGAGCGGACGCGCGCCCGGCCGCTCTCGCGCGAGGAGCGCCGCGACGCGATCGCCGCCGCGACGATCCCGCTGCTCGTGCAGCACGGCGCGGGGGTCACGACGCGGCAGATCGCGGACGCCGCGGGCGTGGCCGAGGGGACGCTGTTCCGCGCGTTCGCCGACAAGGACGAGATCCTGCACGCCGCGGTGGTGCGCTCGCTCGACCCCGCGCCGGTGGTCGCGGCGATCGCCGCGCTGCCCGACGACGACGGCCTGCGCCCCCTCGTCACGAGCATCGCCGATCTCCTCCTCGAGATGCAGCGCGTCGGCATGCGGATCTTCGCGGCCGCGCACCAGGTGCTCGACCCGCGCCGGCGCGACGTCCCCGGCGGCGACGCCGGCGGGCACGGCGCGCACGGACCGGGCCGGCACGGCCTCGGCGTCGACGCGCGCGAGCGCTCCATGCGCGAGATCGTCGGGGCCATCGAGCGCGCGCTCGCCGTGCACCGCGCCGACCTCCGCGTGGAGCCCGGCCTCGCCGCGCGCGCGGTGCTCTCGCTCGTCTTCGGAAACGCCTTGCCGCACCTGTCCGGCGGTGACAGGCTCGACGCGGCGCAGCTCGCCGACCTGATCCTCGGCGGCATCGGTGCCGCCGTCACGTCCGACCCGTCTCCCTGAGGCCGCGGGCCGCACCCGCCGCCCGCCGACCGTCGCGCCGTGCGGCCCGGACCCGTCCCGGCCGCACGGTCCCCCCGCCCGTCCCGACGCCCTCACCCGGACAGGAAACCCATGCTCGTCAGCCTCCTGCGGACGCGGTTGCGTCCCTATCGGACACCGATCGTCCTCCTCCTCGTGCTCCAGCTCCTCGCGACGCTCGCGTCGCTGTACCTGCCGAGCCTCAACGCCGACATCATCGACCAGGGCGTGACCCAGGGCGACACCTCCTACATCCTGCGCACGGGCGGCGTGATGCTCCTCGTGAGCCTCGGCCAGGTCGTGTGCGCGGTCGCGGCCGTCTACTTCGGGGCCAAGGTCGCCATGTCGTTCGGCCGCGACGTGCGCGCCGGGCTCTTCCGCACCGTGCAGCGCTTCTCCGCCCAGGAGATGGGCCAGTTCGGCGCGCCGTCGCTCATCACGCGCACGACGAACGACGTGCAGCAGGTGCAGATGCTCGTGCTGCTGTCGCTGACCATCATGGTCATGGCGCCGATCATGCTCGTCGGCGGCGTCGTCATGGCGCTGCAGGAGAACGTCGAGCTCTCGGCGCTGCTCCTCGTCATCGTGCCCGTGCTCGGCGTGAGCGTCGGGCTCATCATCTGGCGGATGGTCCCGTACTTCCGCCAGATGCAGAAGAAGATCGACGGGATCAACGCGGTGCTGCGCGAGCAGATCACCGGCATCCGCGTCATCCGCGCGTTCGTGCGCGAGCGCCGCGAGGCCGAGCGGTTCGACGTCGCGAACGACGCGCTGTTCGACGTGTCGCTCAAGGCCGGCAAGCTCATGGCGCTCATGTTCCCGACGGTCATGCTCGTCATGAACGCGTCGAGCGTCGCGGTGCTGTGGTTCGGCGGGCGCCAGATCGACGCGGGCGACATGGAGGTCGGCGCGCTCACCGCGTTCCTGTCCTACCTCATGTACATCCTCATGGCCGTGATGATGTCGACGATGATGTTCATGATGGTGCCGCGCGCGGCGGTCTCCGCCGAGCGCATCACCGACGTCCTGGGCACGCGGTCGACGGTCGTCGAGCCGGAGCGTCCCGCCGGGCTCGCGACGCGCACCGGGCGGGTCGAGCTCGACGGCGTCGAGTTCCGCTACCCGGGCGCCGAGGAGCCGGTGCTCCACGACGTGTCGTTCGTCGCCGAGCCGGGGCGCACGACCGCGATCATCGGCTCGACCGGCGCGGGCAAGACGACGCTGCTCAACCTCGTGCCGCGGCTGTTCGACGTCACGGGCGGGTCGGTGCGCATCGACGGCACCGACGTGCGCGACCTCACGGGCGCCGACCTCGGCTCGCTCCTCGGCCTCGTCCCGCAGAAGGCGTACCTGTTCTCCGGGACGGTCGCCGACAACCTCCGCTACGGCAAGCCCGACGCGACCGAGGACGAGATGTGGGAGGCGCTCGACGTCGCCCAGGCCCGGGACTTCGTCGAGGCGCTGGACGGCGGGCTCGACGCCCCGGTGGCGCAGGGCGGCACGAACTTCTCCGGCGGCCAGCGCCAGCGGCTCGCCATCGCGCGCGCGGTCGTGCGCGAGCCCGCGGTCTACCTCTTCGACGACTCGTTCTCCGCGCTCGACTACGCGACGGACGCGCGGCTGCGCGCGGCGCTCGCGCCCCGCACCCGGCAGGCCACCGTGATCGTCGTGGCGCAGCGCGTCGCGACCATCCGCGGCGCCGACCAGATCCTCGTGCTCGACCACGGCCGCATCGTCGGCCGCGGCACGCACGCCGAGCTCCTCGCGTCCAACGAGACCTACCAGGAGATCGTCTACTCCCAGCTCTCGATCGAGGAGGCAGCATGAGCGGCGAGCAGGACGCCCCGCGCACGACGGCGGACGCGCCGGGCCCCGACGCCGTCGCCCAGGAGGCGACTTCCGGCGCGAAGCGCGCGGACGTCGCGTCGACGCGCCTCGCCGGACGCCCCCGCGGCGGCGGTCCCGGCCCGATGGGCGGCATGGGCATGCCCGGGGAGAAGGCGCTCGACTTCAAGGCCTCGCTGCGCCGGTTCGCGGCGTCGCTGCGCCCCGAGCTCGTGCCGGTGGGCGTGGTCGTCGTGCTCGGCGTCGTCTCCGTGGCGCTCGCCGTCGCCGGCCCCAAGCTCCTCGGCAACGCGACGAACATCATCTTCGCGGGCGTCTTGGGCTCCCAGCTCCCGGCGGGCGTGACGCAGGCGCAGGCCGTCGAGGCGCTGCGGGCGCAGGGCCAGGACCAGGTCGCCGACCTCGTCTCGGGCGTCCCGGGGCTCGTGCCCGGCGCCGGCATCGACTTCTCCGCGCTCGCGACCGTGCTCGCGTGGGTGCTCGCGGTGTACGTCGGCTCGTTCCTGTTCGGCTGGCTGCAGGGGCGCATCACGGCGATCGTCGTGCAGCGCACCGTCTACCGGCTGCGCGGCGAGGTGCAGGCCAAGCTCGGTCGCCTGCCCCTGTCGTACTTCGACCGCAACCCGCGCGGCGAGATCCTCTCGCGCGTCACGAACGACATCGACAACATCTCCCAGACGCTCACCCAGACGCTGTCGCAGCTCGTCACGTCCGTGCTGACCGTCGTCGGCGTGCTGGGCGTGATGTTCTGGATCTCGCCGCTGCTCGCGGTCGTCGCGCTCGTCACGGTGCCGCTGTCGGTGATCATCACGGCGCAGATCGCCAAGCGCTCGCAGCCGCAGTTCATCCAGCAGTGGGCCGCGACCGGCCGGCTCAACGCCCACATCGAGGAGATGTACACGGGCCACACGCTGGTCAAGGTCTACGGCCACCAGCAGGCGGCGATCGACGACTTCGAGCGCGAGAACGGCGACCTGTACGACGCGAGCTTCAAGGCGCAGTTCATCTCGGGCACGATCCAGCCGGCGATGGGCTTCGTCGCGAACCTCAACTACGTCATCGTCGCGGTCGTCGGCGGCCTGCGGGTCGCGTCGGGCACCATGACGCTCGGCGACGTCCAGGCGTTCATCCAGTACTCGCGCCAGTTCACGCAGCCCATCACGCAGATCGCGTCGATGATGAACCTGCTCCAGTCGGGCGTCGCGTCGGCGGAGCGGGTCTACGACCTGCTCGACGCCGAGGAGCAGACGCCCGACCCGTCGCCGGCGGCGACGGTCGCGCCGGTGCGCGGGCGCGTCGCGTTCGAGGACGTCTCGTTCTCCTACGACCCCGAGGTGCCCCTCATCGAGCACCTCGACCTCACGGTCGAGCCGGGCCAGACGATCGCGATCGTCGGGCCGACGGGTGCGGGCAAGACGACGCTCGTCAACCTGCTCATGCGGTTCTACGACGTGGACGCGGGGCGCATCACGCTCGACGGCGTGGACACGCGCGACATGACGCGCGACGGCCTGCGCTCGGACATCGGGATGGTGCTCCAGGACACGTGGCTGTTCAAGGGCACGATCGAGGAGAACCTGCGCTACGGCGTGCGGGACGGGCGCGAGGTCGACGACGAGGCGTTCCTCGCCGCGACCCGCGCGACGCACGTCGACCCGTTCGTGCGCACCCTGCCCGACGGGTACGCGACGGTGATCGACGACGAGGGCTCGAGCGTGAGCGCGGGGGAGAAGCAGCTCCTGACGATCGCGCGCGCGTTCCTCGCCGACCCGGCGATCCTCGTGCTCGACGAGGCGACGAGCTCGGTCGACACGCGCACCGAGGTGCTCGTGCAGCAGGCGATGAACGCGCTGCGCGAGGGGCGCACGTCCTTCGTCATCGCGCACCGGCTGTCGACGATCCGCGACGCCGACACCATCCTCGTCATGGAGCACGGGTCGATCGTCGAGCAGGGCTCGCACGACGAGCTGCTCGCCACGGGCGGCGCCTACGCGCGGCTCTACGAGAGCCAGTTCGCGGCGCCGGTCGGGGCCGAGGCGGAGGACGCCGAGGACGTCGCCGCGGCTCCCGCGGGACGGCCCGCCGGCGGCTGAGCGGGGCGGTCCGCCCGGGGTCCGTCCCCGGGCGGACCGCCCCGCCGGCCGGTCAGGGGCAGGTGCACCGGCGCTCGGCCGGCACGTCGGCCATGACCTCGTCGGCGTGCAGGCCGCAGCCGGTCCAGGTGGTCTTGCCGCACGCACGGCACGGGACGGGGCTGCACATGGGTCTCTCCTCGGTCGGTGAGAGGGCGGTGGGGGCGCCGCAACGATACCCCGGGGGGTATGGCGGCGGGCGGTCCGCCGCTCACAGCGGCCGGACAGCGACGACACCCGGGCGGCACACGCGCGGTCCGTAGACACGGACCATGAGCACCAGCGTCCCGCCCCCGCCCGACGACGCCGCGTCGTCCGCCGGCGGACCCCTCGCCCCGGCCGCACCCGGCGCCGCCGACCCCTCGACCCGCGGGCACCGGCCCGACCGCGACGCGCGGCGTGCGCGACGCGCGTCGCGCCGCGCCCGTCGGCGCGTGGCGGTCGGCACGGCGCTCGTCCTCGTGCTGCCGCTCGGCGGGGCGACCGCCTGGGCGCTCGACCGCTTCGTCGTCGAGCACGTCGAGATCTCGGACGTGTCGGCCTACGAGGAGGCGCTCGCCGCGCAGGACGACGACACAGGGGAGGCCTCCGCCGCGGACGACTCCACCACCGCGAGCGGCGTCGTCGACGGCGACACCTACACGTCCGACGACACGAGCATCACCGTCACGCGGGTGACCACGGGGACGGGCGACGACACCGTCACGTACTACGTCGCCGACGTCGTGCTCTCCGACATGACCGACCTGCGGTCGGTGTTCGCGCAGGACGCGTTCGGCACGAACATCACGGAGACGACGTCGGACATCGCGGCCGACCACGACGCCGTGCTCGCGATCAACGGCGACTACTACGGGTTCCGGGACACGGGCATCGTCGTCCGCAACGGCGTCGTCTACCGCGACGCGGGCGCGCGCGAGGGGCTCGCGCTGTACCGCGACGGGCACGTCGAGGTCTACGACGAGACGACGACCGACGCGCAGGCCCTCGTCGACGCGGGCGTCTGGAACACGCTGTCGTTCGGGCCCGCGATCGTCTCGGACGGCGAGGTCGTCGACGGGATCGACGAGGTCGAGGTCGACACGAACGTCGGCAACCACTCGATCCAGGGCGCGCAGCCGCGCACGGCGGTGGGAGTGGTCGACGAGAACCACCTCGTGCTCGTCGTCGTCGACGGGCGCCAGGAGGGGTACAGCCGCGGCGCGACGATGACCGAGCTCGCCGAGATCCTGCAGGGGCTCGGGGCGACCACCGCGTACAACATCGACGGCGGCGGCTCGTCGACGATGGTGTTCGACGGCGAGGTCGTCAACAGCCCCTCGCAGGGGCGCGAGCGCGGCACGTCGGACGTCCTCTACGTCGCGGACGGGTCGTGAGCGCCCGCCCGGCCGGGCCGCGCGTGCCGACCGCGGGCCGCACCGCCGTCGTCGTGCCCGCCTACCAGCCCGACGCCCGGCTCGTCGCGCTCGTCGACGCGCTGCGCGCGGCGGTCCCGGGGCTCGCGGTCGTGGTCGTGGACGACGGCAGCGACCCGCGCTGCCGCGGCGTCCTGCGCGCGGCGCGCGCCCTCGGGGCCGTCGTGCTGAGCGTGCCGGTCAACCGCGGCAAGGGGCACGCGCTGCGCACCGGGATCCGGTGGGTGCGCGACCGCCTGCCCGGCCACGGGGTCGTGTGCGCGGACGCCGACGGCCAGCACACGGCCGTCGACGTGCTGCGGGTCGCCGCGCGCGCCGAGGCCCGGCCGGACGCCGTCGTCCTCGGCTCGCGCCGCCTCACGGGACGCGTCCCGCTGCGCAGCCGGCTCGGCAACGCGGCCACCCGCCGGGCCTTCGCGCTCGCCACGGGAGTGCGCGTGCACGACACCCAGACCGGGCTGCGAGCGTACGGGCCCGGCCTGCTCGACGAGCTGCTCGCCGTCCGCGGGGACCGGTACGAGTACGAGCTGCGCGCCCTCCTGACCGCCGCCCGGTCCGGGCGCGAGGTCGTCGAGGTCGAGATCGCCACGGTCTACCTCGACGCCAACGCGTCCTCGCACTTCCGTCCCGTCGCGGACTCGGTGCGCGTCTGGGCGCCGCTCCTGGGGTTCGTCGCGTCGTCGCTCGCGTCGGCCGCGGTCGACACGGTCGCGCTCGTCGGGCTGCACGCGCTCACGGGGTCGCTGCTCGCCGCGGTCGTCGGCGCGCGGCTGCTCAGCGCGGGCGTCAACTTCGCCGCGAACCGCCGGCTCGTGTTCGCGCACGGTCGCGACGTGCCCCTGCGCGCGGCCGCCGCCCGGTACGCGGCGCTCGCGGTCGCGCTGCTCGCCGCCGGCTACGGGCTCCTCGCGCTCCTCACGTCCCTCGGCCTGCCGCTCCTGGCGGCGAAGCTCGGCGCGGACGTCCTGCTCGTCGCGGTGAGCTACGAGACGCAGCACCGCGCGGTCTTCGCGCCCGGCGCCGCGCCCGGGGACCGGGCGGCGGGCACCGCGGCCGTCAGCCGTGCTCCACGAGCCGCGGGACGTGGTCGCGCGCCGTCCAGCGCCGGTTGACCCACTTCGCGACCTCGACGAGCAGGAACACGACGACCGAGAGGACGACGGTCTTGCCCCACTCGGCGGCGGAGACGGGCGCCGAGCCGAACCACGAGTGCATGAACGGCGCGTAGACGAACACCGCCTGGAGCGCGAGCAGCGTCACCGCCGAGACCCAGACGACCCGGTTGCCGCGCAGGACGTCGAGCGTGAGGCTCGAGCGGTCGAGGAAGCGGCAGTTGAACAGGTACGCGAGCTGGCCCAGCGCGAGCATCGTCACGGCGGTCGTCTGCGCCTCGGCGAGCGGCACGCCCTGGGCGCGCTCGACGTAGAACAGCAGGATCGTCGCGCCGCCGATGAGGAGCGAGACGAGGAGGATGCGCCGCACGTACGCGCCGTCGAGGATCGACGCCTTCGGGTCGCGCGGCGCGCGGCGCATGACGTCGGGCTCCGCCTTCTCGTACGCGAGGGCGAGCGACAGCGTGACGGCGGTGATCATGTTGATCCACAAGACCTGCACGGGCTGCAGGGGGAGCGTGAGGCCGAAGAGCACCGCGACGAGGATGACGAGCGACTGCGCGCCGTTGGTCGGCAGGAGGAACAGCACCGACTTGCGGATGTTGTCGTAGATCCGCCGCCCCTCCTTCACCGCGCGCTCGATCGTCGCGAAGTTGTCGTCCGCGAGGACGACCTCGGCGGCCTCCTTCGTCGCCTCCGTGCCCTTGATGCCCATCGCGACGCCGACGTCGGCCTGGGTGAGCGCCGGGGCGTCGTTCACGCCGTCGCCCGTCATCGCGACGACCTCGCCGTGCGACTGCAGGGCCGAGACGATGCGGATCTTGTGCTCGGGGCTCGTGCGCGCGTAGACGTCGACGTCGCGCACGACCGCGCGCAGCCTCTCCGTGGACATCGCCTCGAGCTCGGGGCCGGTGAGGACGGCGGGCGCCTCGGCGTCGTGGGCCTGCCCGTCGACGATGCCCATCTCGCGCCCGATCGCGACCGCCGTGCCGGCGTGGTCGCCCGTGATCATCTTCACGCGGATGCCGGCGTCGCGGCACTCGGCGATCGCCGCGACCGCCTCGGGCCGCGGAGGGTCCACGATCCCGACGAGCCCGCACAGCTCCAGCCCGGACGCGACGTCGTCGGCGTCGAGGGTCGTCGTCCCGTCGGCGGCGCGCGTGCGCGCGGCGGCGAGGACGCGCAGCCCGCGCGCCCCGAGCTCGTCGATGCGGTCCTCCCACAGGTCGCGGTCGAGCGGCGTCGCGCGCCCGTCCTCGCCGGTCTGCGTGGCGCACCGGTCGAGCACGCGGTCGGGCGCGCCCTTGACGTGTACGTGCAGCGCGCCCTGCGGGTCGGCGTCGAGCGTCGCCATGAACTTGTTCTCGGACTCGAACGGCACGACGGCGACGCGCCGCCAGCCCGCCGGGTCGACGCCCGCCTTCATGCCGAGCGTGCGCAGCGCGCCCTCCGTGGGCTCGCCGACGAGGCGCCACCCGTCGGGGTCGGACTCCTCGGGCACGACGCGCGCGTCGTTGCAGAGCATCATGACGGTCGCGACCGCCGCGAGGTCGACGTCCGCGGCGAGGTCCGCGGCGCGCTCCTCGCTCCCCGGCCCGGCGGCGTCGGACGGGGCCGTGCCGGGCCGGGCGTCGTCGGTGGCCAGGGTCAGGCCGCCGACGGGCGCGTACCCGGCGCCGGCGACGTCGAACGCCCGGGCCGCGGTGCGCACGGTGCGCGCCGTCATCTCGTTCTTCGTGAGCGTGCCGGTCTTGTCGGAGCAGATCGTCGTCACCGAGCCGAGCGTCTCGACCGCGGGGAGCTTGCGCGTGATCGCGCGCCGGCGGGCCATCTGCTGGACGCCGAGCGCGAGGGTGATCGTCACGAGCGCGGGCAGCCCCTCGGGGACCGCCGCGACGGCGAACCCGATGGACGCCGAGACGAGCTCGGGCACCGAGAAGTCGTGCACGACGCGGCCGATGACGACCATGACGAACGCCATGACGAGGATGAGGACGGCGAGCACCTTGCCGAACCGGTCGAGCTGGCGCGTGAGCGGGGTCTCGAGGTTGCGGACCTCGGAGATCATCGTCTGGATGCGCCCGATCTCGGTCGCCTGGCCGGTCGCGGTGACCACCCCGACGCCCTGCCCGGCGGCGACGATCGTGCCCGAGAAGAGCATGCTCGTGCGGTCCCCGACGCCCGCGCCGGCCTCGACGGCCTCGACGCGCTTGGTCGCGGCGACCGACTCGCCCGTGAGGGCCGACTCCTCGACGCGCAGGTTGGTCGCCTGGAGCAGGCGCACGTCGGCGGGCACCTTGTCGCCCGAGCGCACGCGCACGACGTCGCCCGGCACGACGTCGTCCGCGTCGATGCTCGCCCACGCGCCGTCGCGCCGGACCTGGGCGCTCACCGAGAGCATGTTGCGGATGCCGTCGAGCGCGCTCTCCGCGCGGCCCTCCTGGATGAAGCCGATCGCCGCGTTGATGACGGCGACCGCGAGGATCACCGTGAAGTCGACCCAGTCCCCGAGGATCGCCTTGAGCACGGCGGCCACGAGCAGGATGTAGATGAGGATGTCGTCGAAGTGGACGAGGACCCGCTTCCACAGGGGGTCGCGCTGGGGCGGCGCGAGGCGGTTCGGGCCGACCTCGGCGAGGCGCGCGGCAGCGTCCGCGCCGGCGAGGCCGTCGTCGCCCGAGCGCATCGCCGCGAGGACGTCGGCGGGCGGCTGCGACCACGGCGCGGAGCGCGCGGGGTCGTCGGGGAGAGTCGTGGTCGAGGTCGGCGCAGAGTCCGGCGCGGGTCCCATGCGCCTATTCGACCCCCGAATCCCCGATCGCGCGAGGGGCGAAGGTCCGGGGCCGGGCCGTCGACCCTCCCTAGGTGGTGGCGAGACCGCGCGAGGGGTCGCGCGGGGCCGGACGCCGGAGGTGGCGACGATGGCCGAGACGAGCAGGACCGGGCTGGACGTCCTGGAGCTGAGGATCCACGGCGTGGCGAACACGCCCCCGCACGGCATGCTGGACCTCCCGCCCGGCGAGGTCGAGCAGTGCGACGGCGACGGGCTCGGCGGCTTCTGGGTCCCGACGCCCGCCGCGGACGCCCGCGACCGCGTCCCCGGGACGCCCGACGCCCCGGTCGCGCCGGGCGACCTCCACGCCGTGGGCGCCGACGTGCGGCGCGAGGCGTACTCCTGGGGAGCCATGGCGCGGCTCGGCACGTTCCCGCTCGCCGGGTTCCTCGGCGCCCTCGCGCGCGGCGTGACCCGCGCCCTGTGGGCCCTCAACGTCCCGTTCGGGCTCGCGAACGTCGCGTACTGGACGCGGCGGGTCCCCGGCGCCGAGGACGGCGCCGCCCACGACCCGCCCGCCCGGTGCGAGGAGGTGGAGGAGACCGTCGAGCGCGCCCGGCCCGAGCCGACCGCGGCGGCCGTGCGGGTCTTCGGGCTCGTGCTGACGCTCCTGCTCACCGCGGCGTTCACGACCGTCTCCGTGCTCGTCGTCGGGACGCGGTGCATGGGCGTCGTCGAGCCGGGCACCGCGACGACCGTCGACGTGTGCGCGCGCGTCCCCGCCGTCCTCGACGGCCTCGCGCGCACCGACCACGGCGACCGCGTCGTCGTCCTCTCGCTCGTGCCCGTGGTGGTCGTGCTCGCGCTCGTGCTCCTCGCGCGCGCCGGCCAGGTCCGCTTCGACGAGCGGCTCTCCGTCGCGCGCGCGGGGCAGCGGCGGGCCGGGGCGCAGACGGGACCGCTGCTGTACCGGGCGGGCTTCTGGAGCCGGCGCGTCGCCGGGCCGTCGGCGCTGCTCGCGCACCTCGCGGGCGCGGTCGCGCTCGTCGCCGTGCTGCTCGCCTGGACCGACGACCGGCCCGCCGCCGGGACCGTCCTCATGGTCCTCGGGGCGCTCGCGGTCGCGCTCGCGGCCGTCGTCGTCGCGCTGCGCAACGACGACGACGGCACGCAGGTCGTGCCGCCGCGGTGGAAGGGCGCGCTCGCCGTCGGCGCGCTCGTCCTCGCCGTCCTCGTGTGGGTGGCCGCCGCCGTCGTCAGCTCGCGGCGCACGCCCGGCGGGCCGCTGCCGTCGTACGTCGGGATCGACGTCGCCCCGACGATGCTCGGCGCGGCCCTCACCGGGACCGCGGCCGCGGCGCTCGTGTGGCGGCGGCGCGTGCGCCCGCTCGCGTGGCTCCTCGTCCCGGTGGTCGTCACGGCCTGCCTGTCCCTCGTCGCGGTCGCGCGGCGCGTGGGCGCGGACGGCGCCGCCGTGGCCGCGTACGGCGACGGGACGACCGTGGTGCTCGTCTGGACGGCCGTCGGCGTGCTCGCCGTGCCGCTCGTCGCCGCGCTCGTGCCCGCGCTGCGCCCCGAGCGCCACCAGGGCGACGCGCGGTGGGTCGGCTGGCACGGCGCCGGTCCCGGCGTGCTGCTGCTCGCCGCGACCGCGACGGCCGCGGTCCTCACGAGCCTGCTCGTCCTCGGCGTGCAGGTCTACCTCGCGGGCGGTCGCGACGCGCGACCCGACGCCGACGGGCAGCTGCTGGTCCAGATCGTGCGCACCGTGCCCGGCGTCGAGGACCTGCCCGTGCCCTCCGCGTACACGGAGTTCGGCATCAGCGCGCTCGTGCTGCTCGCCACCGCCGTCGCGGGGCTCGTCGTGCTCGCCTGGCCCGGCCTGCACGACCTGGTGCGCTCGTCGACGGTCTGGATCGGCCGCGCGACCCGGACCGAGGCCGACCTCGCCGGACCGACGGGCTGGGCGGCGCGGACGCTCGAGGACGCCGACGCCGCGCGCACCGACGGGACGCGCCAGCGCACCGCCGACATCCCCGTCGCGGCGCGCCGCGCCGTGCGCACCCGCCAGGTCGCCGCGGTGACCCACCGCGCCGAGATCGCCGTGGGCGTCCTCGCGCTGGCCTCGTGGGCGACGCTCGTCGTGACGATCCTGCTCGGCCGGACGGGCGACTCCGTCGCGGGGGTCTGGGCGGTCGGCTGGGACTGGCTCGCGGACGTCTCCGTGCCCGTCGTGGGCGCGCTCGCCCTCGCGCTCGTCGCGAGCTTCGTCGCGGCCGGCTCCGACGGGTTCGCCCGGCCGTGGGGCCTGCTGTGGGACCTCATGTGCTTCCTGCCGCGCAGCGCGCACCCCTTCGGGCCGCCGTGCTACGCCGAGCGCACGGTGCCGGAGGTCACCGCGCGCGTCGAGTCCTGGCTGTCCGCGCGCGACGTGCCCGACGAGCGCCGCCGGGCGCTGGTCGTGCCCCGCCGGCGCGTCGTGCTCTCCGCGCACTCGCTCGGCGCGGTCATCGCGGTGTGCGTCGTGCTCGGCCGCGCGGGCAACCCGCCGCCCGGACCCGACGGGTCGCCCGGCGCGCTGCGCGCGGACGGCGACGGGCGCCTCGGGCTGCTCACGTACGGCGTGCAGCTGCGCCCGTACTTCGGCCGGTTCTTCCCCTCGCTGCTCGGCCCGCAGGTGCTCGGGACGCCGCCGTGCGGCGGGCCGACGTGGCGCGGCGACCCGTGGCAGCGGCAGACCCAGGCCCCGCGCGTCGTGCTCCGCGCCGCCGCGCGGCGGTACGGCCCGTACGACCCCGCGGGCGACCGCGCGCGCGACGACCTCGCGGGCTACGAGGTGCTGCGCGAGGACGTCCTCGAGCGCGACGAGGCGCTGCGGCGCGCCCGCCGCCGGCTCCGCGAGGCGATCGCGCACGACGACCGCCGCCCGCAGGACAGGGCGCGGCGCGAGCGCGACGTCGTGGACGCGGCGGGGGAGCTCGAGGCGGCGCGCGCGCCCCTCGCGGCGTTCGAGGCCGGGGTCGCGGGGGCGGTGCGCGCCGCACGCCACCACGCCGTCGAGGCGGCCGACTCCGCCGAGGCCGCGTACCGCGCGGCGCGCACGGAGCTGCGCCAGGCCCGGCGCGCCGAGCGCGACGCGCGCGCGGCGCGGCCGGTCGACCCGGCCGCGCTCGCGGGGGTCGTGGAACGGCGGAGCGCGCTCGAGGCGGTCGCGACGGCGCAGCGCCGCGTCGCCGACGCCGCCCGGGCCGCCGCATGGGCAGGGCAGGGCACCGCGCCGCTCGACCCCGCGACGCCGACGCTCGCCCGCCTCCTGCGCGACCGCGAGCGGCCGCCGGCGTGGGTCAACCTGTGGCGGCGCACCGACTACCTCGGGTTCCCCGTCGCGTCCTACGCCGAGAACGACGTCGACCGCGGCGCCGACGAGGTCGACCGGGGCGCCTACCTGTTCGCGGTCGCGACGCACAGCGCCTACTTCCGCGCGTGGGCGTACCACCTCGCCCTCGACACGGTCGTCGCGCGGCTCGACCCGCCGCCGTCCGACGGGCAGCCCGCCACGACGGCGCTGCCACCGTCCACCGTGCCGGCCCCGCCCGGCGGGCCTGCCCTGCCGCCGGTGCCGCCTCCGCCGCCGGTGCCGCCCGTGCCCGCGGGGCAGCGCTGATCGGGGAGAATCGGGGGCGTGATCCCCGAGAGCCTGCACGTCGTCCGCGTCACCGACCCCGCCGACGAGCGGCTCGCCGACTACACGAGCCTCACCGACGTCGCGCTGCGCGCCAAGCACGAGCCGGAGAAGGGGATCTACATCGCGGAGAGCTCGACGGTCATCCGGCGCGCCCTCGCCGCCGGGCACCGGCCGCGGTCGTTCCTCATGGCCGAGCGCTGGCTCCCGGACCTCGCGGGCGACGTCGCGGACCTCGCGGCCCGGTTCCCCGTCGACGACGCGCCCGGCGGCACGGGCGAGCCCGTCCCGGTGTTCGTCGGCGAGCCCGACGTGCTCCAGGCGGTCACCGGCTTCCACCTGCACCGCGGGGCGCTCGCGGCCATGCACCGCCCGCCGCTGCCGAGCGTGCACGACCTCGTCGCGGACGCGCGGCGCGTGGTCGTGCTCGAGGACATCACGGACCACACCAACGTCGGCGCCGCGATGCGGGCGTGCGCCGCCATGGGGGTCGACGCCGTCCTCGTCACGCCGTCGTGCGCCGACCCCCTGTACCGGCGCTCCATCCGGGTCTCCATGGGCACGGTGTTCCAGGTGCCGTGGACCCGGTTCGGGCACTGGCCGCGCGGCCCGCGCGGAGGTGCGGCCGACGGGGTCGACCTCCTGCACGAGCTCGGCTTCACGGTGGCGGCGCTCGCGCTGGACGACGACTCGGTGAGCCTGGACGAGCTCGCCGCGAACCCGCCCGAACGCCTCGCGACGGTGTTCGGGACGGAGGGCGACGGCCTGAAGCGGCGGACTGTCGCGGCGTGCGACACGACCGTGCGGATCCCGATGGCCGGGGGAGTCGACTCGCTCAACGTCGCGTCCGCGGTGGCCGTGGCGACCTGGGCGACGCGCGCGTGACCTGACGGCCGCTGACCAGCGGGAGCGCATCGGCCGCCGTGTTGGTCGGGCGCGGTTGGATGGGGCCCGTGGATGAGATGACGGTGGTGCCGGATCCGGTCGCGCTCGACGGGTCGGAGCGGTTCGCGGGCACGGACGCGTCCGTACTGGACTTCTGGCGGTTCGCGATGAGCGACCTGCGGATGAACAACGTGCGTGGCTATCTGGCTGAGTTTCTCGTTGCCCGCGCTGTCGGCGCGACGGGCAACCGGGTCGAGTGGGACGCCTACGACGTGTTGACTCCGGACGGTGTTCGGGTCGAGGTGAAGGTTCGCGGCTACCTGCAGTCGTGGGCGCAGAGGCGGGTGCAGCTCTCCCCTTTCCAGATCAAGGCTGCGGCCCCCTGGGATCACACGACCGGCGCTTTCGGTGAGAAGGGGTGGAACGCGGACGTGTACGTGCTGTGCGTGCACACCGCGCGCGAGCACGACGCCTATGACGTCCTGGACGTGGCGCAGTGGGAGTTCTACGTGCTGCCCCGCCAGGTCGTGGCGGACCGGGCGGGGGCCGGGATGCCGCTGGCGTGGGTGCAGGAGCAGACCGGAAGTCCCACGCCGTATGCCGAGCTCGCGGCCGCGGTGACCACGGCCGCAGCGGCTGAGGGTGGTGTGGGTGCGCGCCGGTAGTCTCTCGTCGTGACGACGAAGACGCACCGCCCTACCGGTCCTGCCGAGGCTCTGCAGGACGGCACCTTCGGTGCCTGGGTTCTGCACTGCAACCCTCGCATGTACGACATCCGCGGCGACGTAGCGCGCGGCGAGTTGAACGGCTCTTGGTCGGTCCCGAACACCGAAAGCTATCGCCTCACCTTGATGGACGAAGGCCAGCCCGCGCTGCTGTACGTCGGTGGCCAGCGCGCGGCGACACCGCCCGGCATCTGGGGGTTCGGCCGGCTCACCGGCCCCGTGCAGCGTTCTGTGCTGCTCGAGCACGACACACCGCAGGGGTGGGTCGACGTCGAGCGTGCCACGACCCGCGAGTCGTGGGTGCCGCTGCAGTTGAGCATGCGCGTGACCCCCGTGTCCCGCACAGCCCTGCTCGGCGACCGGGTCGCCTCCCGGGCGGAGTTTCTGCGCACACCGCAGGTCGTGCCGGCCTGGGTCACGGCAAAGGAGCTCAAGGCGATCTCCAGGCTCATGGGTGGGTTGGCCGCTCCGTCGGGCCCGGTGCTTGAGCCGCAGGACGACACCGACGCCGGGGCGGCGTTGAAGAAGCAGGTCGAGCTGGCCGCGGTGGCGCGCGTGATCGAGCACTACACGGCGCGAGGCTATGGCAAGCCGGTCTCGCGCGAGCAAGAGCGGGGCGTCGGGTGGGACCTGACGTTCACGACCCGAGGGTTGCCGGACGTGCATGTGGAGGTGAAGGGCCGTCTCGGCGCGACCCCGTCGGTACGCCTGACGCGCAGCGAGCACGACGCCGCCCACACGGCGCCCGGGTGGGTGCTCGCCGTCGTCACCCGCGCGCTGGCAGACGACGCGTCACTGCGGATCTATGAGCCTGCGGACGTGACCCGCCTGGCCGAGCCGACCCACTACGCCGTCGATCTGACCAGCGTCTGATTACCTCGAGGACAGTCATCGATCCGACGTAGGGGTCGTTCGCCCTCGACTGCTTCTCCGTCGACGGCAGTTCGCCGCGCGCGAGTTGTCGGGTGATCTCGAAGATGACCTCTTCGCGACTCCCGATCTTGTCGTCGCCCGCAGCCACCGTCGAGGCCTGACTCAAGCGTTGATCGATGCTGGGACCTATCTCATCGCGCCGAAACTGAACGCCGCAGACCCCGAATTGGTCGTGGCTTGTCGTACCCGCTGGACACACCCCCGGGGGCACGACGACTCTCGGCATCGGGCGCGCCGTCTACCACTCGGGATCGCGATGCTGCCCGTCTGGCCCTCCTCGCGAGCAATGGACGAGCAGACGAGACGGACGAACCCGTCGTCGGCGCACCCGGCACGAGCGCGGGGCGCGGTCCTCAGTGCATGGCCGCGGGCCGCGGTGCGCCGTCGTCCTGCGGAGGACGGCGCACGAAGAACGAGCCCACCGCCGCGACGAGCGAGATGGTCGCCGCGATGACGAACGCCGAGTGCACGCCTGCCGCCTGGGCCGAGACGGCGTCGACGGACGCGGGCTGCCCGCTCGCGACCGAGGTCATGGTGCCGATGAGCAGCGACACCCCCGCTGCTCCCGCGACCTGCTGCAGCGTGTTCAGCACGGCGGAGCCGTGCGAGTACAGGTGGGGGCGCAGCGAGCTGAGGGAGGACGAGAAGAGCGGCGTGAACGACATCGCGAGACCCAGGGACATCACGATCTGGACGACGGTGAGCACGGCCACCGGTGTGTCCGTCCCCACGGTGCTGTAGAGCCACAGGGCGGCGGACACGAGGATCGTCCCCGGGATCAGCAGGGGCCGAGGGCCGCGGGCGTCGTAGATACGGCCGACGATCGGGCCGAGCACGCCCATGAGGACGGATCCGGGCAGGACGACGAGCCCGGACTCGGTCGCGGTCAGCCCGAGGACGTTCTGCAGGTACAAGGGCAGCAGGGTCAGGCTGCCGAACATGGCGAGCGCGAGGACGGCCATGACCGCCACCGCCTTCGTGAAGTTCACGGACCGGAACACGCGCAGGTCCATGAGCGCGTCGTCCCGGCGCTGCAGGACGAGCTGCCGCCACACGAAGAGGCCGAGGGAGACGACGGCGGCGGTGAGGAGCCCCGCGACGGCCGCCGGGCCGAACATCGCCTCGGTCTGGTGCTCCCCACCGAGCTGGCTGAGCCCGAACACCAGGCCGCCGAACCCGAGCGCCGAGAGGACGATGGAGGCGACGTCGATGTGCTTGTGCTGCGGCTCGCCGAGGTTGAGCATCCACCTGGCGCCGATCAGGAGCGCCGCGACGGCGATCGGGAGGATGAGGCCGAACAGCCACCGCCAGCTCAGAGCGTCGAGGATCAGCCCGGACGCGGTCGGGCCCACGGCGGGCGCGAGCGCCATGACGATGCCCGCGCGCCCCATGATCCGGCCGCGGGAGTGGGCCGGGATCACGGTCATCACCGTGGTCATGAGGAGCGGCATCATGATCGCCGTCCCGGAGGCCTGCACGATCCGACCGAGCAGCAGCACGGCGAAGCCCGGCGCGACCAGGCACACGAGCGTGCCGAGCGTGAACAGGCTCGTCGCGGTGAGGAACACCCCGCGCGTGGTGAAGCGCTGCAGCATGAACCCGGTGACCGGGATGACGACCGCCATGGTGAGCATGAACGCGCTCGTGAGCCACTGCCCGAGCGACGGCTCGATGCCCAGGTCGGCGTTGAGGTGGGGGATGGCGATGCCCATCGTCGTCTCGTTGAGGATCGCGACGAAGGCGGCGATGAGCAGCAGCCAGATCACCCGCATCCCGCGGGGGTCGATCTCCGCGGACGGCGGGCGCTCGGTGGGCAGGGTGGCGGTCGTCATGGAACTCCTGGGGAGCTGAGGCGGGGACGGGGAGCGGGGCGCGGCGCGATCCGGCGAGCGTGGCTCGCGACCGAGCGCGCGGTCGGTGCCACTGTATGACAGACGTGTCACGTCATGACAGAACTGGCATGCGTAAGGTGGGCCACATGGACGCGCACACCGACGGCGGCATCCGGGCGCGGGCGCGCGAGGTCGTGCGCGACCAGCTCGCCGAGACGGCTCTGGAGCTCTTCGAGGAGCGTGGGTTCGAGGGCACCACCGTGGACGACATCGCCGCGGCGGCCGGCATCTCCTCGCGGACCTTCTACCGCTACTTCGGCACGAAGGAGGACGTGCTCCTGGGCGACCTGCCCGGCACGGCCGAGGCGATGCGCGAGCTGCTCGCGGAGCGCATCCCCGAGGACCCGCCGTGGACGGCGCTCCACCACGCCGTGCGTGCCGCCGCCGCGCAGGTCGACCCCCAGGCCGAGCGATGGGCACGGCTCATCTGCGTCGTCAACGCCAGCGACGCGCTCCGCGCGCGGAACCTCGAGCGGTACGTCCACCTCTCGCAGGCCCTCGTCCCGATCCTCGCCCCGCACGTCGGCCACGAGCCGGCGGAGAGCCGTCTGCGCGCGAGCGTCCTCGTCCAGGCGGCTCTCATGTGCTTCGACATCGCGGTGTCCTTCTGGGCCGAGGAGGGCGAGGGAGACCTCCTCACCGCGCTCGACGTCGCGTTCGACTCCTTCCCGAGCGGCGACGGAGCGTTCCAGGGGACCGGCGGGCGGCGCGGAGAGGTGGGCGCGTAGCGACGTCGGCCGGTCGGCCGGGACGGACGGGCGGCGCCTCCCCGCGGGTCAGCCCGCGGCGCCGCGGGGCGTCGTGAGCCGGGCGACCTCGTCCACGACCACGTCGACGAGGCGCGGGTCGCGCAGGATGCGGAAGTGGCCCGCGAGCGGGAGCTCGACGTTGCGGCCGCCCTCGAGGCGCCCCGTCTCCGGGATGTGCGGGTCGAACGCCGGGTAGACGGCCGTGATCCGGGCGTCGACCGCGCGCTCCGCGGCGAGGGCGAGGAGCGCGGCGTCGGTCGGGGAGAACGCGCGCAGCGTGCGGCCCAGGAGGTACCGCGCGTAGCGCGACCCGGCGAACGGCGTCGCGACGGCGACCATGCCCAGCACGCGCGACCCCGCGGGCGAGAGCATCGCGCGCTTGCCGAGCAGCCCTCCCTTGCTGTGCGCGACGAGCACGACGCCCCGCAGGTCGGCCGCGTCGAGGTGCGCCGCGACGAGCTCGGCGCCGTCGGCGACCGACCGCCGGTTGTGGCCGAGGCCGGGCACGGCGTGGACGGGGTGGCCCGCCGCGGCGAGCGCCCGCGCGACGGGGGAGAGGAACTGCCACGTCTCGTAGACGCCGGGCAGCAGCACGACGGGCGCGCTCCCGCCCGGACCCGTCGGCGTCGGGCGGTGCGGCTTCAGGACGTGCCGGGCCTGCCACGCGGCGGCCCACGCGTAGTCGGCGGCGCGCTCGCGCAGGCGCAGCCCGCCGGTGGTGGAGAGCGCGCGCGTCTCGTCGCGGTCCGGGGTGCGGGCCGGGGTACGGGCCGTCATCGCCCCAGCATGGCGTCGCGGGCGCGACACCGCGCGCGCGACGACCGGCGCCCGGTGCGGCGGGACGACGGAGGGCGGGAGCGACCGGTCCCGCCCTCCGTCGTCCTGGTGCGCCGGCGGTGGCCGCCGGAGCGCCGGCTCAGCTCACGTCGCCGCGCCACGCGCCGGTCTCGACGCCCCTCGACTCGACGAACTCCTTGAAGCGCGCGAGGTCGCCCTTGACGCGACGCTCGTCGAGCTGGAGCAGGTCGCCGGCCTTCTCGACGACGCCCTCGGGCGTCCAGTCGAGCTGGACGGTCACGCGCGTCTCGGCGTCGCTCAGGCGGTGGAACGTCACGACGCCCGCGTGGTCGGGCCCGGAGGTGCTGTTCCAGGCGACGCGCTCGTCGGGGTGCTGCTCGGTGATCTCCGCGTCGAACTCGCGCTCGACGCCGCCGATCGTCGTCCTCCAGTGCGTGTGCGTCGCGTCGAGCTGGCGGATCTCCTCCACGCCCTCCATGAAGCGGGGGAACTCCTCGAACTGCGTCCACTGGTCGTAGGCCGTGCGGACGGGGACGCCGACGTCGATCGACTGGGTGACGTTGCTCATCGTGAGACCTCCTGGGTCGTCGGGTGGGTCGTCCCCACCCTGACCCGGCCCGCACCCGCTCGCGCGCCCGGGCGTCACTCCACGGGGTTCGACGGGTCGCCCGACGCCGGCACGGTGCTCGTCGCGTCCTGCCCGTCGTGGCCGTCGTCGTGCATCGCGGCGCGCTCGACGACCCCGAGCTCGTCGAGGAGGAAGAGGAAGGACCGCGCGTACGGGTTGTCGTCGACGCGGGCGCGCACCTCGGGCCACGCGACCTGCTCGCGCAGCGCGCGCGCCACCGGCAGGAGGCGGGAGAAGTCGCAGTAGTGCTCGCCGATGACGCGCAGCTTCGACGTCATGATCTCGGTCGCGGACAGCACGGGCATGCGGACCGCGAGCACCTCGAGCTCGTCGGTCCGGGCGAGGAGGTCGTCGTCGATCGGCTCGCCGACCATGCGGTACAGCACGTCGACGAGCTCGCCGCCGTGGTGCGCCTTGAAGAGCCAGTTCTCCGTCGGCTCGGTGATCTCGAGCCCGGCGTCGGCGAGCACCTCGCGCGCGCGGTCGACGTCGGCCTCGCGGATCGCGAAGTCCGCGTCGTGGCTCGGCTCGGGCGCGCCGCGCGCCCACGCGGCGTAGCCGCCGACGAGGGCGTGCGGGATCCCGGCCTCGGCGAGCGCGGCCGCCGTCATGCGCAGGCCGTCGTGCAGGGCCTCCCTGTCGTCCACCATGCCCCAGGGTCTACACCAGCGGCGGCCCGCCGGCACGTCTGGAGCGGTCGCGGCGCGGCTCCCGGGGCGGCCCGGCCGCGGTCGGGGTGCGACCTCCGTCCGCCGTGCCCAGAATCGAGGCGATGCGCCTCGCGACGTTCAACATCCTCCACGGGCGGTCGACGGTCGACGACCGGGTCGACGTCGACCGCTTCGCGCGGGCCGTGCGGGGCCTGGACGCCGACGTGCTCGCGCTCCAGGAGGTCGACCGGGACCAGCCCCGCTCGCAGCGCGCCGACCTCACGGCGGTCGCCGCGGAGGCGGCCGGCGCGTCCGACCACCGCTTCGTCGCGACGCTCGTCGGCGAGCCGGGCGTGTGGTCCGCGCCGACGGGGGAGCACCAGCCGGGACAGGCCGCCTACGGGATCGCGGTCGTCAGCCGGTTCCCCGTTCGGGCGTGGCGCACCGTCGTCATGCCGCCGCCCCGCACGCGCGTGCCGGTGCGCTTCCCCGGCCGGCGGCTGCCGACGCTCGTGCGCGACGAGCCGCGCGCGGCCCTCGTGGCGCACGTCGACGCGCCCGCGGGACCGCTGACGGTCGTGTGCACGCACCTGACGTTCGTCCCGGGCCGCAACCTCACCCAGCTCGTCCGCCTCACGCGCTCGCTCGCCGCCGACGCCGCGGGCGACCCCGTCGTGCTCCTGGGCGACCTCAACGTCGAGGCGCCGCAGGCCGCGCACGCGAGCGGGTGGCACGCGCTCGCGAGCGCGCCGACGTTCCCCCTCGCGCACCCGACGCGCCAGCTCGACCACGTGCTCGGCCACGGTGTGGTCCGCGCGACGGGCCCGGCGCTCGCCGTCGACACGGGACTGTCCGACCACCGCGCCCTCGTCGTGGAGGTCGCGCTCGGGGGAGAGCACGTGGGCTCGCCGACGCGCGCCCGCGCGACCGACGAGGACCGCCCGCCGGCCGCGGCGCCGCCCGCGCACCGCGCGCGCCCGGCGTGACGTCCGTCGCACCGGCAGGCGCTGGCCCCGCACGGCCGTCGTAGATTAGCCTCACCTATGTGAGTGCACCCTCAGTAGCGGACCGCGCGTCCGGGCGTCCCGGCGCCCCGGCGCTCGCCGGCCACGACCTGCACCTGTCCTACGACGCGCGCACGGTCGTGCACGGCGCGGGCCTCGAGCTCACGGCCGGTGCGGTGACCGCGCTCATCGGGCCGAACGGCTCGGGCAAGTCCACGCTCCTGCGCTCGCTCGCGCGCCTGCACCGCCCCGACGCGGGGACCGTCACGCTCGACGACGCGTCCGACGCCCTCGCGCTGCACCCCAAGGACTTCGCGCGCCGCGTGACCCTCCTGTCCCAGAGCCGGCCCACGCCGAGCGGGGTGAGCGTGCGCGACGTCGTCGCCTACGGGCGCCACCCCTACCGCGGGCGGTTCCGGTCCCACGACGCCGACGGCCCGCGCGCCGTCGCGCACGCGATGGACGTCACGGGCATCACGCCCATGGCCGACCGCGGCGTGGACGAGCTCTCGGGCGGCGAGCTGCAGCGCGTGTGGCTCGCGACGTGCCTCGCCCAGGACACGGGCGTGCTCCTGCTCGACGAGCCGACGACCTACCTCGACCTGCGCTACCAGGTCGAGCTGCTCGACCTCGTGCGCGACCTCGCGACGGAGCACGGCGTCGCCGTCGGTGTCGTGCTGCACGACCTGAACCAGGCCGCGTCGGTCGCGGACCACGTCGTGCTGCTCCAGCGCGGCGTCGTGCGCGCGGCCGGCAGCGCCGAGGACGTGCTGACGTCCGACCTCCTCACCGAGGTGTACGGCATCCACGTCGACGTCTACACGCACCCGCTCACGGGCCGCACGTGCTGCGAGCCGCTCGGCCGCCACGCCGCGCGCGCCGTCGTGCCCGCCTGACCTCTCCGCACCCCCGCCCGCGCCGCGGGCCGAACCGAAGGACACCCATGCGCTCCACCCGATCCCGCTCGCTCGCCGCCGGCGCGCTCGCGCTCGCCACGACGCTCGCCCTCGCGGCCTGCGGCACGACCGAGGACCCGGCCGCCGAGGCGACCGGCGACGCCACGACGGACGCGTCCGCCGGCCCCGTCTCCTACACCGACGAGCGCGGCGAGCACGAGCTCGACGCCCCCGCGACGGAGATCGTCTCGCTCGAGTGGGGCCTCACGGAGAACCTCCTCGCGCTCGGCGTCGAGCCCGTCGGCCAGGCCGACGTCGAGGGCTACAACACGTGGGACACCGTCGCCCCGATCGACGCGGGCACGCCCGACGTCGGCACGCGCGGCGAGCCCAGCCTCGACGCGATCTCCGCGCTCGAGCCCGACCTCGTCGTCACGACGACGGACATCCCCGAGAACGTCATCGCCCAGATCGAGGAGATCGCGCCCGTGCTCGCGCTGCGCGGCTCCGACGGCGCGGACCCGATCGGCTACATGCGCTCGACGGTCGAGACGCTCGGCACCGTCACGGGGCGCGAGGACGAGGCCACCGCGGCGCTCGAGGAGTACGACGCGAAGATCGCCGAGGCGACCGCGGCGCTCGACGAGGCCGGGCTCGCCGGGGCCGACTTCACCATGGCCGACGGCTGGATCAACAACGGCACCGTGTCCGTGCGCATGTACACCCCGGGCTCGTTCTTCGGCGCGATCGGCGAGGAGCTCGGCCTCGTCAACGCGTGGACCGAGGGCGGCGACCCCGACTACGGCCTCGCCCAGACCGACGTCGAGGGCCTCACCCAGCTCGGCGACGTGCAGTTCCTCTACGTCGCGAGCGAGTCCGAGGCCAACCCGTTCACGGACGGCCTCGAGGGCAACGCGGTGTGGGAGCAGCTCCCGTTCGTCACGGCCGGCGACGTCCACCGCCTGCCCGACGGCATCTGGATGTTCGGCGGCCCGCTGTCGGCCGCGGCGTACGCCGACGCGGTCGTCTCCGCGCTGACCGCCTGACCGCACGAGCCGGACGAGAGAGGCACGACGGGCCGCGATGACCACGCGTGACCGCACGACGGCGGAGCCGGACGCCCTCCTGCTGGAGGAGCCGGCTCCGTCGGTCGTCCCCGACGACCCGTCGGGCGACCGGCCCGGCACGACCCCCGCGACGCCCGGCGCGCCGCCGCGACCCCGGTCGTCGCGCCTGGGGATGGTGGCGGCGTTCGTCGTCGCCGTCCTCGTCGCCGCCGTGCTCGCCGCGGTGCACCTCACGCAGGGCACCGCGGACGTCGGCGTGCTCGACCTCGTGCGCCTGCTCACCGGCGACGGCGCCGACCAGACCCTCGCGGTGCTCGTCGCCTCGCGCCTGCCGCGCCTCCTCGCGGGGCTCCTGCTGGGCGTGGCGCTGGGCGTCGCGGGCGCCGTGCTGCAGTCGGTCGCGCGCAACCCGCTCGCGTCGCCGGACACGCTCGCCGTCAACGCCGGGGCCTACCTCACGGTCGTCGCCGTCGCGGCCTTCGGCGTGAGCGTGCCGTTCTACCTCCAGAGCGGGCTCGCCTTCCTCGGCGGCCTTGCCGCGGCGGGTCTCGTGCTCGTCCTCGCGCGGGGCGGCGCGGACGGGCCGACGCGGCTCGTGCTCGCCGGGTCGGCGATCATGCTCGCCCTGCACTCCCTGACGACCGTCCTGCTCGTGCTCTTCGAGCAGGAGACCCTCGGGCTGTTCGCGTGGGGGAGCGGCTCCATCGTCCAGTCCGGGACCCGGACCGTGAGCCTCGCGACCCCGGTCGTCGTCGCGGGCGTGCTCGCCGCGCTCCTGCTCGCCCGGCGCCTCGACCTGCTCGGCCTCGGCGACGACGCCGCGACGGTGCTCGGCGTGGACGTGCGCCGCACGCGCGTCCTGGCGGTGCTCGTCGCGGTGCTGCTCGCCGCGATCGCGGTGACCGTCGCCGGGCCCGTCGGGTTCGTCGGCCTGGCCGCCCCCGTCGTCGCGCGCCTTATCGCGCGACGCGTCCCGGGGCTGGGCCGGCACGTCCTGCTCCTGCCGTTCGCGGCCGTCGTCGGCGTGGTCGTCATCCTCGGCGCGGACGTGCTGCTGCGCGTGCTCCTGCCCGGCACGACGTCGATCGCCGTCCCGACCGGCATCGTCACGACGGTCCTCGGCGCGGTGCTGCTCGTCTGGCTCGCGCGGCGCCTGCGCGACGCCGGACCCGGGGCCCAGGCGGCCCGCGGCGCGCTCGGCCGGCCGCGCTCGCGCACGGCGGTCGTCGTGGTCGTCGCGGTGCTCGTCCTGCTCGTCGTCGCCGCGGCGGTCGCGGGACTGCTGCTGGGCGACCGCGTCGTGCTCCTGGGCGACGTCGCGAACTGGTGGAACGGCGTCGCGGGACGCCAGGTCGACTTCGTCCTGGACCAGCGCCTGCCGCGCGTCGTCGCCGCCCTCCTCGCGGGCGCCGCGCTCGCGCTCGCCGGGACGATCGTCCAGGCCGTGTGCCGCAACCCGCTCGCCGAGCCGGGGCTGCTCGGCGTGACCTCGGGCGCGGGCCTCGGGGCCGTGGCGATGATCCTGCTCGTCCCGGGCGTCGGGATCTGGCCGATGTCGGCTGCCGCCGCGCTCGGCGCGCTCGCGGTGTTCGGCCTCGTCTACGGGCTCTCGTACCGGCGGGGCCTCAGCTCGGACCGGCTCGTGCTCATCGGCATCGGGGCGCAGGCCGGGGTCATGGCCCTCATCACGCTGCTCATCGTCGTCGTCGCGCCGTGGGACGCGAACCTCGCGCTCACGTGGCTGTCCGGGTCGACGTACGGGCGCACGCTCAGCCAGGTGCTCCCCGTCGCGATCGCGCTGCTCGTCGTGACCCCGCTGGCCGCGCTCCACCGCCGCGACCTCGACGTGCTCGCGCTCGACGAGGACACCCCGCGCGTGCTCGGCATCGCGCTCGACCGCACGCGCCTGCTGCTCCTCGGCGCGGCGGCCCTCCTCACGGCGGCGGCGGTGTGCGCGGTGGGCGTCATCGCGTTCGTCGGGCTCGTGGCCCCGCACGCCGCGCGCGCGCTCGTCGGGGCGCGGCACGGGCGCGTGGTGCCCGTCGCGATGCTCCTCGGCGCGCTGCTCGTCTCGGTGGCGGACACCCTCGGGCGGTTCGTCATCGCGCCCGACCAGATCCCCGCGGGCCTCGGGACGGCGCTGCTCGGCGCGCCGTACTTCGTCTACCTCCTGTGGCGGGGCCGCGGCCGCTCGGCGTGACACGGCGTGACACGGTGTGACTCGCCGCGTGACGCGCGGGGTGACGCACGGCGTGGCGCGCGGGTGTGACGCGAACCACGGTTCCCGTCGGCCGCGAGGGCGCCCGGGAGGTTGACCCGGGTGGCGGTCCGTAGGTTAGCCTCACCTGTGTGAGCCAGACCGTCGCCGCACCCCGGACCGCCGCCAGCCGCCGCACGCGGGCAGCCGCGCGACCCATGAGCCCGTGGCAGTTCTTCGACGTCGAGGTCGCGCGCATCGAGCAGGTCACGCCGAGCTTCCGCCGCATCACCTTCACCGGGCCCGAGCTCGAGCACTTCGGGGACCCGGGCTACGACGTGCGCATCAAGTTCGTCCTGCCCGCCCCGGACGGCGGCTACGAGCACCTCGTGCGCGACGGCGAGTGGTACGCCGCGTGGCGCGCCCAGCCGGAGGAGCGGCGCAACCCGTTCCGCACCTACACGACCGTCGCCGTGCGCCCCGAGGCGCGCGAGGTCGACGTGGACGTCGTGCTGCACGGCGACGCCGGTCCCGCGTCGCGCTGGGCGCTCGCCGCGGAGGTCGGCACGCCCCTCGTCCTGCTCGGCCCGGACGCGCGCTTCGACGGACCCACGGGCGGCATCGAGTTCCACCCGCCGACGCGCGCCCACGCGCTGCTCCTCGCGGGCGACGAGACCGCGCTGCCCGCGATCGCGGCGATCTGCGAGGACCTGCCCGCCGGCGCGTGGGGCGAGGTCTACGTCGAGGTCCCGCACGCCGCCGACGCGCGCGAGCTCGTCGCCCCGCCCGGGGTGCGCGTCACGTTCCTCGGGCGCGACGCGGACGGCCCGGACGGGGAGGGCGCCGCGCACGGCTCGCTGCTCGTGCCCGCCGTCAAGGAGGCCGCGGAGCGCATCCTCGGCGCGGGCGTGCTCGGTGCCGACCCGCCCACGCAGTGCGCCACCGCCGACTCGCTCGAGGACGTCGACATCGACGCCTCGATCCTCTGGGAGGTCCCCGCGCTGCTCGAGGAGGAGACGGTCCTCTACGCGTGGCTCGCCGGCGAGGCGAGCGCGATCAAGGCGCTGCGCCGCCACCTCGTGAGCGACCTCGGCGTCGACCGCCGCGCCGTCGCGTTCATGGGCTACTGGCGCGAGGGTCGCGCCGAGAGCTGACGCCGCACGCACGAGGGCCCCGCCGGATCGCTCCGGCGGGGCCCTCGCGCGTCCGGGCGCCGCGTGCCTCCGGGCGGTCGCGCACGGGTGCGTCGCGTCCGGGCGCGACGCGTCGTGGCACTGTCGCGTCGTCGCGCTGTCGCGTCGCCGCGTCCGGCAGGCGCTGCGGCGTCGCGGTCCGGGCGGGTCGGTCAGCCGACGGGGACGGCGAGGTCGTCGACGACCTCGACGCCCGGCAGGCGGCCCAGCAGCGCGCCGGGCAGGAGCAGCTTCGAGCGCCGGACGCCGCTGCCGACGAGCGCGAGCGCGCCGTCGTGCACCACGCGCGCGTCGAGCAGCACGCGCCACCCCGCGGGCAGCCCGATCGGGGTGATGCCGCCGTACTCCATGCCGGACTCGGCGGTCGCGCGGTCGGTCGGCAGGAACGACGCCTTGCGGACGTCGAGCAGCTTGCGGACGCGCGTGTTGACGTCGGCGCGCGTGTGGGCGCGCACGACCGCGGCGGCGACGCGCTCGTCGCCCGCGCGCGACCCGCCCACGACGACGCAGTTCGCCGACGCCTCGACGGGCAGCGAGAAGGCGTCGTTGAGCGCGGCGGTGTCGGCGAGGTCGGGGTCGATCTCCGTGACCGCGACGCGCGCGGCGACCTCCGGGTCGGCGTCGGCCCAGCGGCGCAGCGCGTCGGCCGTCACGGGGGCGACGAGGTCGAGGTGGTCGAGCGCGGGCTCCCAGGTCAGGGAGCCGAGCGTGGGCAGGGCCGTGGCGTCCATGGGTCCTTCCGGCGGGTCGGGCGGTGGTGCGACCCGGTGAACGCTACCCCTGCCCGGCGCCCCGCCGAGCATGCGGTCGTCTCCCGTCTCACGCCCCGAACGGGACATGACGACATGGTCGGCAGGAGACAGGCGCATGCTCGGCGGGGGCGGACGGCGGGGGCGCGGCAGGGCGCGGCGGCGGGGGTGCGGCGGGGCGCGGCGGCGGGGGTGCGGGGGCTGGGGAAGTCTCGGTCTCAGGTGGAGGTCGAGGGTTTCGAGCGAGGTTCGACCTGTGGTCGAGGGTTGTCGAGGAGCATTCGGGCGAAGCCGACGAGCCGGTCCTGCCGAGTTGACAGGTCCGGCAGGGCGGTCGAACACTGGAGATGTTCGAACATCTGTTCGAACGCGTGCGGCCCGTCGACCGGGCGGCACCGTGGGCACGAGCAGGACCGGGAGGCGAGATGACCGTCCTCGCCGACCCGCCGGGGCGCTCGGCGGACGCGCCCGACCGCGTCGCCCCCGCCCCCGACCGCGCCGCCCTCGCGCGCGCTGCGCTGCGCCGGGCGGAGGAGCGGGCGGGCGTGCGCCACCACGACCGCCGCCGTCCGCTCGCGACGCCGGCCCTCGTCCCCGTCGACCGGCCCTCCGGGACGGCGCCCGCCGGCCCCACCTCCGTCCTCGCGGCGCCCGTGCTCCCGGCACCCGTCGTCCCGGCGCCCCACGAGCCCCGCGCGGCGCACCGGTCCCGCACGTCGCCCGAGTCCCGCACGCCGTCCGGGCCCGACGAGCGGTCGTGGCCCGTGCACGACGCGCTCGCCCCGCTCCTGCCCACCGGCGCGCTCCCGCGCGGCAGCGTCGTCGCCGTCCGGGGCTCGACGAGCCTCCTGCTCGCGCTCGTCGCGGGCGCGTCGGCGGCGGGGGCGTGGACGACGGCGGTCGGCCTGCCCGACGTCGGGCTGCTCGCCGCCGCGGACGCCGGGGTCGACCTCGGCCGTCTCGCGCTCGTGCCGCGCCCGGGACCGGACGCCGCGGTCGCCGTGGCAGCGCTCGTCGACGGCATGGACGTCGTGGTCGTGGGCCCCGGGGCCGCGCTCGCCGACGCCGACCGGCGCCGCGTCGTCGCCCGGGCGCGCGAGCGTGGGACGGTCCTGCTCGCCGCGACCACGTGGCCGGGCGCGCACGTCGCGCTCACCGTGACGGGCGGCGCGTGGTCGGGCGCCGACCAGGGCGCGGGCTGGCTGCGCCGCCGGACGCTGCAGGTCGAGCGGGCGGGGCGGGCGCGCGCGGCGCGCCCCGCCCGGCTCGAGGTCGAGCTGCCGGTCGGCCGCGCGGGCTGGCCCGCCCACCTCGTCGAGGACGCGGCGGGTCCCGACCCGCGGCAGGAGGCCGTGCCCGAGCGGGCGGCGGACGGCGCGGCGGTCCCGGCAGCCACCGGGACCGGGCTGAGGCTCGTCGGATGAGCGGGCACCCGACCCGCACCGCCGCGCTCTGGGTCCCCGACTGGCCCGTGCTCGCCGCGATGGCCGTGCGCGAGGTCCCCGCGCACGTGCCCGCCGCGACGCACGACGGCCGCCGCGTCGTCGCGGTCTCCGCCACCGCGCGCGCGGCCGGGGTGCGCCGGGGGATGCGCCGCCGTCGGGCCCGCGAGTGCTGCCCCGAGCTCGAGCTCCTCGACGTCGACGACGCGCGCGACGCGCGCGAGTTCGAGCCCGTCGCGCTCGCGGCCGAGTCCGTCGTCGCGGGGCTGGAGATCACCCGGCCGGGGCTGCTGCTCCTGCCCGCGTCCGGGGCGAGCCGGTACCACGGCTCCGACGACGCGCTCGCGGAGGCGCTCGTGGCGCGCGTCGTCGAGAGCACGGGGCACGAGGCCCAGGTGGGCGTCGCCGACGGGATCCTCGCGGCGGTGCTCGCCGCGCGCGCGCCCGGCGTCGTGCCGCCCGGCGGGTCGCCCGCGTTCCTCGCGCCGCGCCCCGCGTCCGACCTCGTCCACGTCGCGACCCGGCCCGACGTCGCGGTCGCGGTCACCGACCTCGTCCAGCTCCTGGACCGCCTCGGCGTGCGCACGCTCGGCGCGCTCGCCGCCCTGCCCGCCGCGACCGTCGAGGGCCGCTTCGGCCCGACCGGCGCGTGGGCGCACCGCCTCGCGCGCGGCGAGGACCTGCGCCCGCCCGCCCGGCGCCGCGTCGAGCCCGACGTCGCCGTGGCCGCCGAGCTCGACCCGCCCGCCGAGCGCGTCGACGTCGCGACGTTCGCCGCGCGCCGCCTCGCGGAGGACCTGCACGACCAGCTCGTCACGCGGTCCCTCGTCGCGGGCCGGCTGCGCATCACCGCGCGCACGACCGAGGGCGACGACCTCGAGCGCACGTGGCGCCTCGACGGACCGACCGGGGTGCTCAGCCCCGCACGCATCACCGACCGCGTGCGCTGGCAGCTCGAGGGCTGGCTCACGGCGTCCTCGCTGCGCCGGACGTCGTCCGGGCGCGGGTCCGGGCACCTGCCCGAGGGCGCGCCCCTCGCGCGCCTCGCCCTCACCGCGGAGGAGGTCGTCCCCGCGGGCGCCGAGCAGCCGCGCCTGTGGGGGGCATCGAGCGGCGAGGACCAGCGCGCGCACCGTGCGCTCGGGCGCGTCCAGGGGCTGCTCGGCGGGGACGCCGTGCTGCGCGTGCGCGTCCAGGGCGGGCGCGACGCCGCCGACCGCGTCCACCTCGCCCCGTTCGGGGAGGACGTCGCGCTCCCGCGCGACCCCGACCGGCCCTGGCCCGGTGCGCTGCCCAGCCCCGCGCCCGCCGTCGTGCCCGCCGCGCCGCGCGACGCCGTCGTGCTCGACGCCGCGGCCCGCCCCGTCGTCGTCGACGCGCGCCTCGCCATGAGCGGCGAGCCGGCGTCCGTGCGGTGCCCCGGCGAGGAGGACGCGCGGGGCGAGGAGCGCGCCGTCGTCGACTGGGCCGGGCCGTGGGCCGCCGCCGAGCGCTGGTGGACCCCCGCGCCCCGCCGCCGCGTCCACCTCCAGGTGCTGCTCGACGACGGCCGGGGGCTGCTCCTCGCGAGCACCCGGGGCCGCTGGACCGTCGAGGGGGTGTACGACTGATGGCCCCGCCCGCCCGGTACGCCGAGCTGCACGCCCACTCCGCGTTCAGCTTCCTCGACGGCGCGTCCCACCCCGAGGAGCTCGCCGCCGAGGGTGCGCGGCTCGGGCTGTCCGCGCTCGCGCTCACCGACCACGACGGCCTGTACGGGGTCGTCCGGTTCTCCCAGGCCGCCGCGAAGGTGTCGCTGCCCACCGTCTTCGGGGCGGAGCTGCACCTGCCCGTGCCCCCCGCCGGCGGACGCGCGGGACCGCCCGTGCTCGACCCGCCCACCGGCGTGCCCGACCCGCGCTCCACTCACCTGCTCGTCCTCGCGCGCGGCCCCCAGGGCTACCGGAACCTGTCGAGCGCGATCGCCACCGCGCACCTCGCGACCGGGACCAAGGGCGCCGCCGACTACCGGCTCGACGAGCTCGGTGCGCAGGCCGACGGGCAGTGGCTCGTGCTCACCGGGTGCCGCAAGGGCGCGGTGCGCCGCGCGCTCGTCACGCAGGGACGCGCGGCCGCGCGCCGCGAGCTCGACCGGCTCGTCGGCGTGTTCGGCGCGGGGAACGTCGCCGTCGAGGTCACCGCCGACGACGACCCGCGCACCGCCGACCTGCACGCCGCGCTCGCCGACCTCGCCGCCGACGCGCGGCTCCCGCTCGTCGCGACGACCGCCGCCCACTACGCCCGCCCGCGCGACGCCGACCTCGCGGGGGCGCTCGCGGCCGTGCGCGCGCGGTCCTCGCTCGACGACATGGACGGGTGGCTGCCCGGCGCGCCCACGGCGCACCTGCGCTCGGCGGCCGAGATGCTCGCCCGCCACCGCCGGCACCCGGAGGCGGTCGCGACCGCCGCGGCGCTCGGCGACGAGTGCGCGTTCGACCTGCGCCTCGTCGCGCCGCGCCTGCCGCCGTACCCCGTGCCGGACGGTCACACCGAGGCGACGTGGCTGCGCGAGCTCGTGCGGCGCGGGGCCGAGGACCGGTACGGCCCGCGCGGGAGCGAGCGCGTGCCCGGCGCCTGGGCGCAGGTCGACCACGAGCTGCGGGTCATCGAGGACCTGGGCTTCCCGGGGTACTTCCTCGTCGTCTACGACCTCGTCGAGTTCTGTCGCGTGCAGGGCATCCTCGCGCAGGGCCGCGGCTCGGCCGCGAACTCCGCGGTCTGCTACGCGCTCGGCATCACCGCCGTCGACGCCGTGCGGCACGGGCTGCTGTTCGAGCGCTTCCTCGCGCCCGAGCGCGACGGCCCGCCCGACATCGACGTCGACATCGAGTCCGCGCGCCGCGAGGAGGTCATCCAGCACGTCTACGGAAAGTTCGGTCGCACGCACGCCGCGCAGGTCGCGAACGTCATCTCCTACCGGCCGAAGTCCGCCGTGCGCGACGCCGCGCGGGCGCTCGGGTACGACGTCGGGCAGGCCGACGCGTGGAGCAAGTCCATCGAGCGCTGGGGCTCCCTGCGCGGACCGGACCCGTCGTCGCCCGCTGCCGACCGGAAGGTGAAGGAGCACGCGATCGCGACGAAGACCGCCGAGAAGGACGCGCGCGTCGTCGCGCTGTGGGGGCCGGGGCCCGGAGAGGTGAGCGCGCCCGGGAGGCGACGGCGCGTCGTCGACCCGCTCGCCGAGGACCCGGGCGACGGGCACGAGGGAGGCCGGGGGGTGGGGACCGCCGAGGGCCGTGGTGGTGACCGCAGGATCGGTGACCACAGGATCGAGGGCGCGCTGCGCGCGGACGACACGCACGACGTCGTGCCCGCGCACCGGCCGCCGTCGGCCGCGGAGGACGGCGAGATCCCGGGCGAGGTGCTCGACCTCGCCGACCGGATGCTGCGCCTGCCCCGGCACCTCGGGATCCACTCGGGCGGGATGGTCATGTGCGACCGGCCCGTCATCGAGGTGTGCCCGGTGGAGTGGGCGCGCATGGAGGGGCGCACCGTCCTGCAGTGGGACAAGGAGGACTGCGCCGACGCCGGGCTCGTGAAGTTCGACCTGCTGGGGCTCGGGATGCTCACGGCGCTGCGCATCGCGTTCGACCTCGTCGAGCGGCACGAGGGGTCGCACCTCGAGCTGCACACGCTGCCCGAGGACGACCCGGCGGTGTACGACCTGCTGTGCGCCGCCGACACCGTGGGCGTGTTCCAGGTGGAGTCGCGCGCGCAGATGGCGACGCTGCCGCGCCTGCGGCCGCGCCGGTTCTACGACATCGTCATCGAGGTCGCGCTCATCCGGCCCGGTCCCATCCAGGGCGGGTCCGTGCACCCGTACATCAACCGCGCGCGGGGCCGCGAGAAGGTGACGTTCCTGCACCCGCTGCTGGAGAAGTCGCTCGGCAAGACGCTCGGCGTGCCGCTGTTCCAGGAGCAGCTCATGCAGATGGCGATCGACGTCGCGGGCTTCTCGGCCAAGGACTCCGACCAGCTGCGCCGGGCGATGGGCTCCAAGCGGTCGGTGGAGCGCATGGAGGAGCTGCGCGGGCGGCTCATGGAGGGCATGCGGGAGAAGGGCGTCGACGACCCGGCCGTGCGCGAGGAGATCTACGACAAGCTCAAGGCGTTCGCCGACTTCGGGTTCCCCGAGTCGCACGCGTACTCGTTCGCGTTCCTCGTGTACGCGAGCTCGTGGCTCAAGGTGCACCACCCCGCCGCGTTCTACGCCGGGCTGCTCGCGGCGCAGCCGATGGGGTTCTACTCGCCGCAGTCGCTCGTCGCCGACGCGCGGCGGCACGGCGTGACGGTGCTGCGCCCGGACGTCAACGCGTCGGACGTCGAGGCGACGGTCGAGCGGCTCCCGCGCGGCGCGTCCGCCGAGCATGCGGTCTCGTCCGCCGAACATGCGGTCATCTCCCGTTCTCGGCCTGATCCGGGCGACAACCGCATGGTCGGCGACGGGGGTGAGCGCGTCGACGGGGGCGAGAGCGGCGGGGTGCGGATCGACCCGGCGTTCGGGCCGGAGCCGGACCTCGGGCTCGCGGTGCGGCTCGGGCTGGCGAGCGTGCGGGGCCTCGGCACGCAGGCCGCCGAGCGGGTCGTCGCGGCGCGGGACGGGGCCGACGGGTCCGACGACGGGCCCCGCCCCTTCCGGGACCTGCGCGACCTCGTGCGCCGCGTCGACCTCACGACCGCCCAGCTCGAGGGGCTCGCGACCGCGGGCGCGACGCAGTCGCTCGGGACGTCGCGGCGCGAGGCGCTGTGGGCCGCGGGCGCGCTCTCCCAGGAGGGGCCGGGCACGCTGCCGGGCGTGAGCGTCGGCGTCGAGGCGCCGACGCTGCCCGGCATGACCGACGTCGAGACCGCCGTCGCGGACGTGTGGGCCACCGGCGTGTCCACCGACTCCTACCCGACGCAGTACGTGCGCGACGGGCTCACCGCCGCCGGCGTGCTCACCGTCGCGGGCGCGGTGCGGGCCGCGGAGGAGATCGAGCGGGCGGACGAGGCCGAGCGCGCCGCGGGGGAGCCGCCCGGGACGCGGTCGCGACCGGGGTCGCGCGTCGCCGTCGGGGGCGTCGTGACGCACCGGCAGCGGCCCGGCACGGCGGGCGGCGTGACGTTCCTGTCCCTCGAGGACGAGACGGGGATCCTCAACGTCGTGTGCTCGGCGGGGCTGTGGCGACGGTTCCGCACGGTCGCGCGGTCGTCCGCGGCGATGGTCGTGCGAGGCCGGCTCGAGCGGGCCGACGGCGCGACGAACCTCGTCGCGGAGCACCTCGCCCCGCTCTCGCTCCAGGTCGCGACGACGTCGCGCGACTTCCGCTGACCGGGCGACCCGCGCGCCCGTCCCGGCGACCTGTCCCGGCAGCCCATCCCGGCGCCCGGGCGCGCACGCGGGTGGGGGCGGCGAGCGGGCCGCGGACGACGCAGGGCCCCGCCGCGCGCATCATGGCGCCTCGGCGCGTGCTCTCTCCAGGAGAGAGAGCCGGACGCCGTGCACCGTGGGAGGCGACCATGAGACCGGCCCGGAGCGTGTCGCGCGTGCTCGTCGCGGCGGCGCTCCTCACGACCCTGGGACTGGCGGGCTGCGCCCGCCCGAGCCCCGCGGGCGACGACGGCGGCGAGCCGGGCGTCGTCGCCGACGCCGAGAGCATGGACCCCTCCGATCCGGGCGGCGGGGGACCGGCCGGGGAAGGACCGGGCGGCGCGGGCCAGGGCAGCGAGGGCCAGGTCAGTGAGGGCCGGGGCGGCGGAGAGCAGAGCGGCGGCTCCGAGGAGGGCGGCGGCGCCGTCCCGTCGCCCGTCCGGGTCCCGGCGTTCAGCCAGGTCGGCCAGGACATCGACGACGCGTTCCCGGCCATCGTGGAGGCGGTGACCGAGGCGTGCGACGGCGAGCCGTGCCTCGAGCTCGTGCAGGAGGTCGTCGAGGGCGACGAGACCTCCGACCTCTGCGCGTTCTCTGGCCTGCGCCCGGCGTCGGGGACGACCGTCGAGCGCGGGAGCACGCTCGTCGTCGAGGTGAGGTGCCCACCGGAACCTGGAGAGTCGACGGAGCCGCAGCCCGAGCCGGGCGTCGAGCCGGAGGACACGGAGACGACCGCGCCGGGCGGCGAGGGATCCACCGTCCCGCCCGAGGGCGGCTCGTCGGGCGGCTCGACCGACGAGGGGACGCCGGACGGCTCCGATGGCTGAGCACGCGCCGGACCGGCCGGTCGAGGGCGGCCTGCCTGACGAGGGCCGTCCCCCGGGCGACGAGGACCGATCGGTCGGCGGGGACCGTCCGCCCGGCGTCACCGCGGCCGAGCACGACGGCACGGGCGACATCCCCCGCGTGGCGCGCATCCTCACGCAGGTCGTCGCGCCCGCGACGCTCGTCACGGGGCTGCTCTACTTCTTCGGGCGCTCGCACGCGACGTACTTCCTCCAGTACCTCGGGGTCGACGTCAGCGTGCTCCAGCTCACGACGCAGGACTACCTGCTGCGCTCCCAGGACGGTCTGCTCGTCCCGCTCCTCGTGGTCTCGGTGGGCGTCCTCGTGCTGCTGTGGACGTGGAGCCTCGTCCCGGAGCGGGCGCGCCGCGCGGTCGAGGGCCACCGGCAGCGGGTGGCCGCGACGGCCGTGGGCGCGGTGCTCGTCGCGTTCGGCGTCCTGCGCGCGCTCGGCGTCGTGCTCCTCCCGGACGCGTGGAGCTGGGTCGCTCCCGCGTGCCTCGCGCTCGGCGTGGTCGTCCTGTCCGCGGCCGTGGTGGCGCACCGCCGCGCCGCGCACGTCCCGGTGCACGTCGGGACGCGGCTCACGGAGTGGGGCGCGGTCTTCGTGCTCGTGGCCCTCGCGCTGTTCTGGGCCGTCGCCGACTACTCGGCCGCCGTCGGGACGCACCGGGCGCGCCAGTTCGTCGCCGAGCTCCCGACCGCGCCGGGGGTCGTGGTCCGCAGCGCGCGCGACCTCGGCCTCGTGCCGACCGGCTCGCCCGCGAGCTGCCCCGAGGACGCCGCGCTCCCGTACCGCTCGACGGGGTACGTGCTGCTCACCCGGTCCGGCGGGTACTACGTGCTCGTGCCGCGGACCTGGCAGCGCGGCGACCCCGTGCCGCTCGTGGCCGCCGAGCCCGACGTGCGCCTCGACTTCGTCGCCGCCGGTGCCGCCGTCGTCGACCCCGGGTGCTGACGGCCCGGGTGCTGACGGCCTCGTCGCTAGGCTGGCCGCGTGCTCACCCGTGTCGTGCGCCTGGTGTGGATCGCGGGCTTCCTCGTCGGGTCGACGACGCACGTCCTCGACCTCGTGCAGGGCGGCGTCGCGGTCTACGCCGGGTTCCCCGACGCGGTGCGGCTGTACTGGGTGTCGCTCACGCTGCTCGACCCGCTGACGGTCGTCCTGACGGCGCTGCGGCGGCGGGCGGGCGTCGTCCTCGGGGTCGCGATCATGGTGTCCGACGTCGCGGTCAACGCGACCGTCGCCGCGACGACCGACGGTCTGGGCCTGCGCGGCCTGGTCCTGCAGGTCGTCTTCGGGCTCGTCGTCGTCACGACGGCGCCGCTGCTGTGGCGCGCCGCTCGCCGTCCGGGGGAGTGCGACGTGCCGGGACGGCCCTAGGTGTACGGACCCGCTGCGTTGTTGACGCGGTCGATAGGGCGAGCGCCGTCGATGCCGAGGTGGGGTCGGTTCATGTTGTAGTGCTCGAGCCATCGAGGCAAGGCCGCGGCGCGTTCGG
>Ga0160434_100041_pt1 | contig 103221 bp, 106 predicted proteins | sample HID1973I_E0MG_FD_108273 | JGI IMG/M metagenome (GOLD analysis project Ga0160434, IMG submission 108273) | Enriched mosquito-associated microbial communities from UW Madison campus, WI, USA - HID1973I_E0 MG | ecosystem: Host-associated > Arthropoda: Insects > Digestive system > Unclassified ... | reverse complement strand
GCTACCTGACCTTCACCGCGCTGATGATGGCCGGCCTGGACGGCATCAAGAACCAGATCGACCCGGGCGCGCCGAGCGACAAGGACCTGTACGACCTGCCGCCGGAAGAAGAGAAGCTGATCCCGCAGGTCTGCTCCAGCCTGGACCAGGCGCTGGAAGCGCTCGACAAGGACCGCGAATTCCTCAAGGCCGGCGGCGTGATGAGCGATGACTTCATCGACGGCTACATCGCGCTGAAGATGCAGGAAGTCACCAAGTTCCGCGCGGCGACCCATCCGCTGGAGTACCAGCTGTACTACGGCAACTGAGCAACAGGCGATGGCGAAGGGCCCCCTCCCACCTTCGCCATCGCCGCCTTCCTCCATGGCTGGGGAGCCATGGCCGGCGGGTGTTCTTGCAGTGAACAAGCAGCCGCACAGGGGTAGTAGAGACCGGATCGCGGTCGCGGGCCTTCGCCCTCTCCCACGATGGGTGGCACACGTCTTTGCCGACGTCTCCACCGGGGGCCCGTCGCCGTTTCCGCGCAAGGGATGCCCGCGGGCATCCAGGTGAACCGAAATGCCGGCCGGCATCCGCCGGACGGTCCTTCCACCATCGGGGTATGCGCATGAAATTGATCACCGCCATCATCCGGCCGTTCAAGCTAGACGAGGTGCGAGAAGCACTCTCGCAGGCTGGCGTGTCGGGCATCACCGTGACCGAAGTCAAAGGCTTCGGCCGCCAGAAGGGCCACACCGAGCTATATCGCGGCGCCGAATACGTCGTCGATTTCCTGCCCAAGATCAAGATCGAGACCGTCGTGACCGACGAGCGCCTGGAGGCCGTCGTCGAGGCGATCCAGTCCGCCGCGGGTACCGGCAAGATCGGTGATGGCAAGATCTTCGTCACCCCGGTCGAACAGGTGGTGCGCATCCGCACCGGCGAAATCGGCGCTGACGCGCTCTAACCCTTCCGGAGGCTCCATGAAGACTCAGCTCGCGGCCGGGTGGAAGACCCGGTTCTATTCCGTTTGCATGATGATGTTGCTCAGCGCACTGGCCGTCACCGCGTTCTCCGCGCCGGCGCATGCGCAGGAGACTGCGCCCACGACGCAGACCACTGCAGTGCCCGCCGAGGAAGTGAAGAGCGAACCGCTCGACGCCGCCGCCGCTGCACCCGCGGCCGCGGCCGCCGCGCCGGCCGCCGAGCCGGTGCCGACCGTGGACAAGGGCGACGTGGCGTGGATGCTGACTTCCACGCTGCTGGTGCTGATGATGGTGGTGCCCGGCCTGGCGCTGTTCTACGGCGGCATGGTGCGCGCCAAGAACGTGCTGTCGGTGGTGATCCAGGTGTCGGTGGTGTTCTCGCTGATCAGCATCCTGTGGGTGATCTACGGCTACAGCCTGGCGTTCTCCGGCGACGGCCCGTGGATCGGCAATCTCGACAAGGCCCTGCTCAGGGGCGTCAAGGTCGACAGCCTGGCGGCCACGTTCACCGCCGGCGTGAGCATTCCCGAGTTCGTCTTCGTTGCCTTCCAGTGCACCTTCGCCGGCATCACCGGCGCACTGATCGTCGGTGCGTTCGCCGAACGCGCGCGCTTCGCCGCGGTGCTGCTGTTCTCGGTGCTGTGGTTCACCTTCGCCTACCTGCCGATGGCGCACATGGTGTGGGCCGCCGGCGGCTACCTGTTCGAGAAGGGCGCACTGGATTTCGCCGGTGGCACGGTGGTGCACATCAACGCGGGTATCGCCGGCCTGGTCGGTGCCTACTTCGTCGGCAAGCGCACCGGCTTCGGCCGCGAGGCGATCAAGCCGCACAACGTGACCCTGACCTTCGTTGGTGCCTCGCTGCTGTGGGTGGGCTGGTTCGGCTTCAATGCCGGCTCCAACCTGGAAGCCAACGGCGGCGCTGCGCTGGCCTTCCTCAACACGCTGCTGGCCACTGCCGCGGCCGTGCTGGGCTGGTCGCTGACCGAGAAGATCATCAAGGGCAAGTCCTCGGCGCTGGGCGTGGCCTCGGGCATGGTCGCCGGCCTGGTCGGCATCACCCCGGCGTGCGGCACGGTCGGTCCGTTCGGCGCCATCGCGATCGGTTTCATCGCCGGCGTGCTGTGCGTGTGGGGCGTTACCGGCCTCAAGCGCCTGCTGCGCGCCGACGACAGCCTGGACGTGTTCGGCGTGCATGGCCTGGGCGGCATCATCGGCGCGATCCTGACCGGCGTGTTCTCGGCCGAAGCGCTGGGCGGCCAGAAGGGCGGCGACTACAGCATTGGCCACCAGGTGCTGATCCAGGCCGAGGGCGTGTTGATCACCCTGGTGTGGGTCGGCGTGGTGTCGGTGGTCTCCTTCCTGATCGCCAAGATGGTGTTCGGCCTGCGCGTGACCGAAGAGGCCGAGCGCGAGGGCCTGGACATCACCGCCCACGGCGAATCGGCGTACGAGTCCTGATGAAGCCTGCATCGGCCCGCTCTGTCGCGGGCCGATGCGATGCACGCCGGACCCTTCGGTCCGGCGCGGCATCGAAGAGGTCGTCTCCCGGGGGCGGAGCGGCCGTGTTCCGCAGCGAAGAGGTAGCCATGCAATCGAGCCCCTGTTCCGGCCCTACCGCGATACCGCACGGCGGCTTGCAATGCGCGCGCGCAGCCGCTGCAATGGGGCATGACCTCTCGCGCCCATTCCCCGCACCCGTGGCGGCCGATACTCGCGGCGCTGCTGGCGGCGACACTGCTGTCGGCCTGCGCCTCGCATCCGCCACGCAATCCGCTGGCGCAATGGGTGCCGTCGCCCAACTACAACACCCGCCAGCCGACCCTGATCGTGCTGCACCACACCGAACAGGACAGCGTGCAGCAGAGCCTGGATACCTTGCGCACGCGCAACAGCGGCGGCCAGGTCAGCGCGCACTACCTGGTCGGCAAGGACGGTTCGCTGTACCAGCTGGTGCCCGATTCACTGCGCGCCTGGCATGCCGGCGCCGGCCACTGGGGCACGATCAGCGACGTCAATTCGGCCTCGATCGGCATCGAGCTGGACAATGACGGTGAGTCGCCGTTCCCGCCCGCCCAGATCGCCACGCTGCTGCGCCTGCTCGAGGACTTGTCGACGCGGTTGCGGATCCCGCGCGAGGCGGTCATCGGCCATGCCGACCTGGCGCCTGCGCGCAAGGTCGATCCGAGCCGCTGGTTCCCCTGGGACCAGCTCGCCGCGGCCGGTTTCGGCACCTGGCCCGACCCGGCCGACGGCCCGGCCCCGCCCGGTTTCGATCCCTGGCTGGCCCTCCAGGCATTGGGCTATCCGCTGGACGATCGCGACGCCGCTGCCCGCGCCTTCCACCGCCATTACCGCGGCAGCGACACGCTGGGTCCCGGCCTCGACGAGGAAGACGCGCGGATCCTCCACTCGCTATCGCGCCAGCGCCGCTGAGCCCGGGCGTTCAGCCGCCGCCGCGCGGCCTTGCACTATATTGGTGCAATGAACGCCAGCCCGCTGCCCCCTTCGTTCGATTCGCTGGTCACGCCGCTGGCCTGGGCCGGTCCGGATGGCCGCCTGCGGGGCGTGAACCCGGCCTTCGCGCGCTGGTTGGGGATCAGCGCCCGGCGCCTGCAGGACCAGCCGCTGGCCGCGCTCGAGATCGAGGGCGATGCACTGGCCCGGTTCCTGGCCAATGACGAACGCGACGTGCTGCGCCTGCATCGCATGGCCTTGGGTTTCCCGGGCGAGGCGCCGCGGTTTGCCGAGGGCTGGCTGTCGCGCCTGGACGATGGCGGCTGGCTGCTGGAGGCGCATCCGGTCGACGAGTTTCCGGCGCCGGATCCGACCCACGCGCTGCCGAGCGCGCTCAGCGCCGCCCTCAAGGGGCTGGCCCACGAATTGCGCAATCCGCTGGCGGGTCTCAAGGGCGCCGCCCAGCTGTTGGCGCGCCGCGCCAGCCATCGCGACGAGGACGAACGCGAACTCATCGATCTGATCGGCCAGGAGATCGAGCGCCTCAATACCTTGCTCGAACGCCTGCTCACGCCCACCCCGGCGGGGCCGCACGACCATCTCAACATCCACCTCGTGCTCGAGCGTGTGCTGCGCCTGGCCGAGACCGAAGCCGGCTGGTCGGTGCGCCTGCAGCGCGACTACGATCCCAGCATCCCGGAAATCCTCGGCGACGCCGATCGGCTCAGCCAGGCGGTCTGGAACCTGGTCCGCAATGCGATCCAGGCTGGCGCCAGCACGGTGACCCTGCGCACCCGCGTCGAGCACGGCCAGCGCATCCGCGACCACGTGCACGCGATGTCGCTGCGCCTGGAGATCGTCGACGACGGTGCCGGTGTTCCCGAAGAACTGGCCGAACATCTGTTCCTGCCGCTGGTGTCCGGCCGCGCGCAGGGCAGCGGCCTGGGCCTGGCGCTGGCCCAGCAGGTCGCGCGCGAACACCACGGCACGCTGACCTATCGCTCGCGCCCGGGCCATACCGTTTTCACTTTGTTGTTGCCGCAGCCGGCGGGTGATGCCGGCAAGGAACCTGGCCATGTCTGAGACCTCCCATTCGCAGCGGATCTGGGTGGTCGACGACGACCGCTCGGTGCGCTTCGTGCTGTCCACCGCCTTGCGTGATGCCGGTTACGCCGTCGACGGTTTCGACAGCGCCGCCGCCGCGCTGGCGGCGCTGCGCCAGCGGCCGGCGCCGGACCTGCTGTTCACCGACGTGCGCATGCCCGGCGAAGACGGTTTGGTACCGCTCGACAAGCTCAAGGCCGCGCACCCGCAGCTGCCGGTGATCGTGATGTCGGCCTATACCGACGTGGCCAGCACCGCCGGCGCGTTTCGCGGCGGCGCGCATGAATTCCTCTCCAAACCGTTCGACCTGGACGATGCGGTCGCGCTCGCGGCGCGCGCCCTGCCCGACGAGGAGCAGGCGCCCGCGCCGACGCCGGCGGCGAACGCCGGCACGCCCGGGCTGATCGGCGACACCGTGGCGATGCGCGCGCTGTTCCGCGCGATCGGACGCCTGGCGCAGGCGCCGTTGTCGGTGCTCATCAATGGCGAGACCGGCACCGGCAAGGAACTCGTCGCGCGCGCGCTGCACCAGGAATCGCCGCGCGCCCGCGCGCCCTTCGTGGCGCTCAATACCGCGGCCATCCCGGCCGAACTGCTCGAGAGCGAACTGTTCGGCCACGAGGCCGGCGCCTTCACCGGCGCCAGCAAGCGCCATAACGGCCGCTTCGAACAGGCCGATGGAGGCACCTTGTTCCTCGACGAAATCGGCGACATGCCGTTGCCCTTGCAGACGCGCCTGTTGCGCGTGCTCGCCGAGAACGAATTCTTCCGGGTCGGTGGACGCGAGCTGATCCGCGTCGACGTGCGCGTGATCGCCGCCACCCACCAGGACCTCGAAGCGCTGGTCGAACAGGGCCGCTTCCGCGCCGACCTGCTGCATCGCCTCGATGTCGTGCGACTGCAGCTGCCGCCGCTGCGCGAGCGCCGCGCCGACATCGGCCTGCTCGCCGACAACTTCCTGGCCACCGCCGCGCGCAAGCTCGACACGCCGACCAAGCGGTTGTCGCAGGCCGCGCTGGAAGCCCTGCGCAAGCACGATTGGCCGGGCAATGTGCGCGAGTTGGAGAATGTGTGCTGGCGGCTGGCCGCGCTGGCGGCCGGCGACACGATCGATGCGACCGACGTGCATGCCGCGCTCGCGCGCGGCGTGCGGCGTCAGGATGTCGCCGCCGGCTCGCCCGGCGAGGCGATCGGTGCGGCGAGCGGCGCATGGGATGTGCAACTGGCGGAGTGGGCCCATCGCCGGCTTGCCGCCGGCGCCGAAGGCCTGCATGCCGAGGCGCGCGAACGCTTCGACAAGGCGCTGCTGGAAGTGGCCTTGCAGTTCACCCAGGGACGGCGCGCCGAAGCGGCCGCCCGCCTGGGGGTGGGCCGCAACACCGTCACCCGTAAACTAGGGCCCGGCCGTCGGCGTCGCTGAGCTTCGTTTCATGGGGCGTGCACGCCGTCGCGACTAGCGTGCCCCTGCGAAAAGAAGGATGACGATGCCCGTGACCCTGCTGCGCTCCCTCCCGCTGGCGACCTTGGTATTGGCCCTGGCCGCGTGCAGCAGCGCGCCGCCGCCGGTACCCACGCCGCCGCTGCCGCCGGCACAGGTGACGCCATCGGTGGCCAAGGCCGAGGCGGCGCTGGCATCGGCGTCCGGCAGCATCGTCAGCGGCCGCGTGGTGCTGCTGCCAGTGGCGCAGGGCGTCAGGATCACCGGCACCATCGGCGGCCTGCGGGCTGGCGGCAGTTTCGGCTTCCACCTGCACGAACGCGGCGATTGCAGCGCGGTGGACGCCGCCAGCGCAGGCGGCCATTTCAATCCGACCGGCGCCGCGCATGGCCGCAACGCCAGCGGTCCGCATCATCTGGGCGACATGGACAACCTGGTCGCCGACGGCGAAGGCGTGGTCCAGATCGATCGCGTACTCGGCGGCGTCAGCCTCGGTGGCGGCGCCGGCAACGACATCCTCGGTCGTGCACTGATCGTGCATGCCGATCCCGACGATTACCGTAGCCAGCCCAGCGGAAATGCAGGTGCACGCGTGGCGTGCGGCATCATCCGCCCTGCCCGCTGACCCACGCCGGCCTAGCCGGCAACCAACCCGCCCATCGGCGAGAGGAGACTTCATGCGCATTATCCCGACCACTCTGTTCATCGCGACCGCATTGGCGCTGGGCGCCTGCAAGCGCGAGGAACCGGCCACCGACGCGGCGACCGAAGCGCCAGCCGACCATGCCGGCCACGATGCCGCGGCACCGCCACCGCCTGCGGCGCCGTCCGCACCGGAGGCGCCGAGCGCACCGGCCAGCACCGCCACTGTCGAACTGAAGCCGACCCAGGGCAACGACGTCAAAGGCACGCTCACGTTCAAGAACGTCGATGGCGCATTGCGCGTTTCCGGCCAGCTCAGCGGCCTGAAGCCGAACAGCCAGCACGGCTTCCACATCCATGAGAAGGGCGATTGCAGCGCACCGGACGGCAGCAGCGCCGGCGGCCACTTCAATCCGGCGCAGAGCGAACACGGCAACGTGACCGCCGATCCGCACCACGGCGGCGACATGCCCAACCTCACCGCCGACGCGCAAGGCAACGCAACAGTGGACGGACCGGTGTCGAGCAACGTCAATATCGGCAGCGGCGACGCTTTCGATATCACCGGCCACGCAGTGATCGTCCACGCCGACCCGGACGACTACAAGACCCAGCCGACCGGCAACGCCGGCGGGCGCCTGGCCTGCGGCGTGATCACCACCGCCCAGCAGTAAGCCGTGCAGCGCGGTCGCCGGCGCGTGCCGGCGATCGTTGCGATGCAGACCGGCCGATTGCGGGAGGGCTTTCGCCCCGATGCTGTGCGAGCGCAAGCGATGTTGCTGCGGCCGATGGACCACGGTCGCGGCTGAAGCTCCTACAGTGCAGGCCCCGGTTGTAGGAGCGGCTTCAGCCGCGACCCTTCGCCGGTGGACGCCTCAATAGTTCTTCCACAGCCCTGGCGTGGCCAGTTCCAACAGGTGCCCATCCGGATCGCGGAAATACAGGCTATGCCCGCCCTGCGGCCAGTCCATGCGTGCCTCGATCGGCACGCCGTGGTCCTGCAGGCGCTGTTCCCACGCAGGCAGCGCATCGGCGGCGATGGCGAAGGCGACATGTTGCCGGCCATCCCCGTCGTGGCCGGGAATCGTGCCGCCCGCCAATTCGACCGTCTGTGCGGTGACGCCGCGCTGGAACAGCAGCAACACCTGCGCCGGCGCGACCGCATAGCTGACCAGGCGCGCATCGCCGGTCATCGGCGTCAGTCCCAGTACCGATTCGTAGAAGCGAGCAGCGGTCGCCAGGTCGTCGGCGTACAGCACCGTCTCCAGGAGGCCGCGCAGCTGCGGGGGTGACGACGCTTGCATTCCGGTCAGCCGGCCAGCGCGGTGCGCGCGTCCTCGCCCGGATGCACGTGCACGTACAGCACCGGCACGCCGTGGGCTTCCAGCACCGCGGCCATCTGCCGCTGCCGCGCCAGATATTGTTCGAAGACCAGCTTCAGGCGTTCGCATTCCTGGCGATCATGGCCGTAGTACTGGCACCAGCTGACCGGGTCGAACAGCGCCATGCGCACTTCGCCGCCGCCGTAGCGCAGCAGCGGCTCCGGCGGCACGGCCAGCCATTCCTCGGTATGTGGCGCCAGCAGCGCCGCCTCCAGCAGCGGCCACAGCGCCGCCAGGCCCTGGTTGTCGTATTGCATCGACATCATTGCCGCCAGGTCGTGCACGGTCAGGTAGCGGGCGTGTTCGATGCGTGCTTCGAAGGCCTCCTGGGCTTGCAAGGCGGTGTCCGCGCCGGCCATGCCCTGGGCGAGCAGCACCTCTTCGAGCGCTGCGGCCACCTCGGCGACGATCTGCGGCTCGCCGGCCAGCTGGAACGGCACGACGCGCAGGCCGCCGCCGGACAGCGTGGGATCGGCCTGGAACGGCAGCGGCACGTCGCCCTGCGCGTCGGCACCGAAGGCCAGCAGTCGCGGGCCCTGTTCACGGCCGGGCGCGCGGGCGCGCAACTCGTCGAGACGGCGATGCAGCGGCCAGCCGGGGCGCAATACCTCGGCCGGATCGAAATGCGCAGCGGCCAGGCTCAATTCCAGTTCGCGCACGCGCGGCACCCACTGCGCGAGATCGCGGCCGACCCGCTCGGCGAGCGCGCCAGCCTGCTCGGGCGGCAGCGCCGCGCGTTGCGGCGCGGCGCCGCCGGCCAGTTCCAATGCCAATACGCCGAGGGCGGTCGTGCCAGTCATACCGGGTTGGGGTTTGCTCATGGGATCGCGGTTGGCCCGTCACGGGGCGGCGGCTACACTGCGTCCATTATGCCTGCCGCCCTTGTGCAGGCCATGTCCCTGAGCCCCCACATGCAAGGTCAACCGATGCCTGTCGCCCGCCCCGTCGCCATTCTTGGCGGCGTCCGTATTCCGTTCTGCCGCCAGAACACCGCCTACTCGGACGTCGGCAACCTGGGCATGTCGGTGCGTACGCTGGGCGCACTCGTCGAGCGTTTCGGCCTGCATGGCCAACAGCTCGGCGAAGTGGCGATGGGTGCGGTGATCAAGCACTCGGGCGACTGGAATCTTGCGCGCGAGGCGGCGCTGTCTTCGGGCCTGTCGCCGTTGACCCCGGGTATCACCCTGCAGCGCGCCTGCGGCACTTCGCTGGATACGATCGTCCATATCGGCAACAAGATCGCCCTGGGCCAGATCGATTCGGGCATCGGTGGCGGTTCGGACACGACTTCGGACGTGCCGATCGTCTACGGCAAGAAATTGCGCGCGCGCCTGCTGGCCGCCAACCGCGCCAAGACTCCGGTCGAGAAGATCAAGACGATGCTGCGCGGGTTCCGCCTGAACGAGCTCAAGCCGGAGTTCCCGGGCGTGGCCGAGCCGCGCACCGGCAAGAGCATGGGCGACCACTGCGAAGACATGGCCAAGGAGTGGAACATCTCGCGCGACTCGCAGGACGAGTGGGCGGTGTCCTCGCACAAGAAGCTGGCCGCCGCCTACGAGCGCGGCTTCTTCGACGAGCTCATCGCGCCGTTCCGCGGGGTCACCCGCGACAACATCCTGCGTCCGGACACGTCGCTGGAGAAGCTGGCCACGCTGAAGCCGGCGTTCGACAGGATTTCCGGGCGCGGCACGCTGACCGCGGCCAACTCCACCCCGCTGACCGACGGCGCCGCCGCGGTGCTGCTGGCCAGCGAAGAATGGGCGCGCGCGCACGGCCACGAGCCGCTGGCCTATCTGCGCGATGCGCAGGTGGCCGCGGTCGACTTCGTGCACGGCGAGGGGCTGCTGATGGCGCCGACCGTGGCGGTCCCGGAAATGCTCAAGCGGCACGGCCTGACCCTGCAGGATTTCGACATCTACGAAATCCACGAGGCCTTCGCCGCGCAGGTGTTGTGCACGCTGCGCGCGTGGGAAAGCGAAGACTACTGCCGCAATCGACTGGGCCTGGATGCGCCGATGGGCCGCATCGACCCGACCAGGATCAACCCGCTCGGCTCCTCGCTGGCCACCGGCCACCCGTTCGCCGCCACCGGCGCGCGCATCGTCGCCACCGTGGCCAAGGAACTGAAGGAACGCGGCGGTGGCCGCGCGCTGGTGTCGATCTGTACCGCCGGCGGCATGGGCGTGGTGGCGATCATCGAGCGCTAAGCAGATCCTGCTTCGCAGGCTCTGCCTCCCAGGATTTTGCTGCGCAAAACCTTGGGTCCCGCTCCGCTGGCTTCCTATCCCCGCGGCTGTCGCCGCGCCCCTTAACAAAGAGGGCTTTCCACCCGAGGCGATGTCGCTCGCTCTTTGTAGGAGCGGCTTCAGCCGCGACCCATCGCTCCGTCCGTCTGCTGCGATGGCGGCGCGCTGATTGTGGGAGGGGCTTCAGCCCCGACAGCTTCGTGTGAGCAAGTGATGTTCCCGCACGGGAAGATCTACGGTCGCGGCTGAAGCCGCTCCTACAGTGCGCAACCCAGCATCCGGAACCGCTGCAGGCGCGGCTTCAGCCGCGACCACGGAACGCGTCCGCGGTCGCGCGTCGTTCACTCGCGCAGACGCGGGGTGCCATGTTCATCGCGGTCTTCGAGCACTGCCTGGTCGTGGATCTGGGCGCGCAGGTCGCGTCGGCCGGCCAGCTCGAAGGGGGCGTCGCCATGCAGGTGGCGCAAGGCGTTGAGATAGCACTGTTGCGCCAGGGCCGGCTCGCCATGGGCAGCGAAACCTTCGCCCAGTTCTTCCCAGGCCGGCGCGCCGGCGCCCTGAGCGATCGCGCGATGCAGGAACTCTTCCGCTTGCGGCCATTGCTGCTGGCGGCGCGCCAGGCGTGCCAGGGTGAGCAACAGGCCGGGGCTGGCCGGATGCCCAGGCAGCCAGCGTTGCGCACTGGCCCGGCGCGAGTCGTACTTCTCCAGCGGCAATTCGCCGTACAGCACTACCAGGGTTTCGTTCCAGCGCGCATCCAGCGCCTGTTCCAGGCTGTGCAGCGCCGCATCGTCCCAGTGCAAAGCGGCCGCGCGGCGCGCGTAGGCGGCCACCACCGAAGGCTCGGTGCGCAGGGTCTTGGAGAGGATTTCCCAGCGTTCGGCCAACGCGTTGGCATCGCCGGCCTGCTCCAGCGACAGCTCGGCCAGTCGGCCCTCCAGCTCGCCATACGCGTCGGCGGGCAACACTTGCTGCTGGCGCAGCGCGCCCAATTGCCCGTACGCCTCGGCGGCACGGCCGATCAACGGCAGTGCCTCGGTCCGCAGCAACAGGCCGTGCGGCGGCAGCGGCTGCACACCGGGCGCATCGAGTGCATTGATCGCATCCACTGGCCGACCTTGCGCCAGCAGGCGCTCGGCCTGCAGCAACGCGTGGGCGACCGGGTCCTGCACGGCGAGCCGCTGCGCCAGCGCCTGCGCCTCGGACGTATCGCCGCGCGCATCGGCCGCGCGCACCGCATGGCTGAGCGCGACGCCGGCCACGTCTGCATCATCGGCCGCGGCGATCAGCGATTTGCCGGCCTTGCTCCACTGACCCAGTTCGTAGGCGCGCAGGCCCTCGATCAGCCGGGTCCGGCCCTTCTGGCGGCGGTAACGGCCCCATACCCGGAACGGCAGGCTGACCACCGTCCACAGCAACCATAGGACCAGCAACACGATCACCAGGGCGAGGACGGCCTGCGGCAGTGGCGCGGCATAGTCGTAACCGCCGGCGCGCAGCACGACTTCGCCGAGGTCGTAGCTGCGCTGGTGGGCCAGCCATTGCGCCCCCAGCACGCCCAGCGCCACCGCCACCAGCAGGATCAACAGGCTGCGTATCGGCTTCATGGTGTCTCCCTTCCTTCGCGCATGGACTGCAGTTGGCGCAGGGTCGTGCCCAGTTCGGGTACGGCCGGACGCAATGGCGACTTGCCGAGCCGGCCCAGTGCCTCGCGCCGTTCGCGCAATGCAGGGGAGTCTGGCCATAGGCGGGTCATCCAGGTGTCGACGCGATGCAACGCCTGCGCGAAACCGGGCGCATCGGCGCGCTCCAGCGCCGCCCGCGCCAGGCTGATCTCGATCTGCAGGCCGTCTTCGGCGGCCTGCCGCTCCGAGGGCGCGATCACGGTCCCGCTCGAGGGCCGGATCTGGACCAGTGGCGCCAGCGCGCGCTGCCACCAGGGGCGCGTCGTGTCCTCGTCGCCGACGCTGCGCGGCAGTTGCCGCAGGCTGGCGGCGAACTCGTCCAGCGCCTTGGACAGCGCCTGCTGCGGACCGCCGCCAAGCGCGTCGAGCGCGTTGCGTTCCTGCACCAGGGTCTGGCCCAGGTTGAGATAGGCGGGATCATCGATGCCGCGCAAAGCGCCCGCGGCCAGCGCATAGGCGCGCCGCGCGCCGTCCAGGTCGCCGGCGATCGACAGGCGTTGCTGCCCCTGCGACAACAACAGTTCCACTTCATCCAGGCGCAGCGCCTGCGCGCCGTGGCGGTTGGGATCGGCCAGGCGTTCGACGGTCTGCTCAAGCAATGCGCCGCGTTGGCTCAGGCCGAGCACCTCGTCGCGAAGCACCCGGTTGGTCGCGGCCGCATCCTGCAAGCGCTGGTTGGCCGAGCGCTGGTCGCGCCGCAGGGCCTCCAGGTTCTGTTCCACCGCGCCCCAACGCTGCGCCTGGGCGGTGGCGTCTTCAGCACGCTTGGTTTCGCGATCCTGCCAGTAGCGCCACCCGAAGACCGACCCGGCCGCCAGCACGACAAGCACGATCAGCAGCGCCGCCCAGACCCAGGGCCGGCGTCGCGAGCTCGGAGAGGATTCGATCATCGGCGACTTCCTTGACGTACTGCCGCGCAGCGGCGTGGCGCGGCACAGCATGGCGTGACGCGCGTCTCGCCGGCAAGAGCAAATCCGCCGATCAGTTCAGCTCGGTGGAAAGGACGTTATCGCCGCGTCCACCAGTTGTGCCGGCATCGGCCCGTCCGCGCGCTGGACCCGCACGAAGCCCGACTCGCGTGCCAGCGCCACCAGCCGGTCGCTGGCGGCGACCACCGGATTGGCGCGCCAGCGGGCGGCCACCGACGCGGGCAGCTGCACCATCACCTGGCGCAGCGCCTCGCCGCTGCTCAGCGCGAGCACGCTGCGGCCAGGCAGCGCCTGCAATCGCGCCAGCAACGCCGCCGGCAAAGTCAGCGGCACACGCGCATAGACATCCGCCCGCTGCACGGCGACGCCGCGCCGGGCCAGCTCGGCAGCCAGCATGCCGCGCCCGCCGGGGGCCGTCACCAGTCCGACCGGGCCAGGCCCGGACAGCGCCGGCATCGCGAGCAGGCCTTCGCTGTCCATGCGCTCCGGCTGCAGGACCTCGGCCACGCCGACGGCGCGCAGTGCGCCCGCCGTGCCCTCGCCAACGGCTAGCCATTGGGATCCGGCCGGCCGCTGCAGCGGCGACAGTGCGGCCGCGTGGCGCGCCGCTGCCGGACTGGTGAACACCACCACCTGCGCTTGCAGCGCATCGCGCAGGGCCTGCACGCTGGCCGCGTCAGCGCACGGCTGCAGGCGCCAGGGCGATACCGCGATGAGTGCCATGCCGCGGCGTGCGGCGGCCCGGCGCAGCCCGGCGTGTTCGCCGGCGGGGCGCAGGGAGATCAAAGTCGTGGGTGCGTTTGCAGGCGCAGGCATTGCGGGCATTATGCGAGCCCTTCGCCGTACCGGTCATGCCAATGAACAATGCCGCGCCGATGCCCGCGCCGACCGATGCCGACCTGCAGGCCTTGCAGGCGCGCCTGTCGGGCATGCCGCCGGTGGCCGCGCTGGGGATCGCCGTGCGCGGCTTCGTCGATGGCGCGCTGCACCTGCAGGCGCCGCTGGCCGCCAATGTCAACGACAAGGACAACGCCTTCGGCGGCAGCCTGGCCTCGCTGATGACCCTGGCTGGCTGGGGCTGGCTCAGCCTGCAGTTGGCATTGGCCGAGACGCACGCGGACATCTATGTGGCCGACAGCCAGCTGCGCTACCTGGCCCCGGTCTATGAGGACTTGCGTGCCGAGGCCGCGCCGCAGGCCCCGGCGGACTGGGCAGGCTTCGTGGCGACGCTGCGCCAGCGCGGCAAGGCCCGGCTGGAGATGGCCGGCTGCGTCCGGCTGGGCTCCGGCGAGGTGGCCGCCACCTTCGCCGGGCGTTTCGTGGCGATCGCGAAACGGTAGGATGGCGGTCAGTTCCGAGGGGAACAGTTCCGAGGGGAAACGAGGGATGCGCAAGGGGAGCCGGCTCGCGTTGGGCCTGTTGTTGATGCTGACGGCGTTCGCCGCGGCCGCGGGTAGCCGCGGGCAGCGCAATTCGCTGACCGATACGCAGACCGTCTACGCCGCGGCGGTGCGCTGGAACGACTTCGACAAGGCCTGGGACATCGTCGATCCGGAGTATCGGGAAGCCCATCCGCAATCGGAGCTGGAGTTGGCGCGCTACCAGCAGGTCCAGATCTCCGGCTACCGCGAAGTTCGGGTCAGTTCGCCGGCCGAAGGCGAGGTGGTGCGCGACGTCGAGCTGCGGGTCATCAACCGCAACACCCAGGCCGAGCGTGTGGTGCGTGTCCGCGAGACCTGGCGCTGGGATCCGGAGGTCAAGCATTGGTGGCTCACGTCGGGTCTGCCGGACCTGTGGCAGGGCGAGTGACCCCCGCCCACCCCGCGGTCGCCGGCGCATCGGCCTGTGCGACAATCGCCGCCCGCTAGAAGAACCCCGTGACCCCGTGAATTTCGAAGAACTGGTGGCCTTTGCCGGCCGCAATCCCATGCTTTCGCTGGCCCTGGCGGGCCTGACCATCGCGATCATCTATACCGAGGTCGCGCGCCTGTTCCGTGGCTACAAGTCGCTCAAGCCGGCCGAGCTGACCCGCCTGATGAATGGCGAGAACGCGGTGGTGGTCGACCTGTCGGCCAGTGCCGATTTCGAGAAGGGCCACATTGCCGGCAGCCGCAATGCGCAGGCCAGCCAGTTCGGCCCCGAGCACAAGCTGGTCGCCGCCGCGAAGCAGAACCCGGTGGTGCTGGTATGCCGCAGCGGCAACGCCTCCGCCAGCGCGGCCAAGCAACTGAAGAAGGCCGGCTTCGAGAAGGTCTATTGGCTCGAGGGCGGCATTCCCGCCTGGCAGCAGGCCGATCTGCCCCTGGTCAAAGGCCGCGCCTGACCCCATTCCCTGCCTGTGCGCCGCCCGGCGCCCCCCGCGACAGGCATGTGATAATCCCAACCATCAACGTACCCGCATTATCTGGAGCAAGAGATGTCCGACGAAATCACCAACGGCGCCGCCGCGCCGGCCGAAGCCGCCGCCGGCCCCGCCTTCACCATCGAGAAGATCTACGTCAAGGACGTTTCTTTCGAGTCGCCGAACGCCCCGGCCGTGTTCAATGAGCCCGTGCAGCCGGAGCTGCAGCTGAGCCTGAACCAGCGCGTGCAGCGTTTGAACGAGAACGCCTTCGAGGTCGTGCTGGCCGTGACCCTGACCTGCACCGCCGGCGGCAAGACCGCCTACGTCGCCGAAGTGCAGCAGGCCGGCGTGTTCGGCCTGGTCGGCCTGGACCCGCAGGCGATCGACGTGCTGCTCGGCACCCAGTGCCCGAACATCCTGTTCCCGTACGTGCGCACCCTGGTCAGCGACCTGATCCAGGCCGGCGGCTTCCCGCCGTTCTACCTGCAGCCGATCAACTTCGAGGCGCTGTACGCCGAAACCCTGCGTCAGCGTGCGCAGCAGGGCGACAACAACTCGCTGGCCGATTCCGAGCCGGCCGGCAACGCCTGATCAGTTGCAAGCGATCGACCCGCCGATGAGCGAAGCCAAGCAGAAGATCGCTGTTCTCGGCGCCGGATCCTGGGGCACCGCATTGGCCGCGCTGGTCGCACGGCACGGTCACCCGACCGTGCTGTGGGGTCGCGATGCGGCGATGGTCGATGCCATCGACCGCACCCACGAGAATCCCCGCTACCTGCCTGGCATCGCGTTGCCGGACAGCCTGCGCGCGACCACCGACCTGGCGCAGGCCATCGAGGGCGCGGGCTGGATCCTGGTGGTGGTGCCGTCGCATGCGTTCACCGAAACGGTGCAGATGCTGGCGCCGCTGCGCCCGGCCGCTGCCGGCGTGGCGTGGGCGACCAAGGGATTCGAGCCGGGTTCGGGGCGTTTCCTGCATGAAGTCGCGCGCGGAATACTCGGCGACGACGTTCCGCTGGCGGTGGTGACCGGTCCTTCGTTCGCGAAGGAAGTGACCCTGGGCTTGCCGACTGCGATCACCGTGCACGGCGACGATGCGCAGTTCTCGCAGCAGGTCGCCGAAGCGATGCATGGCCCGACCTTCCGCGCCTACACCGGCGACGACATGGTAGGTGCCGAACTCGGCGGCGCGATGAAGAACGTACTGGCCGTGGCCACCGGCGTGGCCGATGGCATGCAGTTGGGCCTCAATGCCCGTGCCGGCCTGATCACCCGCGGCCTCAACGAAATGCTGCGGCTCGCCGCGGTGATCGGCGCGCGCCCGGAAACCCTGATGGGGCTGGCGGGCCTGGGCGACCTCGTGCTCACCTGCACCGGCGATCTGTCGCGCAATCGGCGGTTGGGGCTGGCGCTGGGCCGAGGCCAGAGTCTGCAGGACGCGATCCGCGAGATCGGCCAGGTCGTCGAGTCGGTGCAGACCGCCGACGAAGTGATGCGCCAGGCCGAGCACCACGGGATCGAACTGCCGATCTCCAATGCGGTACGCGCGGTGCTGCATGGGGAAATCACCCCGGAGGCGGGCTTGCGCGACCTGTTGGGGCGCGAACAGAAACCTGAGTATCCGGACACGCTGTTCCGCTAGTCGGGCGCTGCAGGCACCTCACTGACGTGGGTTTTAGCCGGATGCTGCTTTCGCCGGCGTTGGCGCAAACAAAGAGCCCGGCCAAGGCCGGGCTCCTCGGGTCGCGGCACGGGAGGGGGAGGGTGTCCCGTGCCTGCGTAGCTGCTGGCCGTACTTACCAGCTGAAGCGCGGACCGACCTGCCACTCCGAATTGCCGTCGGCGTCCATCTTGATGTCTGCCGCGACGCCCCAGTTCTTGTTGTAGCTCACCAGTCCGCCCAGCCGGCCGTAGAAGGTGCCTTCCGGATTGAGCCCGTCGTTCTCGGTGTAATCCTGGTAGCCGGCCATCACGTAGGCGGTGAAATGCTCGCCGAACGAATTGGCCAGGCCGGCCTCGAGGCTGAAGCCGTTGAAATCCTTGCCGTTGTGCAGGATGTCGGCGTTCTCGTAGGCGACTCGCGCGACGAAGTCCGTGGTGTTGGTCACTTCGGTGTTGTAACCCGCACCGACACGCCAATCGTTGAGGTTGAAGTCTTTGTCGCCGAAGCTATCGGTGTTCTTGCGGGCATAGCCGGCGAAGGCGTGGAAGTTCGGATGGAACGCGTAGGAACCCTTGACACCCCAGCCGTCAGCGTCGGGAAGATCGGAGTTCTTGACGTCGAGATAGTCGCCTTCGACGTAGTTGTAGGAGATGTTTTCTGCGGCGGAAGCGGCGAACGGAAGCGCGGCCAGGAGGCCAAGGGCCAGCAAAGAATTCTTCATAACGGGTACCTGTTCCTTAGGGTTTTTGATCCCGGCGCTGAGGCATAGCCGTTCGCAGCCGAGCTGCTAAGTTTCCGTTATGGCTTGCAAGTTGCCCTGAACTACTTTCTTGGCATCAGAAAAATCAGACTTGAAAGTTTCAAGAAGCTTGCGCTGAATTTTTCGGGCGATATGAGCGGGTGTCATCCGCGATAGGCCATCGCTGGCCGGCGTGGCTTACTGGCCGCCGGCGAAGCCGCTCTGTCGCCAGGCCTCGAACACCACCACTGCCACAGTGTTGGACAGGTTGAGGCTGCGATTGTCGGGACGCATCGGCAGCCGCAGGCGCTGGGCGGGCGGGATGCGTTCCAGCACCTGCGCAGGCAGGCCGCGTGTCTCCGGCCCGAACAGAAAGGCATCGCCATCGGCGAATGCGGGCTGGTCGTAGCGGATGGTGCCGCGCGTGCTCAGGGCGAACAAACGACGTGGCGAGATGACGCTCAGGGCGGCATCGAGATCGGCGTGGACTTGCACGCGCGCGTACTCGTGATAGTCCAGGCCGGCGCGCTTGAGCTGCTTGTCCGACAGATCGAAGCCGAGCGGTTCGATCAGGTGCAGTCGCGCGCCGGTGTTGGCGCATAGCCGGATCACGTTGCCGGTGTTCGGCGGGATCTCGGGCTGGTAGAGCAATACGTCGAAAACGGGAGCGGCGGTCATCGCCGAAGTTTACCGATGACCGGCCTGGCCCGAGCGGGCCAGGCGCGAATCAGAGGCCGACCAGCGGATTGAAGGCGCTGACCAGGGCTTCCAGGTGGGTCGGCGACGGCTGCAGGCTCGGCACCGGCAGGTAGACGATGACCTGGCCGATCACCGAAGCGACGACGGCGCTGGTGCTTTGCGAGTCGGCGACGGCGCGGTGGCCGGTCAGCTCGGCACGCTGTTCGACGGAGGGACGCACCTGGACCGAGGCCAAGGTGAAAACGCGCTCGCTCTGCGGCTGCGATGCCTGCTGCTCGATGATCTGGCCGACGGTCGGGCGAACCTGCACGGCGGACAGGGTGGGGATATTGCTGGCCAGTTCGTGGTCGCGTTGCGCCACCTGTTCGGCGGAGGGGCGGACCTGCAGGGTGTCCAGCGTGTTGATGTCGGCGGCCTGGGCGGTCATCGAACCGAAGACCGAACCGGCGGCGAGGGCGAGGGCGACGCTCAGAGACTTGGTGTTCATGACGGGGACCTGTTGGAGTGTTGGTGAGCGGTGGTGTGGTAGTAAGGTATTACACCTAATCAGGGGAGTCAAGCTGGATTTCAGATTTCTCGATTCTGTTAAGCGTTTGGTCAGCTTTGTTCCGGACTGCTTGTTGCGCAGGTAATGCAGAGCAGGCCGCGTGCCAACTATAAGTATCTGTAAACAAAGGAATTATCGGCTTAACCAAGTGTCCGCTGTCCGGACACTGTGGTCAGCGGCGTGTCCGTGGGTGTCCGATCGCCGGCCCGTGCCTGACTGCCGAGGGGCGTGCCACCCCACGGCGCGTTGCCAAAACGGAAAGCTGGGGCACAATCCCCGCCACCTTTATGAAGGACCTGCCCATGCGTGCCGTTTTCGCCTCCGCCCTGATCGCCTGCTTCGCCACCGCCTGCACCTGGGTGCCGATCGAACCGAACGGCAAGGCGGTGCGGGTCATTCCGGCAGGCCAGGGCGTGACCGGCTGCGAGCAGAAGGGCGAGGTCGTGGTGTCGGTCAAGAACAAGGTCGGCTTCTACAACCGCAATCCGCTGCGGGTGCAGGAAGAGCTGGAAACCCTGGCCCGCAACGAGGCTCCCAGCGCTGGCGCGAACGCCGTCCAGGCCCAGGGCCAGCCGGCCGATGGCAGCCAGCGCTTCAACGCTTATCAGTGCCCGGCTCGCTGAACCGTTGGGCTGGGGGCAGATCACCCCGCTTGTAAAGATGCGGTGAAAGCTGCCAGGGGCTAGAATGACGCCCCCTCGCTTGAGCTATGGCGCTAATTCGATGCTCTTCCAGAATGTCTCGATCGCGGGACTGGCGCACATCGATGCGCCGCACACGCTGACGTCGCAGGAAATCAATGCGCGTCTGCAACCTACTTACGACCGGCTGGGCATCAAGACCGACGTGCTCGGCGACATCGCCGGCATCCATGCGCGCCGGCTGTGGGACAACGACGTGCAGGCTTCCGACGCGGCGACCGCGGCGGCGCGCAAGGCACTGGACGATGCCGGCATCACCGCCGACAAGGTCGGCCTGCTGATCAACACCTCGGTGAGCCGCGACTATCTGGAGCCGTCCACGGCCAGCATCGTGTCCGGCAACCTGGGCGTCAGCGACCATTGCATGACCTTCGACGTCGCCAACGCCTGCCTGGCCTTCATCAATGGCATGGACATCGCCGCGCGCATGCTGGAGCGCGGCGAGATCGACTACGCGCTGGTGGTCGACGGCGAAACCGCCAATCTGGTCTATGAAAAGACCTTGGAGCGGATGACCTCGCCCAACGTCACCGAGCAGGAGTTCCGCGACGAACTCGCCGCGTTGACGCTCGGCTGTGGCGCGGCGGCGATGGTGATGGCGCGCACCGAACTGGTGCCGGACGCGCCGCAGTACCGCGGCGGCGTGACCCGCTCGGCGACCGAGTGGAACAAGCTGTGCCGCGGCAACCTGGACCGCATGGTCACCGATACCCGCCTGTTGCTGGTGGAAGGCATCAAGCTGGCCCAGAAGACCTTCGTGGCGGCCAAGCAGGCGCTGGGCTGGGCGGTGGACGAGCTGGACCAGTTCGTCATCCACCAGGTCAGCCGTCCGCACACCGCGGCGTTCGTGAAGTCCTTCGGGATCGATCCGGCCAAGGTGATGACGATCTTCGGCGAGCACGGCAACATCGGCCCGGCGTCAGTGCCGATCGTGCTGAGCAAGCTCAAGGAACTGGGCCGGCTCAAGAAGGGCGACCGCATCGCGCTGCTCGGGATCGGTTCGGGCCTGAACTGCTCGATGGCCGAAGTGGTGTGGTAAATCTCATTTAGTAATGAGATTAATTTTATGGTTGCCCGGGTTAACTTTCTTGTTGGTCCGGATAACTTTACAATCTGCGGATGGCTCGACCTAACCGCTCCGGCACTATCGACCAAGCATTGCTCGTCTTCGTCGACGACCATCCCGATGAGCTGATCCGAGCTGTCGCAGGTCAGCTCGGGCTTAGTCGGGCCGCCGTTGGCGCGAGAGCCCGGGTCTTGGTCGAGGCAGGGTTTCTGGAAAGGACGGGCACGACCAGGCCGACCTACCGCAAGGGCCCTCATCGCAGGGCGTCATTTCATTACGTGCGCGAGGCATTGCAGGAAGACCAGGTTTGGATCCGCGATGTCGCTCCCAACCTGGAAGGGTTGCCAAGGAACATCCTCGACATCTGTCATCACGGCATTACCGAGATGGTCAACAACGCCGTGGACCACTCCGAAGGCACCTCGGTGCGCGTTGACGTCGAGCGATCCGGCGATCGGATCAATTTGGCGATTGTCGACAATGGAATGGGCATCTTCCGCAAGATCACCCGGGCCTTGGATTTGCCCGATGAGCGTTTGGCCTTGCTTGAACTTTCCAAGGGGAAGCTCACGACCGACCCGCGGCGTCATTCGGGAGAAGGCGTTTTCTTCACTTCGCGGATGTTCGATCGCTTCGAGATCGTGTCTGCGGGCCTGGTGTTCGACCACGACGCTATCGAACCGGAAGATTTCCTTGTCGATTTCGACGAGGAAGAGGACGCCCAAGGGACGGTGGTGCGCATGTGCATCGGTACGGGTTCAACCAGAACCGCCAAGCAGGTGTTCGACGAATTCTCGAGCGGGCCGGACGAATACGCCTTTGCGAAGACGGTTGTTCCCGTGCGCTTGGCCCGGGTCGGCGACGAGAATCTGATTTCGCGTTCGCAGGCCAAGCGCCTGCTGCAGCGTGTTGACCGGTTTCGATACGTGATGATGGATTTCGAAGGGATTGAAAACATTGGTCAGGCCTTCGCCGATGAAATATTCCGGGTGTTCGCCATTTCGCATCCTGAGGTCGAACTGGTAGCAATCCATGCGGCACCTGAAGTGCAACAAATGATTCGTCGAGCGGAAGTCCTGCGCGATGAAGGTGCAGATCAACTTCCACCCCCCTGAGTCCAGCGAGCTCCCCATGCAATTGCCCGGCTATCCCGCCCACCCTCGGCGTTTCGAAGTCCGTCCTGGCGTGACGATGTCGTACCTGGACGAAGGCCCGCGCGACGGCGAAGTGGTGGTGATGCTGCATGGCAATCCGTCGTGGAGCTATTACTGGCGCAACCTGGTGGCGGAGCTGTCCGATCCGGCGCGCGGCAAAGCCTACCGCTGCATCGTGCCCGACCACATCGGCATGGGGCTGTCGGACAAGCCCGATGACAGCCGCTATACCTACACCTTGCAGTCGCGGGTGGACGATGTCGCCGCGCTGCTGGAGCACCTGGGCATTACCGGGCCGGTGACATTGGCGGTGCACGACTGGGGCGGCATGATCGGTTTCGGCTGGGCGCTGTCGCATGCGGCCCAGGTCAAGCGGCTGGTGATCACCAACACCGCGGCGTTCCCGATGCCGGCGGCCAAGCGGATGCCGTGGCAGATCGCGCTGGGCCGCGACTGGAAGGTCGGCGAGTGGTTGATCCGCGCTTTCAATGCGTTTTCCGCCGGTGCTTCGTGGCTGGGCGTGGAACGGCGCATGCCGGCCGATGTGCGTCGCGCTTACGTGTCGCCTTACGACAGCTGGGACAACCGCATCGCCACCGTGCGCTTCATGCAGGACATTCCGCTGTCGCCGCGCGATCGCGCCTGGCCTTTGCTGGAAGCGGCCGGGCGCGCACTGCCGGGGTTCGCCGACCGTCCGGCCTTCATCGGTTGGGGTCTGAAGGATTTCGTGTTCGACCGCCATTTCCTCGCCGGATTCCGCGCGGCGCTGCCGAATGCCGAGGTCACTGCCTTCGAGGATGCCGGCCACTACGTGCTGGAAGACAAAGCGTCGGTGCTGGTGCCGGCGATCCGCGAGTTCCTCGACCGCCATCCGCTGTAAGCGCCGCTGGCGCGGGGCCACGCTCAGGCCGGCAGCGGATTGCGTTCGGCGTCGCTTACTTCGGTCCAGTCGGCCGTGGTGAGCAAGCGCAGGCCGTGCGCCTGTCGGGACTTGTCGCACTGTGCGCTGCGTTGGCCGAATTCCAATGAGGCCGGCACGAGGGCGCAGGCCGAAGGACGGCGATCGTGGATGGTGCAGCGGCTGTAGCGGCCAATGTCCGCGTCCAGTGCGATGCAGCGCGGGTGCGTTTGCGAGGTGCCGCGCATCACCCGCTCGTGGGTGCGCAATGGCTCGGTGAGTTCGATCGGCACACGGCCCCCCAGTGCCGGATCGGCTTCGCTCCAGTGGAGGCTGACCCGGAAGTAGGCGCAGCAGGCGCCGCAGGTGAGGCAGGGGTGGGCCATGGGTTGTCGGGCCTTGCGCGACGGAAGCATGAAGAAGGGCGCGCATTCTGCCATGGAGTCGGTTGCTGACCCTGAGTGGGGCTCCTTTCCGCTTGGCTGGGGTATTGGCGGTTGCTGTGGCTTGCGGGGTGGGGGTTTATTGAGGGGCGCGCGTGGCGTGGGCGGTAGTTTGTGTCGGCTTACGTGCGGGCACCGCCCTGACGGGAGGGGGCGGCCCGGCTCGGTTGGACATCCTGTCCAACTCGCCTACCGAGGACATCCCTGTCCGCTGGCCACCCCCTCCCGCCAGGACGGCGCAGGGCGCTTCAAGTTTCAGTCTTCGTTTCTGGGCGCGCCGGAGGGTGGGAAGAGAAAAGCCCGGTTCCCGTTGCCATCGGCGCCTGCCCAATCCCGGCTTCGATGTAGGAGCGGCTTCAGCCGCGACCGCCGGATCCTTCGGTCGCGGCTGAAGCCGCTCCTACAAAGAGCGGGCGACATCGCCTCGGGTGGAAAGCCCCTTGTTAAGGGGGCGCGGCGGCAGCCCCGGGGATAGGAAGCCACGAAGTCGGGGCCCGCGGTTTTGCGAAGCACAACCGTGGGGACGCAGCCCGCGAAGCGGGATGTGCCATCCATCGGCGATAATCCATCGATGACCCCACCGTGCAATATCGCGGCGACGCTGCCGGAGCTGGCGCGCGCGCGACCGGACCAGATCGCGATCCGCTGCCCCGGACGAGCCGGCGCCGGCGGCATGGCGCGTTACGACGTCACCCTCAGTTATGCCGAGCTGGATGCGCGCAGCGATGCGATCGCCGCGGGTCTGGCTGCCTACGGCATCGGCCGTGGCACCCGCACTGTGGTGATGGTGCGGCCCTCGCGCGAATTCTTCCTGCTGATGTTCGCGCTGTTCAAGGCCGGCGCGGTGCCGGTGCTGGTGGATCCAGGCATCGACCGGCGCGCGCTGCGGCAATGCCTGGACGAGGCCGAGCCGGAGGCGTTCATCGGTATTGCGCTGGCCCAGCTCGCGCGCTGTCTGTTGGGCTGGGCACGCAGTGCGCGGCGTATCGTCACGGTGGGCCGTCGCTGGGCCTGGGGCGGAACGACGCTGGCGCGGATCGAGCGCGCTGGCGCGGCGGCCGGTCCGCAGCTGGCCGATACCGCCGCCGACGAGATGGCGGCGATCCTGTTCACCAGTGGCTCGACCGGCGTGCCCAAGGGCGTGGTGTATCGGCATCGCCACTTCGTCGGCCAGATTGAGTTGCTGCGCAATGCCTTCGACATGCAGCCCGGCGGGGTCGACCTGCCGACGTTCCCGCCGTTCGCGCTGTTCGACCCGGCGCTGGGCCTGACCTCGGTGATCCCGGACATGGATCCCACCCGCCCGGCACAGGCCGACCCGCGCAAGCTGCACGATGCGATCGCGCGGTTCGGGGTGACCCAGCTGTTCGGCTCGCCGGCGCTGATGCGGGTGCTGGCCGAGCATGGCCAGCCATTGCCCGGGGTGAGCCGGGTGACCTCGGCCGGCGCGCCGGTGCCGCCGGACGTGGTGGCGCGCATGCGCGGACTGTTGCCGGAAGGCGCCCAGTTCTGGACCCCGTACGGCGCGACCGAATGCCTGCCGGTGGCGGTGATCGAGGGCGCCGAACTGCAGGCCACGCGCGCGGCGACCGAGCGCGGCGCCGGGACCTGCGTCGGCCGCGTGGTGGACGGCAACACCGTGCGCATCATCGCGATCGACGATGCGGCGATCGACGACTGGCGCGGCGTACGCGAATTGGCCATCGGCGAAGTCGGCGAGATCACCGTGGCCGGCCCCACCGCCACCGATACCTACTACAACCGCGATGCCGCCACGCGCCAGGCGAAGATCCGCGAAGTGCTGGCCGACCGCAGCGAACGCATCGTGCATCGGATGGGCGATGTCGGCTATTTCGATGCGCAGGGCAGGCTGTGGTTCTGCGGGCGCAAGACCCAGCGCGTGGAAACCGCTGCCGGCGCGCTGTATACCGAACAGGCCGAGCCAGTGTTCAACACGATCGCGGGGATCCGCCGCACCGCACTGGTCGGGGTGGGCGTGCAGGGCGCGCAGTTGCCGGTGCTGTGCTACGAGTTGCTGCCGGGCGCCGAGGCCACCGCCATCGAAGCGCGACTGCGCGAACTCGCACACGGCCACCCGCATACTGCCGGCATCGCGCACTTCCTGCGCCATCCCGCGTTCCCCGTCGACATCCGCCACAACGCCAAGATCGGCCGCGAAAAACTCGCCGCCTGGGCCACTGCACAACTGGAGCGCAACGCATGAAGATTCTGGTGACCGGCGGCGGCGGATTCCTCGGCCAGGCGCTGTGCCGCGGCCTGGTCGAACGCGGCCACCAGGTGTCCAGCTTCAACCGGGGCCACTACCCGGCGTTGCAGGCGCTGGGCGTGGGCCAGATCCGCGGCGATCTGGCCGATGCGCAGGCGGTGAGCCACGCGGTCGCCGGCATGGACGCGGTCTTCCACAACGCCGCCAAGGCCGGCGCCTGGGGCAGCTACGACAGCTATTACCGAGCCAATGTGGTCGGCACCGAGAACGTACTGGCTGCTTGCCGCGAACACGGCGTCGGCCGGCTGGTCTACACCTCCACGCCGAGCGTGACCCATCGCGCCACGCGTCCGGTCGAAGGCCTGGACGCCAGCCAGGTGCCCTACGGTGAAGACTTCCAGGCGCCATATGCGGCGACCAAGGCGATCGCCGAACGCGCGGTGCTGGCCGCCAACGGGCCGACCCTGGCGACGGTGGCGCTGCGGCCGCGGCTGATCTGGGGCCCGGGCGACAACCAGATCGTGCCGCGACTGGCCGAGCGTGCGAAGGCCGGGCGGCTGCGCCTGGTCGGCACTGGCGAGAACCGCGTCGACACCACCTATATCGACAACGCCGCGCAGGCGCACTTCGACGCGTTCGAACACTTGCTGCCGGGCGCGACCTGTGCCGGCAAGGCGTATTTCATTTCCAACGGCGAGCCGCTGCCGATGCGCGAGCTCATCAACCGTTTGCTGGACGCGGCCGATGCGCCACCGGTGAGCAAGTCGATCTCGTTCAAGACCGCCTATCGGATCGGCCGCGCCTGCGAAATCCTGTGGCCGCTGCTGCGCCTGAAAGGCGAGCCGCCGATGACCCGCTTCCTGGCCGAACAGTTGTGCACCGCGCACTGGTACAGCATGGCGCCGGCCAAGCGCGACTTCGGCTATGTACCGCAGGTCAGCATTGACGAGGGCCTCACAAGGCTGAAGTCCTCATACCGCAGCGACGCCGCCATCACCCGTTGAAGACCGGCCTCTGCCGATGATGGATTCGCGCCGATCCGGCACGACAACCATCACTGGGAACGCCATGCTGCATTACGCCATCGTCTTCTTCGTCATCGCCATCATCGCCGCCGTGCTCGGCTTCAGCGGCATCGCCGGCGCTGCGACCAACATCGCCTGGATCCTGTTCGTCGTGTTCCTGATCCTGGCGGTCATCTCGCTGTTCCGTCGCGGACGCGTATGACGCCATGAACGCGCCGGCCCGCTCCTTCGACGGGAGCGGGCCGGCTGCACTGACCTGCGCGCGTGCCTGCGGGTGAGCGTGGACCGCGCTCAGGTCACCGAGCTTTGCAAGGCGGCATCTTCGCGATGCCGCGCCAATGCCAGATCGATCAGGCGGGTGATCAATTCACGGTAACTCACGCCGCTGGCCTGCCACAGTTTCGGATACATGCTGATGCGGGTGAATCCCGGCAGCGTGTTGATCTCGTTGATGACGACCCGCCCCTCGGCGGTGAGGAAGACGTCGACCCGCGCCAGCCCGGCGCATTCCAGTACCTGGTAGGCACGCAGCGCGATGGCGCGGATGCGCGCGTCGGTCTGCGCGTCGATCGCGGCCGGCGCCACGACGTCGGCACCGTCTTCGCTGATGTACTTGGTGTCGTACGAATAGAACTCGTCGTGGACGACGATCTCGCCGCAGACGCTGGCTTGCGGCGCTTCGTTGCCGAGCACGGCGCATTCGATCTCGCGACCGGCAATCGCCGTCTCCACCAACACCTTGTGGTCGTACGCGAAGGCCAGCGCCAGCGCGTCGGCGAAACCGGCCGCATCGCGCACCTTGCTGACGCCGACGGATGAGCCCTGGTTGGCCGGCTTCACGAACAGCGGCAGGCCGAGCTGCGCCGCGATGGCAGCGAAATCGGGCTGGTCATGGCGTCTCAAAGTGACGAACGGCGCCACGTCCAGGCCAGCATCGCGCAGCAGGCGCTTGGCCACGTCCTTGTCCATCGCCACCGCCGAGCCGAGCACGCCCGAACCGACGAACGGCAGGTTCGCCATGCGCAGCAGCCCCTGCAACGAGCCGTCCTCGCCGAGCGTGCCGTGGACGATCGGGAACACGACGTCGATCTGCGCCAACGCCGCCGATGGCTGCAACGGTTGGAACTGCAGCGCGTCGCGGCCCGGGACCACCGCCACTTCGCGGCCGCTGCGGTGCAGGGCGATCCGCGCCGGGTCGTCGGCATTGAGCAGGAAATCGCCCGCGTCACTGACGTGCCAGCGGCCTTGCTTGTCGATGCCGATCAGGGTCGCTTCGAAGCGTTGCGGGTCGAGCGCATCGACGATGTTGCGTGCCGACTGCAGCGACACCTCGTGCTCGGCCGATTTGCCACCGAACACCACCCCCACGCGGATCTTCTCCATTGCCGGTTCTGCCTCACAGTACGAAGTGCATAGGATGCGCCATCGCGACGGGCCGGCACGAGGGCCCGGTTCACGCTATGCAGGGCGGGGCAGCGGCCGCTCCCGCTAGAATGGCGGCATGCCTGCTTCCCCCTTCTCCCTCAAGCCCCTGGCCGGCCGCGCGCTGGAGCTGGCGCTCAACCGCGCGCTGGCGCTGGACCCGGACACCCGACTGGCGCTGAGCGCGCTCGATGGCCAGCGCATCGCGCTGAGCCTGGAGGCGCCGCCCCTGGCCCTGCAGATTCGCGTCGATGGTGAAACGCTGCGGGTGGGCCCGGTCGATTCTTCCGGTGAACCGGACCTGGCGGTGCGCGGCACGATCGGCGGCCTGTTGGCGCAGTTGCCGATGCTGGCGCAGTCGCCGCGGCACGGCCATGCGCCGGGCGGCCGGCTGCGCGTGTCCGGCGATGCCGAGCTGGCGCGCCGTCTGCAGCAGTTGGCCGCGCGCTTCGACCCGGATTGGCAGCTGCCGTTCGTGCAGGTGTTCGGCGAGGTGCTGGGCGTGCAGATCGCCAACGCGGTGCGCGGTGCCTTGCAGCGCGCCCGTGGCCTGGCCTCGGGCCTGGCGCACGACGCGGCCGAATACGTCACCGAGGAGTCGCGCGACGTGGTGCCGCGCGCCGAGCAGGACGCCTTCCACGAAGACGTGGACCAGTTGCGCGACGACGCCGAGCGGTTGGCGGTGCGGGTCGCGCGGCTGCGCAGCGGAGGGGTGGCATGAAGGCGGTGTTCCGCGCCAGCCGGATCGGCCGGGTGGTGCTGCGCTACCGGCTGGACGATCTACTCGAAGGCACTGCGGCGGGGAACTGGCTGCGGCTGGCGAAACCCTTCGTGCCGCGTGCGCAGGCGGCGATCGCCGCGCAGTCGCGCGGTGCGCGCCTGCGCCTGGCGCTGCAGGAACTGGGCCCGATCTTCGTCAAGTTCGGACAGATCCTGTCGACCCGCCGCGACCTGGTGCCGCCGGATGTCGCTGATGAACTGACGCTGCTGCAGGACCGGGTCAAGCCTTTCGATGGCGAGGCGGCGCGGCGCATCGTCGAACAAGCGCTGGAGCGCCCGGTCGAAGCGGCATTCGCCAGCTTCGACACCGTGCCGCTGGCCTCGGCCTCGATCGCGCAGGTGCATGCGGCGACCCTGGACGACGGCCGCCAGGTCGTGGTCAAGGTGCTGCGGCCGGACATCGAGAAGCAGATCGATGCCGATATCGCGCTGCTGAAGTCGCTGGCCGCGCTGGTCGAGCGCACCCATCCGCGCGCGGAAAAGATCCGCCCGCGCGAAGTGGTGGCCGAGATCGAGAGCACGCTCGCGGCCGAGCTGGACCTGCAGCGCGAGGGCGCCAACGCGAGCGTGCTGCGGCGTTTCTGGCAGGACTCCGACGACCTGTACGTGCCCGAGGTGATCTGGAGCCATACCGCCGAGCGTGCACTCACGCTGGAGCGCGTGTACGGCATCCCCTCCGACGACATCGTCGCGCTGGATGCGGCCGGCATCGACCGCAAGGCGCTGGCGGCCAAGGGCGTGCGGGTGTTCTACACCCAGGTGTTCCGCGACAACTTCTTCCACGCCGATGCGCACGCGGGCAACATCTGGGTCGACATCGATCCGGCGCGGCGCCTCAATCCGCGCTTCATCGCGCTGGACTTCGGCATCATGGGCCAGCTCTCGCAGGAAGATCAGTACTACCTGGCCGAGAACTTCATGGCGATCTTCCACCGCGACTACCGCCGCATCGCCGAGTTGCACGTGGAGGCGGGCTGGATGCCGGCCAGCGTGCGCATCGACGAGCTGGAAGCGGCTGCGCGCTCGGTGTGCGAGCCGTATTTCACCCGGCCGCTGTCGCAGATCTCGCTGGCCGAAGTGTTGATGAAGCTGTTCCGGGTCGCGCAGCGCTACCAGCTGACGCTGCAGCCGCAGCTGATCCTGTTGCAGAAGACCTTGCTCAACATCGAAGGCGTCGGCCGCCAGCTGGATCCGCAGTTGGACATCTGGGCGGTGGCGCGGCCGGTGCTCGAGCGCATCCTGCTCGAACGCTACAGCCCGCGCCGTGCGCTGAAGGAACTGCGCAAGCGCCTGCCGGAGATCATGACCCACGCGCCGGACATGCCGCGCCTGGTGCACGCCTGGCTGCGCCAGCAGGTCGAAGGCGAGCATCAGGTGGACGTGCGCTCGGCCGAGCTGCGCGCGCTCGACCGCAGCGTGCGCCGCTTGCAGCGCCGTGCGGTGATGGCGGTGACCGGTGTCGGCCTGTTGCTGGTCGCAGCGGTGCTGCACGGCCTGCAGGCCGACGCCGGCCACGGTGCTTCGTTGTGGACCTGGACCAGTGGCGTGGCCGGCGCGTTGTCGCTGGCGGCGGCCTGGCTCAAGCGCTGAAGCGTTTAAAGAGTTCTTAAAAGCATCGGCGCAAGGTGGCGCCTGGAGCGGTTCGTGTCCGCTTCCGGAGCCCCCCATGCAAATCTCTACGATGTCCCCGGCGGCCAAGCTCCGCCGTGATCCGGCGTTGGCCGACGGTCCCGCCGCGTCTGCTTGGCCGCCGGTGCGGCTGCGCCGCGCGCTGGCCAAGGATGCCGCCGCGGTGTGGTCGCTGTGCCGCGAAGCGGCCGACATGCCTGCCGAAGCGCCGCTGCCATTGCCGCTGCGCGAGACCTTGTTCGATACGCCATGCCGTGGCTGGGCCTGGCTGGCCGAGATCGATGGCCAGCCGGTCGGGATGGCGGTGGCCAGTGCCGGCCTGTCGCTGCCGCACGGCGCTTATCGGTTGTCGCTGGACGGGCTGTACGTGCGTCCGGTGTGGCGCGGCCGCGGGCTGGGCGCGCGGCTGAAGTCACATGTACAGGAGATGGCGCAGGAGATGGGCTGCCATGAGCTGCGCTTGCCCGACGGCGATGTGTTCCCCATCTCTACCCAGGCCGTCGCGTCGGCGCGCGCATGAAACCGCGCCGCTGGTGGTGGTGGTCCCTTCCCCTTGTTGCTGCAGCAGGAATCACAGGCATGTCCGTCAACGGCGCGGCCGTCGAATACCCGCAATCCCCACAATTCCACGAAGGCGAATTCCGCAATCCGGTGACGCCGCGCATGCCGCAGGGCAGCGAGACGGTGTCGCTATGGTGGAAGTTCATGACCGGCAAGCAGCCGGGCACGCGCCCGAATGGTCCGCTGCCGGTCAGTCCGGTCACCGCCGAGGTGCTGGCGGCCGCACAGGAGGGCCAGCTGTTCCGGCTCGGCCATTCCACCGTGCTGATGCGGTTGGATGGAGGCTGGTGGATCACCGACCCGGTGTTCGCCGAGCGTGCTTCGCCGGTTGGCTGGGCCGGGCCGAAGCGCTTCCATGCGCCGACGTTGGCGCTGGAGGATCTGCCGCCGCTGAAGGGCGTGCTGCTTTCGCACGATCACTACGACCACCTGGACAAGGACACTATCCGCCAGCTTGCGCTTCGTGCTGAATCGTTCGTCACGCCGCTGGGCGTGGGCGACCTGATCCAGCGCTGGGGCGTGCCGGCCGAACGCATCCGCCAGCTCGATTGGTGGCAGTCGGTGCAGGTCGGCGGGATCACTTTCACCGCCACGCCGGCGCAGCATTTTTCCGGGCGCGGGCTGTTCGACCGCAATCGCCGCCTGTGGAGTTCGTGGGCGATCCGCACGCCGGAGCTCAATCTGTTCTTCAGTGGCGACAGCGGTTATTTCGACGGTTTCGCCGAGATCGGCCGCCGGTTGGGTCCGTTCGACCTGACCCTGATCGAATGCGGCGCCTACGATCCGCTGTGGAGTGGCGTGCACATGCTGCCCGAGCAGACGGTGCAGGCGCATCTGGACTTGCGCGGCCGCTGGCTGGTGCCGATCCATAACGGCACCTTCGATCTGGCCTTCCACGATTGGTATGCGCCAATGGAAAGCGTGCTCGCCGCGGCGCGCCAGCGCGACGTGGCGATCGCGATACCGCTGATGGGCGAGGCGATCGATCCGCGCCAGCCGCCGCCGCTGCGGTTGTGGTGGCGTGGGGCGGAAGGGCGGGAATTGGCGCTGGAGTGAGTCCCTCCTTGCCGCGGACTTCTGCAGCTGCTGCGGTTCGCAAGTTGGATGTGTTGCTTGCTCGATAGCGCGTTTGTTCCTACGCGGTCGGGTGGGCCCCGGCGTGGCCTGTGGGCCTTCGGGGCGAATGTCCTCCGGCACCGATAGAGCCGGTGCCTCCTCCTTGATTTCGCCCCGAAGGCCCACAGGCCACGCCGGGGCCATCGGCTGCGGACGGGTGAGGAGCCAGGTGCGCATGGCTGCTGTTCCTAAAAGCGCCGAAATCCTGGAACGACAGGGTATCCGCCCCTGGCGCCAAGCACCCCATCAGCCGATCAGCGCTTTCCTCGCGGTTCGGAAGAAGTCGGGGCAGGCGGTTCTGCGAAACCCAACGTGGGTCCGTTGCCGGAAGCAAAGCGGGCCGCAATCACCTAGTGCCAATGATTATCGCGGCGAAGTGGGATGGGCGACCGCAAACCGGACCGTCACGCAGAGGCCGTGGCCGTCGAGGCCCGGACCGGTTTCGATGCGCGCGCCGTGGTGGCGCGCGATCCGTGCCACCAGCGACAGGCCGACGCCAGTGCCGCGCTCGCCGTTGCCGGTGCTGCCGCGGAAGAAGCGCTCGAAGATGCGCTCGCGTTCGTCCTCGCGCACGCCCGGACCGTTGTCGCGAACGCGCAGGATGGCCTGGCCGCTGGCGGCGTCGGCCTGGCAACAGATCTCGATGCGGCTGCCTTCGCCGGCATAGCGCACCGCGTTGTCGACCAGGTTGCGCAACAGGATGCCGAGGTCATCCAGGTCGGCGTGCACCGTCGCCTCGCCCACATTCAGCACCAAGGTCTGGCGGCGCCGCGCCGCGCTCGCTTCGAATTCGCGCGCGACCATCGTGGCGACCTGCGCCAGCTCCACGGTCGCCTCGCCGCCGCTGCGCTGGGAAGCATCCAGGCGCGCCGAGTCCAGCAACTGCTGCGCCAGCCGGGTGAGCCTTTCGATGCCGCCGGACAGCTGCCGCAGCGCGTCGCGCGCCTGCTCCGGATCGGTGGCGCGCAACGCCACCTCGGTCTGCGCCTGCAGCGCGGCCAGCGGCGTGCGGATCTCGTGCGCCGCCTCGGCCAGGAATTGCCGCTCGCTCTGCATCGCCACGCCCAGGCGCTGCAACAGGTCGTTGAAGGAACGTACCAGCGGCAGGATCTCGCGGGCGATGCCGGCGGTCGGCAGCGGCGTCAGGTCCAACGATTCGCGGCGGGCCATGTCATCGCGCAAACGGTTGGTCGAACGCAGGCTCCAGGTCACCGCGAGCCAGATCGCGCCCGCCAGCGCCAGCAGCACACCGATCGCCGACAGCAGGCTCAGTCGCACCCAGTGCGCGAGCTCGGCTTCCAGTTGCGATTGCGCCAGGCCCACCTGCACCTGCACGCGTCCTTCCGCATCGGTCACCGCGTACACGCGCCAGCGATCGCCATGGGCGTGGATGTTGCCGAAGCCGGGGCGGAAATCGGGCTTCAGCGGCGTGGCCGGCGCCTGCCGCGAAGCGACCACGCGCTCGCCGCTGCCCAGGCTCCAGACCTGGAAGCGGATCTTCTCGAATTCGCGCGTGGGCGCGGCGGACAGGTGCGAAGGCAGGTCCAGGTAGCCGGCGCTGCCGACATAGGCGATGTTGCGCGGCATCGACAGCAGGATCTGCTCGGCGACCTCGCGCAGCATCAGGTCGCCCTGCCGGCTCTGCTGCCGGCTGACCTGGTCGTGCTGGCACAGCAGCCAGGTCAGCCAGCCGATCAGCATCACCGCCATCAGCGTCTTGAGCAGCTTGAGCTTGAGCGAGGGATGCCGCATCAACCGATCCGGTAGCCGATGCCGTGCACGGTGGCGATGAAGTCATCGCCGAGCTTGCGCCGCAGCTGGTGTACGTACACGGCGATGGTGTTGCTTTCGATGCTGCCGTCGCCGCCGTAGACCTGCGCTTCCAGCACTTCGCGCGGCACGACCCGGCCGCGTCGTTCCAGCAGCGCGACCAGGGTGCGGTATTCGTGGCTGCCCAGGCGCACCGGCGTGCCGTCGCGATGCACGCTGCGCGAGGCCGGGTCCACGGTCACGCCTTGCCAGGCCAGTTCGGGGGTGACCCGGCCCTGGCTGCGCCGCACCACCGCGCGCAGCCGCGCGCACAGCTCGTCGCTCTGGAACGGCTTGACCAGGTAGTCGTCGGCGCCGGCGTCCAGGCCGTTGACGCGATCGCTGAGCTGGTCGCGCGCGGTGATGATCAGGACCGGGGTGGGGTCGTAGCGCTGGCGCAGTGCGCGCAGCACGTCGAGCCCGGAACCCTGCGGCAGGCCCAGGTCCAGCAGCACTGCCGTATAGGCGTGTGCGACCAGGGCCAGGCGCGCACTGCCGGCATCGCGCGCGCGGTCGACCTGCCAGCCGTCCTGGGCCAGTGCAATGGCCAGGGCGTCGCCGAGCATGGCGTCGTCTTCCACGAGCAGCAGATGGGACAAGGGTGGGCGTTCCAGGGCGGGCGGGGTTGCGCGGGCGATGTTAGGGCCAAAGCTTTAAGCGGTTCTTAAGACCGCGCTGACGGCGCACTGGCGCGCGGCGGATAATACGGCGGTGAACGCATCCGTCGAACCCACCCCCGCTGAGTCGCTGTCGGCCGAACCGGCCGCCGCCGAGAAAATAACCGTCCTGTACCAGGACGAGTACCTGGCCGTGGTCGACAAGCCGCCCGGGCTGATGGTCCACGACAGCAAGCTGGCGCGCGGGGAGGACGATTTCCTGGCCGATCGCTTGCGCGTGCAGTTCGGGCGCCCGGTGTTCCTGATCCACCGCCTGGATCGCGCCACCAGCGGCTGCCTGCTGCTGGCCTTCGACCGCGACAGCGCCAGCGCGCTGGGCAAGGCCTTGATGGGCGGGGTGATCGACAAGGATTACCTGGCGATCTGCCGCGGCTGGCCGGCCGAGCAGCGCTTCGTCGTCGACTACCCGCTGGACGGCGGGCCGGGCAAGCCGCAGAAGAAGGACGCGGTGACCGAGTTCGAACGCCTGTGCGCCGGTGAGCTGGCATTCGCCTCGGGTGGCTTCGAGACCTCGCGCTATGCGCTGCTGCGCTGCCGCCCGCAGACCGGTCGCTTCCGGCAGATCCGCCGCCACCTGAAGCATCTGTCGCACCATCTGATCGGCGATACCAGCCATGGCGACGGCCGCCACAACCGCTACTTCCGCATGCAAGGCGTGCATCGGATGCTGCTGCATGCGGAACGGCTGGGGTTCCCGCATCCGGCAAGCGGTGAGCGGATGACGGTCAGCGCGCCGCCGGAGGCGCAGTTCGCCAAGGCGATGGGGTTGTTTGGCTGGACGCTGCATTGATGTAGGAGCGGCTTCAGCCGCGACCGCAGGATCCCGGCAGTCGCGGCTGAAGCCGCTCCTACAGCGGCAGGATCAGGGCTTTGCCGGCGCGGGCGTCGCCGGTTCGGCCAGGATCGCGTTCAGATCCTTCTGCAGGTCGGCCATCAGTGGTGCCATCTTCTGCTGGATGGCACCCATCACGTTGCGCATCAGCAGCGGTGTCTTGTCCAGCAGGCTCTGGCCGGCCGGGCTCTCGTAGAACTCGGCCATCGCGATCACGTCCTCGCGCGAGAAGGTCCGCTTGTACAGATCCACGTACATCGGGCGCATCTGCGACCAGGACAGAGCCTGCGAGAACGTCTGCCGGGTGCGGTCCTGGATCTTCTGCAGCTGGGCCTGCTGCGCGGGGCTGAGCTGGCGCTCGGCGTTGAGTTGCTCGAACTGCTGGCGCTGCATCTGCTCCAGCTGCGGCAGCATGCTGTCGAGCATGGTCTGGGCGCGCGAGGCGGCCAACAGCCGGTTGACATCGGCATCGCTGGGCGGCTCGGCCTGCGCGGCGAACGCGGCCAGGGCCAGCAGGACAAGGGCGAGCAGGCGTAGCGGCAGTGGGCGGAGCGAACCGGCGGTCATCGTCTGGCATCCTGCAGGGGACCAGCCTGCAGGATACGACGAGCTGCGGCTCGGGCATTCACGGATGCCACCAGGTCGATGGGCCCGATTACAATTCGGCCATGCCTGCCGATGAGCTCCAGATCAGTCCGACATTGGCGATCCCGCCGGGCGAGATCGTGGAACGCTTCGTGCGCGCCAGTGGCGCCGGTGGGCAGAACGTCAACAAGGTGAGCACCGCGGTCGAACTGCGCTTCGACATCGCCGGCTCGCCCTCGCTGCCCGACCCGCTGCGCGAACGCCTGCTGAGCCGGCGCGATCGCCGCGTCACTGCCGAAGGCGTGCTGGTCATCGATGCGCAGCGGTTCCGCACCCAGGACCGCAACCGCCAGGACGCGCGCGCGCGGCTGGCCGAATTCATTGCCGCCGGCCTGTCGGTGCCCAAGCGAAGGATCGCCACCAAACCCACCCGCGGTTCGCAGCTGCGCCGCGTCGACGCCAAGCGTGAGCGCGCGCAGGTCAAGCGCGGGCGTCGCCCTTCTACTTCTTGGGAGTAATTCTTGAGTCAAACGGACCTGCTGTCCCAGCCCGATCCCCCGGACATGCCATCGGCCGGGCACAGCGCCTTCACCCGCTGGGTCGCCCGCAGTGTGCTGCGCGCCAGCGGCTGGAAAGTGGTGGGCACGCTGCCGAACGTGCCCAAGGCGGTGATGATCGTCGCCCCGCATTCGTCGAACTGGGACGGGTTCTGGGGCTTTGCGGCCAAGATCGCCCTGGGCTTCGAGGTGCGCGTGCTCGGCAAGGCGCAGTTGTTCTGGTGGCCGTTGGGCCCGCTGCTGAAGAAACTCGGCGCCATCCCGCTGGACCGCAGTTCGCCGCAGGGCACGATCGGCCAGGCGGTGCGGCTGATCCGCCGTTCCGAGCGGATGTGGTACGCGATCACGCCCGAAGGCACCCGCAAGCGCGTGGAGCGCTGGAAAAGCGGTTTCTGGAAGATCGCCCGCGACGCTGGGGTGCCGATCATCCCGGCGTATTTTGACTACCCGAGCAAGACGATCGGGGTCGGCGAGCTGTTCTGGCCGACCCCGGACCTGGAAGCGGACATGGCCGCGATCCGCGCCTGGTACCGGCCGTGGCATGGCAAGAACCGCGACACGCTGTAAGCCATCGACCATCCATCGACCTGACGATCCGACCGGAGCTTCCCGCATGATCCTGTGCCGCCGCTGGTGCCTGTCCCTGCTACTGGCCTGCTGCGCCGGCCACGCCTTCGCCGCCGCCCCGGTACTGGTCATCCACGGTGGCGCCGGGGTGGAAAAAGCCGGTCTTTCGGCCGAGGAACAGGCCGCCGCGCGCGCGGCGATGGAGCGCGCGCTGCGTGCCGGCCACGCGGTCCTGGCCAAGGGCGGCAGCGCGGTCGACGCGGTCGGCGCCACCATCACCGTGCTCGAGGACGCGCCGCAGTTCAACGCCGGCCACGGCGCGGTGTTCACCCACGACGGCCGCAACGAACTGGACGCGGCGATCATGGACGGCGCCACCGGCCAGGCCGGCGCGATTGCCGGCGTGCACCGGGTGCGCAATCCCATCCAGCTGGCGCGCGCGGTGATGCAGCACTCCCAGCACGTGATGCTGGTCGGCGATGGTGCCGAAGCCTTCGCGAAGGAGCAGGGCATTGCCTTGGTCGATCCGGCCTATTTCCGCACCGAGAAGCGTTGGCAGCAGCTGCAGAAGGCGCTGAAGGAAGAGGCCGCCGGCCAGGCGCATGCCGACCTGGAGACCGCCAAGCATTTCGGCACCGTCGGCGCGCTGGCGCTGGACGCACAGGGCCGGCTGGCCGCAGGCACCTCGACGGGCGGCATGACCAACAAGCGCTACGGCCGCGTCGGCGACTCGCCGGTGATTGGTGCTGGCACCTATGCCAACGCGCAGTGCGCGGTGTCGGGGACCGGCTGGGGCGAGTACTACCTGCGCGCCGTGGCGGCCTACGACATCTGCGCGCGCATGAAGTACGCCGGCGAAAGCCTGCAGCAGGCGGCCGAGACGGTGATCGACCAGCAGATCCCGGCGGCCGGCGGCAACGGCGGCGCGATCGCCCTGGACGCCGATGGCCACATGGCCTTCCCGTTCAATACCCAAGGCATGTACCGCGGCTGGATCGGCGCCGACGGCGTGCCGCATGTAGCCATTTTCTCGGACGAGAAGCCCTGATCTCGCTGCGCTTCCGGCGCGTCCCGGGAGTTGTAGGAGCGGCTTCAGCCGCGACTGCTGTATCCCGCGGTCGCGGCTGAAGCCGCTCCTACAAGGGGCTGCCAGGCCGTCATGGCTCAGCCAATGGCACATGACGTACGCGCCCCGGCGCGCTAGGGTGCCGCCACTGTCGCTCAACCTCGTTTCCCCAGGAGCCTCACCTCATGTCGCGTACCGTCATCCTGGCCGCCGCCATCAGCCTGGCGCTGGCCGCCTGTTCTGGTAAAGAGTCGCCCACCGTGTCCGAAAATGCCGCGCCCGCCGCGCAGGCGCCGACCCCGGCCGCCAACCCGCTGTTGACCGCCAGCACGCTGCCGTTCCAGGCCCCGCCGTTCGACAAGATCCAGGACAGCGATTACCTGCCGGCCTTCGAAGAAGGCATGAAGCAGCACCTGGCCGAGGTCCGCAAGATCGCCGACAACGCCGAGGCGCCGAACTTCGACAACACCTTCGTGGCGCTGGAGCGCAGCGGCGAGACCCTGCAGCGCACCGGGCTGGTGTTCTTCGGCATCGTCCAGGCCGATACCAGCGACGCACGCCAGAAGATCCAGGAAGAGATCGCGCCCAAGCTGGCCGCGCACCAGGACGAAATCAGCCTGGATCCGAAGCTGTTCGCGCGGGTGAAGGCGGTCTATGACCAGCGCGACACCCTGAACCTGGATCCGCAGGCCAAGCGTCTGGTCGAGCGTACCTACGACCAGTTCGTGCGTGCCGGCGCGCTGCTGTCGGACGCCGACAAGTCGACGCTGCGCAAGCTCAACGTCGAGGAGACCACGCTCTCCACCCAGTTCCACACCAAGCTGGTCGCCGCCACCGCCAACGCCGCGGTAGTGGTCGAGGACAAGGCGCGCCTGGCCGGCCTGTCCGACGCCGACGTTGCCGCCGCCGCCGAGGGCGCCAAGAACCGCAAGCTCGACGGCAAGTTCGTGCTGGCGCTGCAGAACACCACCCAGCAGCCGGTGCTCGCCTCGCTGCAGGACCGCGACCTGCGCACCCAGGTGATGAAGGCCTCGGAGACTCGCACCGAGCAGGGCGACGCCAACGACACCCGCCAGACCATCCAGCGCCTGGCCCAGTTGCGCGCGCAGAAGGCCAAGCTGCTCGGCTTCGACAGCTACGCCGCCTACAGCCTGGCCGACCAGATGGCCAAGACCCCGGCGCAGGCGCTGAAGCTGCTCAACGACACCGTGCCGGCGGCCACCGCCAAGGCGCGCGGCGAAGCGGCCGAGATCCAGAAGGTCATCGATGCCCAGAACGGCGGCTTCAAGCTCGCCGCCTCGGATTGGGACTTCTATGCCGAGCAGGTCCGCAAGGCCAAGTTCGACCTCGACGAGTCGCAGATCAAGCCGTACTTCGAGCTCGACAACGTGCTGCAGAACGGCGTGTTCTTTGCCGCCAACCAGCTGTACGGCCTGACCTTCAAGGAGCGCAAGGACATCCCGGGCTACCACCCGGACGTGAAGGTGTATGAAGTGTTCGACAAGGACGGCACCTCGCTGGCCCTGTTCTACACCGACTACTACAAGCGCGACAGCAAGTCCGGCGGCGCCTGGATGGGCAACTTCGTCGAGCAGGACGGACTCGCCGGCACCAAGCCGGTGGTCTACAACGTCGCCAACTTCACCAAGCCTGCGCCCGGCCAGCCGGCGCTGCTGAGCTTCGACGACGTCACCACGATGTTCCATGAGTTCGGCCACGCGCTGCACGGCATGTTCTCGAACGTGAAGTACCCGTCGATCTCCGGCACCAGCACCACCCGCGACTTCGTCGAGTTCCCGTCGCAGTTCAACGAGCACTGGGCGACCGATCCGAAGGTGTTCGCCAACTACGCCAAGCACTACCAGACCGGCGAGCTGATGCCGCAGGCGCTGGTCGACAAGATCCAGAAAGCCAAGACCTTCAACCAGGGTTACGCGACCACCGAATACCTGTCGGCGGCGCTGCTGGACCTGGGCTGGCATACCCTGCCGGCCGACGCGCCGCTGCAGGACGTGAACAAGTTCGAGGCCGACACGCTGAAGAAGTTCAAGGTCGATCTGGCCGAAGTGCCGCCGCGCTACCGCACCAGCTACTTCGACCACATCTGGGGCGGCGGCTATTCGGCCGGCTACTACGCCTACTTCTGGTCCGAAGTGCTCGACCATGATGCGTTCGAGTGGTTCAAGGAGAACGGTGGCCTGACCCGCGCCAACGGCGACACGTTCCGCGACAAGATCCTGTCGCGCGGCAACACCGTCGAGCTGTCGACCCTGTACCGCGATTTCCGCGGCAAGGATCCCAGCGTCGAGCCGCTGCTGCAGAACCGCGGCCTGAAGTAAGCGCGTGAAGTTGTAGACCGTCCGCACCCTGGTGCGGTCGACCCGACGGGACGGTGCGCAGGCATCGTCCCGTCGTCGTTTGCGACCCTGCCATCAGTCATCTGGCAGGCCGCGCGGGACGGGCGTAGCGTCGACCTGGACTACCCAGGAGTGTGCGCATGAACCCGACGCTCGATCAGGCCGGCCGCGGCCGCAAGCTGGCGCGCTGGCTGCGCCGCGAACTGTTGCCGCTGGCGGTGATGCTGTTGCTGCTCGGCGCGGCGCGCTCGTCCTTCGCCAACCACTACCAGGTCCCCAGCGGCTCGATGCAGCCGACGCTGCAGCCAGGCGATCGCGTTGCCGTGGACATGAGTGCCTACGGCCTGCGCGTGCCGTTCACCGACCATGTCGTGCTCAAGCGCGGCCAGCCGCAGCGCGGCGACGTGGTGGTATTCGACTCGCCGCGCGACGGGACGCGCCTGATCAAGCGCGTGGTCGCGATCGGCGGCGACCACGTGCAACTGCGCGATGGTCGCATCGAGATCAACGGCCAGCCGCTGGCCGATGGCACGGATCCGGCGATCGAGCGCTACGGTGCGCGCCAGGCGCAATTGGACCTGGACGACGGCGGTGGCCCGGACATCTTCGACCTGACCGTTCCGCAAGGCCAATTGCTGATGCTGGGCGATCACCGCGGGAACAGCCTCGACGGGCGCTTCTTCGGCCTGGTCGACAGTGACGAGGTGTACGCGCGCGCGTTGGCCGTCTATTACCGCCGTGGCCAGGGCCTGGAGTGGCGGTGGCTCTAGCGCTCAGCCCTGCGTCCACACCCCCCATTCGTAGCCATCCAGGTCGGCGAAATGGAAGCGGCGCCCGCCCGGGAAATCGAAGGCCGGCTTGACGATGCGCCCGCCGGCCCGCTCGACTGCGGCCTGGCTCGCGGCCAGATCGTCCGAGTACAGCACCACCAGTGCACCGCCGGTCCGCGCCTCGCCGTGGAAGAAGCCGCCGGTGAGCCGTCCATCGCGGAATTCGCAATAGTCCGGGCCGTAGTCCTGGAACGTCCAGCCGAAGGCGTCGCCGAAGAACTGCCGCGAGGCGGGAATCGAAGCGACGGCGAATTCGAGGTAATCGATACGATGGTGGGCGTCGGGTCTTACGCTGGTCATGGGTGGCTCGCGAGAGTGGGGATCTGAGGGACATTGTAGGAGCGGCTTCAGCCGCGACCCGACGCATCGCGCAGTCGCGGCTGAAGCCGCTCCTACAAGAAGCGATGCGTACTTTCGCGCCAGGACAGGGCGACGGTCTTGGAAGAAACGGCCAGTCAGTCCGCGTGCCGGCGCACCAGCTCGCCCGGCGCAAGGCCGGTCAACTGGCGCGCGTCATGCACCAGGTGCGCCGCGTCTGCATAGCCGGCCGCCAGCGCCGCCTCGGTGAGCGTGCGCGAACGGCGTGCGCAGGCCAGCAGCCGTTGCAGTCGCAGGATGCGGTCCAGCGTCTTGGCGCCGTAGCCGAAGTGCTCCTGGCAATGCCGCCGCAAGCCGCGCTCGCTACTGCCAAGCTCGCGCGCAAGTGCGGCCACGCGCGGCGCATCGCCTTCGGCCAGGCGCGCGAACAGATGCGCCATCGTTCGGTCCGGCGCCGATGCCCGGCGCGCGATCGCGGCCAGCAGCGCCTCTGCCGGCGCCGCGGCGCGTTGCAGTTCCGCTTCCAATGCCGCGGCCGGTCGGCCCCACAGCGCCGCCATCGCCACGCGCTGGCCGGTGAGCTCGTGCAGCGGCAAACCCAGCACCGCGCGCGCCGCGCCCGGGGCCAGCCGCACGCCGGTGAGGCACGCGCCCGGCGCCAGCGTGGCTTCCATCGCGACCGGGTCCGGCCCGGCCACGAACAGCCGCTGCCCATCCCAGATCAGGTCGACGCAGCCATCGGGCAGCACCTGCACCGGCGCGACGGGCGCACGCGGCGCGCGGTACGTCCACAGCCGACGCACGACCCCACGCAGCGCGGGCGCAGGCAGCGTTTCGGCATAAGGCGATGGCGAGGCCGATGGTGCGACGGACATGGCGGCACCTTAGCCGACCCGCGGCATCAGCGCTCCGACTGCCCACTGTCCTCGTAGCTGCGCGGCGCGAACAGATCCGGCTGGATCAGCTCGATGAAGGCGCGCGCCTGCGGGGACAGATACTTGCCCTTGCGCACCACCACGCCATAGCTGCGGGTGGGGAAGTAGTCCTTCAGTGGGCGCATCGCCAGCTTCTCGCGGTCGGCGTCGGTTAGGCAGATCGCGGTGACGATCGAGATGCCCATGCCCATCGCGACGTACTGCTTGATCACTTCCCAGCCGCCCACTTCCAGCGCGACCGTGTAGGGCACGCGCGCGCGCTGGAACACCAGGTCGACCAGGCGATAGGTGACCTGGCGCCGCGGCGGCAGGATCAGCGGATACGGCGACAGGTCCTCCAGGGTCAACCGCGGCTTGCTGGCCAGCGGATGATCGCGCGGGGTGATCAGCACCTGCTCGAAGCGATACACCGGCGCGTAGTTCAGGTCGGCCGGCACGTCCATCATCGAGCCGACCGCCAGGTCGACCGCGTCCTCGCGCAGCAGGTCGGTGCCGTCGGCGCTGATCGCGTTGTGCAGGGTCAGCCGCACGTCCGGATGGCGCGCGCGGAAGTTCTCCACGATCTTCGGCAGCACGTACAGGATGGTCGAGCTGTTGGCGGCAATGTTGAGTTCGCCGGCATCCAGGCCCTGCACCTTCTCGCGGAAACCGGCCTCCAGGCCGTCCAGGCTTTCGACCAGCGGCTGGGCCATCTCATACAGCAGCTGGCCCTCGCGGCTCGGGGACAGGCGCCGGCCGTTGCGCTCCAGCAGCACCACCCCAAGTTCGCGTTCCAGCGCCTGCAGCTGCTGGGTCACCGCCGGCTGGCTGATGAAAAGCGCCTCCGCCGCCCGCGACACCGAGCCCAGCCGCACCGTCTGGCAGAACGCGCGCAGCGGTTTGAGGCGATCGGATTTGTAGGAAAATCGCGGGGTTACTGGCGTGCGGGTAGCCATGGCGTGATAACTATAAGCCAGGCTTATTTAAGCCATTGCAATAACTGTTTTGTCAAATAGAACCTCCGGGGAGCACGGTAAGGACCAGTTCCAGACGCAGGTCCACCCCATGTCCGCTACCGTTTTCGCCCGCCCCGAGTCCATCGACCGCCCGACCCCGGGCATCTCGCTGACCACCCAGGTGGTCGGCCAGTCCGAGCTGCTGCCGGCCCCAGCGCTGGCGCTGCTGGTCTCGCTGCACCGTGCGATCGAGCCCGGCCGCCAGCAGCGGTTGGCCGCGCGCCGGCAGCGACAGGCCTGGTTCGACGGCGGCGGCCTGCCGGACTTCCGCAGCGACACCGCCGCCATCCGCGAGGGCGACTGGAAGGTCGCGCCGATCCCGGCCGTGCTGCAGGACCGCCGCGTCGAGATCACCGGCCCGACCGACCCGAAGATGGTCATCAACGCGCTGAACTCCGGCGCGAAGGTGTTCATGGCCGACTTCGAGGATTCGACTTCGCCGACCTGGCGCAACGTGCTGGCCGGCCAGCGCTCGCTGGCAGGTGCGGTGCGCGGCGACCTGAGCTTCGACACGCCGGCCAAGCACTACGCGTTGAAGCCGCTGGAGCAGCAGGCCGTGCTGATCGTGCGCCCGCGCGGCTGGCACCTGGACGAGAAGCACGTGCTGATCGATGGCCAGCCGATCGCCGGTGGCCTGTTCGACGCAGCACTGTTCGCCTTCCACAACGCGCGCACGCTGATGCAGCGCGATCGCGGCCCCTACCTGTACCTGCCCAAGCTGCAGTCGATGGAAGAGGCCGCGCTGTGGGAAACCGCGCTGGCGCACATCGAAGCGATGCTCGGCCTGCCGCACGGGCAGATCAAGGTCACCGTGCTGATCGAGACACTGCCGGCGGTATTCGAGATGGACGAGATCCTGCACGCGCTGCGCGATCGCATCGTCGGCCTGAACTGCGGGCGCTGGGACTACATCTTTTCGTACCTGAAGACCTTCCGCGGCCATCCCGATCGCATCCTGCCCGAGCGTGGCCAGGTCACGATGACCCAGCCGTTCCTGAAGGCCTATTCCGAGCTGCTGATCAAGACCTGCCATCGCCGCGGCGCGCATGCGATGGGCGGCATGGCCGCGCAGATCCCGATCAACCACGACGAGGCCGCCAACGAGCAGGCGATGGCGCGGGTGCGCGCCGACAAGCTGCGCGAAGTCACTGCCGGCCACGATGGCACCTGGGTCGCGCACCCGGCCTTGGTGCCGGTGGCGCGTGCGATCTTCGACGAACACATGCCACGCGCGAACCAGCACGAGCTGCTGCGCAACGACGTGCAGGTGAGCCGCGACGAACTGATCGCGCCGTGCCCGGGCACGGTCACCCGCGCCGGCTTCGAGAACAACGTCGAAGTCTGCGTGCGTTACCTGGCCGCGTGGCTGGACGGCAACGGCTGCGTGCCGATCCATCACCTGATGGAAGACGCGGCGACCGCCGAGATCAGCCGCGCGCAGATCTGGCAGTGGCTGCACAACGAACGCCAGCACCTGGACGACGGCACCGCGATCGACTTCGCGCTGCTGCAGACCACCTTGCGCAACCTGCCGGCGCGGCTGGGCGATACCCAGGCACTGCCGGGCGGCGCGCGCATCGAGGAAGCGATCGACCTGCTGGAAACACTCAGCCATGCCGACACGCTGGCCGACTTCCTCACCCTGCCCGCCTACCAGCGCATCGACTGACACCCCGGCCGCACGGCCACCGAAGCATCGCGCGCCGCACCGGCTCGCGCCGGCGCCGGCCCACTGTCCCCACCGCTGTCGCATCCCCACTACCGGAGTACGTCATGAGCAAGCTGCCGACCGCCGAACAGATCCAGCGCGACTGGGAAACCAACCCGCGTTGGCAGGGCATCACCCGCCACTACAGCGCCGAGGACGTCGTGCGCCTGCGCGGCACCGTGCACGTGGAGCATTCGCTGGCCCGGCTCGGCGCCGAAAAGCTGTGGCGTTACCTGCAGGAAAAAGACTTCGTCAACGCGCTGGGCGCGCTGACCGGCAACCAGGCCATGCAGCAGGTCAAGGCCGGCCTCAACGCCATCTATCTGTCCGGCTGGCAGGTTGCTGCAGACGCCAACCTGGCCGGGCAGATGTATCCGGACCAATCGCTATACCCGGCCGATTCGGTGCCGGCCGTGGTCAAGCGCATCAACAACACCCTGCTGCGCGCCGACCAGTTGCACCACGCCGAAGGCAAGGACGAGATCGACTTCCTGCAGCCGATCGTGGCCGATGCCGAGGCTGGCTTCGGTGGCGTGCTCAATGCCTTTGAACTGATGAAGGGCATGATCGAGGCGGGCGCGGCCGGCGTGCATTTTGAAGACCAACTGGCCTCGGTGAAGAAGTGCGGCCACATGGGCGGCAAGGTGCTGGTGCCGACCCGCGAGGCGATCGAGAAGCTCAACGCCGCGCGCCTGGCCAGCGACGTCATGGGCGTGCCGACCCTGCTGGTCGCGCGCACCGATGCCGAAGCCGCCGACCTGCTGACCAGCGACGTCGACCCCAACGACCAGCCGTTCACCACCGGCGAGCGCACCGTCGAAGGCTTCTACAAGACCAACAAGGGCCTGGACCAGGCCATCAGCCGCGGCCTGGCGTATGCGCCGTTCGCCGACCTGATCTGGTGCGAGACCGGCAAGCCGGACCTGGAGTTCGCGCGCAAGTTCGCCGAGGCCATCCACGCCAGGTTCCCCGGCAAGCTGCTGGCCTACAACTGCTCGCCGAGCTTCAACTGGAAGAAGAACCTGGACGACGCCACGATCGCCAAGTTCCAGAAGGAGATCGCCAGCTACGGCTACAAGTTCCAGTTCATCACCCTGGCCGGCTTCCACTCGTTGAATTACTCGATGTTCAACCTGGCCCACGGCTATGCGCGCCGCCAGATGAGCGCCTTCGTCGAGCTGCAGGAAGCCGAGTTCGCCGCCGCCGAGAAGGGCTTCACCGCGGTCAAGCACCAGCGCGAGGTCGGCACCGGCTACTTCGATGCGGTGACCCAGGCGATCCAGCAGGGCCAGTCCTCGACGACCGCCCTGGCCGGGTCCACCGAGGAAGAACAGTTCCATGGCGAAAAGGCGGCCTGACCTGCAGCCAGGCCACCGTTGATCGGCCCTCGGGAGGGGCCGGGCCCGGGGCGACCCGGGCCTCTTTTTGCCTGCGCGTCGGGCCGCCCTCATCCGCCCCTTCGGGGCACCTTCTCCCACAAGTTGGGAGAAGGGAGACTTCCGGCATTGCGGGATCTGTCCGGAGAGCATCCCCTCTCCCGCTTGGCGGGAGAGGGGTAGGGGTGAGGGCGCTCTACGCGGGGTAGGCTCAGCCCGAGAATTCTTCGCTATCGGGTCGGCACCGCCGCCCTTAGTGCATCCCGCAGGGCATGGCGCACAAAGCTTCTCACCGAATAATGAGATTTCATGTGATGTCGCGATGAACACTTTATTCAGGTGCTAACATCGAAGACCGACCGGTGAATCGGGGCGGCCAAGGACGTGGGGATGAGCGCGAACGCTGGGCCGGGAGCGGCCGACCAGAAGGTGCCAGGAGCGATGCCGGATGCCCTGCATGCCGTGCTGACGGCTGCGGAAATGGCGCTGTTCGCCAGATTCGGTCGTACTCGCGCGCTTTCCGCCGACGCCACGTTGTTCCGCCGCGGCGATATCGGCACCCAGATGTACGTCGTCATGACCGGCACGATCGACCTGGACTTCGGCGAGGATCTCGTCGTCAAGCACATGGGGGCCGGCGAATTCTTCGGTGAACTCGGCTTGCTGATCGGCGACCATGCCCGTAGTGCCGATGCCATCGCCGCAACCGATTGCGAACTGATCGAACTCGACCACCAGGATTTCCAGAAGCTGGTCGGCCACGACCCGGCACTGACCGCGCATTTCCTGCGCCGGACCATCGTGCGCGTGGTCAACAACGAGCAACTGCTGATCCGCCAACTGCGCCGTCGCAACCACGACCTCGAAGAGGCGCTGGACAATCTTTACGCGACCTCGCACCAGCTCAACCAGACCGAAGAGCTGATCCGCACCGATGAGCTCACCGGCCTGTACAACCGCCGCGGGCTGACCCTGCACTTGCAGGAATGCCGGCGCGGCGGCCGTTCGCCCGGCTTTGCGCTGCTGCTGATCGACTGCGACCGCTTCAAGCGCGTCAACGACGAGCACGGCCACCTGGTCGGCGACCGTGTGCTGCAGAACGTTGCCCAGATCCTGCGCTCGGTCCTGCGCAAGGACGACCTCGCTTGCCGCCTGGGCGGCGACGAGTTCTGCGTGTTCATCGCCGATATCGATGCCGAAGGCCTGCGCCACATCGCCGAGCGCATCCTGCACAGCGTGCAGAGCCAGCTCGAACGCGAGCAGGATGTGCCGCAGATCTGCCCGGTCAGCGTGGGCGTGAGCCTGCTCGATGCCGCCAGCAGCTGGAACGACTGGTACGCGCGCGCCGACAGCGCGCTTTACGAAGCCAAGCGCCTGGGCGGCAATCGCCTGCACGGGCTGGAAGCCACACCGACCGCGATCGCCTGAGCGACCACGGAGCGGACAGGGAGATCGAACGATGAACGATGCCCAGCAGCCGCAACTCGACGCACCGCAGCTACGCACGCTGCTGCTGACCGACCTGTGCGACTCCACCGAACTGGTCGAGAAGCTCGGCGATGCGCGCGCGGCCGAACTGTTCCGCGAGCACGACGCACTCGTCCTCGACCTGCAGCAACAATGGCGCGGTCGGCTGATCGATCGTTCCGACGGCCTGCTGCTGCTGTTCGAACGCCCCATCGACGGCCTCGGTTTCGTCCTCGACTACCAACGCGGCCTGGACCAACTGGGGCGCGCGCAGAACCAGGTGCTGCGTGCACGCGCCGGCCTGCACGTCGGCGAAGTACTCACCTGGCGGAACAGCGAAGAAGCCGTGCAGATCGGCGCCAAGCCGCTGGAAGTCGAAGGCCTGGCCAAGCCCACCGCCGCACGCCTGATGGCGCTGGCCCGTCCCGGCCAGATCCTGGTGTCGGCGGTCGCCGAATCGCTGACCCATCGCGCCGCGCGCGAACTCGGCGAGCGCGGCGAGCAACTGCTGTGGAAGTCCTACGGCCGCTGGCGGTTCAAGGGCATGCCCACCGCGATGGAGATCTACGAAGTCGGCGAGGTCGGCCGCGCGCAATTGCGCACGCCAAAGAATTCGCCCAAGGCCTGGCGCGATATCCCGCTATGGCGCAGGCCCGCGGCGCTGGTCGCCGAGGTCGCGCTGGTTGCGGCGATCGGCGTGGGTTCGTGGGTGGTCACTCGTCCCGCACCGGCGCTGGCATTCGCCGAGCGCGACTGGGTGGTGGTGGGGGATATGCGGAACCTGACCGGCGATCCGTTGCTGGATGATTCTTTGCAGCAGGCGTTCCGGATCAGTTTGGAGCAGTCGCGGTATGTGAATGTGGTGAGCGATATTCGAGCGCGGCGCGCCCTAGAGCTGATGAGGAAGGATCCGGCCAAAGAGCCGTTGACCATCGCAAACGCAGCAGAAGTTGCTGTCCGTTTGGGCGTCAGATACATGGTTCTACCCAGCGTCTCGGAAGTTGGTGGAAGGACGCGAGTAAGTGCGGAAGTGATCAACCCAAGAACGTTGCAGTCCATGTACGTGGCCTCTGCAGACGGCAAGGGAGTTGATTCTGCGATGTCCTCAGTGGATAGCGTCGTACAGCAACTGCGAAGTCACCTAGGCGAAGATCCTCCTGCAATCGATAGGGATTCATTGCCGCTCTCTATCGCCACAACCGGTAGTCTCGATGCGCTCCGCTCGTACTCGCTCGGGCAGAAGAGCTACACGGTGGGTGACTACGCTGGCGCGGCTTCGTACTTTGAGCGGGCCAGCAAGTTGGATCCGGAGTTTGCCCTCGCATGGCTGGGACAGATGCGCGCCAAGATGGCCATCCAAGATACGGATGGCGCCCTCGCTTCTCTGGATGAAGCAAGCAAGCTGAAGGATCGTCTGCCACCGCGCGAGGCCATGTACTTGGAAGGGTGGGGGAACGAGATCCATGCGCCGAGCGAGGCGGTTGCCTCCTGGGAGCAGATGGCCTCGTTGTACCCGGACTTCTTCCCCGCCCAACAGAACGCGGCAATTTACTTGTATCGACTCAACCGATATGCGGATGCTCTCGTCTATGCCCGCAATGCGGCAAACAGTAAGAACGATTTGTTCATCCTTGCGCAGGACCATTTAGGCCGCATCGAACTCGCGTTAGGGCAAGACAAGCAGGCGCAAGAGTCCTTCAATAGATCGATCGAGGGTGGGCGAATGCTGGCCCACCGCCAGCTCGCCGCAGTGTTCGCGTCAAGAGGCGAGTTCGCCGCAGCAAAGGAATCGCTCGCCAAATTGCCCTCAGATCCCTATGCGGACATAGAACGCATCTCTATTGCGATCGACGAAGCGGACACCGATGCAGCCCTGGCGTCAGCCGTCGATGGAATTAACAAGAGCGCTACTCTCGATGGATATGAGAGATTCTTGTATCTAGTGCCAGAGGCGACCGCTGAACTGATGGCCGGAGACAAAGCGCAGGCTAGGCAGGTCGCAGCGCAAGCGGCCGATCGGGCGATCAGCGCACTCGCATATAAGTCTCCTGAGCAGCTGGACCAGGCGACCCTCGCATTGGCTGCCGCGTTGGTCGCTCAGCGTGCGGGTGACAGCAAAGTCGGCGAACGCGTGCTGGCCCATATTTCTGGTGACATCGCCCTACTGAAGAACCGGGTCCCACGTGAGCTGGTCGCGGTGGTGCGTGCAGAACAGCAGCGGCTTTCCGGCGAGCCGCAAAAGGCGATCGATACACTGACGCCGTATCTGGACGACTTCTCGCGATTCCAAACTCGGGTCGCAGCGATGCATGCGTACGCCGAGGCGGGCAAGGCATTGGAAGCGGAGGCTCAGACTCAGTGGCTGCTCTCCAGACGTGGGATGGCTTATGCTGAGCTACAGTGCGGTTATTGTATGCAGCCAATGAATGTAATGGACGTCAGTCAGTTGGCCAGAATGCGACCCGCTGAGAGAAGCCGGGTCGCTGCGATAACACCGGATTAACGTCTACTTCAAGGTCCGCGGATCGGCCGACAATCCCGCGTCCAATGCGGGAGTAATCTGACCCAGGCCACTGGTAAACATCGCGAGCAGCTCATCGAAAGACGCCTGGATTGTTTCCTTCGATGCTAGTTCCCGTACCTTGCAGCAAACACTGAGCGTTGCATTCTGAGCGGCGACGGCCTTATCGGTTGAGTCGTAACCTGCCTTCTCCAATGCCTTGGCGGGGTCGGTCACGAAAAGATCTCGAAATGCGTCGTCAGTGCTGAGCTTTTCCAGAAGGTTCTTTGCAACTGCGGCAGATAGCGTTGGGCTCATGGTCAGTGGTCCTGTTGCGGGAAGAATTTGACGGTGGCTTGAGACGATTGCGACCGACAATTTGTCGGCCACCTAAGGAAAACCTGAAGTCGCACTGTGGAGTATCGGATTTGTAGGCGGCGGTGTAGCTATCCCGAGCTCAACCGATCCCCATCGGCTTGTTTGGCACTTGCTCTACTATTTGGCCAGTCCGCACACGGATGACCAGGCGCACAATATCAGTCTGCGGCACATGACGGAATGTCGCGCGCGTCTTGGGCTTGAACGGAGCCACCTGCTTTACAATCCGAGTCGACGTACCTATAGCGGAAGCGTGCCCCCCGCACTGCGGAACTGGTTGGCGAAGAGCCGAGCGGCTCGAGATTTATTTTCTACGGTCGGTTCGGCGTTTCTCCGCTCATCCTGCGATTCCCTTACAAGCTGCCCGAGATGACGATCGATTCTTCCCATTTACCCATCCGCCGCTGCGAAGTGCTCGTCATCGAGCCCCGCGAAACCATCGAATTCGATCTGGAAAGCCTGCTCACTGGCGGCGATGGCCTAAGTCGCACCTTGGCGTGGCGGGCCCTTGCACCGCATCTCGGCGAGCCGGTTGGGGTCGACTCGGCCCAGCGCGAACTTCTGGGTCGAGTTAGTCCTTCGCGTTGGGTGCCCCGAGCGGAACTGAATGCGCCGGAGGAAGTTGTGGACTCGCTGTTGGCGTCGGGCCTGCTGTTGGCTCAGGCCGAAGGCATGCACGACGAACACCGCCAACGCGACGAGCGCATGCGCGAGACCTACTGGCATCCGCTGGGCGCGGTCCTGCACGCCTTTACCCGTTGGGATGACGTCGATGCGGTCAAGAACATGAAGGATTCCGGCACCGAGACCGCGCTGGAAATGCGCCAGGTGCTGGGCGCGCCGCCGGCCGAGGCGAAGAAGCTCGAGTCGCTGGACGAGTCGCTGATCCGCCTGCCGGACGTGCCGCACAACGAATTCGACGGACTGATGCACCGCCGGGTCACTTGCCGCAACTTCGATTCGACTCGTCCGGTCCCGCTGGCCGCCTTCTCCAAGATCATCGAGCGCGCCCTAGCTGCGCAGACCAAGGTCCAGGTCACCGAGGACATGGTGTTCCTGAAGAAGAACGTGCCCTCCGGCGGCGGCCTGCATCCGATGGAGGCGTATCTGGTCGTGCAGAACGTCGAGGGCCTGACGGCGGGCCTGTACCACTACCGGGCCGACGTCCATGCATTGGAAGCATTGCCGGCGCCCGAAGGCGAACTGGCCGAGTTCGTGATGTCAGCGGTCGCGCAACAACACTGGTTCCGCGATGCGCACGTTCTGGTCGTGCTGGCGCCGCGCTTCGATCGTACCTTCTGGAAGTACCGCCAGCATGCCAAGGGCTATCGCGTGGTGGCCCTGGAGGCGGGCCACATCTCGCAGACGCTCTATCTGTCCGCGACGGATCTGGGCCTGGGCGCCTTCATCACCGGCGCGATCAACGAGAAATTCCTGGAGCGCGCCTTCGGCCTGGATCCGACCACGCAGGGTGCGCTGGCGATCTGTGGCTTCGGCTGGCGTGCGAACGTGATGACGACGGCGGAGCTGGATCCGGCGAGCAAGATCTGGGCCTGAGAGTCAGGCCCAGGCGTTCGGCTGCGCTACTCGCTGGACTTAGCTTGCGTAACTGATGAGCCTGCGCTGAGACGGGTTCCGGTAGCTTGTTCCGAAGCAATCAGGAGCCTATGCACCGAGGTGGCCTCAAGTAGTGGACTGTTGTAAGAAGTCCCTTGCGTCAATGCCTCCCGCAGCTGCTCACGTGCCGCCGCTATGCGTCCTTCGAAGCAAGATCCAGGATGCTGCACTTATAGAAGGGCGGCAACTTCGTGCTGGCGGGGTCCTTGGTTACCAAGTTCTCCTCGCCCATGGCTTCAAGTGGATTCCGACTGAAAGCTATGCGGAACTCATCGGAGGTGCTAAGCAACTCAAGAAGTCGATCTGCCATGGGAGAACTCATATCGCGATATGGCGTTATCGGTCTTGGTGCTTTGCTAGCTGTAAGGCGCGGGGAATGGAACGGAAATCCTGAAGCGACAGCGGACTGAGCTTGAAGTCGGGACATGGCGGTTTGGCTCTCCTCCATATGAGTAGGGACCGGACAACGCACAACTGAAGGTGACTCTATGCCAGCGATGTGCCGAGCACCAGGGCCTACATCGAGGTGCTGTTTGCCACAGAACAACGCCTACTCCGCCTCAAACTCCACCAACACCGCCCCCTCCGCCACCAGCTCGCCCACCGCCACCCGATAACCCTTCAGCACGCCATCAGCCGGCGCGTTGAGCCCGTGTTCCATCTTCATCGCTTCCAGCACGACCAGCGGCGTGCCGCGGACCACGCGGCTGCCGGGCGTGACCGGCAGGGCGATGACGCGGCCGGGCATGGGTGCGCTCAGGCCGCCTTGTTCGGCGGCGGGTTGGTCGGCTTCGGCGATGGCGTCGTGGCGCAGGAAGGGGCGACCGTGGTCGTGCCCGAACAGATGCAAGCGCGCGCCATCCTGCCAGGCACGCAGCGTCCATTGGCGACCGTCGAGGCTGATGCGCAACGTGCCGTCGTGGTGGCGCACGGCCGCCGGCAGTTCGCGATCGCCGGCAGCAATACGCCAGCCGTCGCGATCCGCGCGCAGCAGGATCTCCCGCCGCACGCCGTCGTGTTCAAGCGCAATGCGCTGCCACGCCGGGATGCCCAGGCGCCAGCCGTCGCCCGATTGCCAGGGCGAATGCGGGTCGGCCGGGTCGGCCGCGGCGGGGGAACGCAGCACCTGGCTGGCGAGTGCGGCCAGCCACCAGGCGGTGTCGGCCAGCGCATCGTCGGCCGGGAACAGGGCTTCGTGTTCGCGCTCGATCAGTGCGGTATCCAGCTTCGCGCGCGCGAACGAATCGGTCGCGACCAGGCGGGCCAGGAACGGCCCATTGGTGGTGACGCCGCCGACTTCGCATTGCGCCAGCGCCTCGCGCATCCGCCGCAGGGCGGCATCGCGGTCCACATCCCACACGATCAGCTTGGCGATCATCGGGTCGTAGTACGGGGTGATCGCATCGCCCTGCTCGACACCGGTATCGACGCGCACGTGGACGTCGGTGCGCGGGAAGCGCAGGTGCCGCAGGGTGCCGGTCGAGGGCAGGAAACCGCGGGTGGCGTCTTCCGCGTACAACCGCGCTTCGATCGCGTGGCCATGGATTGCCAACTGTTCCTGTCGCAGTGGCAGCGGCTCGCCGTTGGCCACGCGCAGTTGCCATTCGACCAGGTCGGTGCCGGTGATGAACTCGGTCACCGGATGCTCGACCTGCAGCCGGGTGTTCATTTCCATGAAATAGAAATCGCCGTCGGGCCCGGCGATGAACTCCACCGTGCCCGCGCCGACGTAGCCGACGGCGCGCGCTGCTTCCACCGCCGCCGCGCCCATTGATGCGCGACGCTCGGCGGTCATGCCGGGCGCGGGCGCCTCTTCCAACACTTTCTGGTGGCGGCGCTGCACCGAGCAGTCGCGCTCGAACAGATGCACGACGTTGCCGTGGTTGTCGCCGAATACCTGGATCTCGATATGGCGCGGCCGCTCGACGTACTTCTCCACCAGCACGTGCGCGTTGCCGAACGCGGACTGCGCCTCGCGCTGGCAACTGGCCAATGCGGCCTCGAAGTCTTCGCTGCGGTCGACCCGGCGCATGCCCTTGCCGCCGCCGCCGGCGCTGGCCTTGATCAGCACCGGGTAGCCGATCGCATCGGCTTGCGCGCGCAGGAATGCGGGCGCCTGTTGTTCGCCGTGGTAGCCCGGCGTCAGCGGCACGCCGGCGCGCTGCATCAGCGCCTTGGCCGCGCTCTTGTCGCCCATCGCGCGGATGGCACTGGCGGGAGGGCCGATGAAGACGATGCCGGCCGTGGCGCAGGCCTCGGCGAAGTCTGCGTTCTCGGACAAAAAGCCGTAGCCGGGATGGATGGCCTGCGCGCCAGTCGCGCGCGCCGCGGTGAGGATGGTGTCTCCGCGCAGATAGCTCTCGCCAACCGGGGCCGCACCGATATGCACGGCTTCATCGGCAAGCCGCACATGCCGCGCGTCGCGATCGGCATCGGAGTACACCGCCACGGTGGCGATGCCCAGCCGGCGGCAGGTGGCGATCACGCGGCAGGCGATTTCACCGCGGTTGGCGATCAGGATCTTGTCGAACATGCGCAGGGTCTCCGGGTCGCTCAAAGGCGGAACACGCCGAAGCGAGTGGCTTCGGCCGGTGCATTGAGCGAGGCCGACAGTGCCAGCGACAGCACGCGGCGGGTGTCGGCCGGGTCGATGATGCCGTCGTCCCACAGCCGGGCGCTGGCGTAATAGGGATGGCCTTGCTGCTCGAACTGCTCGCGGATCGGCGCCTTGAAGGCGTCTTCTTCTTCGGTCGGCCACTGGCCGCCCTTGGCCTCGATGCCATCGCGGCGCACCGTCGCCAACACGCTGGCGGCCTGCTCGCCGCCCATCACGCCGATGCGCGCGTTCGGCCACATCCACAGGAAGTTCGGCGAGTAGGCGTGGCCGCACATGCCGTAGTTGCCGGCACCGAACGAGCCGCCGATCACCACGGTGAACTTGGGCACCTTCGCGCAGGCCACCGCCATGACGAGCTTGGCGCCGTCCTTGGCGATGCCGCCGTGTTCGTATTTGCGGCCGACCATGAAGCCGGTGATGTTCTGCAGGAATACCAGTGGGATATTGCGCTGGCAGCACAGCTCGATGAAGTGCGCGCCCTTCTGCGCGGACTCCGAGAACAGGATGCCGTTGTTGGCGATGATGCCGACCGGGTAGCCGTGCAGATGCGCAAAGCCGGTGACCAGCGTGCTGCCGTAGCGTGGCTTGAATTCGTCCAGTCGCGAGCCGTCGACGATGCGCGCGATCACCTCGCGCACGTCGTAGGGCTTGCGGGTATCGGCGGGGATGACGCCGTACAACTCCTCGGCCGGATACAGCGGCGCCTCGGGCTCACGCAGCAGCAGTGGTGCCGCCGGCTTGCGCCAGTTGAGTTGGGCCACGATCGCGCGCACCCGTGCCAACGCCTGCAAATCATTGTCGGCGAAATGGTCGGCCACGCCGGAGATGCGCGTATGCACATCCGCACCGCCGAGTTCTTCGGCCGAGACCACTTCGCCGGTGGCGGCCTTCACCAGCGGCGGGCCGGCCAGGAAGATCGTGCCCTGCTCGCGCACGATCACCGTCTCGTCGCTCATCGCCGGCACGTAGGCGCCGCCGGCGGTGCATGAGCCCATCACGCAGGCGATCTGCGGAATGCCCTGTGCGGAAAGATTGGCCTGGTTGTAGAAGATCCGGCCGAAATGGTCGCGATCCGGGAACACCTCATCCTGCAGCGGCAGGAAGGCGCCGCCGGAATCGACCAGGTAGATGCACGGCAACCGGTTCTGCTGCGCGATTTCCTGTGCACGCAGGTGCTTTTTCACCGTGACCGGGTAATAGGTGCCGCCCTTGACGGTGGCGTCGTTGGCGACGATGACGCATTCCACCCCACTGACCCGGCCGATGCCGGTCACCGCACCCGCGCCGGGCACCTCGCCGCCATACATGCCATGCGCGGCCAGCGGCGCGATTTCCAGGAACGGGCTGCCCGGGTCCAGCAGCAGGTCGATGCGTTCGCGCACCAGCAGCTTGCCGCGCTGCACGTGCTTGGCGCGCGCCGCTTCGCTGCCGCCGAGCGCGGTGCGCGCCAGGGTGGCGCGCAGGTCGTCGACCTGCGCGCGCAAGGCGGCGGCGTTGGCCTGGAAGTTGTCGCTGGCCGGTTGCAGTTGGGTGGTGAGGAGGGTCATGTATCTACCTTGGCTCCGAGATGCCCACTGTAGGAGCGGCTTCAGCCGCGACTGCGGGATCCTGCAGTCGCGGCTGAAGCCGCTCCTACAAGAGGCGTATCACTTGGTTCGTTCGAACAGCTCGCGGCCGATCAGCATGCGGCGGATCTCCGAGGTGCCCGCGCCGATCTCGTACAGCTTGGCATCGCGCCACAACCGCCCGGTCGGATATTCGTTGATATAGCCGTTGCCGCCCAGGATCTGGATCGCCTGGCCGGTGAGCCAGGTCGCCTTCTCGGCCGCATAGAGGATCGCGCCGGCCGCGTCCTGGCGGGTGGTGCGGTCCTGGTCGCAGGCGCGCGCCACCGCATAGACATACGCGCGGCAGGCATTGAGGCCGACGTACATGTCCGCCAGCTTGGCCTGGATCAGCTGGAACGTGCCGATCGGCTCGCCGAACTGGCGGCGCTCGTGCACGTACGGCAGCACCGCATCCATCGCCGCCGACATCAGCCCCAGCGGCCCGCCGGACAACACCACGCGTTCGTAGTCCAGCCCCGACATCAGCACGCGCACGCCGCCACCGACAGCGCCGAGCACGTTCTCGACCGGCACCTCGCAATCGTCGAACACCAGCTCGCAGGTGTTGGAGCCGCGCATGCCGAGCTTGTCGAGCTTCTGCGCGGTGGAGAAGCCGCGCATGCCCTTCTCGATGATGAAGGCAGTGATGCCGCGCGCGCCGGCTTCCGGGTCGGTCTTGGCGTAGACGACGAGCACGTCGGCGTCCGGGCCGTTGGTGATCCACATCTTGTTGCCGTTGAGCACGTAGCGGTCGCCGCGCAGCTCGGCGCGCAGGCGCATCGACACCACGTCCGAGCCGGCGCCGGGCTCGCTCATCGCCAGCGCGCCGACCTGCTCGCCGCTGCACAGTCCGGGCAGGTACTTCTGCTTCTGCGCGGGGCTGCCGTTCTTGCGCAGCTGGTTCACGCACAGGTTCGAATGCGCACCGTACGACAGCCCGATTGCGCCGGAGGCACGCGAGACTTCCTCCATCGCTACCACGTGGGCGAGATAACCCATGCCGCTGCCGCCATACTCTTCCTCGACGGTCAGGCCGAGCAGGCCCTGCTCGCCCAGTTGCCGCCACAGCGGTGCGGGGAAGACATTGTCGTGGTCGGCCTGCGCGGCCAGCGGTGCGATCGCGCTGGCGGCGAAGCCGGCTACGCTTTCGCGCAGCAGGTCGATCTCCTCGCCAAGATCGAAGTTCAACGAGGGCACGTGCATGGCAGGCTCCAGGGCAGGGCGCGGACAAAGCGGGATGAGGTCGCTCCGCCTGCCGCGCCGGCGAAACTCAAGGCCCAGCCTAGACGGTTGGCGGAAAGAAGTGAATCAAAATTCACAAATTGAACAGTAAACCCAGACGATGGCCTACAAACGCTCAGCCCTGATGGAGGAACGCCTGGCCGGCAACCGCCAGCGCATCCTGCAGGCCGCCCGCCGGCTGGTCGCCGAAGGCGGCTACCGCAATGCCCCGGTGACCGCGGTGGCGGCCGCCGCCGGCGTTTCGACCGGACAGATTTATCGACATTTCCCGTCCAAAGCCGACCTGTTCGTGGAAGTTTTGACCGCCGCGGTCGAACACGAGATCGCCATCCTGCGCGCCATCGTGGCCGAGCCCTTGCCTGCGCCTGAGCGCCTGCGGCGTGCGGTGGAGTCTTTCGTGCGCCGTGCCCTGGCGGGTCCTGGCCTGGCCTACGCCTTCATCGCCGAGCCGGTCGAGGCCGAGGTCGACGCCGAGCGCATCCGTTGCCGGCGCCTGCTCGGGGACGTGTTCCGCGACCTGCTGGCCGAGGGCGTGGCCGCCGGCGAACTGCCCGCGCAGGACCTGGACGCCTCGGCGGCCTGCATCGTGGGTGCCTACACCGAGGCGCTGGTCGGGCCGATCGCGCCCAGCCGCGACAGTCCGCGCGATGGCGAGCGGCTGGTCGATGCGATCTGCGGGTTCTGCCTGCGCGCGGTGGGCGCGGCGACGGCAACGCCGGCGACAGTGCCGGCCTAGCCCAGCGCCAGCCACAGGGCCGCGGCCAACACCGGCGCGGCCCAGGCCAGCGGCACGATGGCTCGGGGCCGATACGGCAACAGGCCCAGCACCAGCACCAGCGAAGACGCGGTCAGCGTGCCGACCCACAGCACGATGCCGAGCCCCCAGCCGCGCGCCTGCACGCATAGCGCGAACGAGACCGCCAGCAGCGTCCAGCCCAGCCAGCGCCAGCGTGCACGTCGTTGCGGCGCGGCCGCCTGCTTGCCGAACAATTCCGCGTGGTGGCGTTCCATCGCCAGGCATAGCGCGGTGAAGCCGGCATAGCCGAGGCTGATCGCCATCCAGGTCAGCGCGCTCAAGCGCCTTCCCCGGCGCCGACCGGGGCCGGCCGGTGCGTCGACTCCGTCGCAGCCATTGCACGCGCACGCCGCTGCGCCGCCGACAACGGCGGTTGCCAGCGCTGCATGCGCCGCGCGGCCACGCCCAGGCAGAGGCCCAGGGCCAGACAGACCAGGTCCACGCCCGCCAGCGACCACAGCCCGGCCGGCAGGGTCACACCCAGGTGGATGCCGGTGGTCAGCGCGTTGAGCAGCGGGATCAACCCAAATAGCGCCGCGCCCGCGTACAGCTGCCACGCCCACATTTGCCGCTTGGGCCACACGAACGCGGCCAGCAGCGCCGCACCCCAGGCCAGGAAGAAGGTATTGGCTTCCCAGTCCGCGCGGCCTTCGATGCCCAGCGGCAGCAGGCGATTGGCCCAAAAGTAGGAAGCGAAGGCGATCGGCAGGCCGGCGATCGCGCCGATGTTGAGCGCATCGACCAGGCGCAGGCCAAAGCCAATCCTGCCGGCCTTCAGGTGCTTGGGCCGTTCCTTGGCCGCCCACAGCACCGCGCCGCTGGCGACCATCAGGCAGCCGAGCAGCCCGCACACGAAGAACAGCAGCCGCAGCGCCGGGTCGGCGAAATGCGCCATGTGCAATCCGTACAGCACGCCATAGGTCTGCGATGCACCACCGGGCGGCGGGCTGCGCTCCAGCAGCTTGCCGTGCACGCCGTCGTACATCACCGACGGTGCGAGTTTGGACAACGCCGCCGGCTGCGCGGAGAACGTCACCGTCGCCGTGCTGTCGCCGGGCCGGTTCACCGCCACGTTCTCGATCGCCGCGCCACCCAGGTCGCGGCGCGCCGAAGCGAGCAGCGTTTCCAGCGGCAACAGCGGCGCGGGCGTGCCGCTGGCCTCGCGCATATCGACGATGCGGTTGCCGGATTCGTCGTAGTAGCGCATCTCATCGCTGGGATAGCGCGCGGACAGGCCCCACGGCAAATACATGAAGACCAGGGTGATGATGCCGGTGTAGGTGATCAGCGCGTGGTACGGCAGCGCGAGCACCGCGCTGACGTTGTGGAAATCCAGCCACGAACGCTGGCCCTTGCCGGGCCGGAAGGTGAAGAACTCCTTGAAGATCTTCTTGTGGGTGATCACCCCGGTGATGATTGCCACCAGCATGAACATCGCGCAGAAACCGACGATGTAGCGCGCCCAGATCGCGGGAATGTAGTGCAGGTCGAAGTGCAGCCGGTACAGGAATTCGCCGCCGGTGGTGTCGCGCGCGGCCACCTCTTCGCCACTGCGCGGATCGACCGTCGCCGAACCATAGGCCGCCCGGCGCGAAGCGCCTTCCGGCGGCGTCGGGTTCATCCAGTACATCTCGATGACCTGCGCCCGCTCGTCCGGCAGGGTGATGTTCCAGCTCAGCGCATCGCCGGCATGCTCGCGCAGGTAGTGCTCGGCGCTGCCCAGTGCGACGTCGCGATCGACCGCGGCCAGCGGCAGCTCCGGCCGCATCCAGCGGCTGATTTCCTGCTTGTAGTAGCTGGCGGTGCCGCCCATGAAGATCAGCAGCAGCAACCAGCCCACCAGCAGGCCGGTCCAGGTGTGCAGCCACGCCATCGACTGGCGGAAACCGTGCTTCATGCGGCCCCCTGCTGCAGCCAGGCGATCGCGAAAAGGAGAAGCGTCGGCACCACCAAGCCGGCCCATGCCCGCCACGCGCTGGCGGCGGCGAAGGCCCACAACGCGGCACAGGCGCAGACCAGCACGCCGACCATCATGCCGGTCAGCACCGCCTGGCTAGGCGCCACCGGCAGCAGCGCCAGCACCACCGCGCTGGCGCTGGCCAGGGCGTAGCCGCCGAAGATCGCAGCCAGGCTGCGCGACAGCACGCCCAGCCAGGGGCGGCGGTACCAGGCCAGGGCGGCGGCGTCGGTCATGGCGGAGGCGAGGGACATTGCGGCGTCGAGTGGCAGGCGAGCGGCGGTTACTCGGCGGCGAAGGTCAGCGTGCTGATGTGGTGCATCACCGCGACCTGCTTGCCGTCGATCTGCTGCTTCACCGGCTCCTTATGGTTGACCACCACGATGTGCCGGCCGTCGCGCAGCGCCGGCAGGGTGAAGCGGCCCTGCTTGTCGGTCTTCAGGGTCTTGCTCCACTGCTGCGGATCGATCACGGTCACCTCGGCCTCGGCCAGCGGCTGCTTGCGGAACAACGCGGTGAAGGTGTCGCCACCGGCCTGCGTGGGCACCAGTTCGAAGGCCAACCGCGCGGACGTGCTCTGGCGCCCGGCGCGCGCGTAATAGGTCACCGACTCGTAGCCGCCGTCTTCGCCCTGCCACGGCTCGAACACGTCACCGTCGAACAGCCATGCATCGCCTTCGCCGGCCAGCGGCGCGACCAGGTGGTCGCCCTCGCGGCGTGCCGGACCGGCCTTGCCCTGGACGCCGAACAGATCGAAGTCCTTGACCCGGCCGAGCTCGTCCTCGCCTTCGGTCGCCGCTTCGGCAGGCTCGCCGAAATTCACCCGCACCGGGCCGGCGCCATCGCGCTCGATCCAGATTTCATGGGCCTGCGCGGACAGCGACAGGGACAACAGCAGGCAGCCGAGCACGAGGGTTTTCATGGACGATCCAGGCAGGGCGCGCGAACGCGGAGTTGGGAATGATACTCATTTTGCATCGCGGCCGCGACTCGCCGGGCGTGCCGCAGCGCGGCAAAGCCGGCGCCGGCGCGGCGTGGCCGCGTTGGGCCGATGCGGTTATTTCGCCGGGAATTCCGGCCCGTGCGCCGATCGCGGCCGGGCATCGATGCAATGATCCGCGTACAGGCTCTTCAGTGAATGCGGACTGGCCCTATACTCCGGCGCGTAGCGAAGGTCTCCGAACCACAGCCATGGGAGTGAGCGCGTGCGGAATTACGATCTCGAGTTCCTGAAGAAATTTTCCATGGTGATCGGCTTGCTGGTGCTGATCACCCTGGGCTTGATCGTGTTTGCCTTCTATCTGCAGAAGGCCATTCCGGACGAGGTCTCGCCGACCGCGAACCGCCGCACCGCGCTGCGCATCGCGCCCGCCGGTGCGGTCTACGCCGGCGAAACCGGTGCCGCGGCGCAGGCCGCCGCCCATGCCGCCGCGCTCGCCCACGCCGCCTCCCAGGTCGCCTATGGCGGCACCACCGACGGCAAGGTGATCTTCGACAACCTGTGCACCGCCTGCCACACCAATGGCGTCGGCAACGCGCCGACCCTGGACCACAGCCACTGGGACAAGCGCATCGCGCAGGGCAAGGACACCCTCTACAAGCACGCCATCGAGGGCTTCACCGGCCCGGATGGCGGGATCATGCCGCCGAAGGGCGGTAACCCCGGGCTGACCGAAGAGCAGGTCAAGGCGACCGTCGACTGGATGCTCGGCAACCTGAAATAGTCCGGGTGTATCTTGCACGCCCCCGCGCCGCCTTCGGGCGGCGTTTGCGTTGGTCAGCCCCGGAGTTTCCCAGCATGTCGTCTTCCCTCCCTGCTTCCCGTGCACCTGCCCGCGGCGCGTGTCTGCTCGTCCTTGCCACGGCCTTGTCGGCGACGCTGGCGCTGCCTGCGGCGGCGCAGGCGCGCACGCTGCCGATCGGCGCAGTCCAGGGCAGTGGCGAGCGCAGCGCGATGGTCGGGCGCCAGGTGGTGGTCGAAGGCGTGGTGACCGCGGACTGGCGGCAGAGCCTGGGCGGCCTGTTCGTACAGGACTCGGGCGATGGCGACGACACCACCTCCGATGCGTTGTTCGTGCAGGCGGGCGATGCGCCGGCGCTGGCGGTCGGCGACCGCGTGCGCGTGCACGGCGAAGTGGTCGAGGCGCCGGCCGGCGGCCAGGCCACGCTGACTACGCTCAAGGCCTCGCGCATCGAGAAGCTCGCTGCCGGGCAAGCGCTGCCGGTGCGCGTGTTGAGCGCTTTGCCGCAGGACTGGCGCGCGCTGGAAGGCGAGCATGTGCGCATCCAGGCGCCGTTGACCGTGTCGGGTACCGATCGCCTGGAGCGCTACGGCGAGTTGGTGGTCTCCGCCGAGGGCCGGCTGTGGCAGCCCAGCGAAGTCGCCGTGCCCGGCACGCCGCAGTACGCCGAGGTCGAGCGCGACAACGCGCGCCGGCGGCTGCTGCTGGACGATGGCAGCAGCCAGCGCGATCCCGCCGCGATCGGCTATCTGCCGGCCGGCGCGGTGCTGCGCACCGGCACCGAACTGGCGTCGGTGGAAGGCATCGTCGATCGCCGCTACGACGGCGGCTGGCGGCTGCAGCTGACCACGCCGTTGGCGCTGCCGCCGCCGCAGCGCCCCGCGGTGCCGGAAGTGGCCGGCCAGCTGCGCGTGGCCGCGTTCAACCTGGAGAACTTCTTCAACGGCGACGGCCACGGCGGTGGCTTCCCGACCTTGCGCGGTGCGCGCACGGCGGTCGAATTCCAGGCGCAACTGGCCAAGCTGGTGGCCACCATCCGGCCGCTGCGCGCCGATGTCGCCGCGCTGATGGAACTGGAGAACGATGGTTACGGCGCGGACTCGGCGATCGCCACGCTGGTGGCTGCGCTCAACGAAGGCCAGGGCGCGGCCGGCGACTGGCGCTTCGTCGATGCCGGCCAGGGGCCGGGCAGCAATCCGATCCGGGTCGGCCTGATCTATCGCAGCTCGCGGGTGAAGCCGGTCGGCAAGCCCGCGGTGCTGGAAGGCGGCCCGTTCGCCGAGCACAGCCGCGTGCCGCTGGCGCAGGCATTCGCCGACAAGCGCGGCGGCCCGCCGTTCGTGGTCGTGGCCAACCACTTCAAGTCCAAGGGCTGCAGCGAAGCGACCGCTGCCGACGCCGATCAGCATGACGGCCAGGCCTGCTGGAACGCGACGCGGGTGGACACCGCCCAGCGCCTGGACGAATGGCTGCGCACCGACCCGACCCGCTCGGGCAGCCAGCGCGCCGTGCTGCTCGGCGACTTCAACGCCTACGCCAACGAAGCGCCGCTGCGCGAACTGCGCGCACGTGGCTGGCAGGACGCCTTCATCGTCGCCGGCATCGAACATCCCTACAGCTATGTCTACGACGGCCAGACCGGGCGCCTGGACCATGCCTTGCTGAGCCCGGCGCTGGTGCCGGCGTTGCGCGGCGCCGTCGAGTGGCACATCAATGCCGATGAGCAGGATGCGATGGGCTATCGGGAGCGCAACGTCGCCGGTCCGTGGCGCAGCTCCGACCACGACCCGTTGCTGCTCGGCATCGATCCCTGAGCCGAGCGTATCGGCTCAATGCGGATGGCCGCGGCGCAGGTTCCACAGATGCGCGGCCACCAGCAGCAGGCTGCCGGCCACGGTGATCGGGGTTTCCCAGGCCGGGCGCGGCCAGCCGAGCGCGCCGGCCGCCAGTGCGGCCAGTCCGAATCCGGCCAGCCCCCACAGCGGCGTGGGCAGGCGTCGCCTTGCCTGCGCCCGCGCCAACGCGGCCAGGCTCAGTGGCACCGCGAACAGCACGAAGACCCCGTGCACCCATTCGGACTCGCTCCAGGCGCCGAACACCGGCAGCAGCGAGGCGAGCAGCGGCAAGGCCAGGCAGTGCAGCAGGCACAGGCCGGACAGCAGGGCCGCGGACAAATCGGCCCACGGAGAGGCGGCAGCAGACTTCATGGACAGGGCACCAGGCATGGAATGTTACATAGTAACAATCCCGTCAACCCCCCCCTGTAGGAGCGGCTTCAGCCGCGACCCAATAACCCACCAACCCTCACCCACCAACCCCAAACGCGATCACCAAGATCGCCACCAACGCCAGCCCCAGCCCCACCCGGTTCCAGCGGCTGGTCGGCTCGCCGAAGCAGAAGATGCCGACCAGCGCGCCCAGCGTGACCACGCCGATGTTCATGCTCGCGAACACGATCGCCGGGCTGTGCGGCAGTGCCTGGTGGGCACGCACGTAGAACAGGATGTTGCCGAAGTTCAACGCGCCCAGCAGCAAACCCGCCAGCAACGAGCGATGGTCGAAACGCGCCTGGCCGCGCTGCCGGCGCCACAGCTGCAGCGCCAGCATCAGCACGAAGGCGATCGCAAAGCACAGCGTCAGCGACACCGATGCGGATACGCCCGACTGCGCGATGCGCTTGAGCAGCACGTCGATCAGCGCGAACCCGATCCATACCGCCAGCAACCAGGGCCAGCCACGCACGCCCGGCGCATCGCCGCCGGCGGGGCGATGCAGGATCGCCGCGATCGCCAACAGGCCCAATGCGAGCCCGGCGAGCTTGCCGGGATCGGCTTGCTCGCCGAACAGCGCGAAGGCGGCCAGCAGCGACAACAACAGCGACAGCCGCTGCGCCACGTCGCTGCGGACGATGCCGGCCAGGCGCACCGAGCGTGCCAGCACCAGGAAGATCGAGGGCAGGGCGACCGCCAACAACGCCAGCGCCAGCCACGGTGTCTGCGGCGAACGCAGCGCCGCCAGCGAGGGCTGCAGCAGCGTCCACGCAAGGACGGCGGCCAGGGCGTAGTTCCAGGTGATCGCCTGGGAGACATCGATGCGCTGGCGCGGCGCCAGCTTCAGCAGCACCGAGACCAGGACGCTGCAAAGCACGCTGAGCAACAGGAAATGCATAGGGGACGGGACGTAGTGTGCTGGCGCGGGCATCGGCCGGCCTGGCGGGGCGGTTATTATGCGGGCATGTCCGAACCCGCATTCCCCACCGAGTCCGGCACGCTGTTGCTGGACGGACCGGCCGGTCCATTGGAAGTGGCCGTCGATCCGCCCGAGGCGGATGTGCCGCAGCGGCCTGTCGTCGCCATCGTCTGCCACCCGCTGTCCACCGAGGGCGGCACCATGCACAACAAGGTGGTCACGATGGCCACCCGCGCGCTGCGCGAGTTGGGCATCACCGTGGTGCGCCTGAATTTCCGCGGTGTCGGCGGCTCGGCCGGCAGCTTCGACCAGGGCGAGGGCGAGCAGGACGACCTGCGCGCGGTCGCCGCCTGGGTGCGCGCGCAGCGCCCGCAGGCGCGGTTGTGGCTGGCCGGTTTCAGTTTCGGTGCGTTCGTGTCGCTGCGCCTGGCCGGCGAACTGCAGCCGGAGGTGCTGGTCTCGATCGCACCGCCGGTCGAGCGCGACTGGAACTTCGAGGGCGTGCAGCCGCCGGCGCAGTGGCTGGTGATCCAGGGCGATGCCGATGAGATCGTCGATGCGCAAGCGGTCTACCGCTGGGTGGCGACGATGCCGGATCCGCCGGTGCTGGTGCGCATGCCCGACACCAGCCATTTCTTCCACCGCAAACTGATCGACCTGCGCGGCGCGATCCAGCACGGCGTGCGCGCCTGGCTGCCCGATGCCGGTGCCTGAGCGGATGCGCGGCGGAGAAACACGATGACCACGCTGTTGCCGTCGCAGCGCTATGCCGAAGGCGTGGCGCGCGGCGACTGGAACGATGACCCGGCGCAGCACGCCGCGCTGGCCGAACTCGATCGCATCCACGAGGCCCTGGTCGACAGCGAGCAGGATGGTTGGCTGGACCGCCTGTCGGCGTTCTGGAAGAAGCCCGAGCCGGTGCGCGGGCTGTATTTCTGGGGCGGCGTGGGGCGCGGCAAGACCTTCCTGGTCGACCTGTTCTACGAAGGCCTGCCGATCAAGCAGAAGTACCGCATCCACTTCCACCGTTTCATGCGCGGCGTGCACGAGCGATTGCGCGAGCATGCCGGCCAGGCCGATCCGCTGGCCAGGATCGCGCAGGAGTGGCGCGAGAACCTGCGCGTGCTGGTGCTGGACGAATTCTTCGTCACCGATATCGGCGATGCGATGCTGCTGGCGCGCCTGCTCGAGCGCATGTTTGCCGAGGGCGTGACCCTGGTGACCACCTCCAACACCGCGCCGGAAAACCTGTACGCCAACGGCCTGCAGCGCGAGAGTTTCCTGCCGGCGATCGCGCTGCTGCAGAAGTTCTGCGTCGAACTCTATGCCGAAGGCACCGAGGACTACCGGATGCGCGCGCTGACCCGCTCGCCGGTATACCGCGCGCCGCTGGACGCGCAGTCCGACGCCTGGCTGGCCGGGCGCTGGAGCGAGCTCAGCGGCGGCAGCGCCGCGCACGCGGGCAACATCCAGATCGAAGGCCGCAAGATCCCGGTGCGCGGCCGCGGCAAGAGCATCGCCTGGTTCGACTTCGCCGCGCTGTGCGAAGGGCCGCGCGGGACCACGGACTACATCGAGATCGCGCACGAGTTCAACACCGTGCTGCTGGGCGCGATCCCGCACTTCGACCGGCTCAACGAAGACGCGGCGCGGCGTTTCGTCAACCTCATCGATGAGCTGTACGACCGCCATGTCAACCTGGTCTGCACCGCGCGCGACGCGCCGCCGGCGCTGTATTCGGGCGAGCGGCTGCAGGGCGCGTTCGAACGCACGGCGTCGCGGCTGATCGAAATGCAGAGCGCCGAGTACCTGTCCACCGGGCATCGCGCCTGAGGCGAGGCAGGGCTTCCTGTAGGAGCGGCTTCAGCCGCGACTGCGGGATTTCTGGGTCGCGGCTGAAGCCGCTCCTACAAGAAGCACGTATTCATTTTAAGTTGCTTGCAATTGAATAGCGCGCTATGTATTGTCGCCGCCATGGCCAAGCCATCCGCCCCCGATACCGCCGAACGCCTGAAGCTGGATAACCAGCTTTGCTTCGCGCTGTATTCGACCAACCTGGCGATGCACAAGCTCTACCGGGGCTTGCTGAAGTCGCTGGGGCTCACCTATCCGCAGTACCTGGTGATGCTGGTGCTGTGGGAGCAGGACGAGCGTACGGTGTCGGAGATCGGCGAACGCCTGTTCCTGGATTCGGCCACGCTGACGCCCCTGCTCAAGCGCCTGGAGGCAGCCGGCCTGGTCTGGCGCCGCCGCGCGACCGAGGACGAACGCCAGGTCGTGATCGGCCTGAGCGACGAGGGCCGCGCGCTGCGCCGGCGCGCCGCCAAGGTTCCCGAGCAGGTGTTCTGCGCTGCGGCCTGCGAACTGGCACAGATGCAGTCGCTGAAAGCGCAGCTGGAATCGCTGCGCTCCAACCTGGAGGGCGCGACGGACTAGCCGTTCGATTTCGTCTCGCCAAATAAATAGCACGCTATTTAATAGCTTACAAACAAGCGGCGCCGCCGCCTCAACTGGAGCAACCACCATGGCATCACCGACCACCGTTCTGTACACCGCCGTCTCCACCGCTACCGGAGGCCGCGACGGCCGTGCCGTCTCTTCCGACCAGGTGCTGGACGTCAAGCTGACCACCCCGCGCGAACTGGGCGGTGCTGGCGGCGAAGGCACCAATCCGGAGCAGTTGTTCGCGGCGGGCTACTCGGCCTGTTTCATCGGCGCGATGAAGTTCGTCGCCGGCCAGGAAAAAATCAAGCTGCCGGCCGAGCCGAGCATCGAAGGCCACGTCGGCATCGGCCAGATCCCCGGCGGTTTCGGGCTGACGGTCGAACTGAAGATCGCCGTGGCGGGCCTGGAGCGCGACGTGCTGCAGTCGATCGTCGACAAGGCACACCACGTCTGCCCGTACTCCAACGCCACCCGCGGCAATATCGATGTCACCTTGACGCTGGTCTGAAAGTCGCAGCGCCCTCGCTGTGCGGGGGCGCTGCCCATTGTAGGAGCGGCTTCAGCCGCGACCCATGGCGGTCCCAGGGTCGCGGCTGAAGCCGCTCCTACAATGGGGTAGGCAGTGCGTGGGATGGACGTAGCTGCCGCCGTCCTCGGAGAATGCCGTTGTCCCTCCCACTCCTTCGACGCTGCGCATGAGCGAAGCCATCACCGATCTGCTGCTGCTTCCCGGCCTGCTCAACGACGCGGCGCTGTGGGAAGCGCAGATCGCCGAGCTGTCCGGCCAGGTGCATTGCCATGTCGGTGACCTGACCGTCGCCGATTCGCTGGAGGCGGTCGCCGCCGAGGTATTGGCGGACGCGCCGCCGCGTTTCGCCCTGGCCGGTTTCTCGCTCGGTGGCTATGTCGCCCAGCAGATCCTGCGCGTGGCTCCGCAACGCGTGCAGCGCCTCGCCTTGCTGGACACTTCGATCCGCGCCGACAGCCCCGAACGCCTGGCGCAGCGCCAGGCGATGGCGAAAAGCGCGCGAATGCCGGGTACCTTCCACGGCTTCGGCGAGAAGCTGATGCACAGCTATGTAGCGCCGTCGCGGCTGCAGGACCACGAACTGCTCGAACGCGTGCGCACGATGACGGCGCGGCTGGGCGTGGAAGTGTTCCTGCGCCAGAGCCGCATCGCACGCGTGGACGGCAGCGACGTGCTGCGCGCATGGCAGGGACCGCTGTTGCTGCTGGGCGGCGCCGAGGACGCGATCACCCCGCCTGCAATGCTGCGCGAGATACTCGCGCTGGCACCGCAGGCAACGTATGTGGAGCTCGCCGATTGCGGCCATCTGTCGCCGCTGGAACAGCCGCAGGCGGTAAGCGACGCGCTGCGGCAGTGGTTGGCGGACTGACTCAGCAGGCGAAGGCGTCGTCGCTCAGCTGGCGGCGTGCACGACGGTGCCGGCGTTGTCGCGCGCGGGCTTGTCCTTGTCCTCTTCGTCGCGATCGGGGCGCTGTTCGAGCAACTGCAGCGGCTGGCCCTGGTAGCGCAACTCCAACTGCTGCTGCAGCTTGTCCAGGTCGCGCACCTGGTCGCACAGCGCCTGCGCCCGCACTTCCAGCGAATGGCCGCGTGCCTCCATGCGTGCGTCCATTTCCTTTTCGAGCTTCTCGCTGCGCTGTTCGATGCGGTCGGTGCCGCCGGTGAACACCGCGAACAGCACGCCGCGGGTCAGGCTGCCGGCCATGTCTTCGGCGGCGCGCTCGACGCCATCCTCGAATTCGCGCTCGAACGCAGCCTGGTCCCAACGACCCTTGCCGAGCGAGGCATCGATCCGCGACAGCGCCTGGTGGCGATAGTCCTCGACCTGGCGTGCCTTGCGCGTGCTGCCGGTCATGATCTCGACCACGCCGGCCAACGCGTCGAAGGCGATGTCGACGGCGTCGCGGGCAATGCCGGCCACGGCCGGCACCAGGTCGCGGGTGATCGCTTCCATGCGGCGCAGGCGGTCGGCGTCGGCGCCGCTGACGCGCTGGTCGCGATCATCGATGCTGATCGCGCCATCGCGCAGATGGACCACGCGCGGTGTCGTGCCGTCGTCGCGGCGCAGCCAGATGCCGTCGTCGGCGATCTGCAGGTCGTACGGCGTGCTGTAGCCGCATTGACGCGACGACAGTTGCGCGCCGTTGCCGTTGCCGTTGCCGGCGAAGGCGTTGCCGGCCAGCAGCAGGCACCCCAGGATTCCGATCCAACGCATGGGCAGGCGCGTCATGGCCGCGACCTCGATAAGCGGGAAGTCAGCATCCTCCGCCGCGTCGAAGGCGGCATGTGAGGAAAGTCAGTGTGACCTGCGGCGCGCCGGCGCCGCCCGCGATGGAACGACGATCGGGACTGCAGCCTCCCTCCTGTAGCGGCCACGCTCACCGCGACATAACGCGGCCGCATGTCAATATGCTGCATCGCAGCAGAAGGGCGAACCCCATGTTCGATTCCCGCGTGGATACCGTCGACCTGGCCTTGGCCGGGCTGAGCAGTGACGAAAGCGCCAAGGCCGATCTATGGGCCTGGGCCTGCCGCGAGATGCTGCACGAAACCCAGACGGCGATGCACCAACTGTCGTGCGTGAGCGGGATCGCCGAAGACGTCGCCCATGAATGGCGTGCGCCGGTGGACGTGATCGAACCCGTGCGCCCTTACCTGCATCGTTCCGTGTTCGCCGATCCGCGGCTGGGCGAGGTGACCGATGGGCTCGGTGGCGAGCCGGATCCGGGCGACCGTGCGCGCTTGTGGCGTACGCGCTATAGCGGCCTGATTGCCGCGACGCTGCAGGGCATGCGCGCAGTGGCCGGCAAGCATCGGATCCGTGCGGAGCTGCCGGGCGAGGTCTGAGGCGGGTGTCATCGCTGCGGATGTATTGCGCGGTCGCGGCTGAAGCCGCTCCTACCGCTATCTCCGATGGGTATCTGCCGCCTTCGGTCAGGCTTGGCCGCGCAGCAGGCGGTGCCAGGCGCGGCGGATCAGCCAGCGCGTCTCGTCCCAATTCAGTGCCGGCGGGCGGTGCTGGCGCCGGTAGGCTTCCAGCAAGGCTTCGTAGAGCTGGCCTTCGGTGGCGCGCGGCGCGCTCAGGTAGACGTCGTAGCCGAGCTTGAGCAGCGCGGCATAGTCCTCGAAGGCTTGGCTGCCGAGTTCGCCACGGGCGTGGCAGCCGCGCCAATGCGCCAGCTCGGCCTCGACGTCGACGACGGGGCATTGCAGGATCCGCAGGTCCGGCGTGGGCAGGCCGGGTTGCCATTGGGTTTGCATGGTAGGTCTCCGTCCGGAACGCTACCCCCTGTGGCGGGAAAACTAGCAGCCCGTCGGACGGGCTGCCAGTGCAGGGGTCGCAGTACGCGCATCGGCGCCTGGACGGTTAATCCCAGGCGGGTGCGATGCCCTCGGGGCTGGCCAGGCGGTGGCCGCGGTCCAGGCTGGCGATGAGCGCCATGTCCTGGTCGGACAGCCGCAACTCGCGCGCGGCCAGATTGCTCTGCAGGTTTTCGCGGCGGGTCGAGGACGGGATGACTGCATAGCCCTGCTGCAGCGCCCAGGCCAGCGCGACTTGGGCCGGCGTGGCCTGGCGGCGGCGCGCGATGTCGCCGATCAGCGGGTCCTTGAGCACTTCGCCGTAGGCCAGGGTCATGTACGAGGTCACGGGAATGCCATGCTCGCGCAGATAGGCGACCAGCTTGCGGTTCTGCAGGTAGGGGCTGATCTCGATCTGGTTGGTGGCGATGGCCTCGGCGCCGAGCACCTCGATCGCCTGGCGGGTGAGGTCGATGGTGAAGTTGGAAATGCCGATCTCGCCGGTCAGGCCCTGTGCCTTGGCCTCGGCGAGCGCGCCCAGGTAGTCGGCCATCGGCACGGCATCGTTCGGCGACGGCCAGTGGATCAGGGTCAGGTCGACCCGTTCGGTGCGCAGCTTGCGCAGGCTCTCGCGCAGGCTGGGGATCAGCGCGTCGCGGCCGAAGTTGGCGACCCAGATCTTGGTGGTGAGATAGAGCTGGTCGCGCGGCACGCCGGATTCGGCGATCGCCTGGCCGACGTCGGCTTCGTTGTCGTAGATCTGCGCGGTGTCGATGGCGCGGTAGCCGAGTTCGAGCGCGTTGCGCACCGAGTCGATCACGGTCTGGCCCTTGAGGCGGAAAGTGCCGAGGCCGAAAGCGGGGACAGTCATGGGAATCTCCGTGGGGGAAGTTAAGCGATGGAAAACGGTGGGTTCAGTCCAGCGGCATCTCATGCTCGATCCAGTCGGTGACCGAATCGTGGCGCGGTTGCCATTGCAGTTCGCGGCGTGCGCGCTTGCCGCGCACCCGGCTGTTGGAGCCGAACGAGTAGCGCGCATGGCCTTCGCCCCAGACCGCGCTGGCTTCTTCGACGCTCCACGACTGCACCGGGCCCAGGCCGAGCCGCCGGGCGATCGCCGCGCCGATCTGCGCGAACGAGGCTTCACCGTTCTCGACGAAATAGAACGCGCCGGCGGGCGCGTCACGCAACGCCAGTGCGTACAGCTCGGCGACGTCGTCGATGTGCACGTTCGACCAGCGGTTGACGCCGCTGCCGACGATGCGCACCACGCCGCTGCGCTGGGCCTGCTCGACCAGCGGCGGGATCTGCACGCTGTCGCGGTGCAGGCCACGCCCGCTACCGTAGATCATGGTGTTGCACAGCACGATGCCGCGCGCGCCCGGCGCATTGCGCACGGCTTCGTCGATGGCGTGGCGGGCCTGCTTGTCCGGTTCGACGACGAAGGGGGTGTCCTCGTCGAAGATGCGCTCGCTGAGTGCATCGCCGCGCACGTCGTCGCCGATCACGCTCGAACCGCTGGTGTGCAGCAAGGGTTTGCCGCTACCGGCCAACGCGGCGATCAGTGCGTCGATCGAAACGCGGTGGTCGCTGCTCGCCGCGTTGATGACCGCATCGGCGGCATGGGCTTCGCGGCCGAGCAAGGCCGCGTCGTCCAGGTCGCCGACGACCGGGACGATGCCGGTGGCGGCCAAGCCATCGGCCAGTTCGGCGCGCCGGACCAGGCCGCGGATCTGATGGCCATCGTCGCGCAACCGCTGCGCGACGCTGCCGCCGATGTAGCCGTTGGCGCCGGTGATGAAGATCTTCATGAGTGCTGTGCTCCGGTAGCGCCGCGGCAGGCTCGCAGCCGCCGCGGCAAGAATGGGTGATCGCGCTGCGTCAGTGCGCGGCGGCCGCGATGCCGTCGATGCGTTCGGCGACACCGTCGCGGCGGTCCAGGCGGCCGCTCAATGCGGTCAGGGCCCAGGCGCCGAGCACGACCAGCGCGCCGATCCACGGGGTGTGGCGCAGGCCCAGGTGTTCGACCACCAGGCCGCCCAGCGAGGCGCCCAGGGCGATGCCGACGTTGAAGGCGGCGATATTCAGCCCGGCGGCCACGTCGACCGCGCGCGGGGCGAAACGCTGCGCCTGCTTGACCACGTAGACCTGCAGGCCCGGCACGTTGCCGAAGGCCACCGCGCCCCAGGCCAGCACGGTCAGCAGCACCAGCCAGGGGTGCGGCATGGTGAAGGTCAACACCAGCAACACCAGCGCGAGCAGGCCGAACACGAGCTTCAGCGCCGGCACCGGGCCGCGGCGGTCGGCGAGGCGGCCGCCCCACAAGTTGCCGATCGCCACCGACACGCCATAGACCAGCAGCACGCCGCTGACCGCGTTGGCCGAGTAGCCGCTGACCTGCTGCAGGATCGGCGCCAGGAAGGTGAAGGCCAGGAAGGTGCCGCCATAGCCGAGCGCAGTCATCGCATACACCAGCAACAGCCGCGGCTGCGCCAGTACGCCGAGTTGCTGCGCGAACGTCGCCGGCTCGCTTTGGTGCACGTTGCGCGGCACGAACAGCAGGCTGCCGAGCAGGGCGACCACGCCCAGGCCGGCCACCGCGAGGAAGGTCGCGCGCCAGCCCAGGTGCTGGCCGATGAAGGTGCCCAGTGGCACACCGGTGACCAGGGCGACGGTGAGGCCGGTGAACATGATCGCGATCGCGCTGGCCGCCTTGTCCTTGGGCACCACCGAGGTCGCGATGATCGAGCCGATCGAGAAGAACACCCCGTGCGCCAGGCCGGTGAGCACGCGCGCCACGATCAGCGAGGCGTAGCCCGGCGCCATCCAGGCGACCAGGTTGCCGGCGGTGAACAGCGCCATCAGCGCGACCAGCAGCGTCTTGCGCGGCACCTTGCCGGTCAGCGCGGTGAGCACCGGTGCGCCGATCGCCACGCCCAGGGCGTACAGGCTGACCAGCAGGCCCGCCGACGGCAGGCTGACGCCGAGGTCGGCGGCGATGGTGGGGATGAGGCCGACGATCACGAACTCGGTCGTGCCGATGGCGAAGGCGCCGAGGGTGAGGGCCAGCAGCGCGAGGGGAATGCCGCGGGAAGACATGGGCCGATCCGGGGTAGGAGGGGTAGGCCGCGCAGTCTGCGCGCCGGACTGTTGCGCAAAAACCCGTGTATCGTCCAATCACTCTTTCCCGTACCGCAAAAGTCTCCATGAAGACCACCCTGGACGAGATGCAGGCCTTCCTGGCGGTCATCGATGCCGGATCGATCACCGCGGCCGCCGAGACCCTGGGCCAGACGGTGTCGGCGGTGAGCCGCGCGCTGGCGCGGCTGGAGGAGAAGCTGGGCACTACCTTGTTGACCCGCACGACCCGGCGGCTGCGCCTGACCGAGGAAGGCGAGGTGTTCCTGCGCCAGGCCCGCGACATCGTGGCGGCGGTGGAGACCGCCGAGGCGCAGCTCGCCGCGCGCCGCGAGCGCCCGGCGGGGCTGTTGCGGATCGATGCGGCGACCTCGTTCCTGCTGCACGTGATCGTGCCGCGGGTGGCCGGTTACCGCGAGCGCTATCCCGACGTGCAGCTGGAGCTCAATGGCAACGAGCGCAACATCGACCTGGTCGAGCGGCGCACCGACCTGGCGTTCCGGATCGGCCCACTCAACGATTCCTCGCTGCATGCGCGGCCGATCGGGCGCAGCCGGCTGCGCGTGCTGGCGAGCCCGGACTACCTGGCGCGCCATGGCACGCCGGGCGATGTCGGCGCGCTGCAGCGGGAGCATGCCTTGCTGGGATTCCGGCAGCCGGAGCCGCTGAAGGCCTGGCCGCTGGCCGGCGCCGATGGCGAGCCGATCCGGGTCGAACCGAACGTGGCCGCCGCCAGCGGCGAGACCTTGCTGCACCTGGCGCGGGCCGGGGCGGGCATCGTCTGCCTGTCCGACTTCATGACCGCGGCGGACCGGCAGGCCGGGACCCTGGTGCAGTTGCTGCCGGCGCTGACGCTGGACCTGCGCCAGCCGATCAATGCGGTGTATTACCGCAATACGGCGACGTCCACGCGCATCAGCTCGTTCCTCGATTATCTGGTCGAGTCGCTGGGGCCTGCGCCGTTCGAGGGGTGAGTGGCGGCCATCGGACGGATTGCGTGGTCGCGGCTGAAGCCGCTCCTACAGTGCATGCCCAAGCGTCCGGGGTGTGTAGGAGCGGCTTCAGCCGCGACGCGACGCACCGTCCGGCTGCGCTGTGGGAGGGGCTTCAGCCCCGACGCCTGCAGACGCCAAGCTCAGCCCGCATCCTCGGCGCTGGCGCCATCAAGCTGCGCCAACTCTTCCTTCGACAACGACAATCGCGCCGCGGCGAGCAGGTCGTGTAGCTGTTCGACCGTGGTGGCGCTGGCGATCGGCGCGGCGATGTTCGGCTGGGCGATCAGCCAGGCCAACGCGACCTGGGTCGGCGTGGCCGTGTGCTTGGCGGCGATGTCGTCCAGTGCGGCAAGAATGCGCAGGCCGCGCGCATTGAGGTATTGCTTCACCACCGCCTGCCCGCGCGCGCTGCTCTTGGCCGCGTCTTCGGGCTTGCGGTATTTGCCGGTGAGGAAGCCGCTGGCCAGCGAGTAGTAGCCGATCACGCCCAGGCCGGCTTCGGCAACCAGCGGCGCGAGCTCGCGCTCATAGCCGGCGCGGTCGTAGAGGTTGTATTCCGGCTGCAGGGTTTCGTAGCGCGGTAGCCCGTATTGCCGGGACACATCCAGCGCGTCGCGCAGGCGCGCGGCGCTGTAGTTGGAAGCGCCGATCGCGCGCACCTTGCCTTGTTCGATCAGGCGGCCGAACGCGGCCAGCGTCGCCTCCAGCGGCGTGGCGTCGTCGTCTTCGTGCGCCTGGTACAGGTCGATCGTGTCGACCTGCAGGCGGCGCAGCGAATCCTCCACGGCCGCGTTGATGTTCTCCGGCGACAGGCCTGGCCGTTCCTTCCACTTGCCGACCTTGGTGGCGATCAACACCTGGTCGCGCCTGCCGCTGCGCTTGAGCCAGCGGCCGATGATGGCTTCCGACTCGCCGCCCTGGTTGCCGGGCACCCAGGCCGAGTACGCGTCGGCGGTGTCGATCAGGTTGAAGCCTGCCTCGACGAAGGCATCGAGCAATGCGAACGAAGCGGCTTCGTCGGCACCCCAGCCGAATACGTTGCCACCGAAAGCAATGGGCTGTACCTGCAGGCCGGATCGGCCGAGCGGACGCGAAGCGGTCATGGGGCGGCTCCTGTGGGGGGCGGACGCGACAGCATAATCGTCCGGCCCGGGCGAGTTGTAAGACGCGCATGGATGCAGTGTTCCGAAAGTGCGAAGGCGCCGCCGCTGCGCTGCGCCATGGCCGCGGCGGCCTGCGTGCTAGGCTCGCGGCACTTCGCAACCGGAGATGGCTCGATGATCGGCAATAAACTCCTCGCCGCCTGTGCACTGGCCCTGTCAGTCGCGTTGGCGGCACCGATGGCGCAGGCGGTCAAGCCGGCCGACACAGCCACGCTGCCCGCCCCCGACGCCGACCTGCAGGCGGCCATCAACGGCCGCTGGCGCGATGCGGCCTACGCCAAGCGCGACGTCTACCGGCATCCGGGGCAGACGCTGGCGTTCTTCGGCATCAAGCCAAACCAGACCGTGATCGAGATCACTCCCGGCGGCGGCTGGTATTCGGAAATCCTCGGGCCCTATCTGTACGCGCACGGCAAGTACGTGGCCGCCCTGGTCGATCCTTCCAAGGTCGCCGAGGGCCCGGGGCGCGATTACCAGCAGCGCCAGCGCGACACCTTGCAGCAGAAGTTCGCCGCCAGCCCGGCGCAGTACGGCCATGCCGCGACGGTGGCCTACGATCCGGTCGCGCCCGTGCTCGGCCCGGCCGGTTCGGCCGACCTGGTGCTGACCTTCCGCAACGTCCACAACTGGCGCAAGGCCGGCCAGGCCGAAGGCATGTTCAAGGCCTTCAACGCAGTGCTGAAGCCGGGCGGTGTGCTGGGCGTGGTCGAGCATCGCGCCAAGGGCGACGTGGCCGCGGACGACGACAGCGGTTACGTCGGCCAGCAGCAGGTGATCGCGCTCGCCGAGGCGGCCGGTTTCCGCTTGGCCGGCAAGAGCGAGGTCAACGCCAACCCGCGCGATACCAAGGACCATCCGAATGGCGTGTGGACGTTGCCGCCGACCAACAAGCACGACGCTGCCGACGACGCCAAGTACCAGGCCATCGGCGAAAGCGACCGGATGACGCTGAAGTTCGTGAAGCAGTGATCCTGCCTTCGTGATCGTGACCGGACGGGTGCGGCGTGACGCGGCCGCCCGGTCCACGACGCAACGCGGCGATAATGGCGTTCCGCGCCATGAGCGATGGTTTCCGTCGTGCTGATCGCCTTCAACAAGCCTTTCAACGTGCTCTGTCAGTTCACCGACCGCAGCGATCCGCCGCGGCGCACGCTGGCCGGCTTCGGCCTGCCGGCCGATGTCTACGCGGCCGGCAGGCTCGACTACGACAGCGAAGGCCTGCTGCTGCTGACCGACGACGGGCGCCTGGCCACACGGCTCACCGATCCGCGCCACAAGCAGCCCAAGACCTATTGGGTGCAGGTGGAGGGCACGCCGACCGACGCGCAGCTGCAGCAGTTGCGGCGCGGGGTGCAGCTCAACGACGGGCCGACCCTGCCGGCCGGCGCCGAACCGCTGGACGCACCGCCGTCGCTGTGGCCGCGCGATCCACCGGTGCGCTTCCGCAAGACCGTGCCCGATGCCTGGCTGGCGATCACCTTGCGCGAAGGGCGCAATCGCCAGGTGCGGCGCATGACCGCCGCGGTCGGCCTGCCGACGCTGCGGCTGGTGCGGGTGTCGATGGGCGGGCATTCGCTGGCGGAGCTGATGCCCGGCGAGTGGCGGCCGATCGAACCGGCCTGACTGCACGCCATGACCTGCGAGGTCATGGCTTTCGCGCAGGCCGGCATCGAAGATCGCGGCACGTTCCTTCGATGAGGTTGCCATGCACGCGAAGCTGTTCGTTTCGGCCGTACTGTTGTGCATCGGTGGCGCGCAGGCCGCGCCGCCGGCCGCCGCGCCCGCGCCGGCACGGCTGGACCATGTCCTGCTATGGGGCCGCGGCATCGACCCGGCGACGGCGGTGGCGGCGGTGAAGCTGGGCTTCCAGGTGCGCCCGGGGCGTGATCCTGGCGGCGTGGCCAATCGATATATCCGCTTCGCCGACAGCGGCTACATCGAGCTGCTGGGGATCACCCGGCCGAACCCGACGTTCGACCCCGGCATGGAGGAAGACCAGCGCGCGCTCAAGGGCGGCCCGGGGTCGCGCACGTTCGGCATACGCACTTCGGCGCTGGAGGCGACCCACGATCTGCTCAAGCAGCGCGACTACGCGGTCACCCCGTTCTTCAGCGGGCCCGACGCGGCGAAGCCGGGCTGGCGGTTGTTCGCGTTCGATCGCGCGCCGCTGTCGAGCAACACGTTCTTCATCGATTACGCCGCCGACTATGCGCCGGACCAGTTCGATCCCAACAACGTGCAGGACTACCGAGCAACGCGCGAGCATCCCAACGGGGCGCGCGAGTTGTCGGCGGTGTGGCTGCTGTCGGCCAATGCCGAGGCCGATCGCCAGCAGCTGGAGAACATGGGCCACGGCAATGCGGTGCCGGTCCGGATGGGTGAGCTCGGTGCCGAGGGCTTCTGTGTGCCGATCGGGCCGACCGCGCTGCTGGTGCTGCAACCCGAAGGCGATGCGCTGGCCTCGCAAGTGCTCGCCGAGGGCGGGCCGCGCGTGCTGGGCGTCAGTATCGGAGTCGCCGATCTCGGCCGTGCGCAACGCTGGGTCGAGCGCGGTTACGAGCGCGCATTGCCGACATATCGCGGCTTGTCGGGCGAGTCCTTTCTCGCGCCGACGCGCGAGGACCTGGGGCTGACGATCGAGTTCCATGCGCTGCAGCCGGGCGCGGCGCCGTGCGCAGGCGCGGGTCGCTAGGGATATCCTCGCCATGAGCCAGGCCCGAGGACTCGCGATCGCCACTTCCCGCCTCCCTGCACCACCCTCGCCGACCGGCGCGCTGCTGCGGCAGTGGCGCGCGGCGCGTCGCCTGAGCCAACTCGACCTGGCGCTGGAAACCGGCATATCGACCCGGCACCTGAGTTGCGTGGAAACCGGCAAGGCGCACGCCAGCCGCGAAACCGTCTCGCGCCTGGCCGACGCGCTCGGCATGCCGCTGCGCGAGCGCAATGCACTGCTGCGCGCGGCTGGCTTCGCGGCGATGCACCCGGAACGTCCGTTGGCCGCGCCGGCGCTGGACCGCGTGCGGCAGGCGGTCGACCTGATCCTCGGCCACCAGGAGCCCTATCCGGCGTTCGTCATCGACCGCCACTGGGACGTGCTGGCCACCAATGCGGCGGCGGTGCGGGTCAATCAGATGCTGATGGAGGGCCGGCCGGGAAAGCACGGCAATCTCCTCCACCAGATCTTCGACCCGGAAGATTTCCGCCCGGTGATCGTCAACTGGGATGAAGTGTCCGCGCGTTTCCTGCGGCATCTGCACGACGACGTCGCCGCCAACCCTTCCGATCCGCGGGCTCGCCAGTTGCTGGAAGAAATCCTCGCCTATCCGGACGTGCCGGCGCGCTGGCGAACGCGGCAGCTGGAAGACGAGCCGTCGCCGGTGGTCACGTTGACCTTCAACAGCCGGTTCGGGGAACTGCGCTTCTTCGAGACGATCACCACCTTCGCCGCGCCCTACGACGTGACCCTGGACGAGATACGCGTGGATTGCACATTCCCGGCCGATGCGCATACGGCGGCCGTGTGCGCCGAGCTCGCGGCGGGCGAGATTGGCGGTTGATGGAACGTTTCTTCTCCCATTAGCGGGAGGTCTGTAGTCGCTGCGGCTTACGAAGTGGGGGGTTTGTTGAGGGGCGCGCGTTGCTTGGGCGGTTGGTTGTACTGCCTTACGGCGTGGGCCCCGCCCTGCCGGTGTGTTCGCTTTCGGTTCGGGCGGACATCCTGTCCGCACTCACCGCGCGGCACATCCCTGTGCCGCTTGACGCGCCCACCCCGGCAGGACGGCGCAAGGCGCTTTGAGCGTGAGGCTTCGTTCGAGGCGCGCCAGGAGAGGGAGAGGAAGGGAGCCTTCATCCCTGCCGTTACCGCCATCTGCAGGAAACAGGCTTCGAAATGCTCTTTCATGTAGGAGCGGCTTCAGCCGCGACCGCCGGATCCCGTGTTCGCGGCCGAAGCTCCTACATCGAAGCCGAGATTCGTCGGGTGCTTTCGCAACGGGGAGCTGCGCTTTTCTCTTCCCACCCTTCCGGCGCGCCTCAATCGAAGACATGACACTGATGCGCCTTGCGCCGTCCTGGCGGGAGGGGGTGGCCAGCGGCCGCGCTCCCTTGCAGATTCCGTCCTCCGCGGAATGACGCCGTCGCCACGGCGGAGGGAATGAACAGCCGAAGGAGCGCATTTGTCCAACCGAGCCGGGCTAGCCCCCTCCCGGCAGGGCGGTGCCCGCACCGTAAGCCAACGAAACAAACCGCCCACAGCACGCGCGCCCCTCAATAAACCCCCACCTCGCAAGCCGCAGAATCACCGGCCCGCGCTGACCGGAGAACACCCAAAAAAATCGCCGCGACAGGCGCGGCGACTCGAGAGACAACGCTCGCTGGGGCGTCGATCAGGCGCCGGCTTCGTCGCTCACATCCACCACATGGCGATGGGCGCGGCTCTGCGCGGCCCGTCGCGCGTTGGCATTGCCGCGCTGGGTCTCCAGGCGCTGCGCATCGCCATCGATGACGCCGTTGCGCAGGTCGCGCTGCTTCTTCTTGCGGTACACCGCATAGGCGATCAAGCCGACGCCCGCCACCGCCGCGGCGACGGTCACCGCCGGATTGCGGCGCACGAACTTGCTGGCGACGCGGCCGCCGGTCTTGACCGCACCCAGCGCCGCACCGGTCTTGATCCAGTCGCCGGCCGCCGGCACGTGGTCGCGCAGATTGCTACCGGCGTGGCGCAGGCTGTCGCCGGCGCTGGCGGCCAGGTCCATCGCGCGTTCCAGCGCACGGTCGGTGATCACGGTCAGTCGGCTCATGGGGTCGATCCTCGGTCTTCGGTCTGGGAGACAGTGTGCGGGCGTGTTCGTATAGACCACGTCAGGGCGGTGCGACTGGCATGTCCGGCGGCTGAACCATCCGCTGCCCCGGCTCAGGTGCCGCGCGGCTTGGCGCGGTGGGTGGCGTGGGCGCTCCAGGGGTCGTCCGGCCAGGGATGCCGCGGGTAACGCCCCTTCATTTCCTTGCGTACTTCCGGATAGGTATTGCTCCAGAAGCTGCGCAGGTCCTGGGTGACCTGCAGCGGCCGGCCGCCGGGCGACAGCAGGTGCAGGGTCAGCGGCACCCGGCCGTCGGCCACGCGCGGGGTGTCGGCCAGCCCGAACAGTTCCTGCAGCTTGACCGCCAGCACCGGCGGCTGCGGCAGGCCGTCGTGGTCCAGCGCGTATTCGATGCGCCGCTCCATGCCCGAGGGCACGGTGATCCGTGCCGGTGCGTGCTGGTCGACGAGCTGGCGGCCGGACCATGGCAGGGGCGACTTCAAGGCTTCGCCCAACTCGCTTTCCTGCAGTGCATCGAGCCTGCGCTTGCCGGCGAAGGCCGGGCGCAGCCACGTGTCCAGCGAGGCCAGCAAGGCGGCGTCGCCGAGATCGGGCAGTTGCAGTTCCGGCATCCAGTGCCGCAGCGCGACCACGCGCGCCTGCCATTGGCGCAGATTCTCGGTCCACGGCAGCGCGTCCAGGCCGAGTTCGCGCACCGCCTCGGTCAGCGCCGCCGCGGCCTGTGCCGGATCGACGCTGCCGGCCGGGCGGCTGTCGAGCACGATGCGGTCGAAGCGGGTCTCGCGCAGCGACACCAGCGCGCGCCGGTCCGCATCCCAGCGCACCTCGTCCTGCTGTACGAAGCGGTCGGCGAATTCGCTGCGCAGCCAGGCTTCGTCGACTGGCGCCGCGCGCAGCAGCAGCGCGTCCTTGGCCTCGAAGCGCAGTTCGCTGGCGACCAGCCAGGGCTCGCCGCGCAGGTCGCTGTGATCGAACAGCCGCGCGCTGCGCCCGTTGGCGAGCAGATAGCGCAACGGGTCCTGCGGATGCCGGCTGCCGATGCGATCGGGAAAGGCGTGGACCAGCAGGTCGCCGAGCACATGCGCTTCGAGCTCGTTCGGTGCGGTGGCGTCGCAGCGCAGCCGGCGCCGCCACTGGCGCGCCGCGGCGTCGATGGCGGCCAATGCGCCGCGGCTGGCATCGCCGGCGACACGGCCCTGGCGGAACGCGGCCAGGGCCCGCCAGCGCGCCGCCAGCGCATCGCCGCCCTGGCGCAGCGGATCGCGCGCTTCGACCAGTGCGGCCAGGTCGCAGGCGGTGGCCAGCGCGATGGGGTCGCGTGCGCGCAGCAGCATCGCCGCCAGGCGCGGATGGGTGCCCAAGCCGAGCATGCGGCGGCCCAGCGCGGTGATGCTGCCGTCGCCGCTCAGCGCGCCGAGCCGTTGCAACAGTTCGCGCGCGGCGGCCAATGCGCCGGCCGGAGGCGTATCGACGAAGCGCAGCGCAGTGCTGCCCCAGGCGGCCAGTTCGAGCGCCAGTCCGGCCAGTTCGACCTGGCCGATTTCGGCGCGCCGCTGTGCTTCCAGGCGCTGCGACTGCGGCCATAGCCGATATGCCCAACCGCTGGCGACACGGCCAGCGCGGCCGGCGCGCTGGTCGGCCGAGGCCTGCGAGATGGCGCTGATCTCCAACCGCGAGAAACCGCTGTTGGGATCGTAGGCCGGCTCGCGCGCCAGCCCGGCGTCGACGACCACGCGCACCCCGGGCAGGGTCACCGAGGACTCGGCGACATTGGTGGCGAGCACGACGCGGCGATGGCCTTCGGGATCGGGCTGCAGCACCCGCGATTGCTGTTCGACCGGCAGCTCGCCGTGCAGCGGCAGCACCTGCACGGCCGGCTCCGGCAGATCGCCCAGCACGCTGTCCAGCGCGGCCTGCACCCGCGCGATCTCGCGCTGGCCGGGCAGGAATACCAGCACGTCGCCCGGATGCGTGGCGAGTGCGTGTTCGATCGCGCGCCGGACCTGCGGTTCCAGCGCTTCGTCGCGCCGCGCCGGGAAGTGCGCGATCTCGACCGGGAAGCTGCGGCCCTCGCTGCTCAGCCGCGGTGCGTCGAGAAAGCGCGCCAGGCGCTCGCCGTCGAGCGTGGCCGACATCACCACGAGGCGGAGGTCTTCGCGCAACTGCGACTGCACGTCCAGGGCCAGCGCCAGCCCGAGGTCGCCGGCCAGGTGGCGCTCGTGGAACTCGTCGAAGACGATCGCGCCGATGCCTTCGAGCAGCGGATCGTCCTGGATCATCCGGGTCAGGATGCCTTCGGTGACGACTTCGACGCGGGTACGCGCCGAGGTGCGGTTCTCGAAGCGGATGCGGTAGCCCACCGTCTCGCCGACGTCCTCGCCGAGTTGGCGCGCCATGAACTGGGCGGCGCTGCGCGCGGCCACGCGGCGCGGCTCCAGCATCACGATGCGGCGGCCCGCCAGCCACGGCGCATCCAGCAGCGCCAGCGGCACCTGGGTGGTCTTGCCTGCGCCGGGCGGGGCTTCCAGGACCAGGCGGGCATGTTGCGACAGGCTGTCGCGGATGTGCGGCAGCAAGGAGGCAATCGGAAAATCGGGAGTGGCCATCGCGACAAGGATAAGGCCGGCGGCCGGGGCGAACGATCCTCCACGCGCGGGCCGGTCGGCGGCGGCCGCTACAATGGCGCGCTTTGAACCACCCAGCCCTGCCATGCAGCTCATCGATATCGGCGCCAACCTCACCCACGATTCCTTCGACCGCGATCGCGACGCCGTGCTGGCGCGCGCGCGCGCGGCGGGGGTGGCGCAGATGGTGATCACCGGCGCCAGCCGCGAGCACTCGCCGCTGGCGCTGCAGCTGGCCCAGCAGCATCCGGGTTTCCTGTACGCCACCGCCGGTGTGCATCCGCACCACGCGGTCGAGTACACCGACGAGTGCGATGCGGAGATGCGCGCGCTGCATGCGCATCCGGCCGTGGTGGCGGTGGGCGAATGCGGGCTGGATTATTTCCGCGACTTCTCGCCGCGGCCGGCGCAGCGGCGTGCGTTCGAGCGGCAGCTGCAGTTGGCGGCGGACCTGGCTGCCGCCGGCAACCGCAAGCCGCTGTTCCTGCACCAGCGCGACGCCCATGCCGATTTCCTGGCGGTGATGAAGCACTTCGAGGGCCAGGTCGGCGCGGCGGTCGTGCATTGTTTCACCGGCACGCGCGAGGAGCTGTTCGATTACCTGGACCGCGATTGGTACATCGGCATCACCGGTTGGCTGTGCGACGAGCGTCGCGGCGAACACCTGCGCGAGCTGGTCAAGCACATCCCCGCGCAGCGTTTGATGATCGAGACCGACGCGCCGTATCTGCTGCCGCGCACGCTCAAGCCGATGCCCAAGGACCGCCGCAACGAGCCGATGTTCCTGCGCCACATCGTCGAAGAACTGGCACGCGATCGGGGTGAGGACATTGCGGTGAGTGCGGCGGCGACCACCTCGGCGGCACGCGAGTTCTTCCGCTTGCCGGAAACAGCCTGAGTCGCCCGCTGTAGGAGCGGCTTCAGCCGCGACCGGTGGAACTACGGGTCGCGGCTGAAGCCGCTCCTACAACTGCCCAGGAAACCTTGTGGCTTCAGCCCCGACTTGCCTGCGCTCGCGAATGCTGTCCTGGCGCCGACGCGCTACGGTCGCGGCTGAAGCCGCTCCTACAGTGGGTCTGCCAGGAAGTTCAACGCGCCTCTACAGGGTGGCTTCGGTCAACGCCCACAGATGCTGGACGACGGGGGTTGCGGCATGCGCGTCGGGGGTGGCGGCCAGCGCCAGCCGTGCCATCGGCACGCGGCCTTCGATGCGCAGGTAGCGCACGCCGGGCAGCTGCACCTGGGCGGTGGATTCTGGCACCACGGATACGCCGAGTTCGGCGGCGACCAGATTGACGATCGACGACATCTGCGGCGCTTCCTGGGTGATCTGCAGGCTGAAGCCGGACTCGCGGCAGACCGCCAGGATCTCGTCGTACAGGCTGCTGCCGAAGCTGCGCGGGAACAGGATGAAAGGCTCGCCGGCCAGTGCCGCCAGCGGCGCCTGCGCGCGCTGCGCCAGCGGATGCGCGGCCGGCACGGCGATCAGCATCGGCTCGTCGGGAAAGCGCAGCAGTTCCAGACCGGACGGCGGCGCGCTGGGGCTGTAGCGCACGAAGGCCGCGTCCAGCCGGCCGTCCTGCAGCGCGGCGAGCAATCCGGCGGTATTGGTTTCCTCCAGCACCAGCTGCACTTTCGGCCACTGCCGGCGGAAGTCGCGGATCAGGTGCGGCACGCGCGGATTGAATGCGGCCGAGGCGGTGAAGCCCAGGCGCAGGCGCCCAGCTTCGCCGCGCGCGATGCGGCGGGCGGTATCGGCGGCGCGCTCGACATCGATCAATACGCGCCGCGCCTCGGCGAGGAAGGCGGCACCGGCTTCGGTCAGTTCGGCGCCGGCATGGGTGCGGCGGAACAACGGCGTGCCCAGTTCGCGCTCCAGCGCCTGGATCTGCTGGCTCAGCGGCGGCTGGCCGATTCCCAGGCGGGCCGCGGCGCGGGTGAAGTTGGCTTCCTCGGCGACCGCCACGAAGTAGCGCAGGTGGCGCAGTTCCATCATATCTTTCGCATATGGAAGGTGTGGCTATCATATATTGGACAGGGGGTCTGGCGGGGGGAACAATGGCCGTCCCCCGCCGTGGTGCCCGTCGTGAACGCCTCCACCCCCGTCCTCGCCCCTGGCGAGGATGTGTTGTCCTCCCCCCAGCTGCTGCGCATCCGCGTGGCGCTGTTCCTGGCCGGCTTCGCCACATTTTCGTTGTTGTATAGCGTCCAGCCCTTGCTGCCGGAATTCGCGCGCACGTTCGGCGTCGGCGCGGCCGCCAGTTCGTTGCCGCTGTCGCTGGCCACCGGCGCGCTGGCGATCGCGATCTTCTGCGCCGGCGCGGTGTCCGAGAACCTGGGGCGGCGCGGGCTGATGTTCCTGTCGATCACCTTGGCGGCGTTGCTCAATCTCATCGCCGCGTGGCTGCCGCACTGGGGCGCGCTGGTGACGGTGCGTACGCTATCGGGGCTGGCGCTGGGCGGGGTGCCGGCGGTGGCGATGGTGTATCTGGCCGAAGAGCTGCCCGCCGGCAAGCTGGGCGCGGCGACCGGCCTGTACGTGGCCGGCAACGCCTTCGGCGGGATGACCGGGCGCATCGTGATGAGCGTGCTGACGGATCACTACGGCTGGCGCATGGCGCTGTCGGCGCTGAGCGTGTTCGGCCTGTTGTGCGCGATCGGCTTCGTGCTGCTGTTGCCGCCATCGCGCCACTTCGTCCGCCGCCATGGCCTGAACCTGGGATTCCACCTGCGCGCCTGGGGCGGGCACCTGCGCGACCGCCACCTGCCTTGGCTATTCGCGGTGCCGTTCCTGCTGATGGGCTGTTTCGTCAGCGTCTACAACTACGCCGGCTTCCGACTGGGCGGGCCGGAGTTCGGGTTGAGCCAGAGCCAGATCGGGCTGATCTTCGGCGCCTATGTGTTCGGCATCGTGTCCTCGTCGGTGGCCGGCGTGGCGTCGGACCGTTTCGGACGCGGCCCGGTAGTGCTGGCCGGCGCGGTGTGCGCGATGGCCGGCATGCTGCTGACCCTGGCGCACGTGCTGGGCTGGGTGATCGGTGGCATCGTGCTGCTGACGATTGGTTTTTTCATCGCCCATTCGGCGGCCAGCGCATGGGTCGGCCGGCTGGGCGGCGCGCATCGCAGCCATGCGGCGTCGCTGTACCTGTTGGCCTACTACGTCGGCTCGAGCCTGATCGGGTCGATCAGCGGCGCGTTCTGGGAGCATGGCGGCTGGCCGGCCCTGTCGGCGTTCTGCCTGGCGCTGCTGGCGGTGGCGCTGGTCGCCGCGCAGGTGCTGCGGCTGGGCGCCGAAGATGCGCGGCCGGCGCGGGCGGCGGCTGTAGGCACGACGCAGAGCCAACCTTCTTCCCAATGAGCCGAAACCCGATGTAGGAGCGGCTTCAGCCGCGACCTCAAGAACCCAGGGTCGCGGCTGAAGCCGCTCCTACATCGGCTCCAGATCGAGGCATGGGCGGGTCTTGCAAGCGGCCGATGCGGCCGCCATCTGCAAGCCATGCCCATCACCGCCACCCCCGCCGACCTGCGCGAATTCATCGAGTGCCACGATCGCCTGTTCGTGCTGACCGGCGCCGGCTGCAGCACCGATTCGGGCATCCCCGACTACCGTGATGCCGACGGTGGCTGGAAGCGGGCCCAGCCGGTGACCTACCAGGCCTTCATGGGCGAGGCCGCCACGCGGCAGCGTTACTGGGCGCGCAGCCTGGTCGGCTGGCGCCATTTCGGCCGTGCCGGGCCGAACGCGACCCACCACGCGCTGGCGGCGCTGGAGCAGCGCGGCCAGCTGGAACTGCTGTTGACCCAGAACGTCGACGGCCTGCACCAGGCCGCCGGCAGCCAGGCAGTGATCGATCTGCATGGCCGCCTCGACCAGGTGCGCTGCATGGGCTGCGAAGCGCGCACGCCGCGCGCCGATTTCCAGCACGAGCTGGAGGCGTTGAATCCGGCGTGGACGACCCGCGACGCGTTGCAGGCGCCGGATGGCGACGCCGATCTCGAAGATCCCGATTTCGCCGATTTCCAGGTTCCCGCCTGTCCCGCGTGCGGCGGCGTGCTGAAGCCGGACGTGGTGTTCTACGGCGAGAACGTGCCGCGGCCGCGGGTGGAGCAGGCGCAGCAGGCATTGCAGCGCGCCGACGCGGTGCTGGTGGTGGGCTCTTCGCTGATGGTGTACTCCGGCTTCCGCTTCGTGCAGGCCGCCGCGCGCACCGGGCTGCCGGTGGCGGCGCTGAACTTCGGCCGGACCCGCGCCGACGACCTGCTCACCCTGAAGGTCGAGCATGGCTGCGCGCCGGCGCTGTCGTTCCTGCTGGCCGGTGGCGAAGGCACGCGGGGCGGCGGACGGCCGCGAACGCTGTGATCCAGCGGCGCGGTTGATCACGCGCGCCAACGCCGCTGCAATGTAATACACGCCTCCCCACGGCAAACGCGGAATCCCCCTTGAGCCAGTTGTTCACTCCCCTCGCACTGGGCCCGCTCACGCTCGGCAACCGCATCGTGATCGCACCGATGTGCCAGTACTCGGCGCAGGACGGCCGCGCCAGCGACTGGCATCGCATCCATCTGGGCACGTTGTCGCAGTCCGGCGCCGGCCTGCTGATCCTGGAAGCGGCCGCGGTGGAAGCGCGCGGCCGCATCACCTACGCGGACCTCGGCCTGTACGACGACGCCTGTGAGGCGGCGCTGGGCGCGGTGCTGGATTCGATCCGCCAATGGTCGCCGATGCCGCTGGGCATCCAGCTTGCGCATGCAGGCCGCAAGGCCTCGACCGAGAAGCCCTGGGACGGCGGTGGTCCGATCGCGGCCGATGCGCCGAACGGCTGGACGACTGTGTCGGCGTCGGCCCTGCCGTATGCGGACGGCCATTCGACGCCGCAGGCGCTGGATGTCGCCGGCATCGACGACGTGGTCGAGGCCTTCGCGGTGGCCGCGCGCCGCGCCGAACGGCTGGGCCTGCAGTTGATCGAACTGCATGCCGCGCATGGTTATTTGCTGCACCAGTTCCTGTCGCCGTTGAGCAATCGCCGCGAGGACGAGTATGGCGGTTCGCTGCAGAACCGCATGCGCTTGTTGCTGCGTGTGCTCGATGCGGTGCGCGAGGCGGTGCCCGCGCTCGCGGTCGGCGTGCGCATCTCGGGTACCGACTGGGTCCAGAGCGGTTGGGATGCGGAGCAGAGCATCACGCTGGCGCGCGCGCTGCAGGCGCATGGCGCACATTACGTGCACGTCTCCAGCGGTGGGCTGGACCCGCGCCAGCAGATCCAGCCCGGGCCGAACTACCAGGTGCCGTTGGCGGAGGCGATCCGTGCGCAGGTCTCGATCCCGGTGATCACGGTGGGCCTGATCACCGAGCCGGCGCAGGCCGAGGCCATCCTCGCCGAAGGCCGCGCCGACGCGGTCGCGCTGGCGCGCGGCATCCTCTACGACCCGCGGTGGCCGTGGCATGCCGCCGCCGCGCTGGGTGCGCAGGTGACGCCGTCGCCGCAGTACCTGCGCTGCGAGCCGCGGCAGGCGCGCGGTCTGTTCAAGGCCGATGGATTGTCGGGTCGCGGCTGAAGCCGCGACCGTGGATCATCGGCACCAGGGCATTGCCTACGAGCGCAGGCAAGCCGGGGCCGAAGCTCCTCCCACAGGGACCGGACCCACTTACGCAAATCCCCCGTTCGCACGCAGCACCTGCGCGTTGACCCAGCCGCCGTCGGGGCCGGCCAGGAACGCCACCACCGAGGCGATGTCCTGCGGCGTGCCCAGGCGCTCCAGCGGCGGCATGCTCGCCAGCCGATCGATCTGCTCCTGGCTTTTGCCCTGCAGGAACAGCTCGGTGGCGACCGGGCCCGGTGCGACCGCGTTGACGGTGATGCCGCGGCCGCGCAATTCGTTGGCGAGCACGCGCACCATGCCTTCGACGCCGGCCTTGGACGCGATATAGGGGCCGTAGCCGGGGAAGGAACGCGCGATCACGCTGGTGGACAGCGCGATGATCCGGCCGCCCTGGCCCAGGTGCTGCGCCGCCCGCGCCAGGACCAGGAAACTGCCGCGCAGGTTGGTGGCGATCGTGCGGTCGAAGTCGGCCAGGCTCGTGCCGGTGATCGGGGACAGGCTCATGACGCCGGCGCTGTTGACCACCACGTCCAGCCGCCCGGCGTGTTCCAGGGCCTGCGCGAACAGTTGCTCGACCGCGCGCTCGTCGGCGATATCGGCCTGGATGGCATGGGCCAGGCCGCCGGCCTCGCGGATCGCGGCGACGGTCTGCTCGGCGGCGGCGGTGTTGCCGGCGTAATTGACGATCACGCCGAAACCGTCGGCAGCCAGCCGTTCGGCAATGGCGCGGCCGATGCCGCGCGAGGCCCCAGTGACCAGGGCGGTGCGGGGACGGTCGGGGGAGGGGGTGCTCATGGCGGATTCCGGAAGGACCGGCGCGATTGCCGGGTACGGCGCCATGTTCGGTGTTCGGATCAACCGGATAAATCACCGGCGATTGCCATGACAATTCAATCAAGATAAACAATGCGCCATGGATCGCCTCGAGTCTTTGCGCCTGTTCACCCGTATCGTCGAGCTGGGCAGCTTCAGCCGCGCCGCCGCGGAACTGGAGCTGCCGCGCGCCACCGCCACCCATGCCATCCAGCAGCTGGAAGCCCGCCTGGGCACGCGCCTGTTGGAGCGCACCACGCGGCAGGTCCGCACCACGCCGGACGGGCAGCGTTTCCACGATCGCTGCGTGCAGATCCTCGCCGACCTGGAGGATGCCGAGGCGCGGCTGGGCGACGTGGCGGCGCGCCCGCGCGGCACGCTGCGAGTGGAGATCCACGGCAGCCACGCGGTGCACGTGGTGTTGCCGCGGATCGGCGAATTCCATGCGCGCTACCCGGACCTTGAACTGGTGGTCAGCAGCAGCGACCGCCTGGTCGACCTGGTCCGCGAGGGCATCGACTGTGCGATCCGCGCCGGCAACCCGCGCGACTCCTCGCTGGTCGTGCGCAGGCTGGCCCTGTTGCACGAAGCGGTCTGCGCCAGCCCGGCCTACCTGGCCGAGCACGGCACGCCGACCCATCCGGACCAGTTGGCGGCGCATCGCGCGGTCGGGTTCTTCGCCAGCAACCGCGACGACATCGACTATCCATTCGAGTTCCTCGTCGACGGCAGCGTGCACCGCTACGACGTGCCGGGTTGGATCAAAGTCAGCGATGCACCCAACTACCTGGCCTGCGCGCTGGCCGGCCATGGCCTGATCCAGGTGCCGCGGGTGGCCGTGCAAACGCTGCTGCGCGACGGTGGCCTGGTCGAAGTGTTGACCGACTGGTCTTCGCCGGCGGTGCCGGTATCGCTGCTGTATCCGCAGCACCGCCAGGTGCCGGCGCGGCTGCGGGTGTTCATCGACTGGGTCGCGCAGGTGTATCGCGAGTACTTTGGCGAGACGGGCTGAGCCGCCGCTCGGTTGCATCTGCAATCACCGTCCGCCGCAAGCCAAGGCTTGGCTATGATCGAGTCGATGCGCACCGACTACATTCTCACGCTGTCCTGTCCCGACCGTACCGGCATCGTCTACCGGGTCAGCGGCCTGTTGTTCGAACTGGGCTGCAACATCCTCGATGCCCAGCAGTTCGGCGACGAAGAGAGTGGGCGCTTCTTCCTGCGTGTGCATTTCGATGCCGATACCGCGCTGTCACCCGAACGGCTGCACGAAGCGCTGGCTGCGTTGGCGCGCGACTTCTCGATGGATTGGCAACTCCACGATGCGCGCCGGCGGCCGCGCCTGCTGGTGCTGGTCAGCAAGCAAGGGCACTGCCTCAACGACCTGCTGTTCCGCACCCACAGCCGGCAGCTGCGCGTGGACATCGTCGCGGTGGCGTCCAACCACGACGACTTCGCGCCGCTGGCCGCGTCCTATGGCGTGCCGTTCCACCACTTGCCGGTGCAGGCCGGCAACCGCGCCGAGCAGGAAGCGGCGTTGCGCGATCTGGTGGCGCGCGAGCGCATCGACCTGGTCGTGCTGGCGCGCTACATGCAGATCCTGTCGCCGGCGCTGTGCCTGGACTGGGCCGGGCGGGCAATCAACATCCACCACAGCTTCTTGCCCAGCTTCAAGGGCGCGCAGCCTTACCACCAGGCGCACGCGCGCGGGGTCAAGATCATCGGCGCCACCGCGCATTACGTCACCGCCGACCTGGACGAAGGCCCGATCATCGAACAGGACGTGGCGCGGGTGGACCATGCGATGACCCCGCGCGACCTGGTGCGGCTGGGCAGCGATATCGAATCACTGGTCCTGGCGCGCGCAGTGCGTCGCCACGTCGAGCACCGCATCCTGCTCAACGGGCATCGCACCGTGGTGTTCCGCTGAGCCGGTCGCATCCGCATTGCGCACTGTAGGAGCGGCTTCAGCCGCGACCGCGGCATCTCGGCGCCGGGGTAGCCATCGCGAGCGCAGGCCAGTCGGGGCTGAAGCCCCTCCCACAATGCACTCTCACTTGCGGCAGCGGATTGAGGGGTCGCGGCTGAAGCCGCTCCTACAGCGCAGGGATCGGCCCGAAGGCGTTGCCACTCAACCGATCGCGATGCCCGCCTGCAACAGCGCCTGCCGCGTGGCCGCATCGTTGGCGGCGCTGACCGGGCGGGTGAGTTCCCACAGGAAGCGCACGCGGAAGCCGGCGGCGGCCGCGTCCTGCGCGCTCCACAGCACGCAGTAGTCGCGTGCCAACCCGCAGAGGTGGACGTCGGTGATGCCGCGCTCGCGCAACCAGCCGGCCAGCCCGGTCGGCGGGCGCGTGCCGTCCGGGCCGTGGTTTTCGCGGAAGGCGCTGTACGAATCGACCTGGCGGTCCTTGCCCTTGCGCAGGATCAGGTCGGCCGCGCGCCAGTCCACATCGGCGTGCAGCGCAGCGCCCGGCGTGCCCTGCACGCAGTGGTCGGGCCACAGTGTCTGCGGATGCCCGTGCAGGCGGATCTGTTCGAAGGGCGCGTGACCGCCGTGCTGGCTGGCGAACGAGGCATGGTCGGCCGGATGCCAGTCCTGGGTCGCGACCACGGTGGTGTAGTGGCGGTGGCGTAGCAGCGTGCCGATCGCAGGCACGATCGCGTCGCCGTGTTCGCAAGGCAGCGCGCCGCCAGGCATGAAATCGGGCTGCAGGTCGATGACCAGCAGAGCAGTCGCGGAACTGGAACTGGACATGGATCGTGAGGTGACGAGGGGGAAGGTCCAGCCTACGCCGATCGTCCTGTTGTCGCGACGCCCAGCCGCGGCAGGTACGCAGCCCCGCCTGCCCGCGGCGAGGGCGGTTTCAGCCCTGCTCGGAGTGATTCGTATGTTTGCCGGCGTGCGGCTGGGTGAGTTGATCTGCGGCGGCATCCAGCGCGTCGATGTCGGCCTGCGCCTGCGCCTCCGCGCACGGCGAAGCGCTGTGCCCGGGGCGCGCACGCGCTTTCGACGCCAGCGCTTCGTAACGCTGGCGGATCCGTTCCAGGTCGCGCTCGTCCAGCTCCTCCATGTCCAGCAGCAGGTTGTCGGCGGCGTGGGTGGCGCGGATCAGCTCGTCGAGCTTGAGGTGCAGCGCGGCGGTGTCGGCGTTCTGGGTGTGCTGGATCAAGAACACCATCAAGAACGTGATGATGGTGGTGCCGGTATTGATGACCAGTTGCCAGGTGTCGTTGAAGCCGAAGATCGGCCCGCTCAGGCCCCACAACAGGACGATGGCCAAGGCGCCGGCGAACACCCAGGGCGTACCGGCGGCATAGGACGCCTTCTTGGCGATCTGGTTGAACAGTTTGCGGATAGCCATACACGCCTCGGAATGGCCGCGTCGGGCCGGGTTGCCGGCCAATCTCCTCCGGCCGGCATCGACGCGGCGTCAACGCCGCGGCATGCAACGCAATGCCCGCCCATCAGGGCGGCGGTGGCCGCTCGTAGTCCTCGGGCTTGACGCTGTCGCGCGGTTCATCGGGCATGTCGCGATCCTTCCAGCGCGCGTCGTCGTTGCGGTGCCGGTCCGGGGTGTCCGCCTTTTCCTGGTCGCTGGCCGGGCCTTCGGGTTTGCGCTGTTCCGGGTTCATCGTGCACTCCGCGAGAGCAATCGGTGCGATGAACTTGCGGCCCGCGGCGCTACGTTCGCGTGCAGGCCGGGTGAGGCCGGTGCGCAGGCCGCTTCAACCGTCCAGCGAGATGATGCCGCGCCGCAACGCGACCGTGACCGCGTGAGTGCGATCGCGCACGCCGAGCTTGCACAGGATGTTCTTCATGTGCGCCTTGACCGTTTCCTCCGAGATCGCCAGCAGCTGGCCGACCTGCTTGTTCGAGCAGCCGGCGGCGACATGATTGAGGACTTCGGTTTCGCGCAGCGACAGCGCATCGTCGACCACGTGCGCGGCGATGCCTTCGGCGACCTCGGCCGGGATGCGCCGGCGCACCCCGGCGTGCACGTCGTGGATGGTGTCCACCAGTTCGCGGCGGAGCATGCTCTTGAGCAGGTAGGCGCAGGCGCCGGCCTCCATCGCGCGTACCGCCTGCACGTCGCCCTTGTACGTGGTCAGCACGACGATGCGCGCGCCGGGATGCAGCTGGCGGATCCGGGTGATCGCCTCGACGCCGTGCAGGCGCGGCATCTGCAGGTCCATCAGCACCACGTCCGGGCGCAGCGCTTCGTAGCGCGCCACGGCTTCGTCGCCGTCCTCGGCCTCGCCGACCAGTTGCATGTCCGGCTGCGCAGCGAGCATGGCTGCCAGGCCATCGCGCAGCAGCGGATGGTCGTCGACCACCAGCACGCGGATCTTCGTTGCGGCTTCAGCCATGTACCTGGACTCCTGACATTGCCTGCCACCCAAACGAACGCGAAGGTTGCGGCCCACCCGTAACCTCTGCCTGGCCTGGGTCCGGCTAATCGGACGCCGGATCGACCGGCGGTGCCGACGCGTCACGGCAACAGGAGATTTTCCCGGAGGTCGGCAGTGCGGTGCGACACCTCTTTCGGGGGAGGCCGCCGTCCCCCGTACTCGGCTAGGCATCCCCGCGGCGGCAGACCTAGGCTGCACGCCGATGCAGCGACTTTACGCCATGTTTCCCGCGGGTGCGCCGGGCGCCGGCCTGCTCCTGTTGCGGCTGCACCTGGCGTGCCTGCTGCCGCTGGACCCGTGCGGCCTGCTGCGCATGGATTCGAGCCCCTGGCTGTACCCGCTGATCGGCGTCGCTTCGCTGCTGCTGGTGCTGGGATTGCTGACCCCACTGGCTGCCGCGGTCGCGCTGTTGCCGGCGCTGTGGCCGTGGCTGGCGTCGGCGTCGGTGCCCCTGCTCGCCAGTGTCGTCGCGGCGTCCGCGCCGGTCGCGCAGATGCTGCTCGGGCCCGGCGCCTGGTCGGTCGATGCGCGGCTGTTCGGCCGGCGTGTACTGGTCGCGCCGCGCGAGCGCGACGGCGACGCGGAACCCTGACGCGTCACCCGAAAGAGTGAGGGCGCAGCATCACTATCTGGGGTGTGCGCGCGTCTTGCATGAGCCGACCATGGCACCTCCCCCGCCGGACGCTGACGCCATGGTCCACGAATCCGCCTCCCCGCCTGTCGACGTGCTGCCCCCGCGCGCGGTCGTCCGTGCGATCGACTACATCGAGCGGCATCTGTGCGAGCCGATCGGCGTGCAGCAACTGGCCGCTGCCGCCTGCATGAGCCGTTTCCATTTCGCACGGGTGTTCCGTCGCGCCACCGGCTTCAGCCCGATGGAGTACCTGCGGCATCGGCGCATCGAGCAGGCGCAGGTGTTGCTGCGCGAAGGCCGCTACAAGGTCAGCGAGATCGCCAGCGACCTGGGCTTCTTCGACCAGAGCCATTTCGTGCGCCGCTTTCGCCGCGCGACCGGTTGCACGCCGGCGCGCTTCGCCCGCGCCCAGGGCAATGCGGCGCGGTGATTCCATTGCCACGCGCCCCATCCGCTGCACCGCCCGCCCATCCCACGCTACGGAGTCACTCATGGCCCGCATCCTCGTCCTCTACTACTCGGCCTACGGCCACATCGAAACCATGGCTCAGGCGGTCGCCGAGGGCGCCCGTGAAGCCGGCGCAACCGTCGATATCAAGCGCGTGCCCGAGCGGGTGCCCGACGAGGTGGCCCGCAACGCCCACTACAAGCTCGACCAGCCCGCGCCGCTGGCGCGGGTGGAAGAGCTGGCCGACTACGACGCGATCATCGTCGGCACCGGCACCCGGTTCGGGCGGATGTCTTCGCAGATGGCCAGCTTCCTCGACCAGGCCGGCGGCCTGTGGGCGCGCGGCGCGCTGCACGGCAAGGTCGGCGCGGCGTTCACCAGCACCGCCACCCAGCACGGCGGGCAGGAGACGACGCTGTTCTCGATCATCACCAACCTGCTGCATTTCGGCATGGTCATCGTCGGCCTGGATTACGGCCACGCCGGGCAGATGACCCTGGACGAGATCACCGGCGGCTCGCCGTACGGCGCGACCACCATTGCCGGCGGCGATGGTTCGCGCCAGCCCAGCGCCAACGAGCTGACCGGCGCGCGCTACCAGGGCCGCGTGGTCGCCCAGACCGCGATCCGCCTGCACGGCTGACTTACCCACCGCAAGGAGTTTCCGCCATGGCCCAGGCCACTGCTGTCCCCGGCAAACAGTTGCTGTCCCCGGGCGACCACGCCCTGATCCTGATCGACCACCAGTCGCAAATGGCGTTTGCGACCCACTCGATCGACGTCGCCACGTTGCGCAACAACGTCGCGCTGATCGCCAAGGCGGCCGCCGGCTTCAAAGTGCCGGTGCTGCTGACCACGGTGGCCGAGGCATCGTTCTCCGGCCCCCTGTTCCCTGAGCTGAGCGCGACCTTCCCCGATGCGCGGGTGTTCGACCGCACCAGCATGAATGCCTGGGAAGACACGGCGGTGATCGCCGAAGTCAACCGACTGGGCAAGCAGCGCCTGGTGATCGCTGGACTGTGGACCAGCGTGTGCATCGTCGGCCCCGCCTTGTCGGCGATCGAACAGGGTTTCGAGGTCTACGTCATTACCGATGCCTGCGGCGATGTCACCGACGAGGCCCACGAACGCGCGGTGACCCGCATGGTCCAGGCCGGCGCGGTCCCGGTGACCAGCGTGCAATACCTGCTGGAGCTGCAACGCGATTGGGCGCGTTCGGACACCTATGCGCTCACCACCGGGATCGCGAAGGTGCACGGTGGCGGCTACGGACTCGGCATCCAGTACGCCGCGGCGATGTTCGGCGCGCAGGAAGGCGGGCACTGACAATGGCCACGGGCAAGCCGCTGCTGGGGGTGGATCCGGCCCTGCTGATCCTGCGGGTGGCCGCCGGCGGGTTCCTGCTGCCGCACGGGCTGGGCAAGCTGGCCGGCTGGTTCGGCGGCCCCGGCCTGGCCGGGTTCGCCAGCGAGCTGCAGCAGTTCGGCCTGCCCGCGGCCGCGCCGCTGCCCCTGCTGCTGGCGCTCGTGCAGACCCTGGCGGGCCTGGCGGTGCTGCTCGGCGCGTGGACGCGTGCCAGCGCTGCGCTGGCGGCGCTGTTCATCGCCACGACCGTGGCGCTGAACCTGCCGCACGGCTGGTTCTGGATGCATGGCGGCATCGAGTACCCGTTGATGTGGCTGTTGTGCCTGCTGGCGCTGGTGTTCGCCGGCGGCGGTGCGTGGTCGCTGGATCGACTGCGGCGGCGGGCATGAGCGCGCACGACAAGCCCCCGCACGACAAGCCCCGCGACGAGGGACCCGACGACGCCACCCGGCGCCGCTGGCTGCTCGGTGCCGGCGCCGCACTCACCGTGGGCCTGGCGCCGCGCGCACGGGCCGACCTTTTGCAAGGAGCTACGATGGCCGACCTGATCATCCGTAACGCCCGCATCACCACGCTCGATCCGGCCCGGCCGCAGGCGCAGGCGCTGGCGGTGGCCAATGGCCGCGTCGTGGCCATCGGCAGCGATGCGGAAGTGATGCAGCTTGCACCCGGCGCGCAGGTGATCGATGCGCAGGGGCGGCGGCTGGTGCCGGGCCTCAACGACAGCCATACCCATCTGATCCGCGGCGGGTTGAACTACAACCTGGAGCTGCGCTGGGACGGCGTGCGCTCGCTGGCCGATGCGATGGCCATGCTCAAGGCGCAGGTCGACATCACCCCGGCGCCGCAGTGGGTGCGCGTGGTCGGCGGCTTCACCGCGACGCAGTTCGCCGAAAAGCGCCTGCCGACGCTGCAGGAAATCAACGCGATCGCGCCTGATACGCCGGTGTTCCTGTTGCACCTGTACGACCGCGCGCTGCTCAACCGCGCCGCCTTGCGCGCCTGCGGCTACGACCGCGACACCCCGGATCCGCCCGGCGGCCGCATCGAGCGCGACAAGGCCGGCAACCCGACCGGCCTGCTGCTGGCCAAGCCGAATGCCCTGATCCTCTACGCGAGCCTGGCCAAGGGGCCGCGCCTGCCGCCCGAGTACCAGGTCAATTCGACCCGGCACTTCATGCGCGAGCTCAACCGGCTCGGCATCACCTCGGTGATCGACGCCGGTGGCGGCTTCCAGAACTATCCGGAGGACTACCAGGTCGTCGAGCAGTTGCATCGCGACGGCGAACTGACCGTGCGTATCGCCTACAACCTGTTCACCCAGCACAAGGGCGGCGAGCTCGACGATTTCGCTACCTGGACGAAGATGCTGCAGCCGCGCCAGGGCGACGACCTGCTGCGCCACAACGGCGCCGGCGAGATGCTGGTGTTCTCGGCCGCCGATTTCGAACTGTTCAGCGAGCCGCGCCCGGAGCTGCCCGCCGAACTCGAGCCCGACCTGGAAAGCGTGGTGCGGTTGCTGGCGCAACATCGCTGGCCGTTCCGCATCCACGCCACCTACGACGAAAGCATCACGCGCATCCTCGACGTCTACGAAAAGGTCGACCGCGATATCTCACTGGATGGCCTGCACTGGTTCATCGATCATGCCGAGACGGTCAGCGAACGCAACATCGCGCGGATCGCCGCCATGGGCGGCGGCATCGCCGTGCAGCACCGGATGGCCTACCAGGGCGAGGCCTTCGTCGAACGCTATGGCGTGCAGGCCGCGCGCCAGACGCCGCCGGTGCGGCGGATGCTCGATGCCGGTGTGCCGGTCGGCGCGGGCACCGATGCCACCCGCGTGGCCAGCTACAACCCCTGGGTCGCGCTGTCGTGGCTGGTCACCGGCCGCACCGTCGGCGGCCTCGGCCTGTACGGCGAGGAGGACCTGCTCGAGCGCGAAGCGGCGTTGCGACTGTGGACCCATGGCAGTGCCTGGTTCTCCAGCGACGAAGACCACAAGGGACGGCTTGCGCCCGGCCAGCTCGCCGATTTCGCTGTGCTGTCGGCCGATTACCTGCGCGTGCCGGACGCCGCCATCGCCGACATCACCAGCGTGCTCACCGTGGTCGGCGGCCGCATCGTCCATGGCGATGGCGATTACGCCGGGCTCGCCCCGACGCTGCCGCCAGCGATGCCGGACTGGTCGCCGGTGCGCCGCTTCGGCGGCTACCAGGTCGGTGGCCTCGTGCCGGGACTGGTCGCGCAGGCGCACCACGCGCAGGGCGGCGCCTGCCGCCTGCACGCGCCGCACGACCATGCCGCGCACCACGCCGCGCCCAGCGACGACCTGCGCGGCTTCTGGGGTGCCGTCGGATGCGCGTGTTTCGCGTTCTGATCATGGCCGCCGCGCTCGCCGCCGTCGCTTCGCCCGCCCGGTCCATGGACGCTTGCGCGCAGGCCGGCCACTGCCAGCGCTTCGACGACGGCGATACCCTGGCGCTGGATGCTTCGCTGCGGCTGCGCGGGCTCTATTACGATCCGGCCCGCTTCGGCATCGGCGGCAGCGAGGATGGCTATGGCTTGCTGCGCGCGCTGGCCTCTGTCGATTGGCGACATGACCGCTGGCAGGCTTATCTTCAGTTGGGAGTGCACGCCGAGCAGGGTCGCGACGGCGGACCGGGTGGCACCGACCAGGGCGCGCTCGACGCGCAGCAGGCGTCCCTGGCCTGGCAAGGCGACCATGCGCGTTGGCAGCTCGGCCGGCAGGAAATCAGCTACGGCAGCGCGCGGTTGTTGTCGGTGCGCGATGGTCCCAACATCCGGCTCGCCTTCGACGGCCTGCGCGCGGCCTGGCACGACGACCACGCGCGCGTGGATGCGCTGTTGCTGCGTCCGGTCGACAATCGCCCCGGCGCCTTCGATGACCGCAGTGACGACGGCCAGTTCCTGGCGGGCGTCTATGCCACCTTCGCGCCCTTGTCTGCGCGGCCGCTGAAGTTCGATGCCTATGCGCTGCGCTACGGTCGCGACGACGCGCAGTTCGGCAGCGCGCGCGGCGACGAGTTGCGCACCAGCCTGGGCACGCGCCTGTTCGGGCAACGCGGCGGCTGGGACTGGAACAACGAGTTCGTCTACCAAACCGGCAGCCTGGCCGATCCCGCCGGACGCCTGGAAATCCGCGCCTGGACGATCGCCACCGACACCGGCTACCGCTGGCCGCAACTTCGCTGGCAACCGCGCCTGGGCATGAAGATCGACCTGATCAGCGGCGATGGCGACGCGCACGACGCGCGTTTGCAGACCTTCAACGCGCTATATCCCAAGGCCGCCTACTTCAGCGAAGCCAGCCTACTGGCGCCGGCGAACCTGGTCGACGTGCAGCCCAGCGTGACCTGGCAGCCGCTGCCCGACTTCACCGTGCTGCTCGGCGCCCAGCTGGCCTGGAAGCAACGCCGTGCGGACGCCATCTACGTCACCCCCACGCCGCTGACCCCGCTGCCGGGCAGTGTCGGCACTGCGCGCCGCATCGGTACCCAGTACAAGCTGGAGACGAGCTGGCAGGCGAGTGCGCATTGGCAATGGCAGTGGCAACTGGCCTGGATCGACGCCGGCGACGGCCTGCGCCAGGCCGGCGGACGCGACACCGCCTTCGCGTCGATCGTGGCTAGCTGGCAATGGTGAACAACACCTCGCTGCCGCCGAAGGCCGCATCGTCGCCGGGCGAAGGCGACGCCTGGGCGCCGCTGCGCGAGCGCATGTTCCGCACGATGTGGCTGGCCATCCTCGGCAGCAATATCGGTACCTGGATCAACGATGTCGCCGCGTCCTGGGTGATGGCCGAACGCACCGGCTCGCCGCTGATGGTGGCGGCCGTGCAGTCGGCGACCACCCTGCCGGTGGTGCTGTTCGCGCTCGCTGCCGGCACCCTGGCCGACATCGTCGACCGGCGTCGCTACCTGATGCTCACCCAGGCCTGGATGTGCGTGGTCGCGCTGAGCCTGGCGGCGTTGTCGCATTACCAGCTGCTGTCGCCCTGGGGCCTGGTCGCGCTGACGTTCGCGATGGGCAGCGGCGCGGCGATGGCGATGCCCGCGCAAGCGGCCATCGTGTCGGAACTGGTGCCGCGGCCGATGCTGGCGCCGGCGGTGGCGCTGAACTCGATCGGCATCAACATCGCCCGCTCGATCGGCCCGGCGGTCGGTGGCCTGATCGTGGCCCGGCTGGGGCCGCCGTGGGCGTTCGCGCTCAATGCGGTGAGCTTCTCGCTGATGCTGTTCGTGCTGTGGCGTTGGCGGCGTGCGCCGCTGAGTGCTGCGCTGCCGCCGGAACACTTCGGCACCGGCCTGCGCGCCGGCCTGCGCTACGCCGCGCGCGCCGGCCGCCTGCAGGCGGTGCTGATCAAGGCGGGCGGCTTCTTCGTGTTCGCCAGCGCCGCCACCGCGTTGTTGCCGCTGGTGGTGCGGCAGGAACTGCATGCCGGCGCAGGCGGCTACGGTTTGCTGCTGGGCTGCGTGGGCATCGGTGCGATCGCCGGTGCACTGTGGCTGCCGGCGTTGCGCGCGCGCTACGACCGCGACCACCTGGTTTTCATGGCCAGCCTGGCCTGCGCCGCCACCCTGGCCGGGCTGGCGCAGATCCGCCACCCATGGCTGCTTGGCGCGGTGATGCTGGTCAACGGCCTGGCCTGGATCACCGTGCTGTCCTCGCTGCAGATCGCCGCGCAGACCGCGGTGCCGGCCTGGGTGCGCGCGCGTGCGCTGTCGCTGTACATCGTGGTGTTCTCGCTGGGCATGGCGGCCGGCTCGCTGGGCTGGGGCGCACTGGCGCAGCGCAGCTCGATCGCGACGGCGCTGTGGGTGGCCGCGGCAGGCACCGTGATCGCCGCCTTCGCGGTGCGCCGCGCGCGCATCGCCGGCACCGAACAGCTCGACCTCAGTCCGGCGGGCGACTGGCCGCAGCCGGCGTTGGGCACGCCGGTCGAGCACGACCGCGGGCCGGTGCTGGTCACCGTGCAGTATCGCGTCGAGCCGGCCGAGCACGACGCCTTCCTGCGCCTGGTCTGCGAACTGGGCAACGTCCGCCGCCGCGACGGTGCGGTGATGTGGGGCGTGGCCGAGGACGCGGCCACGCCCGGCCTGTGGCTGGAGTATTTCCAGGTGCCGTCCTGGCTGGAGCATCTGCGCCAGCACGAGCGCGTCACCGCCGACGACCGTCGCCTCCAGCACGCGCTGCGTGCGTTGCATCGCGACCCGCAACCGCCGCTGGTGCGCCACTACGTCGGCGGCGGCGCGACCGGCGGCCTGCCGCAGGCACATTCGGATATCTGAGGAAGCCCATGCACTACAAATTCGCGATCGGCTTGCTGTTGGGCGTGGGCATCGGCTTCGGTTGCCGCGCCATGGGCATCCCGGTGCCGGCGCCGCCGGCGCTGGTCGGTGCGCTGCTGGTAGTGGCGATGACCAGCGGCTATGCGATCGCCGATCGTTTCCTCGCCCGTCGCCAGGCCGTGCATTCGGACCATTGCGGCGGACCCAGTGGCCGTTCCGCCAGCCACCGGCCGCGCTGATGCTGATCGCCCTGGGCTTATTGCTGGCGTTGCTGATCGGTGCGGGCTGCCGCCTGCTCGACATCCCGCTGCCGGCGCCGCCGCGGCTGACCGGCGCCTTCCTCGTGGTCGCGATGACCTCGGGCGTGCTGTAGGCCGACGCGTGGCTGCGCTAGACGCGCAGGGGGTACCCCAGGTTCCGCGCGTCGCGGCTGAAGCCGCTCCTACAGTGCACCCGGCCAGCATCTTGTAGGAGCGGCTTCAGCCGCGACCAGGTGTCGTCGGCCGATCGCACAGGACGATGCGCTGCCATCGTTG